>OFTX01000778.1_pt1 | contig 14305 bp, 14 predicted proteins | sample 1775051 | NCBI WGS metagenome assembly OFTX01 (sample SAMN08195772, study PRJEB24354) | sludge metagenome | isolation source: sludge from phenol fed wastewater aerobic bioreactor A | place: India: Nagpur | collected 2016-09-15
CGACCTCCCTTACGGCTTTTTGTATGCTGTGAAGTTTTGACGCATTGGATCTGACAGGAGCGCGACATGGCACGCGAATTCGACGGGCGGGATCAGGCGCACGGTGCCGCCAGCCGCCGCGGCGAGGGGAATCCGCACGGTCATGACAATCGACGCTCTGACGGTCGGCGCTTTGACGGCGAACGTGGTCGCGGTGGCGCGTCCGGCGACCGGCAATACGGCGGCTTCGGCGGTGGCCGCGACAGGGACCGCCAGAGCGGCGGGGACGCACGGTCATCGGACGGGCGACGTGGCTACGGCCGCAGCGACAGTTCCCGGGGGGAGTGGGCCGGTCGTCGCTCATCCGACGAGCGGCCGCGATCGCCCTGGCGTGATCACGGTCGCGACGATGGTGGATCCGCGCGCCCGCGGCGCGATGGACAGGAGCCCGCGCGGAGCTTCGGCGGGCGCGGTGACCGCGATCCGCGTGGGAGCCGAGATTCGGGTTCGGATGCGAGCGGGCCGCGCTCCGCATATCGGAAGCCCTATTCGAAGGGCGATCCCCGCGGGGGTGCTCGGGAGCGGACCGACTCCCGTGGACGCCGTCCGGGCGACGTGCCGACGCGAGACTGGCGCGCCGGCCGTGGCGCGGAGCGGGGAGCCGACTCGGACCGCGGCTTTGACCGCGGCGCCGGGCGGGGCTCCTATGGTGGCACTCGAGGCGACCGCGGCAGCTGGCAGCAGCGGGGCTCCGGTGGTAGGCAGGACGATCGCCGCGAGGCCGGGTTCCGGGGTACGCGAGACGACAAGCCGCGCTCGGTTGGCTTTGGCGATCGGGGCGGTCGCAGTCGTGAGGGTGGCTTCGGCTCCTCTCGAGGTGCGTACGGGGACGAACGCAGCGATCGGGGCGGGCGCGACCGTGATTCAGGAGGCAGGGCATCGCGGGGCACTTACGGTGCTGATCGGGGCGGCCGTGGCAGCTGGCGGGGGCGGGATTCCGGCGGTGGCCGGGATGACCGGTCCGGAGCGGGCTTTCGAAGTCAGCATGACGGAAGGCCGCGCGCCGATGGATTTGGTGATCGGTCCGGACGCAATGGCTGGCAGGAGCGGCATACCGGCGCTGGCCGAGATGAGCGGCGTAGGACGGGCTTTCGGGACACGCGTGACGACGCGCCGCGTTGGGATGAACATCGTGGCGACCGTGGGCGCGGCCCGCGCGATGGCGGCTTCCGCCGCCCGCGAGACGGCGCGTTCGATGCCGGGCGCGATGCTGCTGCCGATCGGCCTGGCCGACGCGGTTCGGGCGAGGACTTCGGCCGGAGCGAGCGCCATCCCGGACCACGCGGTGATTCCTTCAATGGCGACCGTTCGGCCGACCGGAGAGCCGAATACGGGGGGCGCACCGGAGACCGCGGTCAGCGATACGACCGCAGTGGTCGGGAGGCCGGCAGATACCAGGGCAATAATCGCAGCGAACGCGGTGATCGCGGACTCGGTGAAGGGCTGGCGGACCCCTTCGGGCTGTCCAGCAGTGGCAGCAGTGCGCGCGATGATCGGCCCCGCCGCCCGCGCTGGGATGACGGCGGCGGCCGCGGGCCCGGCCGTCACGAACGTGAGTACGGCGAGCCCCCGCAGCGGGAGCGGCCGTCGGGATCACGGATCCGCGCTGAGGACGACGGCCACGCCTGGCCGGAGATCCCGGAGTGGGTCGACACCCATGATCTCGGCGGCGAGGTTCTCGCAGACCTGCGGGGTCTGAGCAAACAGGGCTCGGAGTTCGTGGCCGGCCACCTGGCGGCTGCCGGCGAACTCGCCGAGACCGACCCGGAAGCGGCCTGGGAGCACGCCCGCGCCGCCAGGTCCCAGGGTGGCCGGATCGCCGTCGTTCGAGAGACCGTCGGGCTCGTCGCATATCGCGCCGGCAGATGGGCGGAGGCGATCGCAGAACTGCGCGCCGCTAGGCGTATGGCGGGAGGGCCTGGGCTGCTAGCCGTGATGGCCGACGCCGAGCGGGCGCTCGGGCGACCCGAGCGCGCCATCGAACTTGCCCGCAGCCCCGAGGCTGCCAGACTCGATCCGGCCGCTGCCGTCGAACTCCGGATCGTCGTCGCGGGGGCGCGCGCCGATCTAGGGCAACACGATGCGGCCCTGGCGTCGCTGCGATCCGCGGTCGGCGACGTCGATCCGCAGGCTCCGCACGCGTTCCGGCTGTACTACGCCTATGCCGCGATGCTGCAGGACACAGGGCACCAGGATGAGGCACAGGAGTGGTTCGTCCGCGCGGCCGACGCCGACGTCGACGACGAGTCCGACGCCGCCGAGCGCGCTCAGGCGCTCGCGGGCGGTGACCTTTACGAGGCCGCTGCCGGGGAGTCCGACGATGCCGCGGAGTCCGACGGTCCCGACGAGTCCAGCTCCTCCGACAAGCCCGACACGGGTGCGGGCGACACGATCGACTCCCGGCCCGACACGTCGTCATGAGCGAAAACTCCGATGCGCGAACGGCTTTGGTCGATCGGTACGACGCCCTGCTCGTCGACCTGGACGGGACGCTGCTGCTCGCGGGAACCGTGGTGCCGCATGCGCCCGAGGCGATGGCCGCGGCGCGGAGTGCCGGCGCCAAGGTCCTCGTCGTCACGAACAACGCGTCGCGGAGCCCGGCCGAGGTCGCGCGGCGGCTGACCGACCGGGGCATCCCGACCGTCGGCGACGAGGTGGTCAACTCGCCGCAGGCGGCCGCTGTGCTGCTCGCCCATTCGCATCGCGCCGGTGACCCCGTTCTGGTCGTGGGCACCGATGCGCTCGCGCAGGCGGTCCGGGATGTCGGATTGGTACCCGTCCGGTCGGCCGACGACCATCCGGTGGCGGTCGTCCAGGGGTACAGCCCGGACACCGGGTGGCGCGACCTTGCCGAGGCCTGCCTCGCGATCGGCGCCGGGGCGGATTGGGTAGCGACGAACATGGATTCGACGTTGCCCACCGACCGCGGGATGCTGCCCGGCAACGGGTCCCTGGTCGCCGCGCTCGTCACCGCAACCGGTCGGCACCCGCGCGTCGCCGGCAAGCCCCAGCGTCCGTTGCTCGACGCGGCGGCCGATCGTGTCGGAGCCAAGCGTCCGCTCGTGGTCGGCGACCGGCTCGACACCGATATCGCGGCTGCGTGCGCGGCAGGCATGGACAGCCTGATGGTGCTCACCGGTGTGAGCGGCGTTCCCGACGTTCTGGCTTCCCCGCGCGAGCTGCGGCCCACGTATGTGGCCACCGACCTGCGGGGGCTCACCGAGGCACCCGCAGTGGTGGTGGTCGCGTGCATCGCCGATGACGACGTGCTGCGAGCGCGGCTCGCGCAGGCGGGCATCGACTGATCCGCCGCCTGGCCCTCGACTACCGTAGAGACATGTCTGAACCGTCGGCGCCCGCCCCGGATCGCACCGAGCCGGATCGCACCGAGCCGGATCGCACCGAGCCGGATCGCACTGGGCCGACCGGTGACGTGGGTCCCGCCGGCGCGCCCGATGCCCCCGGTCGGCCCGCCGTCCCGGGCGCGCCCGGTTCGCCGGCCCCGCATGATCCGCTCGCAACGGTGCTGGCCGATCTGGCAACGATCGACGACGTCCCGCTGCCGGAGCGGGCGGAAGCGTTCGAGCGGATGCACGAGGTGATCACGGAGGCGCTCAGCGGCACCGTGGAACGCACGGGCGGAGCGCGTTGACGTGTCCGGCCGGCGTCTCGATTCCGCTTTGGTGGACCGGGGTCTCGCCCGGTCGCGGACGCATGCCGCGAGACTGATCGCCGACCGTCGGGTGACAGTCGGCGGTTCGGTCGTGTACAAGGCGTCCTCGTCCGTCGACGAGAAGACCGAAGTCGCCGTGCGGGCCGGCGACGACTGGGCGTCGCGTGGTGCGCACAAGCTTCTCGGCGCGCTGCGTGCGTTCTGTATCGACCCGGCGGGGCGCCGGGCGATCGACGCAGGCGCGTCGACGGGCGGCTTCACCGACGTGCTGCTGCGACGTGGTGCCGCGGCGGTTGCGGCCGTGGACGTGGGTCACGGGCAACTCGATCCCCGGATCGCGGCGGACCCTCGCGTCCACGTGCACGATCGCCTCAACCTGCGCGAGCTTTCGGACGACCAGGCGGCCGAGATCGTCGACTCGCTCGGCGGCAAGGCCGACATCATCGTGGCCGACCTGTCGTTCATCTCGCTCACGCTGGTGCTGCCGCAGCTGGTCGGCCTGGCATCGGACGGCGCAGATCTGGTGCCCATGGTCAAGCCGCAGTTCGAGGTGGGCCGGGATCGGCTCGGTGCACAGGGGGTCGTGCGCGACCCGGCGCTTCGGGCCGCTGCCGCCCAGCAGGTGGCCGACGCGGCCGGCGAGCTCGGATGGGGCGTCGTCGCGGCGGTGGCGTCGCCGCTGCCGGGGCCGAGCGGCAACGTGGAGTACTTCCTGCATCTGCGGCGCGGCGCCGTGCGAGGCTCCGCCGCCGACCGCGCCCTGATCGATGACGCCGTGCAGCAGGGCCCCCAGTGAGGACCCAGTGACAAACCCGTCGACGCATCCGGTCTCAGCCCCGGTCGCGGCACCGGCCGCAGCTCCCGTGGCGCACCAGTCCACCGGCATCACCGCGGCATCGCACGCTGCGCCCGCGTCGCCGGCGCCGAGCAGGGCACGGCGCGTCCTGTTGGTCGCGCACACCGGGCGCCCCGATATCGGCCGGATCGTCGAGCACGTGCGCGATCGGCTGGCCGGCGGCGGCATCGATCTCGTCGCGGCCGGGCCCGAAGCGGCCGAACTCGGGTTGCCCTATTTGCCTTCTGGTTCGCCCGAAAGCACGTCATCCGGTGCGCCCCGAAGCGCGCCGCTGCAGGCGTCGGACGGGCCGGGTCAGTACGACGGCCGCGCACCGGATACCGCGCAGGGCCGTGCCGCCACCAGTGCCGCCACCAGCGTCGCAGACAGCGCCGACGGATTCCCCGGCGACGACGCCCGCGCCGAGCTGGTCCTCACCCTCGGCGGCGACGGCACCCTGCTACGCGGCGCCGAAGAGGCCCGCATCGCCGGCGTCCCCGTGCTCGGCATCAACCTCGGCCGGGTCGGCTTCCTGACCGAATTGGACGCCGACCACGTCGACACGGCGCTGGACGCCGTCATCCGCCGCAACTACCGCATCAGCGAACGGCTGACCGTCGATATGCAGGTCGAGTCGAACGGAAACATCGTCGCGTCCGGCTGGGCGCTCAACGAGGTGAGTATCGAAAAGGCCAGCCGCGAAAGGATTCTCGACGTCATCGTCGAGGTCGACGGCCGGGGCGTGTCCTCCTTCGGATGCGACGGCGTGCTGTGCGCGACCCCCACCGGATCGACCGCCTACGCCTTCTCGGCCGGCGGGCCGATCCTCTGGCCCACGGTCGCGGCGCTTCTCGTCGTGCCCTCGAATGCGCATGCCCTGTTCGCCAGGCCGCTGGTGGTCGGCGCGAAGTCCATGGTGACCGTGCACGTCGATCCGGGCGGCCACGAGGCCGTGCTCGCCTGCGACGGTCGCCGGATCGCCGAGATCCCGCCCGGCTCTCGCGTGCATATGAACGCGGGCGCCGAGCCGGTGCGACTGGTCCGGCTCACCGACGAACCGTTCACCGACCGGCTGGTGCGCAAGTTCTCGCTGCCCGTGCACGGATGGCGCGACCGCCGGCACTGATCGTCCGCGCCCGTGGTCCGGGCGTCCCGACCCGGCCCACCGACGAATCCAGCCCTGTGGACAACTGCCGCGCAGCGGCACCCCACACCCGCCGTGCGATAGCGTGGCGATCGTGTTGGGTGAGCTGCACATCTCCGGCCTCGGAGTGATCGATGATGCGCTCATCGAACCGTCCGCCGGCTTGACGGTGGTCACCGGCGAAACCGGCGCCGGCAAGACGATGATCGTCACCGCACTCGGCCTGATATGCGGTGGCCGTGGCGATTCCGGGCGCGTGCGCGGCGGCCGTCCGCGGGCCGTCGTCGAGGCGCGTTTCGTTCCGCTCCGCCCGGGCAGCGAGTATGACGATGTTCGCGGCGTAGCCGCCGAACGCCGTGAGAACAGCGGTGCCGCAGAGACTCTCGCCGACCCGCCGCAGATTGAAACGAACGGGCTCGCGTATCTCGCCAGCGTCGCCGAGACGGTCGGCGGAGACGTGGACGACGACGGCTCGCTCGTCGCGGTGCGGTCGGTGTCCGCCGACGGGCGCTCGCGGGCGCATATCGGCGGCCGCGCAGCCCCCGTGTCCGCGCTCGCGGATCTGACGGAATCGCTCGTCGCGGTGCACGGCCAGGCCGAGGCGATGGTGCTGCTGCGGCCTGCGAACCAGCGCGCTGTGCTCGACCGGTTCGCCGATCTCGGCGCCGAGCTGGACGATTACCGCTCGCTCCGAGCGCAGTATCTGGCCCTCCGCGCCGAGATCGACGACAGGATCGGCCGGGCACGTGAGCTCGCACAGCGGGAACAGGTCCTACGTCTGGGCCTACAGGACATCGAACGGGCCGACCCCCGGCCGGGGGAGGACGTCGAGATCGCTGCGGAGGTGCGCCGTCTCGATGACGCCGATGCGCTGCGTACCGCGGCGACCGGGGCGATCGCGGCGTTAACCGGCCCCGTCGACGAGTCGAGCGGCGACGAGCCGTCCGCGTCGGCGCTCGTGCAACAAGCGATCCGATTGCTGGAGCACGCCTCCGACCCGGCCCTCGTCGCCCGGCTCGACGACCTGCGCGGCGCGCTCGCCGTGATCGGCGACGTGGGCGGCGATCTCGCTCGCTATGTCGCGGACCTCGATGCCGACCCGGCGCGATTGGAGGCCCTGCTCGAGCGGCAGGCGTTACTGCGCGGCTTGGCGCGCCGCTACGGCGAGGACGTCGACGGTGTGCTCGCGTGGGCCGCATCCGCCCGCACCGAATTGGCCGGGCTGGACACCTCCGACGAGGCGATCGCCGCGCTGCGGAAACGCGCCGCGGCCCTGGGCTCGGAGCTTGCCGCCGCGGCGGAGGAGATCAGCGCCCGCCGCGCCGCCGCCGCCGAGAAGCTGAGCTCGGCCGCGACCGCGGAGCTGGACCATCTCGCGATGGGCAAGGCGTCGCTGCGGATAGCGGTGACGCCGCGGCCGGTCGCGAACGGCGCCGCCGACGTGCTGTTCGTCAATGGCCGCGAGATCGCGGCGGGCCAGGACGGGGCGGACCACGTCGAGATCCTGCTCACCCCGCACCCGGGGGCTCCGGAACTGCCCGTGGCGCGTGGAGCCTCCGGCGGCGAACTGTCGCGGATCATGCTGGCATTGGAAGTGGTGCTGGCCGGGGCGGACCCGGTGGCAACACTCGTCTTCGACGAGGTCGATGCGGGTGTCGGCGGACGGGCGGCGACCGAGATCGGGCGCCGTCTCGGCATGTTGGCACGGGATCACCAGGTGATCGTTGTAACGCACCTGGCACAGGTGGCCGCCTTCGCCGACAAGCACTACGTGGTGGACGCAGGCGCCGACGGCAGCGTCGGAGCCTCCGAGGTCCGGGCCGTGCAGGCGGACGCGCGGGTTGCCGAGCTTGCCCGGATGCTCGGCGGAACGGACGGCGCGGTGGCGTTGGCGCACGCGGCCGATCTGCTTGCCGCCGCCCGCGACCATCGGCCGCGCACGGTGCACCACGGCGACGCCCGAGGCCGCACCACCTCGCAGCGGCCACTGGGCGCTCGGCGCAAATCGGGCAAGCTGTGACAGACACGGCGAGGCTCAACATATCGTCATAGGAGAAACCGGCACGTAGCGCTGTGAATGTGTGCACACGTCGTGACGCGCCGTGCTCGCCTCCACCCCGCGTGACCCGCCACCTGGGACGATAGGCCCATGAAACTCATGTCACTCCAGTCACAGCAGTTGACCGGAATCACAGGTGTGGCGCGGATATCCCGCAACACCCAAGCGCTGCTGGAACGGGTGGGGCACGGGGACATCGTCATCCTCGATCAGGTCGATATCGATCGGGCGACGGCGGATGCGCTGGTTCGGGCGGGCGTGACGGCGGTCGTCAACGCAGCGGCGTCGGTGTCCGGACGGTACCCGAACCTCGGGCCGGAGATCCTGCTGGCCGCGGACGTGACGCTGATCGACGAGGTGGGTGAGGACGTCTTCGGGCGGGTGAAGGACGGCGCCAAGGTCCGCATCGACGAGGGCGCCATCTACCAAGGTGAGAACCTGATCGCGCAGGGCACGGAACAGACCCCGGAGTCCATCGCGGACCTGTTGATCGAAGCAAAGGCCGGTATGGCTGCGCAGCTCGAGGCGTTCGCCGCGAACGCGATCGAATACATGAAGCGCGAGCGCACCCTGCTGCTGGACGGCGTCGGCATCCCGGAGATCCGCACCAACATGGCCGGCAAGCATGTGCTGGTGGTGACCGCGTCGCCGAACACCGCAGTGGAACTGAAGAAGCTCCGCAAATACATCTCCGATTTCCACCCGGTGCTGATCGGGGTGGACGGCGGCGCCGATGCGATCCTCGCCGCGGGCCACAAGCCGAAGATGATCGTCGGTGATCCGGAAAAGATGGCTGCGAAGACGTTGCAGTGCGGAGCGGAGGTGGTGATCCCGGCCGATATCGACGGCCACGCACCGGGTTTGGAGCGTCTGCAGGATCTGGCACTCGGCGCGGTGACGTTCCCGGCGGCCGGAACGAATGAGGACCTGGCGCTGCTGTTGGCGCACGACAAGGACGCGTCACTGATCGTCACCGTCGGGATGCACACCGCACTCACCGAACTACTCGACCGGGGAAGGGGCTCCGCCGCCTCGACGTTCCTCATCAGGATGCGGGTGTCCAACAAGCTGGTCGAGGCGTCCGCGGTACTGCGGCTGTACAAGGCGCGGATCTCCTGGTGGGTGGTGATGCTGCTGGTGCTCGCCGCGGCCGCCGCCATCGTCGTCGCGCTCGTGGTGTCCGATGTGTCCGGAACCTATGCACATCTGATCGCGACCTGGTGGAACGACCTGGTGGCGTGGGTAAGGGGGCTGTTCTAAATGATCTCCATGCGGTATCACATCGTCTCGCTGGCGGCGATCTTCTTGGCGTTGGCGCTGGGCATCGTGCTGGGGGCGACCAAGATCAATTCGCCGTTGCTGGCCGGTCTGCAGGGCGACAAAGCCCAGCTGTCGACGCAGCGGGACGATCTGGCCAAGTCGAATGCCGAGCTTCAGGGTCGGCTCGTGGCGGACGCCAAGTTCGCCTCGTCGATCGGCCCGCTCGCAGTACGCGGCACCTTGCCGAATACCGACGTCGTGGTGATCACCACTGACACCGCGGACCCGGCCGACCGGGACGGGGTGCTGTCGCTGCTGTCGCGTGCCGGCGCTCGGGTGACGGCGCAGATCCAGGTGACGGCCGACTTCACCGACCCGAACCGCGCCGATCAGCTTCGCAACCTGGTGATCCAGAACCAGCCGGCCGGCTCCACATTGCCGGCGTCGCCGCAGATCGGCACCCTCGCGGGTGGTCTGCTGGGGAATCTGCTGCTCACCGACTCGAAGGGCAAGACCCACGCCACCCCGGACGAGGCGACCGCCGCACTGTCAGCGCTGTCGACGGCCGGGTTCATCTCGGCGTCCGGGGCGGTGGCGCCGGGACGGTCGGTCGTGATCATCACCGGGGCGGCACGCACCGGTGACTCCGCCGTGGATCGCGCGCAGATGATCGTCGACATGGCGTCCGCGTTGAAGCAAACGGCGCAGGGCGTGGTGATCGCCGGCCGCTCGGGATCCGAAGGCACCACCGGCTCGGTCGGCCTGGTCCGCGCGGACACCGCCGCCAGTGCGCTGGTCTCCACCGTTGACGACGTCGACACCGACGCCGGCCGGATCGCGACCGTCCTCGCCCTCGTCGAACAGAACGGCGGCGGCGTGGGCCGCTATGGCACGGGCGCCAATGCCTCCGCACCGGCCCCGTCGCTCGCCGTGGGGTGAGGTGGTCGCCGGATTCCCGCGCGTCCGGTTTTCAGTGTTGATCGAGTATGACGGCCCAGCCCCCCGCTTCCCCCGCTCATCCAGGGGGAGCCGGGGGTTCGTCATATATAGGTGCAGCCCAGTCCCGGTCGACTACCGTGAGCCACGAGGAGAGGAGGATCGGCATGCCCACCGCAGCCGTCAGCAAGATGAGCAACAAGATAAGCAAGAAGAGCGGCAGGGAACCTGCCGACCGCCACCGTCGTCACGAAGGCGGGGTCATGACTGCAGATCGGATCGACCCACGGGAATACGTCATTGATGACGACGCGACGATCTCCGACATCGACCTCGAGGCGGAGGAGTTCACACTACGCGACGGCCGTCGCCTCACGGATGAGCTCGCCAAGGAGCTCGCTGCTCAGGCCCTCGGTGAGATTCGGCGCCGCAATCTCATCCCGGGCCGTAAGTCTCTGTCCGGCGACGGCAGCCACTCGCCCGCCATTCGGGTCCGCGTACCTGCTCAACTACGTAGACAGGCCGAGAACCGCGCCGCTGCCGACGGTGTCACCCTGTCCGAGCTCACCCGCGAGGCCTTGGCGGCGTACCTCCGGGCCTCGTAGCTGCCCACATCGCGGCCCGGCCGGGGTGGCCAGACCGCATACCGGCCGACGGCCCAGACCTTTCCGTGCCACGCCGGCCCCATGGGCCACGGCCGCCATGTCGCGGCTCACGTATCAGGAAAAGGGCTATCCATTTGGCTGCCCCTGGGGAAAGGGGTTTCAGGCGAGTGCGTGGGCTTGTCGCCAGGGCCGGTCGGCGGCTGGCGGGGCGAGTGAGGTCGAGGATGATCTCGGCCCGGCAAGGCCGGTTGGCCGCACCTGGGGTGCCGGGTCCCGCACGTGCTGCCCGTAGGAGCTGTGCGGTCGCGGCGGCCTTGAGCAGCTGGTAGAACAGCAGAGCGCTCCGCCGGTCCGCGCCTATAGTCTGGTTCACGCTCCGTCCGCTGGCTGCCTCGGAACCCGGTGACCAGAGACCTGGTGCTCGGACGCTGAGCGCCGAAAGGTGTCGGGTGACCAGAAGCAAATCAGCCGGAGGGAGGGCTAGGTGACCGCCCCCAAGCGTGGCCAAGTTTGGGTCGATGGTGAAGGCTTCGAGTACCTAGTCTTGTCGATCGACTCGTACAACCGGTCCGGTATGCGCGATGTCGTTGCCCTTCGGGTCTACAATGGGGATCTCACTGAAGAGGACACGGTCCCGTACGCAACCGTCGTGTCCTTCGAAGGGGAAGAACGCACGATCTTCTCCGACGACCTCGTGGTCGTTTCCAAGTTGAGCCTCATCGAGGCGGTCTGGCACGTCGGTAGCGACTTCCTCGACGGCGTGGCGGAGGACCTGTCCGGGATTATCACGCCCGCATCGGCAGTGGCGCCCGCGCGGCGGCTCCGGGGCTATCCTCTGGCTCGGCAGATCCGCTTCGCGGACCTGCACATCCCCGGCGAGGCGGACAAGCCTGTGGTAGTGATCTCGTCCGAGAAGTACGGCGAGGACGTTGGCTACGCCTTCGTAGTCGCCTGTCGCGTGAGCTCGGACCCTACCAAGATCCGAAAATACGACGTGGAGCTAATCAGCCAGACCGGGAAAGTCGTCTGCTCCGCCGTCCAGACCGTCCCCTTGGGCGAACTCCGCGACAGGACGACGCGGGGAGCCGCAGCCGTCTCATCGAAAGAAGCCGCTGAGATTCTCGCCAAGGTGCGGGCACTGCTGGGGCTCGAGTGACAAGCAGGGCGTCTTGCCTCACGTCAAGATGTCCGGATGATGTTGGTGCGTGCCTCACGTGATTTGTCCGCGTGATTCAGGCTGCCGGCCGTGTTCCGCGGGTGCGGGCTGCGGCGAGGTCGATGAGTTGGCGCTGAATCCGGTTGATGCGCCTGGTGATTGCCGCGGGGTTGAGGCGGTCGTGTTCGACTTGCATTGCGGCGGTGATGGTGTCGTCGAGGAAACCGGCATCCAGGAGCCTGTGGTAGGGGGTGCGTGGGGCGTCGTAGATCCGCTTCTTCCGGCCGGAGGTGGTCTCGGCCCAGCCGGTGGCCTTCACGCACGGCAAGAGGTGGTTTTTGCGTTTCATCACCAGGTCCCACAGCTCGTTGAGCAGCACCATCTCGTGGTCGGTCTCGTAGCGGAAGCGGAAGGCGTGCTTGCGCACCCAGTCGCCGTTTCTCTGCTCGACGTGCGCGTTGTCGTTGTGCTGGTAGGGCCTGGAGCGGGTGACCGGGATGTCGTGTTTGTCGCACCAGTCGAGCACTCCCCAGTTCATGAACTCGGAGCCGTTGTCGAAATCCATCGCGCAGATCGGGATCGGGGTCGTCTGCTCGATCCAGTCCAGGCCCGCGGAAACGTGAACGCCTTGTTCTTGATCGTGCGCAGGATCGTCCAGCGAGCGTGTCCAACTCGAAAAACCCCGGCTGGTCGACCTGCTCGTCCATCGCGGTGCGCACCGGGATAGACGACCGCAGGATCCGGCTCGGCTTTGTGCCCGACAGGGCAAGCGGTGTCAGAGATGCCTTGTGCGGCTTCAAGTATCGGTCGATCGTCGCCGCGGACATCGACCTGAGCTCGCCCAGCACCGCCTCCGTGACCCGGTCGGTGGCCCTGCCGAACTCGCCAAACCGCACCAGCCGCTCCAAGGTGTCCGCCATCACCGCGGCCAAGTACTTCCCGGACGGCTGGCCCGACACCAGCCACACGACCTGCAGCACTTTGAGCGCGTCATACGAGCACTTCCGCGGCCGCGGCCGACGTTTCACCGCCGACGCCGGCCCCTTCCGAGCCGCGGCGATGCGGATCGCTCTTCTGGCGTGATCGCGGCTCCAGCCCGTCACCGACGTCAGCTCGTCCAACAGACGGCCCTTCCCCGCCTTGTCCGCCCGCCCGTACTCGGCCGCGTACCTCTTCGTGATCTCCCGGCGCGCAACCATCGACAACCCCTCGCCCATCCGGCCAGGAAACTCCCACCACGCGGACATTCCTGCGTGAGGCAAGCACCGAACTTCCCGGACCTTTTAGCTGAGTCAAGTCGCAGGGGTGCGCGAAGCCACCTACCAGGTATCATGAACTGCAACGAAAGGAGGCACGGCATGGCTACCGTCATTGTTAAAAAGCGTGGCCCGAAGCTGCCGACCGCCACTGTCGTCAAGAAGGCGGACCGGAAGGTTCCCGGAACACCGAGCGCTGCTCGCGTGAAGCACGTTCGGGAGCGCCTCGCCGGGTCCCCGTTCGCGCGCAGCGCCTGACGGGCTACAGACGCCACAGCCGGCCCCGTGAGGGTCGGCTGTTCTGTTTCCGGCACCTATCCGGAGCCCGCCGACCCGAGGCCAGAGGTTCTCGCGTTATCGACCGGCTTCAACCGATGACCATCGCACCACCTCAAACCCGGCTGCCGAGGCGCTGCCTGCCGTGGAAGTGTATCGACCGATTTGCACCGGGGCACGACCCGTATTCGGATGGGGCACGCAGGGGCAGTCAAATGGATAGCCTTTATCAGGAAACCCCTGGCACGGGGCGCCAACAATCAACACTAGAAGCCGAACATGCCGGGGGAGCGGGGGTCCGTCATATATGGGTGCGGTGACCGCGCGGCTCGGGGTGTGACGCGATGCGGCAGGGGCGCGGCGCGGGAGCGTGGACATCGTCATCGGCGGTGGGTGACGTACACTGGCGCCCGATATGACGCGACATGACGCTCCCGCAGACGGCGGATTGGGCTCGGGGGCCGAGTGGGGGCCGGTCGCCGAGTCGATGCTCTCCGAGCGTCAGGCCTCGCACCATGGCGACGAGCGGAAACAGCAGATCCTGGATGCGGCGGAGACCGTCTTCGCCGAGAACGGGTACGACGCGGCGTCCATCGCCGAGATCGCGACGCGGGCCGGGATGTCGCAGGCGGGCATGCTGCATCACTTTCCCAGCAAGGCGGCCCTGTTGATCGCGGTGCTGGACCGTCGGGACGACATCGACGCCGCGCAGGTCCACGTGCTGGACAACCCGGGCGGCATCGCGATCCTGCGCGGCATGGCGATGTTGATCCAGGCGAATTCGCTGCACCGCAACGAGACTCGGCTGAAACTCGTGATGGCGGTGGACGCAAGCAATCCCGCGCATCCCGCGCATGAGTGGGCGCGGCAGCGGTACCTGTGGGGGTCCCGGATGCTGGCTGCGGGGTTCCGGCAGGACATCGAGGCGGGTCGCGTCCGGTCTGATCTGAATGTTGACGCGACGGCCAGCGCGGTCTTCGCGGTAATGGACGGGCTGAAGTTGCAGTGGCTGCTCGACCCGGAGCGGGTCGACGTGGGCGCGGTGTTCGGGAACGTCATCGAGGAG
>OFTX01000781.1_pt1 | contig 14240 bp, 14 predicted proteins | sample 1775051 | NCBI WGS metagenome assembly OFTX01 (sample SAMN08195772, study PRJEB24354) | sludge metagenome | isolation source: sludge from phenol fed wastewater aerobic bioreactor A | place: India: Nagpur | collected 2016-09-15
CCACTAGAGGTGAGAGAAGGATGCAAATACTCGGTGCTCAACACGCAATCGCAAGGACTCAACTAACATTTCACAGCTCTTCTCAATCAATTACAAACCAAAAAGGAGACTTCAATGCTTCAGAACTTGATCCTCGACTGAATCAAAGGAAAGGGGAAGAGGAGGAGATGGAGGGGGAGGGGGGTGCCGCCGGCGTGAAGCGCGAGGACCTGGTCGCCGGCGCGCAGGAGCTCGGCGTCGACCTCGACGACGTCGAGAGCTGCCTGTCGCTGCACCCGGCCGTGCTGGAAGTGGCTGTCGTCGGCATTCCTGACGAGCGATGGGGCAAGATCATTGCCGCTTTCGTCAAGCGCGGCGCACCCGTCGAAGCTGAGGAGCTCAACCAGTTCTGCCAGACTTCCGGCCTCGCCAATTTCAAGCGGCCGCGCCGCTTCGTGTTCGTCGCAGACGTGCCGAAATCTCCCGTCGGCAAGCTGCTGCGGCGCCAGCTCAAGGAGCGGTTCCGCGAGCAAACGCAGGCCGGATTCGCCCTGCGGGACTCATAAAAAAGTAGCTGCTACCGCTTACCCCATAAGCCATGGAGCCATATTTCATTCACAAACCTTGGGAATTCAACAGCCATGCAAGACCTGATCCAGCGCACCATCGCGCCCTGCAAGGCGGCGCTGAAGGACGCCGGCCTGCAGGCGGGCCAGATTGACGAAGTGGTGCTGGTCGGCGGCATGACCCGCATGCCGAAGGTCCAGGAAGTCGTGAAGCAGTTCTTCGGCAAGGAGCCGCACAAGGGCGTCAACCCCGATGAGGTGGTGGCGCTGGGCGCGGCCATCCAGGCCGGCGTGCTGCAGGGCGACGTCAAGGACGTGCTGCTGCTCGACGTGACCCCGCTGTCGCTCGGCATCGAGACCCTCGGTGGCGTCTTCACCCGCCTGATCGATCGCAACACCACCATCCCGACCAAGAAGTCCCAGGTCTTCTCGACCGCGGAAGACGGCCAGACGGCGGTGACGATCAACGTGTTCCAGGGTGAGCGCGAGATGGCCCAGGACAACAAGAGCCTCGGCCGCTTCGACCTGCAGGGCATCCCGCCGGCGCCGCGCGGCGTGCCGCAGATCGAGGTCACCTTCGACATCGACGCCAACGGCATCGTCCAGGTCTCGGCCAAGGACAAGGGCACCGGCAAGGAGCAGCAGATCCGCATCCAGGCCTCCGGTGGTCTCTCCGACGCCGACATCGAGAAGATGGTCAAGGACGCCGAGGCCCATGCGGCCGAGGACAAGAAGCGCAAGGAAGTGGTCGAGACCAAGAACCACGCCGAAGGCCTCGCCCATTCCGCCGAGAAGGCGCTCAAGGACTACGGCGACAAGGTCTCCGGCGCCGACAAGTCGGTGATCGAGGCGGCCATCGCCGAGACCCGCAAGGCGCTCGAGGGCGACGACGTCGAGGCGATCAAGGCCGCCGCCAACAAGCTGGCGGAAGCCCAGATGAAGCTCGGCGAGGCGATGTACGCCGCCGGTCAGGCCGAGGCGGGCGCCGCCCCCGAAGGCGAGACCAAGCGCGACGACGTGGTCGACGCCGACTTCGAGGAAGTCAAGGACGACAAGAAGAAGGGCTGAGGCCCGCTTCTTGATCTCGAAAGCGCGGGCGACCCGGTGTGAGGCTTCACGCCGGGTCGCCTCGCATCTCAGAGGCAACGCCGCCCCGCCCGCCCGAAAGACGGACCGACCATGGCCAAGCGCGACTACTACGAGGTTCTCGGCGTCTCCAAGACCGCCGACGAGAAGGAGCTGAAGAGCGCCTTCCGCAAGCTCGCCATGCAGTATCATCCCGATCGAAACCCCGGCGATCACGCCGCCGAGGCGTCGTTCAAGGAGATCAACGAGGCCTACGACGTCCTCAAGGACGGGCAGAAGCGCGCCGCCTACGACCGCTTCGGCCACGCCGCCTTCGAGAACGGCGGCGCCGGCGCCGGTGCCGGCGGGTTCAACGGCGACTTCGCCCAGACCATGTCGGACATCTTCGAGAACTTCTTCGGCGGCGACATGGGCGGCCGGCGCGGCGGCGGTGGCCGCGAGCGCGGCTCCGACCTGCGCTACAACATGGAGATCACCCTCGAGGAGGCCTACGCCGGCAAGCAGATCGAGATCAAGGTGCCGACCACGGTCACCTGCGAGGCCTGCTCCGGCTCCGGCGCCAAGGCCGGCACCTCCGCCCAGACCTGCCGCACCTGCGGCGGCCTCGGCCGGGTTCGCGCCGTCCAGGGCTTCTTCACCATCGAGCGCACCTGCCCGACCTGCCAGGGCCGCGGTCAGGTGATCCCCGACCCCTGCAAGGTCTGCGGCGGCTCCGGCCACACCTCGGTGGAGAAGGCGCTCGCCGTCAACATTCCCGCCGGCATCGAGGACGGCAACCGCATCCGTCTCGCCGGCGAGGGCGAGGCCGGCGTGCGCGGCGGCCCGGCCGGCGATCTCTACATCTTCATCTCGATCAAGCCGCACGCCTTCTTCCAGCGCGACGGCGCCGACGTCTTCTGCGCCGTGCCGATCTCGATGACCACCGCCGCGCTCGGCGGCTCGATCGAGGTGCCGACGCTCTCCGGCGAGGTCGCCAAGGTCAAGATCCCCGAGGGCACCCAGAACGGCAAGCGCATCCCGCTGCGCGGCAAGGGCATGCCGATCCTGCGCACCCGCGGCCACGGCGATCTCTACATCCAGGTCGGCGTCGAGACCCCGCGCCACCTGACCAAGCGCCAGCGCGAGCTGCTGGAGGAGTTCGAGAAGGACTGCTCCAAGGAGACCCACCCCGACGCGCACGGATTCTTCGCCAAGATGAAGGGCTTCTTCGACAATCTCGGTGGCTGATCGAGCGGTCGCCTCGTCCGCATCGCCATGGTAACGTCACATCTTCGAAGCAGGGTCACGCCACCCGAAGCCCTTTCCTCCTCGGAGCCTTTCATGGGACAAGCCAAGAAGCGTGCCGTCACCGACGGCATCGGTCACAAGGTTCTCGACGAGGTCAGATTTCTCAAGAATTGGATCGACAAGCCCCTGATGACCGGGGCCGTGGCGCCGTCCTCGCCGCAATTGGCCCGGCTGATGGCGTCCTATGTCGACCCCGCCCGTCCCGGCCTCGTGGTCGAGCTCGGACCCGGCACCGGCGTCGTCACCCAGGCCCTGCTCGAGCGCGGCATCGCGCCCGAACGGATCGTCTCGATCGAATACAACGCCGATTTCTGCAGCCTCCTGCGCCAGCGCTACCCCGGCGTCCACTTCATCCAGGGCGACGCCTATCGTCTGCCTCAGGCGATCACCGGCCTCGTCGGCGCCGAGCCGTTCCCGCTCGCGGCCGTGGTGTCGAGCCTGCCGCTCTTCACCCGCCCCCTGCCCGAGCGCACCCGCCTCCTCGACGACGCCTTCCACCGCATGGAACCGGGCTCCCCCTTCATCCAGTTCTCCTACGCGCTGGTCTCGCCGGTGCCGCACGGCGCCACCCGCTTCGAGATCGAACGCTCCGGCTGGGTGGTGCGCAATCTCCCCCCCGCCCGCGTCTGGATCTACCGCCGCCCCGCCTGAGCGAGGCCCGCCACACGCCCCCTCGGGCCGATCCCGCGTGGAAAGCGGCTCGAGGACGCGCTAAGACGTCGAGACCTTCCGTACGGAGCTCTCGACCATGGCCTTCACCGCTTCCCATCCCCGCGACCGTCTGATTCTCGGCCTCGACCTCCCCTCGGTCGAGGAGGCCGCCCGCGCCGTCGCCGAAACCCGCGGCGCGGTCGGCGTCTACAAGATCGGCTATCGGCTGGTCTTCGCCGGCGGCCTCGCCCTGGTCGAGCGCCTCGTCGGCGAGGGCGAGAAGGTCTTCCTCGACGTCAAACTGCTCGACATCGACAACACCATCGCCGAAGGCATCGAATCGATCCTGAAGCTCGGCGTCGATTGGGTCACGCTCCACGCCTATCCCAAGGCGATGCGCTCCGCCGTCGCCGCCCGCGACGCCGAGGCCAACGAGCGCACCAAGCTGCTCGGCGTCACCGTGCTCACCTCGATGGACGACGCCGATCTGAAGGCCGCCGGCTACGCGACCCCGGTCGCCGATCTGGTCGAGGCCCGCGCCCGCGACGCGGTCGCCGCCGGCATGGACGGCATCGTCTGCTCCGCCGCCGAGGCCGCCCGCCTGCGCGCCGCCGTCGCCCCCGGCCTCACCCTGCTGACCCCGGGCGTGCGCCCCTCCGGCGCCGCCGCCGGCGACCAGAAGCGCGTCACCACGCCGGGCGCCGCGATCCGCGCCGGCGCCGACCTCCTGGTCGTGGCCCGGCCGATCCTCGGCGCGAGCGACCGCCGCGCCGCCGCCCAGGCGATCGTCGAGGAGATCGCCGAGGCATGCGAAAATCGCTGACGTCGTTTCGTCATGTAGTCATGAAGCGCAGCACAATAGAAATTGTGCAATGCAATAGCTGGATATGGCGGATAACTTTCTGAGTCTTAAGTAGCTATACGAAGGGTGGGCTATCGCGAAAGATTGCCAAAAGGCAAATTTCCGTCATGGCGGCTCGCTTCAGGGGGCGAGTCCGTTCGTATCCGGGGGGAGACCGGCGCCAGACGAGTTCGTTTTGCACGACGAGTCCGTTCATCTCGAGATGACGGGATCGCGGATGGTGACACGTCGCCGTGACTCCTCGCACAAGAGAATCAGGGAGGTATCCACGTGAGTTCCGACATCGCAAAGAAAGTACGAGCCAATCCGAAGTTCGCCGAGCTCGTCCGCACCCGTGACAGCCTCGGCCTGAAGCTGACGATCGCCACGCTCGTCCTCTACTACGGCTACATTCTGCTCATCGCCTTCGATCCGAAGTTCCTGGGCATGAAGATCGGCGCCGGCGTCATGACCCTCGGCATGCCCGTGGGCCTCGTCGTCATCATTCTCTCCTTCGTGATCGTGGGCATCTACGTGAAGAAGGCCAACGCCAGCTTCGACACGTTGACGGCTCAGATCGTCGAGGAGACCAAGTGATGTCGCGTCTGAAGACTCTCCTCACCGCCGCGGCCCTCGCCGCGCTGCCGACCGTGGCGCTCGCCGCCGGTCCCGACGCCGGCCAGCTCGCCAAGCAGGCGACCAACTGGACGGCGATCGCGATGTTCGTCGCCTTCGTCGTGCTGACGCTGGGCATCACCTACTGGGCGGCCAAGCAGAGCCGTTCGGCGGCGCAGTTCTACACCGCCGGCGGCGGCATCACCGGCTTCCAGAACGGCCTCGCGATCGCCGGCGACTACATGTCGGCGGCCTCGTTCCTCGGCATCTCCGGCCTGGTCTACATGTCCGGCTACGACGGTCTGATCTACTCGGTCGGCTTCCTCGTCGGCTGGCCGATCGTGACCTTCATGATCGCCGAACCGCTGCGCAACCTCGGCAAGTTCACCTTCGCCGACGTCGCCTCGTTCCGCTTCGCCCAGACCCCGATCCGCGTCCTCGCGGCCTGCGGCACCCTGGTCGTCGTCGCCTTCTATCTGATCGCTCAGATGGTCGGCGCCGGTCAGCTGATCAAGGTTCTGTTCGGCCTCGAGTACTGGATGGCGGTCGTCGTCGTCGGCATCCTGATGATCGTCTACGTCACCTTCGGCGGCATGGTCGCCACCACCTGGGTGCAGATCATCAAGGCCGTCCTGCTGCTCTCGGGCGCCACCTTCATGGCGGTCATGGTGCTCGCCAAGTTCGGCTTCTCGCCGGAGGCGCTGTTCGCCAAGGCGGTCGAGGTGCATCCGAAGGGCGACGCCATCATGGCGCCCGGCACCTTCGTGTCGGACCCGGTCTCGGCCGTGTCGCTGGGCCTCGCCCTGATGTTCGGCACCGCCGGCCTTCCGCACATCCTGATGCGCTTCTTCACCGTGAAGGACGCCCAGGCGGCGCGTAAGTCGGTGTTCTACGCCACCGGCTTCATCGGCTACTTCTACATCCTGACCTTCATCATCGGCTTCGGCGCGATCGTGCTGGTCTCCACCAACCCCGACTTCCTGACCGACGCCACCAAGGGCCTCACCGCCATCCGCGGCGGCTCCAACATGGCGGCCATCCATCTGGCCGACGCGGTCGGCGGCAACGTCTTCCTCGGCTTCATCTCGGCCGTCGCCTTCGCCACGATCCTCGCGGTCGTGTCGGGTCTGACGCTGTCGGGCGCCTCGGCCATCTCGCACGACCTCTACGCCACCGTCGTCAAGGGCGGCAAGGCCAACGAGGCCGACGAGATCCGCATCTCGAAGATCGCCACCGTGGTGCTCGGCATCGTCGCCATCATCCTCGGCATCGCCTTCGAGAAGCAGAACGTCGCCTTCATGGTCGGTCTCGCCTTCGCCATCGCGGCGTCCGCGAACTTCCCCGTCCTGCTGATGTCGATCAAGTGGAAGGGCTGCACCACCCGTGGCGCCGTCATCGGCGGCTTCCTCGGCCTGATCGCCGCCACCGTCGGCGTCATCCTGTCGCCGTCCGTGTGGGAGGCCGTCATGGGCAACCCGAAGGGCTCGGCGCTGATCCAGCTGTCCAACCCGGCGATCTTCTCCATGCCGATCGCCTTCATCGGCATCTGGATCTTCTCGCTGATCGACGGCTCGTCCCGCGCCCAGGCCGACAAGGACGGCTTCGAGGATCAGTACATCCGCTCCGAGACCGGCATCGGTGCTCAGGGCGCGGCCTCGCACTGATCTCGTCTTCGACCGAGGCGGGCCACCCGCCTCGGTCCTCTTCCGATCGGCCGGGCGGCTCCTCGACGAGCCCTCCGGCCGTTCGTTCGTCGGAGGATCGTCGTCGAGGGGCTTCGATCACCGACCGTGACGCGACCGCCGCCGGATCCCGCGCGCCCACGCGCCTCCGCCGCGCCCGTCACCCGATCGCCGCGACCTGAGACGGGGTCCGCGCATCGTCGAAGGGGGAGCGCCTCCTTCCGCTTCAACCGATCGCGCGCCGGCGCCCACGCGCCCCGTGTCGCGATCTCGTCGCCATGTCGCGACGCGACCGTCCGGTGACCCCATGCCCCGCTCCTTCGACACCGCCAGTCCGCCCTTCGACCGCCTCTCCGAGGAGGAGGCCGCCGAACTGGTCGCCGCTCTCGACATCGGCTACTGGCCCGAGGGCCACACCATCCTGATGCGCGGCGCGCCGTCGGATCACTATCACGTGGTCCTGAAGGGCGCGGTCGAGGAACACGACGACGAGGACAACGTGGTCGCCGTGCTCGGCCCCAAGGAGACCTTCGGCGCCCGTGCCGTCGTCCACGGCGGCGCCGGCGCCCGCTACGTCGCCTGCGAGGAGACGCTGACCTATCTGGTCCCACGCGAGACCCTGCTCTCGCTGATCCATCGCAACCCCGGCTTCGCCGCCCTCTTCTATTCCGACATCTCCCGCAAACTCGCCGAGGTCGCCAAACACGATCGCGGCCAGGGCCTCGAGGGCGTGTTGCGCTCGCGCATCTCCGAGGCGCGGCTGCGCGCGCCGATCTTCATCGACACCACGACGACGATCGAGGAGACCGAGCGGCGCATGTCGGAGACCGACACCAACTCGCTCCTGGTGCGCGACGGCGCCCGCGTCGGCATCGTCACCCGCACCAATCTGTCCAAGGCCGCGATCCTCTCCAAACTGCCGTTGACCACCCCGGTCGGCGAGTGCACCAGTTGGAACCTGATCACCGTCGACGACGACGAATTCGTCTTCGACGCGCTGATCACCATGACCCGCAACAACAAGCGCCGGCTGGTGGTCAAACGCGGCGGCGCGAAGGTCGGGATCCTCGAGGACATCGACATCCTCGGCATGTTCGCCGGCAATTCGCAGCTCATCCCCGGCCGCATCGATCGCGCCAAGACCGTCGACGACCTCGCGAGCGCCGCCGCCGACATCCAGTCCCAGGTGGTCCGCCTCCACCATCAGGGCGTCAAGGTGCGCGACATCGCCGCCATCACCTCCGACCTCAATCGCCACCTCTTCCGCAAACTCTTCGCGCTGATCGCGCCGGAGAGCATCCAGGAGGCCGGCTGCCTGATCGTCATGGGCTCGGAAGGGCGCGGCGAACAGACCGTGCGCACCGACCAGGACAACGGCCTCCTCCTCGCCGAGGCGGTGCCCGAGGCCGATCTGACGCGCTTCCGGAGCGAGTTCCAGGGCGCGCTCGCCACCTTCGGCTTCCCGCCCTGTCCCGGCAACGTGATGGTCTCCAATCCGCTGTGGTCGCAGACGACGGATGACTTCGTCATGCAACTTAAGCGCTGGGTGCACAGCCCCGACGCCGATAGTCCGATGCATCTCGGCATCTTCTTCGACGCCGTCTGCGTCGCCGGCAATGCCGATCTCCTGACCCGGGCCAAGCGCGAATTCATCGCCATGATGAGCGGCGAGACCGCGGCCATCGCCCATTTCGCCAAGGCGATCGATCAGTTCCCCGGCCCCGGCGGCGTCATCAACTCGATCCTCGCCACCGTCGGCCGCGAGGAGCCGATCGACATCAAGAAGTCCGGCACCTTCCCGATCGTCCACGGCGTGCGCTCCCTCGCCATCGAGAAGGGCCTCTCCGCGACCTCCACCGCCGAGCGCATCCTGGCCATCGCCGAGACCCGCTTCTTCGACGAGACCTTCGCCCGCGAACTCTCAGACGCGCTCGGCTACTTCATGGAACTGCGGTTGAAGTCGCAGCTCCGCGCCCATCTCGCCGGCACCACCGAGGGCGAATCCCTCTTGCGCCCGTCCGACCTCACCACCCTCGACCGCGACCTCCTGCGCGACGCGCTGCGCGTGGTGAAGCGCTTCCGCGAAATCGTCCGCAACCACTTCAAACTCGGCATGTTCTGAAGGGGGCGCCCATGTTCCGCTGGCTGAGGCATCGCTACGACCGGATGCGCCTGAAGGACCCGCGTTGGCTGCCGCTCTTCCGGGAGGATCCCTCCGGCGAGGTGGTGTCGGTCGATTGCGAGACGACCGGCTTCGACACCCGCACCGACGACATCATCTCGATTTCGGCGATCCGCATCGCCGGCAATCGGATCCTGACCTCGCAGGCCTTCAACGCCTATGTCCGCCCCGACGCCGAGATGCGCGCCGACGCCATCCGCGTGCACCAGTTGCGCACCGTCGACGTCGCCGATGCCCGGCCGATGCGCGAGGTGTTGCCGGAGTTCCTCGACTTCCTCGGCGGGCGCCCGCTGGTCGGCTACTGGATCGACTACGACGCCGCCATGCTCGACCGCTACGTCTCCGCCTATTACGGCTTCCACCTGCCCAATCGGCGCATCGAGGTCTCCGGCCTCTATTACGAGCGCAAATACGGCGACGCGCCGCAGGGCACCCAGATCGACCTCTCCTTCGCCGCGATCACCCGCGATCTCGGCCTGAGGACGCTGGCGCTGCACGACGCCTTCAACGACGCGCTCTCCGCCGGCGAGATGTACGTGCAGTTGACGGACATGAAGGCCCGCAACGTGCGCATCGCGCGCGAGCACGGCCACGACGCCAGCGCCGCGATCACCGTCGGCTGAGGTCTTCGGGCCTGAAAAAATGCGAGCTTTCCCGCCCCGGCTCTTGCGTCGACGGACGGGAGAGGTCAAGGTCGACGCCCCCGGTCCCGGCGACCAGATCAAGACACGAGGAGCATGTCCGCACCCGCGTGGCGGCTCCGATCCAGCCTTCGGAAGACATCGATGAAAGTGACAGTCGAGCGGGCGCAACTCGTGAAGTCCCTGACCCACGTGCATCGGGTCGTGGAGCGGCGCAATACGATTCCGATCCTTTCCAATGTGCTTCTGCGCGCCGAAGGCGGCGAGCTGAAGCTGAAGGCCACCGACCTCGACATCGAGATCTCCGAGTCGATCCCGGCGATGGTGGAGACGACCGGCGCCACCACCGTGCCCGCCCACATGATCCACGACATCGTCCGCAAGCTGCCGGACGGCGCCCAGGTCGAGCTCGCCACCCGCGCCGACGGCGCCACCCTCGACATTCGTTCGGGTCGGTCCAAGTTCTCGCTGCAGATGCTGCCGGAGAGCGACTTCCCCGACCTCACCGCCGGTACCTTCACCCACACCTTCACGCTCGCCGCCGCCGATCTGAAGCGTCTGGTCGACCGCACCTGGTTCGCGATCTCCACCGAGGAGACCCGCTACTACCTCAACGGCATCTATTTCCATGCCGTGGCGAACGACGGCGAATTGAAGTTCCGCGCCGTCGCCACCGACGGCCACCGCCTCGCCCGCGCCGAGATCGTCGCCCCGCACGGCGCCGAGGACATGCCCGGCGTGATCGTGCCGCGCAAGACCGTGGGCGAGATCCAGAAGCTGGTCGACGACCCGGAAGCCGTGGTCACGGTCGAGCTGTCGGATTCCAAGATCCGCCTGACCTTCGCCGCGCCCGTGAAGGACGGCGACCCGGCCCCGGTCGGCATCGTGCTGACCTCCAAGCTGATCGACGGCACCTTCCCCGACTACGGCCGCGTCATCCCCCAGGGCAACGACAAGCTCATGCGCGTCGAGCGCGGCGATTTCGCCACCGCCGTCGACCGCGTCTCGACCATCTCCTCGGAGCGCGGCCGCGCGGTCAAGCTGACCATGGCCGAGGGACGTCTGGTGCTCTCCGTGACCAATCCCGACAGCGGATCGGCCTCGGAAGAACTGCCGGTCGAATACGATCAGGAGCCGCTCGACATCGGCTTCAACAGCCGCTACCTGCTCGACATCGCCTCGCAGCTCGAGACCGAGACGGCGCTGTTCCGCTTCTCCGATCCCGGCTCGCCGACCCTGATCTCCGACGACGTCGAGCCCTCCAGCGCCCTCTACGTGCTGATGCCGATGCGCGTGTGATCCCCGTCACCGGGACACGACGAAAAAGGCCGGACGCTCACGCGCTCCGGCCTTTTTCGTCTTCATGGTCCCGCCCGACCGGCCGGCACCCGGCTCGGTCCACCGGCGCTCACGCCTCGACGAACTCGGCGCCGAGCCCTTCCATCAGCCCCCGGAACGACGGGAACGAGGTCGCGATCATCGTCGTGTCGTCGATCGTCACCGCCGCGTCGGCGGCCATGCCGAGCACCAGGAAGGCCATGGCGATGCGATGGTCGAGATGGGTCGCCACGCGCCCTCCGCCGACCCTGGCGCCCGCCCTGAGCCCCTCCACGACCAGACTGGCCTCACCCTCGGTGCAGGCGACGCCGTTGGCCTCGAGCCCGCGCGCCACCGCCGCGAGACGGTCGCTCTCCTTGACCCGGAGCTCCTCGAGCCCCTCCATCACCGTCGGCCCCTCCGCGAAGGCCGCGGCGATCGCCAGGATCGGATATTCGTCGATCATCGACGGCGCCCGCTCCGGCGGCACCACCACGCCCTTCAGGCGCGAGGCGCGCACATGGACGTCGCCGACGCGCTCGCCGCCCGAGAGACGCTCGTTCTCGATCGCGAGATCCGCGCCCATCTCGACGAGCGTCTGGAAGAGGCCCGTCCGCTGCGGATTGAGCAGCACGTTCTCGACCGTGACGTCCGAGCCCGGCACGATCAACCCCGCCACCACCGCGAAGGCCGCGGACGACGGATCCCCGGGCACCACGACGTGTTGGGCCTTCAGCTCCGGCCGCCCCTCGAGACGGATGATTCGCTCCCCCGCCGCGCCGATCTCCACGCTCAAGGCCGCGCCGAACCCCTGGAGCATGCGCTCGGTGTGATCGCGGGTGGCGACGGCCTCGATCACCGTGGTGACTCCGGGCGCGCCGAGCCCGGCGAGCAGCACCGCCGACTTCACCTGCGCCGAGGCCATCGGCACCCGATAGGTGATCGGCGTCGGCGTCTTCGGCCCCCGCAGCGTCAACGGTAGGCGGTCTCCGGCCCGCGCGATCACCTCGACGCCCATCTCGCGCAGCGGGTTCAGGACGCGCTCCATCGGCCGGCGCGACAGCGAGGCGTCGCCGACGAAGGTGGCGGCGATGGCGTGACCGCCGACGAGCCCCATGGTCAGCCGCGAGCCGGTGCCGGCATTGCCGAAGTCGAGCACGCCCTCCGGCTCCAGGAGACCGCCGCAGCCGAGCCCGCCGACCCGCCAGGCGCCCTCGCCGTCCCGCGTCACCGTGGCGCCGAGGGCGGCCATGGCGCGGCCGGTGGCGAGCACGTCGTCGGCCTCGAGCAGCCCCTCGATGCGGGTCTCGCCGAGCGAGACGGCGCCGAACATCAGCGAGCGATGCGAGATCGACTTGTCGCCGGGCACGCGGATCCGGCCGGTGAGGGCGGAACCGGCGCGGGCGGCGAGCGGCGCGGGAAGGGCGTCGTGGCTCATGGATCTCGTCTCTCGAGGCGGGCGATGGCGAACGGAGGCCTCTCCTATCACGCGGCGCCCCGGGCGTCATCCGCGAGAGCCGCCGCGACTGCGACGTTCGCGGCGCGATTCGCTTTTGACAGGGCGCCGGCTTCGGACTAGACGGGAACGATCCTTTTTTCCTCTTTTCGCGAGACGATCCGTGGCGAAACCTGAACTCGGCACCAAGCGCCTCTGCCCGAACTGCGGCACGAAGTACTACGACCTGAACAAGGACCCGATCCTGTGCCCCAAGTGCGGCACGACCTTCACCCTCTCGGCGATGGCGCTGCGCGCCAAGGCCGCGGCGGTCGAGGAGGAGGAAGAGGCCGAGACCGAGGAAGCCCAGGTCGACTTCGTCAGCCTCGAGGAGGCCGACGCCGAGCAGGGCGGCGGCGCCGTCGACGCGCCGGAGATCGAGGACGAGGAGATCGGCGACATCGGCGACGACGACGACACCTTCCTCGAGCCCGAGGACGAGGACGAGGACATCGACGGCATCGACATCGACGTCGAGTCCGAGGACGAGGAGCGCTGAGGCGCGACGCCCCCCGCATCGTCGGCTTTTTCCACAGACTCTTCCGAGACTTCGGAAAAAAAGCCGACGAGAGTGCGAAAGGGGCTTGATCACCGGCCGCGATGCCTTTAGAGATCGCCGCCGTCGCCGAGGCAACCCAAGCCCGGCCGGAGAGAGTGGGGCCATAGCTCAGTTGGGAGAGCGCTTGAATGGCATTCAAGAGGTCAGGGGTTCGACTCCCCTTGGCTCCACCAATTCTCCAAACGAAAGCCGCGGGCATCCGCGGTTTTTGCTTTTCTGAGGCTGATTTCTCCCACCACTTGAAGCCGGCTGTGCGTGGATTGCCGTGGGCGCGTGTGATCCGCCCGTTGTCGATGGCGCATCGGCGATGATCGGCCTCCGCTTCCATTCTTCGGCCGCCGGTGTGAGAACCCACCGGCAGCTGCCGTGAAGCGACCCTTACGGCAACCACGTCAAGCGACCCGCCGGCCGCGAACGGTCAACCCGCAGGTCCTCCTTCGCCGAATTTCCGATTGGCCACCTTGTTGGCGTCTTGGAAGAGTTGGTCGCCGTTCGCCTCGATGGATTCATCCGGCCCGCCGGTGACGGGAGGGTCTGCAGTCTGGTCGTGGGAGAATGTGCATCGACATGGCTTTCGAGGATGGCGGTATCCGTGACGCCGAGTGCCGTGCCCCCCGCGTTTCGGTCCATCTGACGCGGGAGTCCGTCCCATCGAGAGGACCGGACCATGAAGCGATCGAGGTTCACGGCAGAGCAGATCATCGGGGTGCTGCGTGAGCAGAAGGCCAGTGCGAAGACCGCCGACCCATGCCGGCGGCATGGGATCAGCTCGGCGACGTTCTACGCCTGGAAGGGCGAGTTCGGCGGCATGGAAGGTCAGGCGGAGTAGCAGATGATCCAGTGCATCATTTGCTCGCCGAACGAAGCGAAGCGTCTGAAGGCTCTCGACGGCGAGAACGCAAAGCTGAAGCGCCTGCTGGCCGATGCCATTCTCGATGCCCTCGTGCCGAAGGATCTACTGGCAAGAAAAGTGACGCTCGCCGCCATCCGGGCAGCCGTCGCCCACGCCCGATCGGCAGTTGCGCGTTGGGTCGTCGATTACGACGATCACCACCCACATTCCGCGCTCGGCTACCTGACGCCGAGCGCGTTCGCATCGACCTTCACCGCAACGGACGATCGGTTGTGCCATCCCGATCAGTTCCGCCGATCGACCGTTGATCACCCGGCGCGCCAGCGCCAAACTCACCCGAGGATTTTGCTCTCAGTTGGATGAGAGACGGGGCTCGCAGCAGTGGAATAACAATTGGTGAGGCGGTGGCGCGGTGACGTCCCCGGGAGTGGTGTAGGAGCGGTCGCCGGGAGGCGGCCATCGTCGATCTTCGCGTAGGGTTCGGTT
>OFTX01000783.1_pt1 | contig 14227 bp, 10 predicted proteins | sample 1775051 | NCBI WGS metagenome assembly OFTX01 (sample SAMN08195772, study PRJEB24354) | sludge metagenome | isolation source: sludge from phenol fed wastewater aerobic bioreactor A | place: India: Nagpur | collected 2016-09-15
GCAATCCTGTTGAATAGCTACAAAAATGAAATTGGCAGACTGGGAGAGAAATTTTCGGATATCATAAACCACTTGCCACATATTAACTCCTGGTTGGGTTCCTTGCTGATCAATCATTTTACAGAAGCTGCATGGATGAACAGAAAGCAAAACAATTACAGGCATTTCTACTTTGAAAAAGAATTATTAACTCAATTACTGCACGAAAATAATCCGACTGACAAATCATTAAGGGAACAGTTGTACTATTTTAATTTCAACTGTTCTTCTTTTGTCATTTATGAGTTTGACCGGCTGGCAGAGCTTGTAACTCGGCTTCCGGCAAAATCAGAAAAGATTAATATGCTTAGAGCGGAGTTGAAAAAAATCAATCAATTGCCGATAAGAATGAACTGCTGTTATGATGAAGATATGCCTTCCTTAAAAGAACAAGTAAGTAATTGGATTGAAGAAGAAATCAAGTATTGCGAAGCAGGTCATTTTTTGCAGCCACTAAATAGCAACAGTCAGGATACTGAAAACAAAATTCATACAACACTTTCTGTAGCAAAGTTGGGGCTACTTGTTCGGCTTCTCGTAGTTGATAAAATAATTATAAACAGGTCGGTAGCACCTATGCTGAGGACCGTTGCTAAAACATTCACAACGTTGCAGCGGGAAGAAATATCGTTCGGTAGTCTGGAAACAAAATATCATGCACCTGATAAAGCAACAATATTAGTAATGAAAGAGATGCTTCAAAAATGGATAGTTATACTTGGACGGCTTTAAAAAAACTTATCACAATATTCTAAATTAAAGTTGAATACTAACGCAGCTTATCTTTAAAGCCGTTTTTGTTCAGGTATACCCAAAGTTCATGATAGTGGTGATACGAAAATCCGTCCAGCTTTAAGAGATGGTTTACTGGCCAGGCGAGCAGATCATTAAGGTTTCTAAAATTGAACCTCACACACATATCTGCAAATCCTTCAGATAAAGGGTGGGAATTTATTGGCGACGTAAAGAAAAATCTGTTTTCCATAACAAATAAATGCTATATCCTACAAATGCGGCCTTTTTAGACCGCAATTATTATGCCTAATTAGATCAATTTGCTGCTTTATAGGCCATTATGATTCGGCAAAGTGATAAATCCGACTTAAAAAAATTTGGCAACCGGATAAAAGAAATCAGGCAGGCAAAAAAACTTAGCCTTAGGCAGCTATCTTATGCATGTGACATAGACAATAGTAAAATTTCAAAAATTGAAAAAGGCCAAATCAATATAACTTTCACAACTATCCTTCAATTAGCCAGAGCATTGGAAATTGAGCCCTCAGAATTACTACTGGCAAGCTTCGAATAGTTAAGATGCTAAACTCTGCTATTGCCGCTAACACTTGTGGGTAGTCCTACGCCGTTTATTGTTTTTCCCTGGTTTTGGAAATGTTTTTGTATTTGATATGCAGTATTGATCTTATTCTTAAGTAAAGTATAAAAGTCATCCTGTATGTTACAAACAATCTCATGGAGCCAATACATCGCTGTCATCGTTCTATTGCTAATGGGGTATTATGCTTATGTTGGCTATAAATATTACAGATGGGAATTGCTGGCACTAATTGGAATTCGAAAAGTTGAAACTGGTAATACTTCAAGGCCCGTTGAGGATTTTAAGCAAAAAATGATTTTAGAGACCCACACAGATTATTTGCCAAAGGAATCACTATCCGCCACAAATTTCTTGATAGCAATTGAGGATGAAATTTCAGCTTATCTTAATGGCATTGCTGATGATATTCCTTCGAAGAAAGAAGTGTTAGACACATTGCGTGTTATTGTTGCCAAATATCCAGTATCGGCTCTTTCTGGAAATAACAATAGCCTGTACCAATTTATACTTAGCAAAGCAGAGGCGGTGCAACCAGGAATAATTTCTCAGGAAGACCTTTCTGCTATTTTCCATAAGTGAAAAACCTTGCTTCATAGTAACTGTGAGACAGGACATGAGAGTTTGAAAATTACTATGAAGCTTTTTTGATTGTTCAATTCTTAAATATTGTGACGTATGAAACGTGTGAAAGTAAAGTTCCGCTCCATTGGCTGGTATAAAAAAATATCAGCTATCCTTCTTCTTATGCTGGTTAAACTGATAGCAACCGCCCAGGATGGTAATGCCGGTATTAATGAAGCCAACACAAAAGTCAGAAGCTATTTTGCTGCTGGTACTAACCTTATGTATGCTGTAGGTGCTATAGTTGGTCTTATTGGTGCCATAAAAGTTTATCAAAAATGGAATAGCGGTGATCACGATACGGGCAAAGTTGCTGCAGCCTGGTTTGGCAGTTGTGTTTTCCTTGTAGTTGTTGCAACTGTAATCCGTTCATTTTTTGGTGTATAAAATATTTCATTCAATGCTTAACGAAATAAAAAATCATCTGCTTGACTATATAAGGGAGAATAACCCCGACATACTGTTTCAGTTACAACAGGGAGACGGGCTTGCTCAATATATCAACCAAAAACTTAATGACGCAGCGGAATTACTAGAACGGCTAAAAAAAGAGCAGCAACCCGGTTACCTGATTGAAATAATATGTTTAAAACAAATAACTGCAGACTTGCGGCCATCAAAGTACAACTACATCCGCACTATATTGAGCGAAGAATTTGAGGAGAGATATATTCTGATGCTTGAAGCTGGATTGCTGCAATATGAGCTTGTCAATATGGTAAGTTATTGTCTTCCTGTTTTTGAGGATTTACGATTTTCAGAGGAGACAGTTGATAACAAATTCACCCGCTATGCAATTACCGGGATGATAAATGAGTACCTGGAAAGTAACAGTGTAGATGAAAATGTGAGTAATGGGTTACAACAGTCAGCAAAAGTTCAAAGACAATATTGAAGCTATCAGTATTGCCCTTGAGTGGAAACCTGGAGAAGTAATTACTGAAGAACAAGCCGGAGTGTTGAGAAAATACTCTGGCTTTGGCGGCATAAAAGCCATTCTGTTTCCATACGAATCAAAAGAAGAGTGGATAAAATTAAATGCATCCAAACAAGATTTAAGCTTGCGCCCATTAGTGATGGAACTGCATCAATTGCTAATGGAACATTTAACGAATGCAGACTATGAAAAGGCAATTGATTCAGTAAAGAACAGCGTACTCACTGCGTATTATACGCCTGAAATTGTTCCCCAAACATTGTTCGCTGTTTTAAAAGAAAGGGGAATTGAGCCGAAGACTATCTACGAACCATCTGCCGGTGCTGGTGTATTTATATCAGAAGCAGCGAAGGTATTTCCTGGTTTATCAGGCATAACTGCTGTTGAAAAAGATTTTCTAACGGGAAAGGTTTTAACTGCGTTAAAAAACTCACTTGACATTCCTGCTAATGTTGAAATAAAAGGTTTTGAAGAAACAAATAATGACTCAGACGGGAGGTATGATTTAATTGTAAGCAATATCCCGTTTGGGAATTTTCATGTGAATGATGAATCAATAACAGATAAAAATGTAAAAGATAAAATCCACAATTACTTTTTTGCAAAAGGCTTAACCAAAATAAAAGAAGGTGGTTTGCTTGCATATATTACTACCGATGGTTTCCTGAACAGTCCGTCAAATAAAGAAGCAAGGGATTATTTGTTTCATAATTCAAACTTCATCAGCCTTTCCGTAATGCCGGATAATTTGATGAAAGACACAGGCAATACCGAAGCGCCTTCGCATTTATTGATTGTTCAAAAACAAACCAGCAAAAAAGATATTACTACACATGAACAAAACCTGATAGAAACATCTGAACAACAAAATGAATTTGGTAAATATCATATCAGCCGTTATATAGCCCTTCATCCTGAAACCATAGTTGGCAATCAAATTAAACCGGGCAAGAACCAGTATGGAAGGGCAACAGAAGTTATATGGCAAACAGGCAGCATCAACCTGATTTCAGACAGGCTTGCAGCAACTATTGCCGATGGAATCAGCAAGCGATTTAATAAACAATCCTTCGCACTTTCTCCGATAGAGGAAAAGCAATCTCCCGGCAAAAAACTGACTTACAAAGCTATGCCGGAAAATAAAACAGATGTTTCATCTGTTCAGTTAGGATTATTTGATACTTCTCCGGCAACATCCATAAGTCGGGCTGCTGTTTATATTAATTCTCTGGATGAAACTGTAGTTGATAAGAAAACTGCAAGGCTATTAAATATCATCCGCACAAAAGATAAACCGGAACAAGAACTGCTGGTAATGGTAACAGCAAAATCAACTGCCTTTAAACAGTATGTTTATAAAATCTATTCTAATGCCGAGGAAATACAACCGGTGGTAAACTGGATGAACGCTGCGGGGTTCCAGAATGAACTCAAAGGTTTATCAAATGTCCTTCGGGAGTATGGCCATGATTACTACAATGAAGGCGATATTATATTTCATCTTTCGTTTGACGATGAAAAAAAGGATATAATTCAAGGGCCTAATCCATACCATAAAGAAGCAACATTAATAGTGCATAACAACAGAGTTGGCTATGTTTCCTTTCTTGGCGGTGAAAATGATAAACCTGTTTTCCTTCCCTCGTTGTACGATAAAAAAGACCTTGCTTTCTACCAGCAATACACATCTGTAAGAGATAATTATTTGCTGTTAACAGATAAAGAACTGAATGAGAAAAAAGAACTTCCTGAACTACGGAAAGAGCTGAACGAAAGTTATGAAGCGCTGATTAAAGGTTATGGTTTGTTAAACAGCAACATCAATCGCCAGCGCATTTTAAAAGATGAGGCATTTGGATTAATGATGCTTTCATCATTGGAAAGAAAAGAAGGGGAACAATTTGTAAAGGCTGATGTTCTCACTCATTCATTAATTGCTAAGCAGGAAGCGTTTCACACCACTAACCCTTTGGAAGCATTGGCAAAAAGCCTCAATGATAAAGGCAAAGTGGACATTGAATTTATTGCAGCCGCAACAGATAGCACAGAAGATGAAGCGATAGCTGCATTGGGCAATCATATTTATTTGAACCCTGCATCAAACGCATGGCAAACGGCTGATGAATTGTTGAGTGGCAATGTTGTGATAAAACTCCGGCTTGCAGCGGAAGCGGTGAACAACAATCCTGACAATGCCCAGCTAATGCGGAGTATGCAGGCAATAGAAAAAGTACAGCCTGAAAAAATTCCTTTTGAATTGCTTGATTTTAATTTAGGCGAAAGATGGATGCCGTTAGATTATTACAGCCACTTTGCATCTCATCTTTTTGAATTGAATACTGAAGTGAGTTATTTCGCTTCTGTTGATTCTTTTAAAGTAAAATGTAACGGCAGCAATGCAAAGCTTGACCAGGAATATATGGTAAACCCAAAAGATGGAAGTCGTATGTATGGCGACAAATTACTGGAACATGCTTTGGAAAATACCACTCCGTTTTTTACTTATAAAGTTGATGTTGGCGGCAAAACAATCCGTGTGCCTGATAATGATGCCATACAGTTAGGTCATCAAAAAGTTGACAGCATACGCAACAGTTTTTTAGAATGGCTGCAGAATTTACCCAATGAGGAAAAAAATTATTTGGAGAAACTGTACAACGACACTTTTAATTGTTATGTATTAAGGGAATATGATGGCAGCCATTTGCAGTTTCCCGGATTGGATAAAAGAAGATTGGGCATCGATGATTTATACAGCTCACAGAAAAATTCGGTGTGGCGTATTGTACAAAACCGTGGCGCATTGATTGACCATGAAGTGGGGTTGGGCAAAACACTCACAATGGTAGTGGCTTCGCATGAAATGAAAAGATTGGGCACTGCCACAAAACCAATGATACTGGCGTTGAAAGCCAACGTAAGGCAGATTGCAGAAACTTACCGGAAAGCTTACCCCAACGCAAGAATATTGGCTCCGGAAGAAAATGATTTTACACCGGCAAAACGCTTACGTTTATTTCATGAAATAAAAAACAACAACTGGGATTGCATTATTCTAACGCATGACCAGTTTGGAAAAATTCCTCAAAGCCCCGAAATACAAAGGCAGATATTCCAACAAGAGTTAGATAACATTGAAAGGGATTTATACACCATCAAAGATATTGGTGGAGAAATATCACGCCGTATGCTGAAAGGTTTGGAAATAAGAAAAAATAATTTAGGCATACAACTACAGGAAATAAAGAAAGCGATTGAAGAAAAAAAGGATGTCGGTATTAATTTTCAGGAACTCGGTGTCGACCATTTGTTTGTTGATGAAGCACATAAATTTAAAAACCTAACATTCACTACAAGACACACAAGGGTGGCAGGCTTAGGCAACCAGGAAGGAAGCCAGAAAGCATTGAATATGCTATTTGCCGTGCGGACTTTGCAGGATAAATTTAAAAGTGATTTGTGTGTAACATTTTTATCCGGCACGCCCATCAGCAACAGCCTTACAGAAATGTACTTGTTGTTTAAATACCTGCGCCCAAACGAAATGGAGCGGCAGCGAATTGAAAACTTTGATGGATGGGCGGCAGTGTTTGCAAGAAAAACAACCGATTTTGAATTTAGCGTTACCAATGAAATTATTGCAAAAGAACGTTTCCGGCATTTTATAAAAGTGCCGGAGCTTGCCTTGTTTTATAATGAAATTACAGACTATAAAACCGCCAAACATATACAGCTTGATAAGCCAGAGTTAGATGAACAGCTTATTAATATTGCTCCTACACCCGACCAGCAGGAGTTTATAAAAAACTTGATGCAGTTTGCCAAAACAGGTGATGGAAGTTTAATCGGCAGACCGCCACTAACAGATGAAGAAGATAAAGGAAGGATGCTGATTGCAACTAACTATGCTAAAAAGATGGCAGCAGATATGCGGTTGATTGATTCAGCAAAATATGAGGACCATCCCAATCATAAAGTAAATGTATGTGCCAGAAAGCTGGCAGAAATTTATAACCAAAGCAGCGATAAAAGGGGAACACAGATTGTGTTTTGTGATATTGGCACACCAAAGCCAGATGAGTTTAATATCTATGATGCCCTGAAGCAAAAGCTGATAGAGGATTTTGACATTCCGCCTCACCATATCACATTTATACATGACTGGACAGACAGGCAAAAGCCCGAATTGTTCCGCAAAATGAACAATGGTGAAATACGGATTTTATTGGGCAGTACGGAAAAAGCAGGAACAGGTTTGAACGTACAGGCAAAGGTTGTTGCCATGCATCATCTGGATATTCCCTGGAAGCCTTCTGAACTGGAACAAAGAAACGGTCGTGGCGCAAGGCAAGGGAATTTACTTGCTAAGAATGAATATGACAATATGGTAAAGAACTACATCTACGCTGTTGAGCAATCTTTGGATAATTACAAGTTCAATCTTTTAAAGAATAAGCAGACTTTCATCAGCCAGATGAAGAATTGCGAACTGAATGTGCGGACGATTGATGAAGGCGCTATTGATGAAAAAAGCGGTATGAACTTTAGTGAATACATCGCCATACTTTCCGGTGATAATTCTTTGCTTGAAAAATCAAAAATGGAAAAAAAGATAGCTGTACTTGAAAGCCTGCGTAATGCACATCATAAGGAAGTAATTCGTTCAAGGTTTCAGTTAGAGAATTTACAGATTGATAAAGAAACTACAATTCAAACCTTAGATAAGTTAAAAAATGATGAAGCTGCTTATAAGAAAACTTTACAGTTTGAAAAAGATGGAACCAAATCAAATCCTGTACAAATCACAGGCTGCAAATCAGCAGAGCTGGAAGCCATTGGTATTCATCTTATCCAATTATCAGTAAACTGGAAGCCAAGGGCTGGTGAAGATGATATGCAAAAAATAGGCAGCCTGTATGGTTTTGATTGCATGATTCGTCGTCAGAAAGAAACCTATGAAAACAAAAGCCTGTTTGAATACAGGTATCAAAATATACTTTTTGCTGAAAGTAAAACTACCGGCATTAAGTACACCTGGAACCAGGGGCATATCAATATTGACAATCCCAAGTTGGCAGCAAGGCATTTTTTAAATTGTATAGACAGGGTTTCTGCTATTAAAGAAAAATATGAAAGCAACCTGAAAGAATTGAACAGCAATATTCCCATGCTTGAACAAATAGTGAATAAGCCTTTTGAAAAGGAAAATGAACTGGCGCAATTAAAAAAAGATGTGGCTTGTTTGGAAAGAGAGATTACGATTAAGATTCAAAAGAACCAGTTGCTGAAAGAAGGCCCTAATGGTGAGGAAATGGGCTTTAAAGAAACTCCTATTGTGAAAATGGAGAAAACGCTGCTACCAAAGAAGGTGAATGGAGAGAAGAAAGTGAAAGGGATGAAGGTTTAAAACAGTTTTCATCGTGCCGGATTCTGTGCCCAGATATTATGAGGTAGCACTACCATTCTTACCCACCTCACCACTCTATTGGCTGATTATTTGAGGTTATATCAGTGATATGAGCAGCAGTGTTTATCAAATCAACAAAGGCATCAACAAACCGATAGAATTTAAAGGTTTGAAAGCACAATATATCTGGTATTTGGGTGGCGGATTAGTTTGCCTGATGATTGTATTTGCAATCCTTTACATAGCAGGCATCAATATTTTCATTTGCCTCATCATCATCTTTTCAGCAGGTACGGCTTTATTTATGTATGTGTACAAAATGAGCCGGACTTACGGGCAATATGGTCTGATGAAAAAGATTGCACAGAAGGCTGTACCAAAGGTCATCAAGAGTTATTCCATTGTGAGATTGAAAAAACAGTTAGTGAAATGAAGAACTTGTTTGATGTGTTGCCTGTATATGGCATGGAGCATGATGCGATACTTTCTAAAATGGGTGATGTAACCATTGCCTTTAAAGTAGAACTGCCGGAATTGTTTACCATGAGCAATGATGACTATGAAGCTTTTCATCATGCCTGGATAAAAGCAATTAAAGTATTACCGGTAAACAGTGCATTATACAAACAGGATTGGTTTACTGAAGCGAAATATAAAGCTGATTTTTCTATTGATGATAACAGCTTTCTAAGCCGCAGCAGTGAAAGGTTCTTTAATGAACGCCCTTACTTAGAACATGATTGTTACATCATGCTTACAAAGAAACCGGCTAACAGAAAATTATCTTCTTCTGTTTTTTCCAGCCTGCTGCGTAAATCAATCGTTCCTGATGAAACATTGAATGCAAAACATTTTCATGATTTCCTGAACCATGTCGGGCAGTTTGAAAAAATTCTTACAGACAGTGGTTTTATCAGTATGAAACGACTAGGTAATGAGGATTTATTCCATCTAATCATGAAATATGTGAACCTGAATACAGTTGATTATTCCATCCGTGATATTGAATTTAAAGATGACTGGAAGATTGGTGAAAACCATTGCCAACTTTATACAATGGCAGATGCGGAGTTTGTGCCTGCATTGTGCGGCTCAAGGATTAACTATGATAAATATTCAACCGATAAAACAAAATTCAGCGTTGGCTTTGCATCACCCATCGGGCAGTTGCTAAGCTGCAACCATATTTACAGCCAGTATGTGTTTATTGAAGATATACAAAAAACAATTCAAAAGTTAGAAAGCAAAAAATTGCGGCTCCAATCACTTTCCGCATACAGCCGTGAAAATGCAATTGCAAAAGAAGCAACCGATGCTTTTTTAAATGAAGCCATCAGCGAACAACGCCTGCCGGTGAAAGCACACTTCAATATTCTTGCGTGGACGGATGACAAAGAACAACTAAAGCATATCCGTAACCTGTGTTCATCTGCCCTTACACAAATGGATGCTACACCCAAGCAGGAAACCGAAGGTGCTGCACAAATATGGTGGGCAGGCATTCCGGGCAATGCTGCTGACTTTCCCATGAATGATACATTTGATACTTTCTCTCCGCAGGCTTGCTGCTTTTTTAATCAGGAAACAAACTACCGTTCCAGCACAAGCCCAATCGGACTAAGGCTTGGCGACAGGCTTAGTGGCAAACCGGTGCATGTTGATATTTCTGATGAGCCAATGAAAAAAGGTATTTGCACCAACCGAAATAAATTTATTCTTGGCCCATCAGGAAGTGGTAAGTCTTTTTTCACCAATCACATGGTTCGTTCTTATTATGAACAGGGCACTCATATTGTATTGGTAGATGTTGGGCATAGCTATAAAGGTTTGTGTGATATGGTGAATGGCTATTACTTTACTTACAGTGAAACCAAACCAATTAAGTTCAATCCATTTTACATTGGAGGCGGCGATGTGTTAGACACAGAAAAGAAAGAAAGTATAAAAACATTATTACTTGCTTTATGGAAAAAAGATGATGAAACTTTTAACCGCAGTGAATACGTTGCTCTCTCTAACGCTTTGCAATTATATTTTGATAAACTGGAAGCCGATAAAAGTATCTTCCCCTGCTTCAATACATTTTATGACTTTCTGAGAACAACGTTTGTAGAGAAGCTGAAAGATGATAATGTAAAAGATAAAGACTTTGATGTGTCCAACTTTTTATATGTGCTGCGCCCATACTATAAAGGTGGCGAATTTGATTACCTGCTGAATGCCAACGAAAACCTTGATTTACTGCAGCAGCGGTTTATTGTTTTTGAATTAGACAATATTAAAGACCATCCAATACTATTTCCGGTTGTAACCATCATCATTATGGAAGTGTTTATTTCAAAAATGAGAAAACTGAAAGGTATCCGTAAAATGATATTGATTGAAGAAGCATGGAAAGCCATTGCCAAAGAAGGCATGGCTGAATACATCAAATATCTTTTTAAAACAGTAAGAAAGTTTTTTGGTGAAGCGATTGTTGTTACACAGGAAGTGGAAGATATTATCAGCTCACCGGTGGTAAAACAGGCAATTATTAACAACAGTGATTGCAAAATACTGCTTGACCAGAGCAAGTACCAGAACAAATTTAATTTAATACAGGAACTTTTAGGGCTCACCGATAAAGAAAAGGCACTGATTTTGAGTATAAATAAGGCAAACGACCCGTCAAAGAAGTATAAGGAAGTGTTTATTAGCCTCGGCGGTATGGTTTCAAAAGTGTACAGAACAGAAGTAAGCCCGGAAGAATATCTGGCTTATACCACAGAGGAGACCGAAAAAGTGAAACTGCAGCAGTACACTAAAAAGTTTGGAGGCGATATACAGAAAGGCATTATGGCTTTGGCGGAAGAAATGCGTCATCATTAAAACTGCATATTATGAAAACAGCTATCGGTCTTTTTGCTTTGGTTGTATCAATCATCGGTTGTGGCACTTCAAATTCTGCGGATGAAACAATGGCATTTATTCCCGGCACTTATGTGAGGGAAGGCCAGCATGAATTTGGAAAGGAACATGATACCCTCATCATTACTTTACAAAACGAAACAGCAAAAGAATATAAAATAGAAAGGAGGTTTTTGTATGAGCGGGTGCTTGATGGTAAACCAGTAGAGCCAGAGTACAAACAAAAAGAAACTTCCGGGACGTATAACCCGGATAGTAAGCTGATTACTGAAACACAAACCGGCAAGACCTTCAGCTTTGATGCAAAGAAGGGCATGTTATTTTCAGGCCCTAATCAATTTATTAAAATTAAAAATTAGCGTATGAAAAAATTATTGGCAGGTATGGGATTGATTTTGTGCAGCATGATGGTGCCAATACAGGAAACAAAGGCACAAATCCCGATAGCAGAAATTATCAAACAAGGTATTAAAAAAGTTATTAAGGCAATTGACTTAAAAATTCAGCGGTTACAAAACAAAACCATCTGGCTGCAAAACGCACAAGAAACACTCAAGAACAAAATGAGTGAGTTGAAACTGAACCAGATTACCGATTGGATAGAAAAGCAGCGCAAACTATACGATGATTATTTTCAGGAATTGTGGAAAGTAAAAGCTGCCCTCACTTACTACCACCGGGTAAAAGAAATTATTCAGCGACAGGTACAAATGGTAAATGAATACAAAACAGCCTGGGTGCTGTTTAGAAATGACAAAAATTTTACACCACAGGAAATTGATTACATGCAGCATGTTTATACCGGTATGCTGGATGAAAGCCTGAAAAATATTGACCAGTTATTTTTAGTGGTAAATGCTTTTGCCACACAAATGACGGATGCCAAGCGACTGGAAATAATCAATACCGTTGCAGACAATATTGGACAGGGATATATTGACCTGAAGCAGTTTAACAGTCAAAATAAAATGATAAGCCTGCAGAGAGCGGCAGAGAAAGCTGAGATAGCGTATGTAAAAAAACTTTATGGCTTTTAGGCGGTAATAATTATTTGTGAAAGAGAAAACAGTGTATATGAAAAAAATATTTACCGTGGCAGTTGTATGCATAATCATTGCCACACCAACATCTGCACAAACTTTTAGTGAGTGGTTTAAACAATCAGAAACCCAGCGTAAATACCTAGTTCAGCAAATAGCTGGACTACAAGTTTATTTTCAGTTTGCAAAGCAAGGGTATGATATTGTCCGTAAAGGGCTCAACAGCATCCGGGATATAAAGAAAGGTGACTTTAATATTCATAATACTTTCTTCACTTCGCTAAAGAATGTAAACCCTGCAATAAAAAAATATCAAAAAGCAATTGATATTATCAGCATAGAGGCGGCTACTATCGTCCAGGCAAAGAAAACACTGAAGCTGCTAAAACAAAACAATGGCCTTACTGCAAATGAAATCACCTACTGTGAAAGTGTGATAAATTTTATGCTGCAAGAATGTCTGAAATTAATTGACCAGTTTTTACTTATAATAACGTCAGGCAACCTTGAAATGAAGGATGACGAACGAATAAGGCAGGTTGATGCATTGTATGCAGATGTGCAGGATAAACATGCTTTTTGTTCTTCGTTTGCCAATCAAATCAAATTGCTTATTCTTCAGCGGCAAAACGAACAGGCTGAAATTAAATTATCAAAACTCATAAATGGAATAAAATGAAAAAAATCATTCTGGCAATGCTTTTATTTGCATTTACACATAACCTGCATGCACAAAGCGACGAAGCCCAGCAACTTTTATTAAATGTTGAAAAGCTGGCACAGTTTAAAAAAATTCTTAAGAATATTAAAGACGGGTATCAAATACTTTTTAAAGGATATACCACCATCAAAAATATTTCAGAAGGTAATTTTTTAATTCATAAAACCTTCCTCGACGGGTTACTTGCAGTAAGCCCGGCCGTTAAAAAATACAAACGTGTTGCCGATATCATCAGTGACCAGTCAAGAATTGTAAAAGAATACAAAGCTGCATTTAATAAATTTAAAACCGACAATATATTTTCTCCGGGAGAAATCAGTTACATGAATAAAGTGTATGGCAATCTTTTTAATCAAAGCCTGAAAACCCTTGATGAACTGGCAATGGTAATTACAGCCGGTAAGTTAAGAATGAGTGATGATGAACGGTTGCAGGCTATTGACCGTATTTACAACAATGTTATTGACCAGTTTTCCTTTCTGAAAGATTTTAATAGCAGTACTGCTTTTCTTTCACTGCAACGTAAATCTGAACAGGCAGAAATTGCAATGTCAAGAAAAATATACGGACGTTAATAGTTAGAATGATTTAAACAAGTGTGTATGAAATGGTGTGTAAGGGTTTTATCAATCGCTGTATTAATTTTGGTTATACCGGCAGTTGCATCAGCACAAGGCGGTTTTGCAGATAAATTACGAAGTCTGCAGGATGTGCTGGAGCAGTTATATACTGATATGATGCCACTATGCAGTCAGTTGATAGGTGTGGGCCGTGGCATTGCTGGCTTTGCGGCCACCTGGTATATAGCAGCCCGTGTGTGGGGGCATATAGCAAGGGCTGAACCGGTAGATTTTTATCCATTGTTCCGGCCATTCGTCATTGGCTTTTGCGTATTGATCTTTCCTTCCGTTTTAGGCATCATTAACGGAGTAATGAAACCCACCGTAATAGCCACTGCCGCTATGGTGGAAAAGTCAGACAAAGCTATTGCCACCTTACTGCAACAGAAAGAAAATGCCATTAAGCAATCGGACACCTGGCAAATGTATGTTGGTGAAAGTGGCAATGGCGACCGTGACCGCTGGTATAAATATACACACGACAACGCTGACCCTTCCGGGGAAGGCGTATTTGAGGGCATCGGCAATGATATCAAGTTCGCAATGGCGAAGGCCTCCTATAATTTTCATAATTCCATAAAAGAATGGATGAGTGAAGT
>OFTX01000784.1_pt1 | contig 14222 bp, 9 predicted proteins | sample 1775051 | NCBI WGS metagenome assembly OFTX01 (sample SAMN08195772, study PRJEB24354) | sludge metagenome | isolation source: sludge from phenol fed wastewater aerobic bioreactor A | place: India: Nagpur | collected 2016-09-15
AACAAATTCAATTCTCTTCCGCTTGCCTGTACTTTATAATTCTTAGCCAGCTCTTTTGCTGTTTGTTCAACAATTGAATAAGAAAACTGCTCTGTTAATTCTTTTTCAACAACAGTTTCAAATGATTTTTTCAATGTTGAATTATCAGGTATCACCACCAGCACACCAAAATCTGCAAACAGTTCATTCACCAACTCTAGTGTTGCTTGCTGAATGGTTTTATTCAGCGAATAACATTTCCTGAACAAACTGATTAATTGTTTTCCATTTTCCTGTACCGCGATTTGGCCGTTTATTTTCTCCATCAGTTCTATCAGTGCCTTATCTACCTTCATTCTCCCAACGGCACCGGTTTGTTTAGTATTCCAAACCAGTTTTTCGCCATTCAAATTAATAAAACCCAACTCATCAAGGTCTGCATCTTCGCTACCCATGTAATACACGGGTACAAAGTTGTTTTCGGGCATTGCTGTTTTTAATTCTTCTGCAAGTTTTACGGTATGCAGTATTTTATAAATAAAATAAAGCGGCCCTGTAAAAATATTAGGTTGGTGCGCTGTTGTAACGGTAAATGTATTGTCCTGTATTAAATGGTCAAGGTTTTGTTGCTGAGATGGGGAAAGCGCTAATCCATCGTATTGTTTGCGCAATACTTCAGCCAGCAATGTTCTGTTTGTGGGAAACTGTTTCCTGGCTTCTACAGAAGCCCTTATACCTGTAATGCCTGAATCATGTTTAAAGAAAGGCTTTATTGTTGCAGCCTGTGCCACATAATCGGCAACAATTTTTGAAAAAAAACCTGTACTTCCGTATGATATATATTGACAATTACTTTTCATGTATCGTTATTCTTACGAAGTAAAATCTTTTATAGTTTCTATACAAGCCATTACTACACAGAACCGTCCTTTCATTCAAAATAACCGTTTCTCGTAAATATACGCTAACTGCTATCATCATTATATAGCGGTTAACAGGGTTATAAAAATCATTCCACCACTTCTCCTTCAATATCGTAATCGTATGCTTTAGTAATCTTCACATGCACAAAATCGCCGATCATTAATTTCTTTTTTGAATGAATCACCACTTCATTATCTACTTCTACACTATCAAATTCCGTTCGCCCCAAATAGCGGCCGGCTTCTTTTTTGTCTATGATCACTTTAAAGGTCTTTCCAACTTTTTCCTGATTTTTTTCTAAGCTGATCTCTTGCTGCACTTCCATAATTTCCTGTGCCCTTCTCTCTTTTTCTTCTGCAGGAACATTGTCTTCTATTTCGTAAGCAGAAGTGTTTTCTTCGTGGCTGTATTGAAAAATACCCACTCTATCGAAACGGTGCTCTTGCAAAAATGCTTTCAACTCTTCAATATCTTCTTCTGTTTCGCCGGGAAAGCCTGCAATTAAAGTTGTTCTTAAACAAATTCCGGGAACACGTTTACGAATTTCATGAATCAATTCCGTCATCTCTTCTCTCGTAATATTTCTTCGCATTGCATTCAACATATTGTTGCTTGCATGTTGTAAAGGCATATCGAGATACTTACAAATATTATCACGTTCACGCATTACATCTAAAACCTCCAATGGAAATTTTGAAGGATAAGCATAATGCAAACGAATCCATTCCAATCCTTTAATATCCGCCAGTTTATTCAACAGATCAGGCAATGCGCGTTTTTTATAAATATCCAATCCGTAATAAGTTAACTCCTGAGCTATTAACATGATTTCTTTTACACCTCTTGCTACCAATGCTTCTACTTCTTTCACCAACTCTTCTATTGGTTTACTAACATGTTGACCCCGCATCAACGGAATAGCACAGAACGCACAGGTTCTGTTACAGCCTTCACTGATCTTTACATACGCATAATGTTGCGGTGTGCTCAGTAAACGTTCACCCAACAATTCACTTTTATAATCTGCATCAAATTGTTTCAAAATAAGCGGTAACTCCAACGTACCAAACCAAGCATCTACTTCCGGAATTTCTTTTTCAAGATCACCACGATAACGTTCACTCAAACAACCTGTAACATATACTTTATCTAACTTGCCCCTGCGCTTTAATTCAAGCTGATCCAGGATTGTATTAATGCTTTCTTCTTTCGCTTTATCAATAAAACCGCAAGTATTCACCACCACAATATTGTGATCCAGCTTTTTGTTTTCATGCACCACATCAATTTCGTTTGCCGCTAATTGTCCGCTCAGCACTTCACTATCCACCAGGTTTTTACTGCAACCCAATGTGATGATGTTCACCTTGTCTTTCTTTAATGTTTTTGCTTTCATTCTCTCTAAGTTACTTTCAATTTTCAATACTATTTATTCACTTCACTGGTGAAATGAAAAACAATATCCGGATTGTTTGAAATCTCTGTATTTAAAAACCATTCGCTTTGCGCTAAATAAACAGGCTTACCATCTTTATCTTCTGCACTGTTCTGTTGTTTAAAGCGAAGAAAGTCGTCTAATTTTTTCTGATCGTTAGATGTTAACCAGCAGGCCTTATAAAATGGCAATGTTCTGAATTCGCAAGCTGCACCATATTCTTGTAATAAACGGTATTGAATTACTTCAAACTGTAGTTCTCCCACGCAACCGATAATTTTTTTATTACCGCCGAATTGTGTGAACAATTGAGCTACTCCTTCGTCTGTTAATTGCTGAACACCTTTTTCCAATTGTTTTGTTTTCATCGGATCTTTGTTCACCAATTCTTTAAATATTTCAGGCGAAAAGGTTGGAATACCTGTGAAGTAAAAATTTTCTCCTTCCGTTAATGTATCACCGATTTTAAAATTTCCTGTATCGAATAAACCAATCACATCACCGGGAAAAGCATCTTCAATCACATCTTTACTTCTCGCTAAAAACGAATAAGGGTTACTAAAACGAATATCTTTATCTAAGCGAACATGATGGTAATATTTGTTTCTTTCAAATTTACCGCTGCACACACGCATAAAAGCAATCCTGTCTCTGTGCTTCGGGTCTAAGTTGGCATGAATCTTAAAAACGAAACCTGAAAACTTATCTTCACCAACATTTACTTTACGTACAGAGGTTTCCCTGCCTCTTGGTACCGGTGCAATGCGTATAAATGTTTCCAGCATTTCTCTTACACCAAAATTATTTACGGCGCTACCAAAGAAAACGGGAGCCACTTTCCCTGCCAGGTACTCTTCTGTATTCAAATCGCCATGCACAGCTTCTACCAATTCAATGTCTTCTCTCAATTGGGCAGCATCCCGCTCCCCTACTTTTTCATCTAATAATGTAGCATTCAAATCATCAATTGAAATAGCATCCTCATCATCCGCTTTTGTATTGGCAGTAAATAACAACAAACTTTTATTGTCTAAATTATATACGCCTTTAAAATCTTTACCGCTGTTGATTGGCCATGTCATTGGGTGGAGAGATATCTTCAACTCCTTCTCAATTTCTTCCAGCAGGTCGAACCGGTTTTTACCATCACGATCCATTTTATTAATGAACACAATTACGGGTGTATCTCTCATGGTACACACTTCCATTAGCCTTCTTGTTTGTTCTTCCACGCCGTTTACACTATCTATTACCAGAATAACACTGTCAACAGCCGTTAGTGTTCTGTATGTATCCTCAGCAAAATCTTTGTGCCCCGGTGTATCCAGCAAGTTAATCAGGTTGTCTTTGTATTCAAAAGTCATTACGCTGGTAGCCACACTAATGCCACGTTGCCTTTCAATTTCCATAAAATCGCTGGTAGCATGTTTTTTTATTTTATTGCTCTTTACCGCACCAGCTGTTTGAATGGCACCACCAAACAACAATAATTTTTCCGTTAAGGTTGTTTTACCGGCATCGGGGTGAGAGATAATGGCAAATGTTCTTCTCCGGTTTATTTCTTTTTCGTACTTCATTGTTGAGACTGTAAGTTAGCAAGCCCGATAGTCCGATTTACAGACTTTCTGACTTCCCGTCTTATTTTTTAAAGCCGCAAATGTAAGACAATATAGGCTTGCGATGTCAACTGCTGGTTTTCAATCGCCTACAGTTGCGTCGCACACTTGTACCGCCTATCTTTAATCGTCAAAATTAAGGGTATGAAAAAAATACTTTTCCTGTTGGCAATAGTTATTGCTATACAGTCCAAAACACAAATTCTTTCTTTAAGAGAACAGGCAAATGTGGTTGATGAGGTTTTGGCAGACCGGCTAAATAATCTTCTCCCACAATTAATGGCACAGCATAAAATTGATATGTGGGTAATGATTACAAGAGAATACAACGAAGACCCGATTGTAAAAACAATGTTACCCGCCACCTGGCTGAATGCGAGAAGAAGAACCATTTTGGTTTTTTATCATAATCCGGAAAAAAAGGTTTATAAAAAACTGGCTGTAGCGCGATATGCTGTTGGCAGTTCTATTGAAGCAGCATGGGATATGCAGAAGTTCCCCAATCAATGGGATGCTTTGAATAACATTATTGAAACATATCAACCCCGGAAAATAGCGGTGAACATGTCTGATAATTTTGCCCATGCAGATGGGATAGATCATACAGAATACACTCAATTCATTCAAAAAATCTCTCCGGAAAATCAAAGAAAAGTCATTTCATCAGAACCGCTGGCTGTTGCCTGGCTGGAAACGAGAACGGAAAGAGAAATGCAATTCTACCCGCAGCTTATTGGCATTACGCACAATATTATTGCAGAAGGTTTTAGCAATAAAGTAGTAACACCGGGCATTACAACAACTGAAGACCTGGTTTGGTGGTTCAGGCAGAAAGTAAATGATCTTGGATTAACAACCTGGTTTCATCCCTCAGTAGAGATACAAAGAAACGATTCTGCTACCTTCGATCATATAAAAGCATTCAACAATACTAGCAATAACATTATTCAACCCGGAGACCTGCTTCATGTAGATTTCGGTATTACTTACCTGCGCCTGAACACTGATGTACAAGAACATGCTTATGTTTTAAAGCCAAACGAAACCGATGCACCGCCGTTTCTGAAAGATGCTCTGGCAAAAGCCAATCGTTTACAAGATATACTTATATCGCAATTCAAAGAAAATAAAACAGGCAATCAGGTTTTAGCAGATGCTTTAGCGCAGGCAAAAAAAGAAAATATCAAAGCAACCATTTATACGCATCCGATAGGATATCATGGCCATGCTGCAGGGCCAACCATTGGTTTGTGGGATATGCAAAATGGTGTACCCGGAAGCGGCGATTTTCCTATGCATTACAAAACTTGTTATTCTATAGAATTGAATGCAGCAAGTTTTATAAGAGAATGGAATAAAGAAATACGAATGATGTTGGAACAGGATGGCTATTTTGATAAAGATGGTTTCAGATATATTAATGGAAGGCAAACCAAATTGCACCTCATCAATTAACTGCTTTAATTAATATTTAATTTATTTGTTAATTCAGCATTAACAGAACGTTATATAATTATTACTATCGACGATTCCCGATACCATTTATAAAGCTCGCTATAGTACTGCTTATAGTTTTGCCGAAAATCAAAACTTCATGCAATTACATTTACAAAAGGGAGCTTTTCTTTTATTGTTTCTCTTGGTTTGCAAATGCTCATGGGCAGGTATTATTAGAGGAAAAGTATCTGATGCCAAAACCGGCGAACCTTTAGCCGGCGCATTCGTTCATTTACAAAGCACACAATATTCTACCACCGTGAATTTAGACGGCAGCTTCATTTTGAAAAATGTTCCGCCGGGCAAATACCAGCTTGAGGTAAAATTATTAGGCTATACATATCAAAATAATATTGCCGTTTCCGTTAACGATACCCAGCAAACAATTGTTGCAGAAATTACAATGGAAAGCCAGGCAGATATATTGGAAGTTGTTACTATTAATACATTGCACGATAAAAACGCTGACCGCACTGTAAGAAACATAGAGAAGAATTCTGATATGGTTCAGAATATTTTATCTGCAAAAACAATACAATTATTGCCAGACGTAACAGTTGCCAATGCATTGCAGAGAGTGAGCGGTGTAACCATTCAGAGAGACAATAATGGCGAAGGGCGCTATGCCATTATCAGGGGAATGTCGCCGCGCTATAACAATACCTTGGTTAATGGAATTAAAATACCCAGTCCGGATGATAAGTATCGTTTTGTACCGATGGATGTATTCCCTTCCGATATGCTGGAACGCCTTGAAGTAATTAAAGCCTTAACACCTAATATGGAAGGCGATGCTATTGGCGGAACAATGAACCTTGTTATGAAAAGTTCTCCCGACCACTTTTTGTTTACGGCCAATGTTGCCGGAGGATATTCTACATTATTTGCACAAAGGCCATTTACAGCATTCAGCCATTCAAGTATTAACAAGCAATCTCCTGCCGAAGCACATGGCAATACTTATGCTGCTACTTCTGCAGATTTCCCGCTCGATAATTTGCATTACAACAACAAATCGAATCCAATTAACAGCACTTTGGGTTTTACCATTGGAGACAGGTTTTTGAATAAAAAACTGGGCATCATTTTTTCTGCAACCTATCAGAATTTTTACAGGGGATCTAATTCGCAAAATCTTATTCAAAGTGCACAACCAGGTTACAACCCTACTGCCAATACTCCTGTTTTTACAGATGCTTATGAGCGTCAGTACTCAACACAAACCAACAGGTTAGGATTACAAAATAAAATTGACTATGTATTCAATAACAGAAATAAAATTTCCTTATTCAATCTATACATTCATCAAAACGATCTGCAGGCAAGGTTTACACCAGATACCACTGTTGGTACCAATTCTTCTGCAGTGAGCAGGTCTGTAGATGTATCATACAGAAGCAGGTGGCAGATACAGGATATTTATAATGCCACTTTACAGGGAGATCATCAATTAAGCAATCAATGGAAGCTTAATTGGAGCGCTGTTTACTCTATTGCTAAGAACCAGGTACCGGACATGGCATCTTATGACTTTAATGCCAATGTTCTGCTGGATGGATCTGGTAAAGTAACAAGAGTTGACTCTACTACTTATGGAACCAACATGGGCCGGATATGGCAAAGAAACAAGGATCAGGACGTAGCCGGGTACTTAAACCTTACTTATACCCCCAGGTTATTTAACAGGTATGTAGAGTTTATGGCTGGCGGAATGTACAGAGCAAAAACAAGAGACAATTATTATAATGATTATAATTTAAAAGCAATCTATACAACACCACAGCCATTCCACACAATTGATCAGGTATCTCTTGCATTTAGTCCAGCTGCCAACGGAACAGGCACTATTACTGCATTAAATGCCAATTCTTACAGCTCGCACGAATATATTGGTGCTGCATTTATTCAGGCAAAATTTATGCTTACCACGAAGCTTCAGGTATTGGGAGGTGTAAGAGCAGAAAATACCAAACAGGATTATTATACCGTTATGCCTGCAACGTTTGACGGGAAGGATGGAACCATTACTTATGTAGACCTGTTACCCAGCATTCATTTCAAATATCTTGTGCAAGACAATCAGAATATAAGGCTATCCTATTTTAAATCAGTTAGCAGGCCTGGTTTTGGAGAAGTAGTGCCTTATACAATACCGGGAGAGCAGTTTACAGAAATAGGCAACCCTTACCTGAAACATGTTCAGGCTGATAACATAGATTTAAGGTATGAACTCTTTTTAGGCCATGCCGATCAGTTATTGCTTGGTAGCTTTTATAAACGATTACAAAATCCGATTGAATATTTTGTAACCAGAAACGGCGGGCCCAGCGCATTGTTTATTCAACCGGGCAATGCAGACCAGGCAACCAATTATGGCTTTGAAGCCGTATTTACAAAGTACTTTGGCAACATTGGCGTATCGGCAAACTATACATACACACACTCTGAAGTAACTACCAATAAATTATTATACCATTATGTTAACGGCACTGGAGTAATAACAGAAAACGTATCGCAAACAAGGCCTTTACAAGGGCAGGCCAACCATATTGGCAACCTGTCTTTATTATATAAAAGTTCAAAAATGGGCTTAGATATTCAATTGGCTTTTTCTTATACCGGAGAACGGATAGCACAGGTTTCTCAATATTACAACTTAGATACCTGGCAAAAACCCTTTAGCCAGTTAGATCTCTCTTTTGAAAAAAGAATTGTTAAGCACTTTACATTTTATGCAAAGCTCAACAACTTAACCAATCAGCCCAATCAGTTATTTCTGAAAACGCCTCCTTCGGTTATTAACCAGCAATTTTCGGGTTATAAAATACCTTTTCAAACATCAAACGATTTTACAATCGTTCAAAAAGATATGCTGAAACTTAGTTTCCTTGGAGGCTTCAGGTATAAATTTTAAATCTTAACAATTCGATACAACTTAAAAATATTCATATTATGAAATCAAGATTAATAATACTATTACTTATTGCAGCCAGCTATGGTATGAGTGGTTGTAAGAAATTATCTGACGACAGTTCTAATATTTACAAATATGTTTTACCGCCGGGTGCAACCGTTAGCGATGCAGCGCCTTTATGCGGTTCTATTAAAGGAGTAATGCTTACAGGGAAAACTTATACTTTAGGTTGCGATGTATATATTAACAAAGGAGATACACTGATTATTCAACCGGGCGTAACGGTTAATTCTACCAATGGCGCCGGCATCATCGTTAGAGGCTCATTCATTAGTTTAGGAACACAATCGCAGCCAAATTATCTTACAGTACAAGGCGTATCTAAAAACACTACACCGGGCATTCCGCTGGCAAAAGATTCAGCACACATTGGATTATGGAAAGGCATCATTGGAGATACTTCCTGTACCAACATGATTATTAAATGGACGCATATTGATTTTGCAGGAGCAGCTTATGGCAATGTAGCAGGGCCTGCTGTAGAGCAAAAAGCTTCCACATCATTTTGTATCTTATTTCAAAATCCTAATGGCAATTTTATTTTAGAAGATAGCTGGCTTTGGGGTGGTACAGATGATTGTATTAGGGTGTCCAGCGGAAAAATACATGTATTTAGAAACACATTTGAAAAATGCGGAGGCACGGGAGGCGATATTGTAAATGTAAAAGGAGGCACTGTGGGCACTATGGCATATAATTTTTTTATTGGCACTGCCTATAACGGGCAAAAAGCTTCTAACAAAGGGCAGCCAACAGGAGCCATGCAAACCAATATTGTAATGTATAATAGCACTTTTGTAAATGGCGGTTTACAGGTAATACCCGGCCAAAGAGGTTCTACCATTAATTACGAGGAAGGAGCTGCCGGTTCTTTTTATAATAACGTGGCTGTAAATTGCCGCGTTGGTTACAGAGTAGTAATTAATCCTGTTGCAGATACATTACATTTAACATATGGCAATAATTATCAGTACGCCGATTCTTTAAGCATTGCCAACCAGTTTTTTACTTTTGGCCCTGTGTGCACCCGCCCTCAAACAACAGATATTCCTGCACCTTACTCTTATTTACCGGCTAATTATACTTACGGCGCTTCTTACGACGGAACACCCGTTGTACAGGCATTGAACCCGCAATTTGTAAATTATCAGTTACCAAGTCCTTATTCTCCCTGGTCTGTTTCCGCTATTGGCAGTTACAATTTCAGGTTGAAACCTAACTCTCCCTTAATAGGCAAAGGCAATACCAGTGTAACACCATTAGTGGTAGTGCCTGTAGATATGGTTTACGGTGCATCGGAAGTAACACCTCCGGGTGCGGACTTAGGATGCTATCAAACCAATGGAAGAGGTAATCAACATTAATCTCGGTAACCTATACCATTAATTACTCGCAAAGAGGCGCAGTTGATAAAAAATAATTGTGCCTCTTTTATTTCTATATTATGAAGAAGATATTTTTTGCTTTGTTATTACTTATTGTATTTGTACAAATAATAGGTTGTAAAAAAAGCAACCAAACCGGTACCGGTAACAATAATGGTATTGATAGTTTACCGATGCCTAATACTGTTTTTAAACAAGATACTGTGAGGGTGATGGCTTATAATATTTTGAATTATGGCGATGGATGCCAGGGTACAACCGCTTCTTTAAATACTTATTTCAAAACAATTATTGCATATAGTAAGCCGGATCTTCTGAGTTGTGAAAAAATAAATTCGTTTAACCCTTCACCCGGGGCCAATGGCAACCTGGCCGATGATATTGCTAACAATGTTTTAAACAGCTTATTTCCCAACAGCTACAGTTATGCAACAGCCACAAATATCAGTGGCGGCAAAACAATGTCTGTGCTGTTTTATAATACACAAAAATTTACTTTCCTGAAAACGGTAACACTTGTAAACAACATCACCGATTTCAATTTATACAAGTTATATTATAAAGATGTAAACCTTAATATAACACATGATACCACTTTTCTGTATGTAGTGGTAAATCATACACAATCAGGTTCTGCAAGCACTTCAAGAGACGTACAGGTAACACAGGAGATGGTTGCACTGAGAAGTAAGTTTCAATATTTCCCTAACCTTATTAATATGGGAGACTTTAATACATCAAATAGTTTTGAAGCAGGCTATTTATCTGTAATTGATAGCACCAATAATCAATTAAGAATGTATGACCCTCCTTATTACCCCGATCAGCAATTAACATACCCCGGCAACTGGGATATTACACCATTTGTGGTTGCTCCATATTTAACAACATCAACAAGAGCATCTGGCACCAATCCCAATACCTGTGGTACCAGCGGAGGTGCTAAATCCTGGTTTGATCATATTTTTATTTCACCATGGATTGTTAATGGCAATAACTATATCAAGTACATGAACCATTCGTATCAAACCGTTGGCAACGATGGCAACAGGCTGGGAACAGATATTAACAGCACAATACCTTCTGTCAACAATTCAGCACCCTCCAACGTTATTGATGCGTTGTTTCATCTATCAAATAAATACCCGGTAATGCTATCATTAATCATTCAAGCAAATAGAAACGCCATCAGTCCACCTGATCCCGCTGAGAAAAATTAATTCTGCATATACCATTTCTTTACCAATAAGTAATAATTGTACATACCATGGTGCATGAAGATCTTATTTACATTATCTGCAAACATTTTATTGTATGCTTCGTCCGGTTGTAAAATAACCGGTATACCTGCACGCATATAATTTGCACTTTCGGTATAAATCGGTTCTTTGAACTGTGGTAATATCTTTTTCACTTGCCCGTAAACCATTGTACCTAAATATTTCTGATACGCCCGTTGTGATTTATCTGCCCTCCTGTTCATTTTATTATAAACACCATTCAAATACCACCGTACCAGCAATTTTTGTTTTTTTAAAACAGGTTTAATATTTACGAAAGGATTAACCTGATTAAAATCGGCTATTCGCTGTGTGGTAAAAGGTGTTTCCGGCACCCAGTCTTTTGTGTTTACTATGGTATAAGACCAACCATTCCTGGTAATAAAATCGTAATCATATGCATAAAAAAGATTGCCGGGTTTAGGGGCAGCACTACAATAGGTTTTAAAATAAACATCAGCAGGCAGTTCTTTATTTTGTTGTAAATAATGCAAATAGGAAGTGGTTAAGAATGCCAAAGCGCCTCCCTGGCTATGCCCCATAATAATAAATTCTTTCACCCCATTTGCATATTGTTCTTTTATTTTTTGAACAATGACAGGTGCAAGGTGTGCCAAACCAAGTGTCCAGCCAACATGTACCATAGCTGCAGGGTTATCTGCAAGCTGATAGTTGAAAAAAGTTGAATCATTTAATTGCAAGGTACCTTTCGCAGGAACCATAGCAGCATAAAAATTCTCCAGCCAACTGGCTGCGTTGTTTACTGTGCCCCTAATGCTAATTAAGGCAACATGAGCATCTTCCCTAAGCCATAAACTCCATTGGTTTTTTAGGCCAACTTCAGCAGACAGGTATATTTTTTTAAACTGCTTTGGCCTGGGTGTTTTATCAAAAGCATATCCGCTATCACTACCATGGTATGTTGTTGCACCTAAAGTTTCTATGTATTCAGCAGCATCAAAAAAAGGTTTTAAATATTGTTGTGCAGTAATTGTAGTGCAGATAATGATTGTTGCAAAAAGTAATCCTGTTTTCTTCATGGCATAATTATTTATCAAAAGCGCTCAGCAACCGTTTAACAAACCCATCCATCGCATTGTTTTCTATCCATCTTACCACAGCCACCAATTCATGTTTACGATCTACATAGATCATATTGGTGCCATTGCCAATGTGCACAAAAACTTCTTCAGATGCCGAAGGCAACAATTTTTTTTCTGTATTGAGAAAATAGTTCATAAAGCCATATCCCGGATTTGCTTTGGTAGGTGTTGTTGCCATTTGAAGCCATTTTTCGGAAAGAAGTTGTTTCCCATTCCAGTTCCCTTTGTTTAAAGTTAGCCAGCCAAAACGAGCCATATCGTATGCATTAATAAACATACCTCCTCCAAAATGGCCTCCACCACTTACAGATTGAATCAACTTTCCGTCTAAAATAATCCAGGAATTTCTATAGCCCGTCCAATGCCATGAATTGCTGGCACCAATAGGTTGCATAATATTTTCACGTAGTACATCTGGCAGGGGTTTGTGCCAAACACAGGTGGCAGCCAAAGCCAATGCATTTACGCGGGTATCGTTGTATTTCCAAACAGCTCCGGGTTCATTTCTCAATCGTGTTAGCCATTCGTTTGGTTTATCGGCAGGCCTGTCCGCCCAATCGGGCTTGCCCCATAGCGTGCCTTCCCAATCACTTGTTTGGCGAAGCATATGATCCCATGTTATTTTTTGGTTGTGAGCCGAAGCAAATAAGTTTATCAGCTGTGGCCTGCCAATATCATCCGGGCTTCTGTATACCTGTTCATTATAAGGCTCTATCAAAGGAACATAACCTGCAATAGCATCGTCCAAATTTTTAATCATTCCTTTATCGTAAGCCAGGCCTATTACAGCAGATAAAAAACTTTTTGTTACGCTATGTGTTTGATCTGGCCTGTTCGGTTCTCCCCATTCGGCAATAATATATCCTTTGTAAACAATAACACCTGTAGGTGCACCCCTTTCTGCAAAAGGGCCAATACCATCGCTAAAAGGCTCTTTACCAAAACTCATGGCCTGCGCCAGTTCCTGGTTACGTGGAAGTTTTGCTTCGTTGGCGATGGCAAATTGAATGGCTTCTGCAATTTTAGCGCTATCTAATCCAAGGCTTCTCGCAGGTCTTTGCTCCCATTGATTGGCGGGAGGAAAATATACAGGAGGTTTTTGTGAAAAGGTTTGTACGCAAAAAAAGAAGGCTGCAAAAAAGTGAATCGTCTTTTTCATGAGCATGAAAATAGCTAAAACAGTGCATAGAAGAGCCGAATGGAATGGCTATTTTTAACTAAGAAAGTTGTGCAGGTTTAGAAAGGAACAGCAGTATAGCTATAATACTTCCCATCCCATATATATATTTTATCAGTAGTGTTATCGGCTCTGCCCACCAGCCAGTCCTTCCCTTCAACAGCACTCTTTAGTACAATAGGATAATCTTTTTTACCGGTAGTTTCCCATTTGCCTGCTTTTTTTTCGCCATAAGCCTCCCAGTAGTAAGTGCCATCATTATTAATAATTAACGGCTGTTTCTTTTCAGTACCTGCACTGGTAGTGGTGGTGGTAGTGTTAGTAGCGATATCGGTTGTTTGATAGCTGGCCCCCGTAACACCGCTTCGCCATTTACGAATGAAGAACTTCAGGTCTGCTGATTTGACAATAGTTTTGTTTTGAAGGTTTGTGGCATTATCTTTTTTTTGATCGTTTGTATTTAGAGTCTTTGCCTGGTAAGGTGCTATTTCCTTTGCCTTATATTCCTGCATTTGTGCGGTTGCAAAATTTGCCAACATAAAACATATTGCCATAGCAATGGCTGTGGTGTAAAGTTTTCTCATAAAACAAATTTTAATAAAAATAAATAAAAACAAAATCAAATAAAAATCCCGCCAATAGATTACCGGCGGGATTGATATGTTGAATATTACTACAGTTCTTAAATATCTATGGCTTCACCATATGCAGCGGCAGTGGCTTCTTTCACTGCTTCGCTCATAGTTGGGTGCGGATGAATAGCGTTTAATATTTCATGAGCCGTTGTTTCTAATTTTCTTGCAACAGAAACCTCGGCAGTCATTTCAGTAACATTATCACCAATCATATGGC
>OFTX01000786.1_pt1 | contig 14199 bp, 18 predicted proteins | sample 1775051 | NCBI WGS metagenome assembly OFTX01 (sample SAMN08195772, study PRJEB24354) | sludge metagenome | isolation source: sludge from phenol fed wastewater aerobic bioreactor A | place: India: Nagpur | collected 2016-09-15
ACAGGTGAGCCTTCGCGCCTGCGAGCGACATCACAGTCGTCATAGTTACAAGTATGACCATAAGAATTGACGATGTCGAGTCGATCCGTCACCGTGAAGCCCCGTAGTCGGAACGCTGAGCGGCGCCGCGCCGGCCATCGGTGACCATCACTACGCAGTCGCTCTTGAACGTCCCGCGTGCCGGACTGCTGTCGGCCCTGATCAGGACGCCCGGAAGCGGATCGGCTTGCGATGCCGACGATCACAGGCGCATCAGGCCCGCGTTGGTTGGTGTGAAGCCGCACGCTTCCAAGTAGAAGCGGCGAAGGTCTTCCTCGAAGTCGACGGGAAGCCAATCACAGCCGGCTGCGCGGGCACCGTCGGCCGCCGCTCGCACCAACCGGGCGCCGAGCCCTTGATGACGACGGTCGGCAGCCACCATCACGTCCTGAAGCCAGGCGTGCGTCCGGCGGTCAAGCGGTTGGGTCGACCTCACCGAAGCCGCCGCCAACGCCTCCTGCTGCCGCGAGACCATCCGCCGCCGCATCGCCGACGGCACCTTGCACGGCTACCGCCTGGGCAAAAGACTCCTGCGTGTGGACCCCAACGACATCGACGCAGCCTTCCGCGAAATCCCCACCGCCCGCTACTCCGAACACTGATAGGCCAGGCGACCCCAGCCCCGGCCCCGCTACGAGGCGACGGCTACCGGGTGAGCTCGTCCAGGCTGGCAAGGAACGCCGCCGGCGTCAACGCCGGCGGCACCAGGTCGACCAGGTCGGTCGGATGATGATCGCCGGAGACCAGCGCCGACACCTCCTGGGCCAACGCCAACGCGATCAGGTAGTCATCGTCCGGATCCGCCGACACTGCCCTGTCCAACGGCGGCGGATCGTCCACCACGTCCGCGACCGATGCGATGCCCGCGACGAACTGCTCGGCATCATCGACGGTCAGCCAGCGACGGAACTTCTCGCGCAGCAGCACCTCGGACAGCTCCGCCAGCACCTGCGGCGAAGCGACCGGCCTCCAGCGGCCCGCGATGGCCGCGTCCACCAGCCGACCGCAGACACCGTGCGGCGCGATCGCCGCGGCGACCAGCACATTCGGATCGGGAACCGCCCGTGGAACTGCCATCAGGCCGAGCGGCGACCGCGGCGCGAGGCCCGCACGTCGTTCACCTCATCCACCGCCAACGCCATAGCCTGCTCGTCGTCAAGATCCGTTCGCTTGGCCACCCGGTCCATCAACGCGCGCAAGTTCGCGCGGGCCACGTCCAGATCCGAACCTGCCAGATAGGCCCGCACGGCAGCCTCGATCAGATCGCTGTCGGACTGCTGCCGCGTCGCCGCCAGCACCTTGACCGCGGTCAGCACATCCGGGTCAAGGTAGATCGTCGTCTTCCGTCTGCCCATACCACGATTGTGCCGTCACGACGTCACGACGGCAACGACCGACAGGTGATAGCGACCAGCAGCCGACGGGAATCTCAGGCGCCCACAGGCCCGACTGAAACTCAACGAACAGAGGCGCATGGCCCCGATTTCCGGGACTTCAATCGATGCATATCCGATGCATTCGGCTCCAGAATCAGCGTTTCCGCTGGTCAGAGTGGTGGGCGATACTGGGATCGAACCAGTGACCTCTTCGGTGTGAACGAAGCGCTCTCCCGCTGAGCTAATCGCCCGGGATCGGCCGTCGGGCCGCGCGACCAAGAATACCTGACGTCAGTGCCAGCGCGGACCACGGTCGGCTTTGCTGCGCTGTGTGAGCTCGTGTTACCGAGCGTACAACGTTTCGTCAACTTGCTTGCGCCGAATGGATGAATTTTCGCGACTCGTTTCGCACAAGGGCTTACTCAGCGTCTCATCAGTGACACGATATGGCTAGACAGATCGGCGATACCGGACATGGCGCGAGGAGTCACGACGATGGAATCGCAAGGGAATGCGACGCATCGGCACGTCTGCGTGAACGTCGCAATGCGTTTGGTGTCCGGCCCGGAAACGAATGCGCGAGTGGTGGCAGCGCTCGATTACACGACGCGCGACCCTTATGCAGTTCGGGCGACCTTCACCAGGGCGTGCCACAGTCCCGTCGTCTGGGTGTTCGCGCGGGAACTACTACTCGTCGGCGTGGCACGACATGCCGGGGCAGGCGACGTGCAAGTTTATCCGTCGGGCGATGACGTCATCCTCGAACTCAACTCCCCCGAGGGATCTGCTCGCCTGGCCGCGTCGTCCGCCGACCTGCGCCGGTTCGGCGCGCAGATGCTCGCGGTCGTTGCGCCGGGTGACGAGTCTGCGTTCATCGACGTCGACGCGGAACTCGCGGCGCTTGATCCGGCCGTTTTCGCACGCGGCGACGCATGACATGCGGGTGTTCACTTCTCCGCAGTGCGGTCCGTTTGGAACGTGAGCGAACCTTCGGATACAGTGGTCGTCGCACCCCGGACAGTGACGGGGGATGTTCGCGGACGTAGCGCAGTTGGTAGCGCATCACCTTGCCAAGGTGAGGGTCGCGGGTTCGAATCCCGTCGTCCGCTCGGTGAGGCACCGTGTGCACACGCGGCGAGCCTCCTCGGTGGGATGGCCGAGAGGCGAGGCAACGGCCTGCAAAGCCGTGTACACGGGTTCGAATCCCGTTCCCACCTCGCATTGCCACCTTCGGGCGATTAGCTCAGCGGGAGAGCGCTTCCCTGACACGGAAGAGGTCACTGGTTCAATCCCAGTATCGCCCACCACCCGAAGTCGGGGGTCCGGCTGAACGGCACGAAGCGGCCGACACTAGACGGCAGCCCGACTCAACGGGGCGCCCTGCTCGAGGACACCGATACGGACCTCAGCGTCAACGAGTTCTTCCGCCACGGCTAGGAGCCGATGCCGTCCTGAGGCGGGATGTTCTGGTTGAGCGCGAACAAGTTCTGCGGATCGTATCGGCGCTTGAGTACAACCAGCCGGTCCCACGTCTGCGGGCCGTAGGCCTCGCGAAGACGCCCAGCGTTCTCGTCGCGGCCGAGGTGATTGACGTAGCCGCCGCCCGCGGACCACGGATGCAGCGCGCGCCACGAATCGCGCGCCCACGCAGCGTGCGCCTCACCAGGATCGTCTGGTTCGGGCCAGAGCGCAGCGAGGCTCACCATCGCCGCAGCATGACGGAACCGGAACGCGGTCGCGTCCTCCGGCATCCGGGCAATGGCACCACCCATGATCCGTAGCAGGGTCTGTGAGCGGGGTGAGGTCATCGCCTCCGCCGCGCGAACCAGCATATCGATCCCCGCGCCGTCCAGCGGTCGCAGCCATTCCGAACGCAGGTAAGCCGCCAGGCCGTGCGGCACACTGTCGTCGACGACGGACTGCAGCGCGGTATAGGGCATCGGCCTGAACAAATCCGCCGCCGGTCGTGCGAACTCCCGCAGCGGCCGAAGCAGCGCGGCACCCTCCTCGGGCGGGCCGACGTGGCATCCGGCCAGCACGATCACCTTCCTCCCGTGAAGTTCGGCAGGGAGGAACGGCGCCGCCGGCGCTGTGATCAGCGCGGCGTTCAGGCCGATGCCGTCCGGTGCGGTCGCGGCGAGGTCGAGCATCGCGCGCAAGCCTTCGCGCGCCCGCTCGATGGGGTGCACCACCATGCCGGCGAACATCGGCACCGGGATCGGGTTGAGCCGGAAGGTGAAGCGGGTGACGATGCCGAAGTTGCCGCCCCCGCCGCGCAGGCCCCACAGCAGTTCGTCGTCGGCCTCGCCGACCGAGCCGTCCGCGAACACGACACGCGCGCCGAGGAGGTTGTCACACGTCAGCCCGTATCGGCGCGACAGCCATCCGACCCCGCCGCCGAGGGTCAACCCGCCGACGCCGGTGTGCGAGATCTCTCCGCCGGGCACGGCGCGCCCATGCGCCTCGACGGCGGCATCGAGTTCCCGCCACAGCACGCCGGGCCCGGCGTGCACGAGATTGCCGTCGACCCGAATGCCCTTCATCGGCGCCAGGTCGATGACGAGCCCGCCATCACAGACCGACAGGCCGGGGATGCTGTGCCCGCCACCGCGCACTGCCAGTTGCAGCCCGTGGCGCGAGGCGACGTTCACAGCGGCGACGACCTCATTGGCGTCGTGACAGCGGACGATGAACGCCGGGTGCCGGTCAATCGCGCCGTTCCAGACGCGGCGGGCGGCCTCGTATTCGGCATCGGACGGGGTGATGACTTGGCCGCGCAGGCCGGTCGGAGCGATTGTCGTCATGCCCACGACGATCCGACACGCGGGCCGCCCGCGACATCCCCGGTTCCGGGGGATTTTCGCTGCGCTCCGTCGGTCGCATACTGACGGATATGACGGGTGCCGAGGCGTTGGTGCGCGGGGTCGAGGCCGCCTGTCGCGCCGCGACCGGCGCCCTCGGCGTCCAGCGAGCGGTCGCTGGCGTGCTACGCGAGTCGGTGCCGTTCGACAGGTGGTGCGTGTTGACCATCGACCCGGCGGTCGCGCTGCCGACTGGCGGCTACCACGACGAGGGCGTGCCGCCGGAGCGGACGCATCGGCTGTCGGAGATCGAGGCGGGCGGTGAGGATGTGCTCGCGGTCCACGACCTGGTGCGCCGCGACGTGCGGGTGGGCGTCCTCAGCGCGGCGACCAGGGGGCGGCTGAATTCGAGCCCTCGCTACCGTGACGTCTTCGCGCGGAGCGGGATCGAGCACGAACTGCGCCTGCTGTTCACCACCGGCGGTGGCGCGTGGGGTGCGCTCATCGCGATGCGCGGCGAGGGCGAGCCAGACTTCACGTCTGCCGAGGCGCGGCTTGTCGAACGCGCCACGGTCAACGTCGCGACCGCCATCCGCCGCGAGCTGCTGCTGGCTGAACTCACCGACGATCCCGTCGCCTGCGACGGTCCGGGGCTGCTGTTGCTGGAGCGCTCCCTGCGCCCCGTCGAAGTCAGCCCGGCGGCACAGCGGTGGCTGGCCGAGGTGGATGACGGCGTCGATACCGCTCGCGCGCTGCCGTACTCGCTGCTGACCCTCGCCGGTCGTGCCCGGGGAGGCCATGCGGCCGGTGATCGCCCGGCTGCGCACGGCGTCCGGCCGCTGGCTCACTCTGCACGCCGAGCAATTGGGCGAGCGGATCTCGGTGATCATGGTGCCGACTCGGCCGCTGGAGCTGGCCGCGCTCATCGCCGACGCGTACGGCCTGACCACCCGCGAGCGCGAGGTCGTGCGCCTACTCGCCATGGGACACTCGCGCGCGGAGATCGCCCGGCTGCTCGTCGTCTCGACCCACACCGTCGACGACCACGTCAAGCGGGCCTTCGCCAAGACGGGGGTGCGGAGCCGGGCGGAGCTTGCTGCGAAGCTGTTCTTCGATCAGAACCTGCCGCGGATGCAGGCGGGCGTCCCCGTCGGCGGCAGCGGCTGGTTCCTCCGCTGAACGCGCCGCAGAACCGGAAGGAGTTCGGCCGTCATCTGGCAGGCAACATCGTCATAAAGACCGTGACGATCGACAGCTGCGTGGCAACCGAGCCGAGTTCTTGGTTGATGACGCCGCTCTCGACGCCCGACGCGAACCCGAATCCGGAGACCCCCTTCGGGCGACACGAAGGCGTCCCAGCGCGGTATCTCCAACAGTGACCGTCTGCGTCGCGGACGGGACGTTCGCCCATGGCAGGGCCTGTGCTCCGGCAGTCATCCTTCGGGTATGACGAGAACACATCCTGCGCGCGGCCCGAGGATCGGGCCGATGGCGCTTGTCGCTGTCGTCCTTCTACTCGTGGCTGGCTGCAGTACGGGCGGCGTGGACACCGTGCCGACGCCTGCGGTTTCGCCGCCGGTCACCACGTTGATGACGCCCTCGGGCACGCCGGTTCCGTCTACATCGACGAGTTCGCCACCGCCGCCGACCCCGACACCGCCTGCCTCGACAACGTTCTCGCGGACCAGCGTCCCGCCGACCGGCAACACGATGCCCCCGACGTCCAGCAAGCCGCCCACGACGCCGCCCACATCCAGCAGACCACCCACGGCGACAAGGCCCCCAACGTCCGGCAGGCCACCCACGTCGACACCGCCCTCGTCGGGCATCCCCGCCGCGTTGCGCGGACAGGACATCGAGCGGATTCCCACCGATCGAAAGGTCGTCGCGTTGACCTTCGACGCCGGCGCCAACGCCGCCGGGGTCGCCTCGATACTCGCCACGCTGGCGCATGAGAAGGTCCCCGGAACGTTCTTCCTGACTGGCCGGTTCGTCGAGCAGTTCCCCGGCGCGGCTCGTCAGATCGCGGCTGCACAACGGGTGGGCAACCACTCCGTCACTCATCCCCAATTCAGCACGCTCAGGGCGGAGGAGGTCCGCGAACAGGTGCTCGGCGCCGCTGCGACGATCAAGCGCATCACCGGAGCGGACCCCGCACCGCTGTTCCGCTTCCCGTTCGGTGACCGCACCGCGAGCAACATCACCGCCCTCAACGCCCTCGGTTACGTCCCGGTGCGCTGGACCGTCGACTCCCTCGGCTGGAAGGGCACCTCCGGCGGCATCACGACAGCCATCGTGGTGCGGCGGGTGCTGTCCACGCTGCAACCGGGGGAGATCGTCCTGATGCACGTGGGATCGAACCCCGATGACGGCTCCACCCTCGACGCTGTTGCACTACCGCAGGTGATCTCCGCGCTGCGGGACCGCGGTTACGGCTTTGTCTCCCTGAACGCACTGCTCACCGGCGTGCCCTGATCTCACATTCTGCGGCACGGGCGCGGCGCAGCCGGCCGCCGGTGGCGTAGGTGGCTCGGGCCATGAGGGCGCGTGCCAGGGGCGTCGCCCGCCTCCGGAATCGCCGCGCTCGCCGCACCCACCCGCCGCTGCAGGCGGCACGGAACGATAGCTGCCTCGGCCACCGGGCGTGGGTCGAAGGGTGGTGGTGGCCACAGCATCCCCGGGATTGGATCTATGGTCGGATCGTGCAGTACACGACCAAGCCTCTGACCGCTGAGACGTGGGCGGATTTTGCTGCTCTGGTCGAGGCCCACAACGGCGTGTGGGGTGGATGCTGGTGCATGGGATTTCATCCCGAAGGCGTAGGCCCGGGCCACACCTCCGCGGGCAACCGGGAAGCTAAGCGGGCGCACACGATGGCCGGGACGGTACACCAGATCCTGGTGTACGCAGACGATGAGTGTGTGGGCTGGTGCCAGTACGGTACGCCCGCAGAGCTGCCGAACATCCAGAACCGCAAGACATACGATCTGGCCCCGGTGGAGGCTCCGAGGTGGCGGATCGGCTGCATTTTCACCGCGAGCAAGCACCGCGGGCAGGGAGTCGCCAGAGCTGCCGTGGGCGGCGCGCTGGAGGCCATCGCTCGGGCCGGCGGCGGAGTCGAATAGGCTCGTCGATAGGCGGCGCCGAGCACCGTGACGCAGTACTGTGCGGTGTGACTATCTACCGCCGCCCCGGCTGGTTCACCAGCCACGTCTTCAACCCGATCGTCGCAGGGCTCACTCGCGCGGGCATCAGCGTGCTCGGTTCCCGGGTGCTCGAGGTGCGCGGACGCACCACCGGCCGGCCGCGCCGCACGCCGGTCAACCTGCTCACGATCGATGGCGTGCGCTACCTGGTTGCGCCCCGTGGCGAAACGCAATGGGTGCGCAACCTGCGGGCCAGCGGCAGCGGGCGGCTGCTGTTCGGTCGCCGCGCGGAGGCATTCACCGCGACCGAGCTCGGCATCGACGAGAAGCTGCCCGTTCTGCGCGCCTACCTCAAGCGGTGGAAGGCCGAGGTCGGCATGTTCTTCGACGGTGTTGGCCCCGACTCACCGGACGCTGACGTGCGCCGGATCGCGCCCGCGCACCCGGCGTTCCGGCTTTCCACTTCACAGTCGCCGCGATGACCCTCGTCGACGACCCCGAGGCTAGAGCGATCGGCCAGCCGGGACGTGGCCGACGCGCGCCGCAGGACCCACCCACCGCCCACGGCATCGACGCCCGCGATCGAGTCGGTCACAGACAGCCGTCATCGTCGCGGTTCGCTGCTTGTGGCTGCCTGATCTAGGTGGACTCGGGAGGTGTCCAGCCCGGCCAGCTGGCGGCGTCGATGACGCAGAAGCGGTTGCCCTCGGGATCTTCCATGATGATGTAGTCGGCGTCGGGCGGTTGTCGGTCCCAGTGCACCTCTCGTGCGCCAAGGTCACGCAGGCGGGAGACCTCGGCGTATTGGTCCTGGGCGTACAGGTCGAGGTGAATCCGGGGAGGGAGCGTCCTGTGGGACGAATGGGCATCGAGCGAGACGTTGGGGCCACCGCCGTGTCGCGGATGCAACAAGGCAAAGTCATCGCCCACCGGGTGTCGAACGGTGTAGTCGAGAGCGCCGCACCAGAACTTGATCTGGCTCGGCAGGTCGTCGACACGGATCACGACTGAACCGATCACCAGCACCGTCACAGCCTACGAGCGCGACCGATCGCGCCACTCAATTCCGCGTTTGACGCGCCGATGAGGCTAACGAGCGTTGCTCAAGGGGGGCAACCAGGGAGGGGAGGACCCTATGAAATTGATCCACGTGATCGCCGCCACGCCGGTCGTGGTCGCGGTCGCGAGCCTCGTGGGGCACGCCATCGCGTGCGGCGTCCGGTTCGGCTGAGGAGCACTGCGATGACGAACTCATCGATGCACCTCGAATCGTCCGCGGCGTCGCCCGTCACGCGATGGGCGACCCTCGCAGGGCACAAGTTCTAGAAGCCGCTGCGGCGGCCCGGACACGTCATGTGCCGGGCCGCCGTCGCGTCGCCGCCGGAGCCTGCGCATGTCACCTACCCTCACCCGGCGGCATCCGCAGATGAGGCGTTCTCCGTGAGGTGTGATGCGAATGAGATCCGATAGGACCCTTCGCGTATACCTGTGGCTCGTTGTCGGCGTCGCGATGCCGGTGCTCGTACTGGCGGCACTCGCCGCGGTCCGCGGATTCGATGGGCGGCCGCGTGGCACGGTCGCCGTCATCGTCATCGTGTTCTGCCTCGTGCTCATCGCTGGCGAGCTCTGGCCCATACCGGTGGCGCGCGGCAAGGGGGCAGGCGACGACCTCACGGTATCGAGCACATTCGGGTTTGGCTTGCTCTTCGTCGCGCCGGTCTTCATCGCGATGATGGCTCAGGCGGTGGCGCTGACGGTGGATGCCTTATGGCGGCGCCGCCCGCTCGATCGGCTGGCGTTCAATATCGCGCAGTACGCGTTGGCCTACTGGGTGGCGCGTGCCGTATACGCGGCCGTCGCCAAGGTCCCGTTCACCCCGATGCATCCGGCTCCGCTACCGGCCCTTTTGCCATCCGCGGCGGCGGGCACGGCGTTCCTGCTCGTCAACAACACGCTCGTCGCGATCGCGGTGGCGATCAGCGTCCAGATGCGACTGGGCCGCGTTCTGCTCGACGACTTGAAATGGCAGATCACCACATCCGCTCCGCTGCTGGGCCTGGGTCCACTGACCGTCCAGGCGATGATGTGGACTCCGGCGTCGATCGTGCTGCTGCTCATGCCGATCATCGCGCTGCACCACAGCGGCACCATGCTGATGAATCGCGAGCGGGAAGCTCGGCGGGACGCTCTCACCGGGCTGGCGAATCGCACGGTCTTGCACATTGCGGGCACCGAGGCACTTCAAAAATCCACCGGTGGCACGGCGCTGCTGCTCCTCGACCTCGACCACTTCAAGGAAGTGAACGACACTCTGGGGCACGGGGTGGGGGATCAGGTGCTCATCGCGGTCGCGCAACGGCTGCCCGGAGCGGTGGGCCCGCTCGATCTGGTCGCCCGGCTCGGCGGCGACGAGTTCGTGGTACTCGCGCGGGGAGTGGACAGTGCTTCGGAGGCCCTGGCGTTGGCGAACCGGATCTGTTCGGCGGTGAACGTCCCGGTGGCGTTGCACGGCGTGGCGATCGCTGTCGGGTGCTCGGTGGGTGTGGCCCTGGGGCCGGCTCACGGCGACAGCGTGCAGGACCTCTTGCGGTGCGCAGATGTTGCGTTGTACCAAGCGAAGTCGACACGTGGGGCCGTGGCCGTATATGACGGGACGGCGGACCGGCATTCCGCGGCCGAGTTGGGATTGCAGGCCGATCTGGCGATGGCGCTCGCTCATGCAGGTGCGGGCCAGGTCTGGGTCGCGTATCAGCCGCAATTGAGCATCGCGAGCGGCCGGTCTACGTCGGTCGAGTGTCTCGTGCGCTGGCGGCACCCGACGCTCGGTGAGATCCAGCCGGATCACTTCATACCGATCGCGGAAGGCGGCGCGCTGATTCACCGGCTGTTCGAACTCGTGGTGGACAAGGCCCTGGGCCAGTTGGTCGAGTGGGACCGTTCCGGCCTAGTGTTGACCGCGTCCGTGAACGTGTCTGCGCGTCAACTCAGCAATGCGGGCCTACCGGAAACAATCCGCCGGTGCCTGGATCGGCACGGTATCGCCCCGCGCCGGTTGATCCTCGAAGTCACCGAAACGAGACTCATGTCGGACCCCGCCCGTAGCGTGGAAATCATCGTCGAATTGCGCAAACAGGGTGTGCAGATTTCGATCGACGATTTCGGCACCGGCTATTCGTCGCTGGCATACCTGCAGCGGATCTCCGCAGACGAACTGAAGATCGACAGAAGCTTCGTTCAGGAGATCGACGATCCGGGCGTCGCCAATATCGTGCGCAGCACCATCGATCTGGGACACAACCTCGGCTACCGCGTGGTTGCGGAGGGGGTTGAGGACGCGGACACAGCGGTGCGCCTGGCCGACATGGGATGTGACGTCCTGCAGGGCTATCTGATCGGTGAACCGGTCGCGGCGCAGGACTTGCCGGCGCAGATCGATGCCATGGTATGGGTTCCGAGAGGCCGCGTGCTTCGCGACGTCGATGACGGCCGGACGGTGCTGCCGATCAACCTCCGCAGGGCGATGGCACTTCCGCGCCGGGCAGTGCGCGACTCCGCCGTATAGGGCCGGCACCTGCCGCGGTGCGGAGCGCGCGACCGGGTAATGGCGGCGACGCGACGCCGGTTACAGCCCGGTTACAGTGCAGCCTCGCCCTGCGGTGCGTGCGTCGCGACGATCTCGGTGTCCACGCCGAGCGGGCCGACCTTGGCGGCGCCGCCGGGGGATCCGAGCGGGCCGTCCTGGCCCGGCAGGGTGTCGGTGAAGAAGCGCGCGTTGTCGTCGGTGTAGATCTGCCACTTCTCGGGGAGGTCGTCCTCGTAGAAGATTGCCTCGACCGGGCAGACCGGCTCGCACGCGCCGCAGTCGACGCACTCATCGGGGTGGATGTAGAGCGAGCGCCCGCCCTCGTAGATGCAATCGACGGGGCACTCCTCGACGCACGCGCGGTCCATCACATCGATGCACGGCTCGGCGATGACGTAGGTCACGAGGGACTCCCTTCGACGCGAAAAGATCGTACCGCGCAAGCCTCCGACGGCCAGAGTGCGGGCACCGACGAGACGGGGGTGACCACGGTGCCCGCACGCAGCTATTTTATACGTCGAGAGTCCGTGAAAATACGATGCGCTCACACTGTGGCGGAGGCCACCACCCGCGGCGGCAGGAGCACGGTTCGGGTCAGGTGGGCAAGCATGCCGAGGAACGTGACGAGCCAGACGGCTACCGCCAACCAGATCTCGATGTCGCCGATCGCCTTGACGATGGGCAGGTTGTCGGCGTGGCCGAGATAGTGCGAGCCGACCCCGTACATGCCGAGCGGGAAGACCACGCTCCAGAGCGGGGCTGTATACCGCAGCGGGATCTTGTGCACGAGATGGCGCCACACGCCGGCGACGACCAGGGCCGGAACCAGCCAGGTGCCGAACGCCCAGAACACCACCGACATGCCTGCGGCCAGGCCGCGCGTCGCGGCCACCATGGGCGCGTCTGCCATCTCGACGATGCGGGCGCCGGCGACCACGGTAATCGCGGTCGCGCCCATGGCCACGAAGTAGGGCGGGTTCAGGTCCTCGGGGCCGAGCTGGAAGAGCATCATGCGCGCCGCGACGAAGATCCCCGCGGCCGCGTACAGGAAGACTCCGACGGACCACGACAGGATAGCGAGGATGGCGAGTTCCCGGCGAATGCCGAGCATGTTCGGCTCGAGGGCGGCGGCGAGTACCGCGACGGACTGGCTGCCCACCACCCAGATGAACCAGGTGCCGTTGGCCTTCGCCAGGATCGGACCCTGCCGGCAGCGGCCCAGCACGGCCGACCATGGCACCACGTAGCCGAGGAAGAGCCACGCGACAGATCCGACGATGAGCAAACCGAAGCCAGCGCCGACGTAGCCGCGGTTGGTGAGCGCCGTACCGACCACGTCGGTGCCGGCGACGAAGGTGAAGTATCCGAAGGAGATCGACGGGTCGCGCAGGTGGTCGAGCATCGCGGAGCGAAATCTGATGAAACGGATCACGTTGAGCGACACGAGCACCACATAGCAGGCCATCGCGAGGATCAGCAGCGCGCCCGACAGCGACGGCACATTCTGGTTGGCCATGCCGACGGACATGATGCCCGTCGCCATGACCAGCGCGAAGTAGCCCGGAATCAGCGTGCGAATGCCGGTGACCATGCGGTCACGAAGTGTGGTCTCCGTCATTGTCGACAAAGGAGGTCAATAGCGGCGTTCGGCGCCGGATCAGTACGGCACGCCGATGCGCCGCCACTTGCGCCCGCCGGTGCCGGGCTCGGACGGCGCCTTGGCCCTCCGGGCACGAAACACCACGTACGGGCGCCACAGATACCACAGCGGATAGCTCCACGCGTGGACCAGCCGAGTGAACGGCCAGACCGCCCAGATCAGCCAGGCCGCCGCGGCGTGCAGCTGGTAGATGAAGGGCGCCGTCGTCATGGCCGACACGTCCGGGTTCAGGCTGAACAGGCCGCGGAACCACAACGAGACGGTCTGGCGATAGTCGTACGCGTCGACCAGGTTGACGGCCGTCGGCACGATACCCGTCAGGATGATGACCAGCAGCAGGATCAGCGCCAGATAGTCGACGCCGGTGGTCGCGGACCGCACCCGTGCCACGAACATGCGCCGCGCCGCGAGCACCACGACCCCGATGATCACCAGCACCGCCGCGATATTGCCGGCGATGGCGGCGAACCAGTGGTAGAAGTGCTCCGAAATGCCGATCCCCGACACCCATCTCGCCGGAATCAGGATGCCGAGCACGTGGCCGCCGATCGCCGCGAACGTGGCGTAGTGGAATAGCGGGCCGCCCCACTTGAGCATCTTGCGCTCCTGCAACTGCGTGGAGCGTGAGGTCCAGCCGAACTGGTCGTACCGCCATCGCCAGATGTGGCCGACGATGAAGATGGCGAGGGCGGCGTAGGGGAGCACGACCCACAAGAGGATCGCCCAGGTGCTGACGTCATTCATCGCGAGGCCTCCTGCAGGGACGATGTGGCCGGTCGGCCGTATCCGTTCATGTATTCGGGTGGTGCGAAAGGCTCGAGGCCGACTTCCTCCGTGGGTGGCCCCGATTGCCACGCGGTGAGCACCTGCTTGAGCTCGCGGCGACCGAGGCCCGGAAGCGACGCCAGGACCGCGGCCAGCAGCTCGGCGTACGGCGAGCCCGCATCTTCCAGCGCTCGTCGCAGCAGTTCCAGGTCCGCCCGGTGTCCGTGCAGCAGGCGCTGTCCGCGTTCGCACAGCGCCGCGAAGTCGAGCACCATCGGCAGGTAGTCCGGCAGTTCGTACTCGTCGGGAGTGAAACCCGCTGTGCGGTAAGCGGTCTTGAATTCGATGAGCGCCATGCCGCGATTGCGAGTGTCGCCGTAGCGGTAGTAGGTGAGGTACAGCGCGCACCGCTTGCGCAGGTCGAAGGTGTTCACGTAATGCCGCGCGACCTCGTCCGGTGCCGTGTAGCCGAGCCACTGCAGGAACGTCCCGAGGTGTTCGCGGGCCTTGCGCGGAGCCTGCGCGGCCGTGTCGATCAGCAGCGGCAGCCCGTCGAACAGGGCCGTGGTCGGGTACTGCATGAGGATCGACACCAGCTTCAGCGTCGGATCGCTTGTCACCACAGGTATGTCGGCAGGCATATCGGTCGGGTCGGTAACGGGTATGACGATGTTCGTGTCCGTGCCGGTTCCGGCCGCCTCACCCGGCACCGCGTCGGAGTCGGCGGGCGGGTCGGCGTTCATGCGGATCCCGCTTCCGCGGCCAACCCCGGGGTTTTCTTCCGCCGCCAGAACGGCACCGCCGACTCGGCCCCGTTCTGGTGCGCGTG
>OFTX01000787.1_pt1 | contig 14196 bp, 12 predicted proteins | sample 1775051 | NCBI WGS metagenome assembly OFTX01 (sample SAMN08195772, study PRJEB24354) | sludge metagenome | isolation source: sludge from phenol fed wastewater aerobic bioreactor A | place: India: Nagpur | collected 2016-09-15
CCGCTGTCCGGTTGCTCACTGGCCATCGGCAGCACAATGATATAATCCGTATTCGTAATCTTTGCTGTTGCCAGCATTTGTTGCAACAGGGCTTCAGAACGGTTGCCACCGCCTATAATAAAAAGATTACCTGCTGGCACAGCATTTTTTTGCGCCTCTGCTGTTAGTATGCAGTGCAAAAAACAAAGTATTGCTAAAATGGTACGCATCTGGTTTGTTTTTAAAAATTGACAGCATTCAGATTTACTTGTAGATCTTCACTTCTATTTTGCCATCTGCAGTAATGGCGCCCCTGTACATTCCTTCCGTATTAAAAGGCATAGCCAGGTTGCCATTACGGTCAAGCGCTATCAATCCGCCATCACCGCCCATTTTACCTATTTTATCCATCACCGTCTGCGCAGCTTTTGCCACCGGTAAACCTTTATATTCCATCAGGTCTGAAATGGTTTTGGCAGCCACACTGCGTATATAAAACTCGCCCCAGCCTGTACCGGAAATACCTGCTGTTTTGTTATCGCAATACGTACCGGCTCCAATGATTGGAGCGTCACCCACGCGACCATATTTTTTATTGGTCATACCGCCGGTTGAAGTGCCTGCAGCCAAGTTGCCTGCTTTATCAAGCGCCACGCAACCAACTGTTCCAAACTTGTAATCCCGGTTTTCTGCTCCCAGTCTGAAAGAGGTTTTGCCATCATGATCCAGCACTGCTTTCATCGAATCTTCTTTTAAAGCCTGCTGCAATCCATCCCAGCGTTCCTTGGTCCAGAAATAAGAGGTATCTACAATTGTCAGTCCTACTTCTCTTGCAAATTTCTCTGCACCTGCTCCTATCATCATTACGTGCTGTGATTTTTCCATCACTGCTCTTGCTGCACTGATAGGATTTCTGATTACCGTAACGCCAGCCACTGCACCGGCTTCCAGTGTTTTACCATTCATAATGGCTGCATCCATTTCATTTCTGCCATCATGTGTAAACACAGCACCTTTACCGGCGTTGAATAAAGGACAATCTTCCAGCACATGAATAGCCGCTTCCACAGCATCCATGCTGCTGCCGCCGGACTGTATCACCGCATAACCGGCTTTCAGTGCATCGGTCAATGCCGCTGTATAAGCAGCTTCTTTTTCCGGCGTCATGTTCTTTTTCAGAATGGTTCCTGCGCCGCCATGTATTACCAGTACATATTTTTTGGTTTGTTGTGCATGTACCGCAACACTCACTATCAATAATGATATGATTGCCAATAACCTGGTTGTTCGCATTTGATTGTTCGTTTGAAATTCTACACTTATTGTTCCTTCTTATTGACCACGCCATCATCTACCCACCACCAATACCATTTACCACCGGTGGCTGCACCCGTACTAAACGTTTTGATATTGAAACTTCCGCCACCATTTACTGAAGCGGGTATTTCATATACTGACAATGCCTGGCTGTTATTTGACCAGGTAACTTTCTGTCCGCTCTGAAACTTTTCAGGCTGACGCGCAGCATCCGGAATAATAAAGTAAGCATAGCTGTACGGTCTTGATGCGCTATAATCACCATATACTTTAGCAATACCATCTTTATCTATACAAACCGCAGTACGCTCGTCAGCAGCAATTCCCTTTGCCACAATGTTCCAGTCTTTCAGGATACGTCCCAGGAAAACAATGGTACGCCCTTCACGACCGCGGGTCAGAAAATGCTGGTCAGCAATCACCTGGCTTAAACCAGGTGATTTTACAAAGTCATTGTTGTATAAAGTGATGGTATTGGCAAATGGATTCTGTAATGCTTCTGCTGAAGTAACACTGCCATTTTCGCCGCTGTAATAGATACCGCTAAGGATAGCACATCCTGCACTGGTACCACCTACCGGCGCTTTTTTATCATTGAGCAGGTAATTGATCGCCTCGCCGGTTTTAGTGCCTTTCCAGTAATTCATATAGTCTGACTGATCGCCACCGGCAATGAACAGCATTTCTGCATTGCGGATAATGTAGGCCACGGTATCATTGTTCGCCAATTCACGACTGTCTATTTTCAGCGTTTCCACAGAGTTGACAGTACCCAGTCCGTTTACATACGGATTATAGGCATCAGTACCCGATGCACGGATAATCACCACGTCGCCACCACCGCTGCGATCTATCATCCATTTAAAAGCTGCATCTACATCTGTACCGCCACCCATCAGCACAATACCGCCATTCACCGTTTTTACCACATTGGCGGTATCACCCACAACACCCAGTGAGGCCGGGCGCCGCGCTGCTGCCGGCGGAACATTTCCATTTCCACCGCCTCCCCTGGTATCGGGTGCCGGAGACGAAGTTTTGCTGCAACTGTACAGCGATATACTGCAGCAGCAAATAACCAGGAACAAGCGTATCATAATATTAATAATAAGGGTTTTGAATAGTGCTCTTATTGATCTGTATTTCTGTGGCAGGCAGCGGGAAACAGTACTGCGCCTTTGTAGGCAGCAAGGTTACGGCACCGGATGCATTAACAGCATCTTCCGGCAAACGATCTACCGCCAGTTTTCTACGTTTCAGATCATAAAAACGATGTCCTTCAAAAGCCAGTTCTTTAAAGCGTTCTGTCATGATCGCATTTATAAGCGTTTGCTTATCGCTGAAGGTCTGGCTGGTATAGGTGTTAATACGTGCTGCGCGCAATGTATTCAGATCGCCTGCGGCATCACCAGTGCTCTCCGCTTCTGCTTCTGCACGTATCAGGTACATTTCACCCGTACGGAACATTTTAATATCAGTCAACCCGGGAGCTGTGGATGTACCACCGATATATTTATTTACCAGGTATTGTGATTTGGGACTTGTGCGTGTAGCATCGTATTTAATATATGCTGTATAACGCAGGTCGTTTACCTTGTCGAAAGTATTGATCAGTTTGAACGCAGGAGCATACAATACAATACCACCGGTTTGACGATAATAAAAATCACCTACGCGGGAGTCGGTTGTTCCAACTCGTTTCAGTTTCCAGATCACTTCATTATCATTGGCGTCAGTCCACAAACCAGGAAACTGTGTTTTGGTAGCCAGTGGCATGGCATTGATCACCTCAGTAGAATAGGTAATTGCATCCGGCCAGTTTTTCTCATACAATGCCACACGTGCCTGCATGGCCGCTATTGCCAGCCTGGTAACACGTGTTTTATCATTGAAAGATGTGGGGATCAATCCTTTTGCAGCAGTAAGATCAGCCTTTACCTCTGTAATCACTTTTCCGAACTTGTCACGTGCAGGGTAGGAAATAACAGAAGATTTCATGTAGGGCACACCCAATGAATCGGTTTCATATCCCGAAGCATATGCACGCAGCAGTTCAAAATGAAAGAATGCGCGCAATGCCAGCAATTCGCCTTTATACCGGTCTGCTGTAGCGGCATCATTACCGGTAAAGGTCAATGCACTTAACCCGGCCAGTGTTCTGTTCACACGGTCAATGGCACGGTAATAATCATTATAAAAAGAAGTTACAGATCCGTTGCTGGCCGTATATAACCATCTGAAAGCATCACTGTTACCTACAGTATTCTCAGTAGGATACATAGCCTCGTCTGATACGGTGGAGTTCAGGCTTATCTGGGAATATTCTGCCAGTGCATAAGCACCGATCAATCCCATATTAATGTCATTGATATTTCTGAAAGCCTTATCGGGATCTATTACGTCATAAGGTGTCTGATCCAGCTTGGTACAGGAAACGGCTGCTATAACTGTAAACAGCAGTAAAGTATATTTTATAAAAGAATTCTTTTGCATGGCAGTTGGTTTAAAAGTTAACATTCAGTCCTGCGGTATAGGTACGTGTATTGGGATACTGGAACCTGCCGTACACACTGTTGTTCTCAGGATCCAGGCCACGCCATGAGGTCCAGGTGTACAGGTTCTGTCCCTGCAGCAATACCTTTACGCCTTTCACAAAGCTTACATGGCTCAGTATTGACTGAGGCAGGGTATAAGCAAGTGTAAGGTTGCGCAAACGCAGGTAAGAAGCATCCTGAATGTCTTTGGAAGTAAAGTTGCGGGGAACGTCAAAACGTTGCAGAATAGCCACATCACCAGGTTTCTTCCACCGGTCGTTCAGCATTCTTACCGTCTGGTTACTGGTTGCATAACGTTGATTCTCGTTGTAAAAATCTTCATTGTTCCAGCGTTTTACATCAGAAACAAAGGAAAAAAGACCGCTCAGGCTGAAACCCTTCCAGCTTACAGCAGTGCTGATACCACCTGTAAGTGAAGGATACAGGCGACCGGAATTGGTAGTGCTCTGGGTAGTTACGTTATAGGTAGTGGTAATGCTGCCATCCAGGTTATAATATTGTGCATCACCGGTCTGGGGATTAACGCCTGCCCAATCGGGAGCATAATAAGTACCATAAGCCTTACCCACTTTAAAGATGCGCGTATCACCATCAGGTAATTCCGTAGCAAGATCTGTCAATGCCAGGATCGTATTCTTATTATACCCGAAATTGAATCCTACTGTCCAGGTAACATTTTTATTCTTTACCACATCACCACTTACATCCACTTCAACACCCCTGTTGCGCATCTTGCCTGAGCTCAGCGGCAAAGTGCTGAAACCGGAAGTGGCAGACAACGGCTGATCAAAGAACATGTTAGAAGTGATCTTATTGTAATAGTCTGCTGAGATACGCAGCCTGTTGGTTTTAAACAGGGCGATATCAAAACCGGTATTGAACTCATTCACATATTCCCAGTCATAATTAGCATTACCGGGTGTAGCAGGTCTGATACCTGTTACGCCACCGTATGATGCAGTAGTGGTTGCATAAGTAGCCAGGTAACCAAAGTCAGAGCTCAGCGGACTGGCAGTAGTACCATAGCTTACACGGAAACGCAGATCGTTGATGAAAGATACATTCTGCAGGAAATTTTCTCTTTTAGCAGCCCAGCTTCCACTTACTGAATAGAAACCGTGCCATTTGTTTACCGGTGCTACTTTGGTAGAACCATCATAACGATAGCTGCCGGTAACAGTGTATTTATCATTGAATGTATAGCGGGCAATACCCATGAAAGAAGCCAGTGCACTTCTTGTTCTGCCACCGCTGATAGAAGGCAGATAGGTTGAACTGCCATTGGTTACACCGGCAGGTGTTTCGGGCAAACGGCCATCAATACCAAAACCGGTAAGACTGAAACTGTTGTAGTTATTATATACATATTCGTAAAAACCGGATACTTCCACATCATGCTTATCTGCAAACAATTTATTGAAGGTTAAACCGGAAGTAGAAACGATATTGAAGTTCCTCCTGGTGCCTTCATCAAAGCGTCCTTTGCCTCCCAGTGTATTAGATACACTGCGTGAGCCGTAATAAGAATCAGGATTGATATAGGCCATATCTGTTGAGTTGCGGTAATCAATACCGGCCCGTGTAGATACTTTCAGAGAAGGCAATACCTGGTATGCAAGTGATATTCCTAAAATTGATTTTAACTGATCTGTTTTGTTGGAAGAGTTCAGCAGTCTTTCCAGTGCCTGGCTACCCTCACGCTGGTCCAGTATAAAATAGGAAGACCTGTTTCCCGGATGTACCAGTGTACCATCGGGTGCATAAGGATATTCATAAGGCAGTGCATAGTATACTGCAGACATAGCAGTACCGGCACTGGTGCTACCCTCACCTTCTGTAAAGCTGGAATTGGAATAACCAATAGACAGGTTAAAGCTACCGGTAAACTTGCCAGACTTTACATCCAGGTTATTACGCAGTGAATACCGTTTAAGACCGGTACGTACAGCCACACCATCCTGGTTGTAATAGTTCAGTGAAGTGTAAAAACGTACAATGTCATTACCACCACTTAAACTCAGTTGTTGCTCCTGGAATTTACCACGACGGAAGAAGAAATCTCTCCAGTCTACATTCACACCACGCAAACTGTCCAGAATGTGATCAGCATTCTGTCTGAACGCATCTGTACCGGAAGTATAGTTAGGATTTTTAGAAGAGTAGGTCCAGCCAGGGCCAAGGTTACGGCCATAGTTTAAACCGATCTCTTCTTCAAACTGCAGTCTTTGTGCCGTATTCATCATAATGAAATTCGGACGGCTCAGGTTTGAAAAACCGTATTGGGAATTGTATTGAACAGACAATTTGCCGGTTCTTCCTTTTTTGGTAGTAAGCACTACCACACCATTGGAACCGCGTGAACCATACAATGCTTTGGCCGATGCATCTTTCAATACAGTGGCAGAAGCTATATCTTCCGGGTTAATGGTCTGGAAGTAATTCGACTCAATGGGAATACCATCCAGTACATACAGCGGCGCAGAAGAACCGTTGATACTGCCGATACCACGTATTACCACGGCAGCACTTTGTCCCGGCTGACCGGAAGAAGAAGTAATATTCATACCCGCTACGCGACCCTGCAATATCTGGTCGAGTGTAAGCCCCGGTACATCATTGATCTTTTCACCGCTTACAACAGCAGAGGCAGCAGCTGATTTACTTTTTGAATAGGATGTATAGCCTGTAACAACAATATCAGACAGCTCATTTACACTAAGTGTCAGCTGAATAGTGCCCAGGTTGCCTTTGGCAGCCACTTCTTTGGTAGCATAGCCGGCAAAAGAGATCACCAGTACAGCTTTTTCAGAGATACCATTTAATGAAAAATAACCATCATTATCAGTTACAGTACCCAGTTTATCAGATCCCTTTACCTGGATACTGGCACCCGCCAGTGGCTTGCCTTCTTCATTTACCACCCGGCCCTTAACGTCCTGGAAGGCAACCTCATTCGCTACAGCTTTTGTATCGGCAGATGCGGCCTGGTTTACTACAATGGTGCCATCAATGATGGAATAAGACAATGCGTCTTTCTTTTTCATACACAGGTTCAGCACATCGGCTACCGGCATATTGCGCACATCCAGTGTCACCTTATCTGCCTTACTCAACACCTTTTCATTAATGAGAATATTGAGGCCTGTTTGCTTCTGGATCTGGCGAAACACCTCTTTTAACTCAGCGTTCTTTACCTGTAGCGTTACACTCTGTCCTTCAGCATGTGCAAACACCTGAAGACAGGCAATGGTCATTAATAAAGCAGTAAGTTTCATAACCTGGAAAGTTTTCCTGTACCTCCGCCCTGTTTCGGCGGCAGCATGGTACACAGTAGTAATTAAATGCATAGTTTTGGCTTGTTTGGTGATGAGTAAATGATGCCTTGCAGGTTTTATTTATGAGTCTCCAATATGGCCAGGGATGTTGCGAGCATCTCTGGCTCTTTATTTTATAGACAGTGCATTAATTTGATCTGACGGGCTGGCCCTTTTCCGCAGGTGCAGTTACATACAAATGCTGATCTTCGATGCGGAAGCCGATGCCTGCTGCCTTCAATACCTTCAGTGCAGAAGACAGCTTATTGTTCCGGTTCATGATCATGAAGTATTTGTCGTCCGGCACAGCACCTTCATAATGCACCGTGATATCGTACCAGCGTGCAAACTGGCGCAGAATGGTTTGTATATCTGCATGCTCATAATGGAACATGCCATCTTTCCAGGCTGTTGTTTCTTCCAGGTTCACCCCGTTGTTAACGGTCAGCAATTCATTGCCTGTAGCCCGTGCCTGCTGGCCCGGTTGCAGTACCACCGTCTTATTGTTATTGTATACTTTTGCCTTGCCCTCCACCAGCGTGGTATTCACACTGCGTTCATCTGTATAGGCATTGATATTAAAGGCCGTTCCGATATCTTCAATAACCAGGCTGCCCGTTTTTACCCTGAAAGGTTGTTTGTTGTTGTGTGCCACATCAAAGAATACTTCACCGCTCATTTCCACCAGTCTTTCATTGCCGGTAAAAGCCAGCGGGTAGCGGATAGAGCTGGCAGCATTGAGCCACACCCTGGTGCCGTCCGGCAAGGTCAGCTGCCACTGCCTGCCGCGATCGGTCATTACATCATTATACAGCAGGTCGCCCGTAGTAGTACCGGAATAGCTGATGCGGCCGTCTTTTTTAACCACATCTATATCACCCTGGCGTGCCACCATGCCGTCTGCAGCACTGTCCAGTACAATGGTGCGTCCGTCAGACAAACGCAGAACAGCGCCGCTATGCCCGGGCTGCACATCATCTTTGGGTACCGCAGAAACTACAGTAGCAACAGGTGCTGTACGCAGCCACAGGTATGCCGGAATGGCGGCCGCCAGCAAAAACACAGCCGCCACTGCATAGCGCATCCGGCGACGCCTTGCAAATGCTGCCGGTTCTTTCCGGACAATATGTTGCCACATTTCTTCTTTTCTGTAATTGATAAATGCTGAGTCTGGTTGGTCCTGTTCTTCCCATGCACGTTGCGCTTCCCTGTCCGGCACCTGTTGCAGGTATTCCTGCAGGGCCGCTATTTCTTCAGGGGTAGCTTCCCCCTTGTGGTAACGCGCAAATAATGTATATAACCTTTCTTCGGTCATATGGCTATTAGTTTTGGTAAACAGTACGGCATAATACTGACGTACCTTATCTATAAAGACAGAACAGGGAAACAAAAAGGTCCTATTGACCGAAAAAATTTTCCAGGATAATTAAAAAAAGGCTGGAACTGATAAACTGCCTGATGGCATCATTGGCCAGGCGGATGTAGCGTTTTACGGTGAGTGGAGACAAATTCATTTCCACAGCAATCTGCTGGTAAGTATAGCGTTCGTGCCGGGAAAGCAGCCATGCCCTGCGTTGCTGATCGGGCAGACTGTCAATGGCTGTATCAATAAGATGTTGAGAGAGATCAGGTTCTGTATCGGCAGAGTGTTGCAGTAAATGCTGTGCAGCCTCGCGTTTGTATGCTGCAATTTTTTCCTGCAACCGCAATTGTTTATCAAGCATATTCAATGCCTGGTTGCGCGAAATAATGAACAGGTAATCTTTAAAACATTCTACTCCCGATAAGGCTTCGCGGGTCATCCATACTTTCAGAAAAATATCCTGTACCACTTCTTCTGTCAGTTCCCTGGAACGGGTAATGCGGAAAATAAAGGTCATCAGGTGAGGCTGGTAATGATCATACAATCGCCGGAACGCCTGTACATCTCCACCCGCAATCTTGTGCAGCAGGCCCTTCTCATCTGTAATATGCTGTTGGTGGATGGGGTACATAAACACTGTTCTGAGTACAGGCATCATCATCCGGGCGGAAAAACCATCCTTGGTAATTGATGTAAAATAACAGTGCTACGCAAATCCCTGTCCTGTTTCTATGAAGCAGCAAAAAGCGTTAACCAGTTTTTTAATGTTTTTCGTTCAACAGCGCAGATGCCAGTGTGGTGAAAATACAAAAACATTCCAAATAAACGGACCATACTGCTTAAATATCCACCAGTTGCCTGAAATTCAATACATATTTTTTTCATCCATTTAAGCAGATCACTTCATAGCAGCTTACAATCAATAATAGTAAGCTACCATTTATAAAATGTCAATTGTATATATTCTTTTTTTAAAGAGTAGACGGTCAGCTTACATCGTATAGCCCGAACCATACAATCTGTTTTTGGAGGGCAAACAAGAAGGGGCAGTCACAGAAGTTAATGCTACCGGTATTCTTTATTAAAGAAAAAGCCCTACTAAGCTTCCGACAGACATGATAAGGCACCGGAGCCAACAACCGGCTGCCCCCAATATACAAAACAGCAATACCGGTCAGACACCTATGCTACGTGAATGCTATTATTTACTTTTTGTAATCGACGGCTTCAAGTATACATGAATACCTACCATCAGCAGCAACCCGTCATTTCGAACGAGCAGCAGAGCAGCGACCAGTCATTTCGAACGAGCAGCAGCAACACTCAACCACAGTACGCTGAAGCGAAGTGAGAAATCCGGAAGCTGCACTGGCAACATGCTACATTAAATACAACGGCCCATAAATGCGGCTTTCAGACCGCTTACTCGGTCGAGGGGACGGCCCGCGAAGTAAATGAAACCTGCTTTTAATGAAGAACACGCCACCGGTCTTCAACAAACCAACCATAGCAGCGACCGGTCATTTCGAACGAGCAGCAGCAACACTCAACCACAGTACGCTAAAGCGAAGTGAGAAATCCGGAAGCTGCACTGGCAACATGCTGTACAAAATCAACACCAGAATCACTAGTTTGAAAGAAACTCCACTTAAATAACAATCTTCAATCAAGCATACTTCTACCCGAAATCCAATCCCGGCCCATTTCAGTATATTAAACATATCCATCATCCTTAGTAACATTCAATATGCGTGTTAATGAAAAGACCTATAGCTTCTACATTCTTACCAACATTCAAAAAAACGTATTGTATTGCGGCATGACCAACAATCTTGAACAGCGTATTATCGAACACTATCTTTCATGTGGCGATCCTAAAACATTTTGCGGCCGGTATCACTGCTATTGGCTGATTTACTTTGAGCACTTTCCCTATCCAATGGCAGCTATTGTACGGGAAAAAGAAGTTAAGAAATGGCGAAGAGAAAAGAAGAATAAGCTGATAGAAGGTATGAATCCTGAATGGAATTTTTTAAACTATGAATTATTTGAAAGCTGGCCACCTCCTGCAGAACGACTGTTTCACAGAAAGGATCTTAATAAGATGTAACCATAACAGCAGACACTTCAAACTAAGCCTGGAAGCTGTACCGGCAATATGCTCCATTAAATACAACGGCCCTTAAATAAGGCTTTCAGACCGCTTACTCGGCCGAGGGGACGGCCCGCGAAGTAAATAAAACTTACTTTTAATGAAGAACACGCCACCGGTCTTCAACAACACCAGCCACAGCAGCGACCAGTCATTTCGAACGAGCAGCAGCAACACTCAACCACAGTACGCTGAAGCGAAGTGAGAAATCCGGAAGCTGTACTGGCAATATGCAACATTAAATACAACGGTCCTTAAATAAGGCTTTCAGACCGCTCCTTCGGTCGAGGGGACGGCCCGCGAAGTAAATAAAACTTACTTTTAATGAAGAACATACGACCCCGAATCACATGTACACTCTTACAACCTACACCTCACAATTATTGATTAATATGCCACTTCTTCAACCATTTACTATATTCCGTTTGTAAGGGCGCCAGTCCTGCATAGTACCAGCTATAGCCGTTTCTTCTTTCAGAACCAATCTCTGCCAGCGATTTTTTCTTAATGCCATCCCTGTCGCAGAAAAAGGGAGTTCCGGTCTGAAGATCATAAAAGCGCGCCAGCAACGCAGGCGCATTATCATCTTTTTGCACCACGGTATTTCGTTTCCCGCTGGCATCTGCTTCCCGCACTACACTCAACCCGGTTATTTTATGCGCATCCAGCCACGCCATGGCATCCTTTACCGACGCAACGATCTCTGCGGAAGGCTGTTCAATTTCCATCAACAGTTTAATGATGCCTACAGATTCACCACCGCTGAAAGATGCCAGTTCATATGCCCGCGCATTAGCGGGCAGCAAGGTCACCTCATCATGCTGTGCACACCATACAGTAGGAACGCCATCTACCCTGATCTGTGTTTTTAAAATACATTCCACACCTTTATCAAAAGACTTTTTGGCCTTTTGCCGCATTTCATTACTAATAGGCAGTTGAACATATAAAGGTGTAGCATCTGCCACATCTTTAAGCAATTGCAGCACATTCACCATCGCGTTGTCGTTATAGGTAATATGTGACGAATACGATACACCGCCTGTTCCCCTGGCAGGATAGAATTGCGGCCAGCCGCCATTTTTATATTGCGCATCCAGCAGGTAATTGAATCCTTTGCTGAATGCATTCCAGTAACGCTCGTCTTTATGCTGACTGTACACTTTTGCCAGGAAGATCATTTCAGTAGTAGTAGCACCATTGTCGATGGTAGCACCAATGCCGGATCTGCCGGCTGCAAATGTTTCCTTTTCTGCATCAGAAAGCCCGTGATGATAAGGTTTGTTCTTTTGCCAGCCACCAATATCCTGCTGACAGAACAAAACTGTTTCTGCAATACGCTGAGCTTCGGGTGAACCATACCAATCATCCGGCATCCTGGTAGCCACCTGCATCCAGGAGAGTTCTTCCAGACTTTTTTTTCCGGAAGATATCGCCTCCTGCTCCTGCGAAGGCAGCCAGCCGATCAGCAATAAACAAACAATGGCTGTAAAGCTGACTGAATGTTTCCATTTGCCCGATAAATACTGTTTCATAAACAGGTGCTGTTTAAACATACAATTTGTTGTACTAAACTACTTCATTTTATATTCTTTTTTACAACGATTACAATTCTTAACAGAACATAAGTCACTACTCACGCCGGAATGATTACTGCCTGAGTAAATGTAAGCTACCTATAAACAAAGAAGCCATTACCCACACAGCGACCAGCCATTCCGAACGAGCAGTTGTAACTAGTATTATCAGCGCTGTATCCGCGAAGTGAGGAATCTGAAAGCTGCATATAAAGCATACTGCTTAAACTCAACCAACTCGCTATTCAATTATTCTGATCTCTCCCTCCGGGCGAGAGGACTGACCCCAAAGTAAACGTTACTCACCTTCAGTCAAAGGCATGCTAACGATGCTCAGCAACATCATACCGGCGAAGCAGGCATTGCTACACAGCGTTAAACCACTACATACGCCTACACTAAAAATATAACTACAAACAATACCCTAATACATCCTATCTGCTTTATCAGAAGCAAAAGTTAAAATGCTTTGGGCAGCAGCGGCACCAATACATTAATTATTAAATTTATATAGCAAGGCCCTATAGTAGCATTATTGTTAAATTCAACTTATCAGATGATGGCTACAGAAAAGGAACCCCCAAAACGTGTAGTGATCTACCCTACCGACATCCGGAAGATCACTGGCAGAAGTGAACGTGGATCGCGCGCGTTGCTTGAAAAAGTAAGAGCCTTTTTTGGCAAGGAGAAAAACGCCATGGTAACAGTAGAAGAATTCAGTATTTATTCAGGTATTGACCAAAAAACAATTTATTCATTCATCACCTGAAAAAGAGCCGTTCCGTATGTGGAACAGCTCTCTTCAAAAAATGACGCATCAACCGGTGTGTCATTCTTCTTTCCGGTTGCCGGAAGCATTTCTGCCGGCGCCCGCCAACCATTTCACCAGTAGCGATACCGCGCAACTGATCACCGCACCTACGGCTGCCAGCACTGCTGTTTTCACCAGATCCGCCGTTGTGATATTGGCAATAATAACAGTACAGGTACCTGCCAGCGTGCCGGTTTTAATATTCAGTGTCAGGTTATTCATTGCTTATATTTTATATTCCCGTAGCCGGAAACTATTAACAATGAGTGGTAAACACCAACAGTATACAACAGCACAGGGTGCATGCGGCCCCGTGCTGTGGGTGTTTATATAACTATGTTCCTGTATCAGGGCACCAGCAGTACACCTGTGTATACACTGTCAGATGCTACCTTACCATCATCTGAAATAAAGCTGAGGTAGGTATGCACGGTTTTTCCGGAAAACAATGATACCTGCAGGGAGGCAGTTCCCGTACTCCTGGTACCGGCGTTGGTAGAATAGATGGCTGTTTGCAACGATTCACAATAAGCCACCAGTACTGCCCTGTCTGAAGCCTTTGCACGGCCTGCGCCCGAATTATTATTCCATATAAAATTGATATAACCCGGCATGGAGGCGGTAGCGTTCTCTGCACCTGCTCCTTCGGCCAGTGGCAACGCTCCCCTGCTTACCGATACGTTGGGAAAACTGATGGTATAAACAGGATATGTGCCTTCCACGGCATTGCTGATGTTATAACGCATGGCGCTGTTGGCACCTGTCATTCCGGTTGCATCTTTAAAAGTGATGTTCAGCAGATCACTCATACTACGCACCACTTTACCGGCCACGCTGAACTTAGCCTGCTGTTCCAACTGAGGCTGTGAAAAAGTGCGGCTCTTTTTAAAAGCAGGGCGACTGCGTATATATTCAATACCCTTCCAGCTGCTGCCTACTACGGTGCCTACTTTGCCGGAAAAACCGCCCAGTATGCCTTTTTTATAATGTCCCATACAATGAAGTTTTAAAATGTACTTAAAAACGAAATGTTTATAAAGGCACATACCGGTTAAGCCAGATCAATAATGTATGCATATGCACAACATATGTACCAAAAGTCACCGCACAAATGCAAACGTGCGTTCC
>OFTX01000788.1_pt1 | contig 14184 bp, 11 predicted proteins | sample 1775051 | NCBI WGS metagenome assembly OFTX01 (sample SAMN08195772, study PRJEB24354) | sludge metagenome | isolation source: sludge from phenol fed wastewater aerobic bioreactor A | place: India: Nagpur | collected 2016-09-15
TGGGCGAGGGGGGCAGCCACAGCGACGACCTCGAAACCTGGCTCACCCTGTTCGACCTGTACCGCGCCGCCGGCGAGCCCGACAAGTTCGACGGCGCGGCCATCGCCTTCGTCGGCCGCTTCGGCCGCTCGGCACCCCAGTGGACGCTGGCGGCAGGCCCCGCCTCGGGCGCCATGCCGATGACGCCGCTGGCCGGAGCCGCCCCGGTGCCGCGCAGCGAGAGCCTGCCGGCGCACTGGAGCGCGCCTTCGGTGCTGGGCACGCAGTCCATCGCGGCGCTCAACGCCTCGATGACGCGCCAGGCGCAGCCCTGGCGCATCGACTGGCGGCGCGTCAAGTCGATCGACCCGCAGGCGCTGCCGCTGCTGCTGGACGTGCTGCAGCGCTGGGCCCGCACGTCCGTGCGCCTGCGCTTTCTCGACGCCGAGCAGCTGCTGAACGTGCTGGCGCAGCAGACCCCGCCCGAGCAGCGCGCCACCGATCCGCAGTGGTGGACGGCCCGCATGGCCCTGCTGCGGGTGATGAACGAGCCCGACGAGTTCGAGCTGGTGGCGCTCAACTACTGCGTCACCTACGAGATGTCGCCGCCGGCCTGGGAAGACCCGCGCTGCGAGTACGCGCCGATGTCCGAAAGCGGCCACACCCTGCCGCCGCCCGATGACGAGGACGCCGCGTCGGCCGCCAGTGGCTACGGCGATCACCCGCTGTCCGGCGCCATGGGCCTCGGGGCGGCCGGTGCGGCGGGGCTCGACATCGCCCAGCTGCCGCTGGAAGGCGAAATCCTGGGCGACGCGGCGCACGCGCTGCAGCCGCTCGGCGTGACGGCGCGCACGCGCGGCATCGAGTTCAATTGCCGCCATCTGCAGCGGGTGGACTTCGGTGCCGCCGGCGACCTGCTCAACTGGACCGTGCAGCAGCAGGGCCAGGGGCGGCAGGTGGTGTTCAAGCACGTCAACCGGCTGGTGGCGGCGTTTTTCGGCGTGATCGGCATCTCCGAATCGGCGCGCGTGCTGCGGCGCGTGGATTGAATCCGCGCCCCGCCCGCGCCCTTGCAAAGCGGGCCGCAACCCCCATCTGGGCGCGATGGAACCCTTTCACGGCACCACCATCATCAGCGTGCGCCGCCAGACCCCCGAGGGCTGGCAGGTCGCCATCGGCGGCGACGGCCAGGTCACGCTGGGCAACATCGTCGTCAAGGGCTCGGCGCGCAAGGTGCGCAAGCTCTACCACGGCCGCGTGCTGGCCGGCTTTGCCGGCGCCACGGCCGACGCCTTCACCTTGTTCGAGCGCTTCGAGGCCAAGCTGGACAAGCACCAGGGCCACCTGACGCGCGCCGCCATCGAGCTGACCAAGGACTGGCGCACCGACCGCGTGCTGCGCCGGCTGGAGGCCATGCTGGCGGTGGCCGACCGCGAGGCCTCGCTGATCATCACCGGCAACGGCGACGTGCTGGAGCCCGAGCACGGCCTGGTGGCCATCGGCTCGGGCGGCGCCTACGCCCAGTCGGCCGCCAAGGCGCTGCTGGACCACACCGAGCTGTCGGCCGAGCAGATCGTCAAGAAGTCGCTCGAGATCGCCGGCGAGCTGTGCATCTACACCAACATGACGCACACCATCGAGGTCTTGTGATTTTGCTTCATGTCTGATAGCTGCTTGCGCTTGCCCCGCCTGCGCCAAAGCCATTTTTGATTGAGATTTTCCGGTTGAGCCCCGCCATGTCCATGACCCCCCAGGAGATCGTCTCCGAACTCGACCGCCACATCGTCGGCCAGCAGGCGGCCAAGCGCGCCGTCGCCATTGCGCTGCGCAACCGCTGGCGCCGCCAGCAGGTCGACGAAAAGCTGCGCGCCGAGATCACGCCCAAGAACATCCTGATGATCGGCCCCACCGGTGTCGGCAAGACCGAGATCGCGCGCCGCCTGGCGCGGCTGGCCAATGCGCCCTTCATCAAGGTCGAGGCGACCAAGTTCACCGAGGTCGGCTACGTCGGCAAGGACGTCGATTCGATCATCCGCGACTTGGCCGAGATGGCCGTCAAGCAGCAGCGCGAGCAGGCCATGCGCCAGCACCGCACGCGTGCCGAGGACCTGGCCGAAGACCGCATCCTCGACGTGCTGCTGCCGCCGGCACGCAACGCCGACGGCAGCAACGCGCCCAGCGAGGGCGGCGCCGCGCGCCAGGCCTTTCGCAAGAAGCTGCGCGAGCACCAGCTGGACGACAAGGAAATCGAGCTGGAGCTGCAGCAGGCCGCGCCCGCCATGGAGATCATGGGCCCGCCCGGCATGGAGGAGATGGCCGAGCAGCTCAAGGGCATGCTGGGCAACCTGAACGCGGGCCGGCGCAAGATGCGGCGCGTGAAGATCGGCGAGGCCATGAAGCTGCTGGTCGACGAAGAGGCCGGCAAGCTGGTCAACGAAGACGAGATCCGCCTGCAGGCGCTGCACAACCTGGAGCAGAACGGCATCGTCTTCATCGACGAGATCGACAAGGTGGCCTCGCGGGGCGAGGGCAGCGGCAGCGCCGACGTGTCGCGCCAGGGCGTGCAGCGCGACCTGCTGCCGCTGGTCGAGGGCACCACGGTCAACACCAAGTACGGCATGGTCAAGACCGACCACATCCTGTTCATCGCCTCGGGCGCCTTTCACCTGGCCAAGCCCAGCGATTTGATCCCCGAGCTGCAGGGGCGCCTGCCGATTCGCGTCGAGCTCGACTCGCTGTCGGTCGAGGACTTCAAGGCCATCCTGACGCAGACCGACGCCAGCCTGGTGCGCCAGTACCAGGCCCTGCTGGCCACCGAAGGCGTGACGCTGCAGTTCAGCGACGACGGCATCGCCCGCCTGGCGCAGATTGCCTGCGACGTCAACGAAAGCACCGAGAACATCGGCGCGCGGCGCCTGTCCACCGTGCTGGAGCGCCTGCTGGACGAGGTCAGCTTCGACGCCACGCGCCTGGAAGGCCAGCAGGTGCACATCGACGCCGCCTACGTCGACGCCCGGCTGGGTGAGGTCAGCCGCGACGAGGACCTGTCGCGCTACATCCTCTGACGCCCCCGGCGGGCGTCTCGACGCTTTTCCCGTCGCCTGGTTCCGGGCGAGAGCCTGGCACGGTCGAACCGCGCGTCCGCCGTGCACGAATTCACGCTCCGGCCGACTGCGTGAGAGCGGCGGCGTGCGTCCATTTCGTGAAATCACTTCGACAGCTTGATCTAAGTCTTTAATTTCAAAGAAATTTTGCCTTGAAACTCTGGAGATAAAACCAGATAAGGTCTTGATTTCATTGAAAAAAAGTGTTGGCCCCTTGTCCCGTGTGGGGTATTCCTGCTACAGTGCAAAAAAGTGCAATTAAGTGGTGAGAAGTGCCGTCACCACCGTGTTTGGATCGTCACGGCAGGGAAATCGCGTGTTTCAAGGGGCTTCATCGTTGAGTCTGGATGCCAAGGGGCGGCTGTCCGTGCCGACCCGGCATCGTGACGTCCTGCAGGCGACGGCCAGCGGGCAACTGACGATCACCAAGCACCCGCACGGCTGCCTGATGGTGTTTCCGCGCCCCGAATGGGAGAAGTTTCGCGAGCGCATCGCCCAACTGCCCATGTCGGCCCAGTGGTGGAAGCGCATCTTCCTGGGCAACGCGATGGACGTCGAGATGGACGGCACCGGCCGCGTGCTGGTGTCGCCCGAGTTGCGTGCCGCCGCCGGCCTGGTGCGCGAGACCATGCTGCTGGGCATGGGCGATCACTTCGAGCTGTGGGACAAGGCGGCCTACGAAACCAAGGAAGCCGAGGCCATGCAAGAGCCCATGCCGGCGGCGTTCGAGGACTTCGCGTTTTGAAGGCAGGGCGGTGAACACATGGTCGCACACCACCGTCCTGCTGAACGAAGCCGTCGAGGCGCTGGTTTCGGATCCGCAGGGCTGCTACGTGGACGCCACCTTCGGGCGCGGCGGGCATGCGCGGCGCATCCTGCAGCAGCTGGCGCCCACGGGGCGCCTGGTTGCTTTCGACAAGGACCCGGAGGCGGTGGCCGAGGCCGCGCGCATCGCCGATGCGCGTCTGCAGATGCGCCACCAGGGATTTGCGGCGCTGGGCGAACTGCCCCCGGCGAGCGTGGCCGGGGTCTTGCTGGACCTGGGCATCAGCTCGCCGCAAATCGACAACCCCGAGCGGGGTTTTTCTTTTCGTGCCGACGGCCCGCTGGACATGCGCATGGACCCCTCGCGGGGCCAGAGCGCGGCCGACTGGCTGGCGGTGGCATCCCAGCAGCAGATCGCGGAGGTGATTCGTGACTACGGCGAAGAACGGTTTGCTGTCGCCATTGCAAAGGCGATTGTCGCGCGTCGGGAAAAGGGTCATCCCGTGGCCCGCACCCTGGAGTTCGCCGAGCTCGTCGCCGGCGCGGTCCGCACTCGCGAGCCGGGCCAGCACCCTGCGACGCGGACCTTCCAGGCTGTTCGGATTTTCATCAACGCCGAGCTTGAAGAGCTCCGGCAGGCGCTAGAAGCGAGTCTGCACGTGCTGCAACCGGCCGGCCGCCTGGTGGTGATCAGCTTCCATTCGCTGGAAGACCGCATTGCCAAGCAATTCATCGCGCGCCATGCGCACGCGGTGGTGGACCGCCGCGCGCCCTTTGCCGAGCCCGCGCCCACGCTGCTGCGCGCGCTGGCGCGCGTGCGCCCCGGCGCCGCCGAAGTGGCCGCCAACCCGCGCGCGCGCAGCGCCATCATGCGGGTGGCCGAGCGCACCGATGCGCGGGTGGACGCGAGTCCCGAGCCGACGCCGGGCCGCCCCAAGGCGGCGAGCGCCCCCTCGGGGGGCAGCGCAGTACGCGCAGCGGCGAAGCGTGGGGGCCAAGATGAGCCGACGCCGGGCCGCCCCAAGGCGGCGAGCGCCCCCTCGGGGGGCAGCGCAGCACGCGCAGCGGCGAAGCGTGGGGGCCAAGTGCCATGACTCGGTTGTCGATCGTGCTGCTCGCGGCCCTGATGTTCTCGGCCATGTACCTGGTCAAGGTGCAGTACGAGTCGCGCCAGCTCGTCACGCAGATCGAGCGCGCGCGCGCCGAGGCGCGCACCCTGGCCACGCAGCGGCGCCAGCTGGAGGTCGAAAAGCGCGCCCAGGCGACTTCGCTGCGGGTGGAGCGGCTGGCGCAGGACAAGCTGGCCATGCGCCCGGTGACGCCGGCCATCACCGAGTACGTCACGCCCGGCGCCGCGCGGCCGGCGCCGGCGGGGAGTCGGCCATGAAGAGCATCCGCTACACCTCCAGCCCGCTGCTGGCCTCGCGCACGCCGGTGTGGCGCAGCAAGTTCATCGTTGCCGGGCTGGCCGTGGCCTTTCTGGGCCTGACGGGGCGCGCGGCCTACGTGCAGGTGTTCGACAACGCGTTCTTCCAGAAGCAGGGCGACCAGCGCGTGTTGCGCACGCTCGAGCTGCCCGCCAGCCGCGGCCGCATCTTCGACCGCAACGGCCTGCTGCTGGCCTCCAGCGTGGTGGCGCCCAGCATCTGGGCCATTCCGGAGGACGTCAAGGCCGACGAGGGCGAGCTGCGCCAGCTGGCCAAGCTGCTGAACATGCCGCTGAAGGACTTGCAGCACAAGCTGGGCGAGGAAGACCGCAGCTTCGTGTGGATCAAGCGCCAGGTCGACCAGTCGGTGGCCCAGCAGATCGCCGAGCTGAAGATCGCCGGCATCCACCAGCGCAAGGAATACAAGCGCGTGTACCCCGAGGGCGCGGCGGCGGCGCACGTGGTCGGCTTCACCGACATCGAGAACAAGGGCCTGGAAGGCGTCGAGCGCTCGTTCGACCAGCGCCTGGCGGGCCGCGAGGGTTCGCGCCGCGTGATCAAGGACCGGCTGGGCCGCGTGGTCGAGGAAGTGGGCGAGGAGGTGCCGCCGGTCGACGGTCAGGACATCCAGCTGTCGATCGACTCCAAGATCCAGTTCTTCGCCTACCAGAAGGTGCGCGACGCGGTGGTGGCCAACAAGGCCAAGTCCGGCAGCGTGGTGGTGCTCGACTCGGTGACCGGCGAGGTGCTGGCGCTGGCCAACTACCCCAGCTATGCACCGGACGACCGCCGGCACCTGACGGGCGCGCAGCTGCGCAACGTCGCGCTGACCGACACCTTCGAGCCCGGCTCGGTGATGAAGCCCATCACCGTGGCCACCGCGCTGGACTTGGGCCGCGTCACGCCGCAGACCCTGATCAACACCTCGCCGGGCAGCTACCAGCTGGACCGCTACACGGTGCGCGACACGCACAACTACGGCACGCTGACGGTGTCGGGCGTGATCCAGAAGTCCAGCAACATCGGCGCGCTGAAGATCGCGCAGCGGCTCAGCCCCAAGGAGATGTGGAACGTCTACACGGCGCTGGGCTACGGGCGCAAGCCCGAGCTGGCCTTTCCGGGCGCGGCCACCGGCCGCCTGCGTCCCTGGAAGAGCTGGAAGCCGGTCGAGCAGGCCACCATGGCCTATGGCTACGGCCTGTCGGGCTCGCTGTTCCAGATGGTGCATTCGTACACCGCGCTGGCGCACGACGGCAGCGTCATTCCCGCCACCCTGCTGCGCAGCACCGAGGGCCAATCGACGCCGGGCCTGCGGGTGTTCTCGGCCAAGACCGCGAGCGAGGTGCGCAAGATGCTGCACCTGGTGACCGGCCCCGGCGGCACCGGCCAGCTGGCGCAGACGGTGGGCTACTCGGTGGGCGGCAAGACCGGCACCGCGCGCAAGCAGCAGGGCAAGGGCTATGCCGCGCACAAGTACCGCGCCTGGTTCGTCGGCATCGCGCCCATCGAGCAGCCGCGCATCATCGTCGGCGTGATGGTCGACGAGCCCAGCAACGGCACCTACTACGGCGGCACGGTGGCGGCGCCGGTGTTCAGCGACGTGGTGCAGCAGACCCTGCGCATCAAGGGCGTGCCGCCGGACATGGCGGTCAAGCCCGAAATCCTGACGCAGAAGGTCGAGGAATCCTTCTGACATGACGCCGCTGCACACGCCCCAGGATGCCGCGCGCTGGCTGCACCAGCACGTGCGCGGGCGCCTGCACACCGACAGCCGCCAGATCCGGCCGGGCGACGGCTTCATCGCCTGGCCGGGCGCGGCCACCGACGGCCGGCGCTTCGTCGGCGCGGCGCTGGCCCAGGGCGCCACGGCCTGCCTGGTGGAGCGCGCGGGCGCCGAGGCCTTTGGCTTCGACCAGCCCCAGGTGGCCGCCTATCCGGCCCTCAAGGCGGCCAGCGGGCCGATTGCCGCCGCGTACTATGAACAGCCCTCGCAGGCGCTCAACGTGGTCGCCGTCACGGGCACCAACGGCAAGACCTCGTCGGCCTGGTGGCTGGCCTGGACACTATCAAAATTGAAGCTGCCCGCGCTTTCCCCAAGCGCGTTGGTGGGCACTTTGGGCGTGGGTCTGCCCGATCGGCTGCAGGCCACCGGCCTGACCACGCCCGACCCGGTGCTGCTCCAGTGCAGCCTGCGCGAGTTCGTGGACGGGGGCGTGCGCTCCTGCGTGATGGAGGCCTCGTCCATCGGCATCGTCGAGCACCGGCTGGACGGCACCGCCATCCGCGTGGCCCTGTTCACCAACCTGACGCAGGATCACCTGGACTACCACGGCAGCATGGACGCCTACTGGGCGGCCAAGGCGGCGCTGTTCGACTGGCCCGGCCTGCAGGCGGCGGTGATCAACCTCGACGATCCGCGCGGCACGCAACTGGCCGAGCACAGCCGCGCGCGCGGGCTGGACGTGTGGACGGTGTCGCTGCGCCAGGCGGCCCGCCTGCAGGCGCAGGACGTGGGCTACGGCGCGCACGGCCTGCGCTGGACGCTGCGCGAGGGCGCGCAAACGCAGCTGCTGGACACCGCCCTGGTGGGCGAATACAACGTCTCCAACCTGCTGGGCGTGCTGGCCGGGCTGCGCGCGCTGGGCGTGTCGCTGGCCGACGCGGCCCGCGTGTGCGCCGACCTGCCGGCGGTGCCCGGCCGCATGGAGCGCGTGACGCCGGCGGGCGAGCGCGCCGCGCCGCTGGTGGTGGTCGATTACGCCCACACGCCCGACGCGCTGGACAAGGCCCTGGCCGCGCTGCGCCCGCTGGCCGCCGAACGCGGCGGCCGCCTGTGGGGCGTGTTCGGCTGCGGCGGCAACCGCGACGCCCGCAAGCGCCCGCTGATGGGCGCAGCCGTGCAGGCCGGCGCCGATCGCGTGGTGGTGACCAGCGACAACCCGCGCCTGGAGCCGCCCCAGGCCATCATCGACGACATCCTGCGCGGCGTGCAGCGCGGTGCCGCCGTGCAGGTCGAGCCGGACCGCGCCCGCGCCATTGCCCTGGCCGTGGCGCAGGCCGACGCGCGCGACGTGGTGCTGATCGCCGGCAAGGGTCACGAGGACTATCAGGACGCGGGTGGCGTGAAGACGCCGTTCTCCGATCAGGTGCAGGCGCGCCAAGCCTTGGCCGCGCGCCGGACCGAGGGGGCCGCGGCATGAGTGCATCGATGCAATGGCCCCTGGCCGACGCGGCGCGCACCCTGTCCCACGCCCGTGTGCTGGGCGACGGCGCGGTGTGCATCGCGCGCGTGCACAGCGACACGCGCAGCCTGCAGGCGGGCGATTTGTTCGTGGCCCTCAAGGGCGAGCACTTCGACGCCACGCAGTTTCTGGGCGAGGCGGCGGCCAAGGGCGCCGCCGCCGTGCTGTGCGACGTCGCGGCCCAGGCCGAACTGGCCGCCAGCGGCCTGCCGGGCATCTTGGTGCCCGACGCGCGCGTGGCGCTGGGTGAGTTGGCGCAGGCCTGGCGCCAGCGCTTTGCCGGGCCGCTGGTCGCCGTCACCGGCAGCAATGGCAAGACCACGGTGACGCAGATGATCGCCGCCATGCTGCGCGCCTGGCAGGGCGAGGCGGCGCTGGCCACCGAAGGCAACTTCAACAACGACATCGGCCTGCCGCTGACCCTGCTGCGCCTGCGGCCGGCCACCCAGGTGGCGGTGGTCGAGCTGGGCATGAACCATCCGGGCGAGATCGCCCACCTGGCGGCCATCGCCCAGCCCACCGTGGCGCTGGTCAACAACGCGCAGCGCGAGCACCAGGAGTTCATGGCCACGGTGGAAGCGGTGGCGCGCGAGAACGGTGCGGTGCTGTCGCAGCTCGGCGCCGATGGCGTGGCGGTGTTCCCGGCCGGCGAGGCGTACTCCGGCGTGTGGCAGGCGCTGGCCGGTGGGCGCCGGCAATGCCTGTTCGGCGACGCGGCCGCGGGTGCGCAGGTTGCCCTGACGCAGGCGCGCTGGCAGCTCGACCATTGGCAGGCCGAGGCCGCCACGCCGGCCGGCCCGCTCGCCTTCGAGCTGCACGTGGCCGGCCGCCACAACCTGCGCAACGCCCTGGCCGCGCTGGCCTGCGCGCAGGCCGCGGGCGCGCCGCTGGCGGCGCTGGCCCAGGGCCTGAGCGCGTTTCGACCGGTGCGCGGCCGCTCGCGCACCGTGCTGCTGCGCTGGCACGGCCGCGCGCTGACGCTGATCGACGACACCTACAACGCCAACCCGGATTCGGTGCGCGCGCTGATCGACGTGCTGGCCGAGCTGCCCGGCCCGCGCCTGCTGGTGCTGGGCGACATGGGCGAGGTGGGCGCGCAGGGGCCGGCCTTTCACGCCGAGGTGGGCGCCTATGCCCGCACGCGCGGCATCGATCGTCTGCTGGCGCACGGCAGCCTGGCCATCCACGCCGCCATGGCCTTCGGCGGCAGCCATTTCGACGACGTCGAGCGCCTGACGGCGGCCGTGCGCACACATCTCGGCCAGTGCGCCAGCGTGGCCGTCAAGGGCTCGCGCTTCATGCGCATGGAGCGCGTGGTCGAGGCCCTCACGCAGGCCAGGGAATCGACGACGGAGGGCGCCCATGCTGCTTGAGCTGGCCGCCTGGCTGCAACGGATGTCGCCCGAGCTGGGGTACTTCCGGGTCTTCCAGTACCTCACCTTTCGCGCCGTGATGGCGGCCATGACGGCGCTGCTGATCGGCATCGTGGCGGGGCCCTGGGTGATCCGCAAGCTGACCGCGCTGAAGATCGGTCAGCCGGTGCGGGGCTACGCCATGCAGAGCCACCTGGTCAAGAGCGGCACGCCCACCATGGGTGGCGTGCTGATCCTGATCGCCATCGTGGTGTCGGTGCTGCTGTGGGCCGATCTGTCCAACCGCTTCATCTGGATCGTGATGCTGGTGACGCTGGGCTTCGGTGCCATCGGCTGGGTGGACGACTGGCGCAAGGTGGTGCGCAAGGACCCGGAGGGCATGCGCTCGCGCGAAAAGTATTTCTGGCAGTCGCTGATCGGCGGCCTGGCCGCGTTCTCGCTGGTGTTCAGTATTTCGGAGGGCACCAACGTGCGCGCCTGGGAGCTGTTCACGCAATGGGTCGGCTCGGGCTTTTCGGTCGACCTGCCGCACGCGGCCGGCCTGTTGGTGCCCTTCTTCAAGGAGGTCAGCTACCCGCTGGGGGTGCTGGGCTTCGTGATCCTGAGCTACCTGGTCATCGTCGGTTCCAGCAATGCCGTCAACCTGACCGACGGGCTGGACGGCCTGGCCATCATGCCGGTGATCATGGTCGGCTCGGCGCTGGGCGTGTTCGCCTACGTCACGGGCAATGCGTTCTACGCCAAGTACCTGCTGTTTCCGCACATTCCCGGCACCGGCGAGCTGCTGATCTTCTGCGCCGCCATGGCCGGCGCGGGCCTGGCCTTCCTGTGGTTCAACGCCCACCCGGCCCAGGTCTTCATGGGCGACGTGGGCGCGCTGGCGCTCGGCGGCGCTCTCGGAACGATCGCGGTCATCGTGCGCCAGGAAATCGTGCTGGCCATCATGGGCGGCATCTTCGTGGTCGAGGCCATCTCGGTCATGGCCCAGGTGAGCTGGTTCAAGTTCACCAAGCGCCGCTACGGCGAAGGCCGGCGCCTGCTCAAGATGGCGCCGCTGCACCACCACTTCGAGAAGAGCGGCTGGGCCGAGACGCAGGTCGTGGTGCGTTTCTGGATCATCACCATGCTGCTGTGCCTGGTGGGTCTTTCATCGCTCAAGCTGAGGTGACGCGATGACGGGCCTGTTCACCGATCTGCACGTGCTCATTCTGGGCCTGGGCCAGTCCGGCCTGGCGATGGCGCGCTGGTGCGCCCGCCAGGGCGCGCGGGTGACGGTGGCCGACACGCGCGAGCAGCCGCCGCAACTGGCCCTGCTGCACGAGTCGGTGCCCGAGGCCCGCTTCGTCGCCGGGCCGCTGACGGCGGCGCTGCTGGACGACGCCTCGCTGCGCGCGGTCTACCGCAGCCCCGGCCTGGCGCCGGCCGGCCTGGCCGACCTGATGGCGGCGGCGCAGGAACGCGCGCTGCCCGTGGGCGGCGAGCTCGACCTGTTCAGCCAGGCGCTGGCGCAACTGCACGCCGAGCGGGCCTACGCGCCGGCGGTGCTGGCGGTGACCGGCACCAATGGCAAGACCACGGTGACCGCGCTCACCGGGCAGCTGGTGCAGCGCGCCGGCAAGCGCGTGGCGGTGGCCGGCAACATCGGCCCCAGCCTGCTCGACACGCTGGCGCGGTGCCTGGACGCCCAGGCCCTGCCCGAGGTGTGGGTGCTGGAGCTGTCGAGCTTCCAGCTGGACGCCGCGCACGCCTTCGAGCCGACGGCGGCGGTGGTGCTCAACATCACGCAAGACCATCTGGACTGGCATGGCGACATGGCGGCCTATGCCGCGGCCAAGGCCAAGGTGTTCGGCGCCGCCACCATGGTGCTCAACCGCGACGATCCGCGGGTGGCCGCCATGCGGCCGACGCCCGCGGCCAAGGCGGTGAAGGGCCCGCGCGCGCCGGCCCGCAACGTGATCAGCTTCGGTGCCGGCATGCCGACGGCGCCGGGCGACTTCGGCATCGAGTTGGTCGGCGGCATGGCCTGGCTGGTGCGCGCGCTGGAGGCCGACGAGACCCAGCGCCGCCGCAAGGATGCCGAGCCCGAGCTGCACCTGCAGCGCCTGATGCCCGAGGGCGCACTGCGCATTCGCGGCCGGCACAACGCGGTCAACGCGCTGGCCGCACTGGCGCTGGCCGTCAGCTGCGGCTGCGCGCTGGGGCCCATGCTGTATGGCCTGCGCGAGTACCGCGGCGAGCCGCACCGCGTCGAGTCGATCGGCGTGCTGGACGGCGTGGAGTATTTCGACGACAGCAAGGGCACCAACGTGGGCGCCACCGCGGCCGCGCTGCAGGGCCTGGGCGCCGAGCGCCGCGTGGTCGTGATTCTGGGTGGCGACGGCAAGGGGCAGGACTTCAGTCCGCTGGCCGATCCGGTGGCGCGCTTTGCCCGCGCGGTGATCCTGATCGGCCGCGACGGCCCGGCCATCGGCCAGGCGCTGCAGGAAAGCGGCGTGCCGTTGGCGCCCGCCGCGACGCTGGAAGACGCCGTGGCCCAGGCGCGGGCGCAGGCGCAGCCGGGCGATGCGGTGCTGCTGTCGCCGGCCTGCGCCAGCTTCGACATGTTCCGCGACTACGCCCAGCGCGCCGAGGTGTTTCGCGCCGCCGTGACGGCGCTGGCGCGCGACGCCGGCGTCGAGCTGGAGGCGATGTCATGAGCGCAGTCGTTGGAAAGCTGACCAGCCTGGCCGGCGGCAAGCGGCGCCGCGCCGACGCCGCGCGCGAGGGCGAGCTGCCGGTGCGCATCAGCGGCAGCGAGTTCGCGCGCACCACCAGCACGCCGTCGCGCGTGCTCGGTTTCGACCAGGCGCTGATCTGGGTCTGCGTGGCGCTGTTGGCCTTCGGCATCGTGATGGTGTATTCGGCCAGCATCGCGCTGCCCGACAACCCGCGCTTCGCCCGCTACTCGCCTTATCACTTCGTGGGACGGCATGCGATGTGGATCGCGCTGTCGCTGCTGGCGGCGCTGGTGGCCTTCCAGGTGCGCATGGACTGGTGGGAGAAGATGGCGCGGCCGCTGTTCCTGGTCTCGCTGGCGCTGCTGATCGCGGTGCTCATCCCGCACGTCGGCAGCGTGGTCAACGGCGCGCGCCGCTGGATCGGCTTCGGGCCGATCAACTTCCAGCCCTCGGAGCTGGCCAAGATCGCCATCCTGCTCTACGCCTCCGACTACATGGTGCGCAAGATGGAGGTCAAGGAGCGCTTTTTCCGCGCCGTGCTGCCGATGGCGGCGGCCATTGCGGTGGTGGGTTCGCTGCTGCTGGCGCAGCCCGACATGGGCGCCTTCATGGTGATCGCGGTGATCGCCATGGGCATCCTGTTCCTCGGCGGCGTCAACGCGCGCATGTTCTTCGTCATCGCGACCATCCTGGTGGCGGCCTTCGCCGCCATGATCTGGACCTCGCCGTGGCGGCGCGCGCGCATCTTCGCCTATCTCGACCCGTTCAGCGAGGACCATGCGCTGGGCAAGGGCTACCAGCTGTCGCACGCGCTGATCGCCATCGGCCGTGGCGAGGTCTTCGGCGTGGGCCTGGGCGGCAGCATCGAGAAGCTGCACTGGCTGCCGGAGGCGCACACCGACTTCCTGCTGTCGGTCATCGGCGAGGAATTCGGCCTGGTCGGCCTGACCTGCGTGATCTTCCTGTTCTTCTGGCTCACGCGCCGCATCATGGGCATCGGGCGGCAGGCGATCGCGCTGGACCGCGTGTTCTCGGGCCTGGTGGCGCAGGGCGTGGGCCTGTGGCTGGGCTTTCAGGCCTTCATCAACATCGGCGTCAACCTGGGCGCGCTGCCCACCAAGGGCCTGACGCTGCCCTTCATGAGCTACGGCGGCTCGGCCATCATGGCCAATCTGGTGGCGATCGCCATCGTGATGCGGGTGGATGCTGAGAATCGCCAGCTGATGCGCGGAGGCCGCGCATGACGATGAGCGCCGCACGGCCGCCCGAAGGCACGAGGGCCCCCTCGGGGGGCCGCTACCCAAGCGCAGCGGGGGAGCGTGGGGGCCATTTCTGCGCTCTTGTCATGGCTGGCGGCACGGGGGGGCACATCTTCCCGGGCCTGGCCGTGGCCGAGGCCCTGCGCGAAGGCGGCTGGCGCGTGCACTGGCTGGGCGCGCCGGGCAGCATGGAGCAGCAACTGGTGCCGCCGCGCGGTTTCGCCTTCGAGCCCATCGCCTTCGGCGGCGTGCGCGGCAAGGGGCCGCTGACGCTGGCCCTGCTGCCGCTGCGCCTGCTGCGGGCGTTCTGGCAAAGCA
>OFTX01000790.1_pt1 | contig 14164 bp, 12 predicted proteins | sample 1775051 | NCBI WGS metagenome assembly OFTX01 (sample SAMN08195772, study PRJEB24354) | sludge metagenome | isolation source: sludge from phenol fed wastewater aerobic bioreactor A | place: India: Nagpur | collected 2016-09-15
CTCAATCCTTCGCCGCCTTCTCCGCCAGCGCCCGCTCGTACAGCGCATTGCGGCTCGCGCCGGTGATGTCGGCGGCCAGCCGCACCGCGGTCTTGAGCGGCAGCTCGGCCAGCAGCAGCCGCAGCACGCGCAGCGGTTCGGCCGGCCACATGCCCAGCTGCACCCGGCTGGCGCCGACCAGGGCCATATGGCTGATCAGCACGCCCTTCGGCGTGCCGGTGCTGCCGGAAGTGAAGACGATGAGGCAGGGATCGGTCGCCCGGGTTTCCGCGTAGCGCCGGTCCAGCTCGGTGCGCGCCACGGCCGCGCCCAGCGACACGAACGCCGGGAACGGCATGCACCGGGGCGCGTCTACCGACACCCCGTTCAGGTCGACCGCCTGGATGTCGCCTGGGAGGGCGGCCGCCCAGTCGCGGTAATCGCGATCTTCGATGCGGCTGGCCGAGAACACCAGCCGCGGCTCGACGCGGGCAATGAGCGTGTCCAGCTCCGGTTCGGCGTAGCGCGGGTTCAGGCCGATCCAGATCGCACCAATGGCGGCGCTCGCCAGGAAAGTGATCAGGAAGTCAGGACCAGGCACGGCCAGCGTGGCGACGCGGTCGCCGCGCCGCACCCCGGCCGCGACCATGGCCGCGGCACAAGCGTCGACGGCGGTCCACAGCGCGGCGTAGTCGAGGCGCCGGCCGGGGGCAACCACCGCTTCCGCATGCGGCTGCGTCGACGCCCAATGCCGGATCTGGTCGTGCAGCCGGTCGCGCCCTTGCTCCATTGCGTCGTGTGCCATGGCGTGCCCCGGCTCAGTCCGGATCCAGCGGCCAGATGGGGCGCCGCACGTGCCGGTAGGGAATTCGGCGGAAATCCGTCTCCAGCGGGCCGCCGCCGGTGGCGAGGATGATCTGCGCGGCCATGGGGGCGAAACCGGCGGCGAAGTGCTGCGCCGACTTCACCACCACCAGCCGGTGCGCGTGCGGGTCGACGCCCACGGCCTCGAACAGATCGGGGCCGTACGCCTGGTCGCGGATCGAGGCCACGACGATGTCCACGGAGCCGGACCGCAGCGCGCAGGCGCGGCCCAGCGACATCCGGGTGCCGGCCCAGGACTGCGAGGCCGCGTCGCTCAGGCCGACGACTTCGGCCTCGAGATCGAGCGGCCGTCCCGAACCGATGCCTGCCTTGCCGCCCAGCCTGACCTCGAAGTGGCTGCCGAGGCCGGCGACGTGGCTGGCTTCCACCACCGCCGGATCCCACAGCGGGCCCAGGCAGGCATCGACGCCCGCGGCCAGCACCCGTTCCAGCAGCAGGGTGGCGTCGCCGGGCGCGCCGCCGCCCGGATTGTCGGCGACGTCGGCCAGGACCACCGGGCCTTGCGGACAGGCCAGTGCCGCGGCCAGCGCTTCCTGCAGCGGCTGCGGCGGCGTGAACGTGCGGTCGCGGATGGCGATCAGCCGGCGGCCGAATTCCTCCGCCGTGGCCGCCGCGGTGGCCTCGTCGTCGGCCAGCACCAGGCATTTCGCCCCCATGTCGGCGACGTCACCCCAGGGGAAGCCGTGCACCAGCGAGACCGAGGCGACGCCGGGACGCCGCTCGGCCGCGCCCATGGCGCGCACGAAGCCCCGCATGGGTTCGCGCATGGTGTGGAAGCGGCCGATCGTGCGGCAGTCGAAGACGGCGTGTGCCGGCCGCCACCCGCTGCGCGCGCAGCGCTCGAGCAGGTCGATCAGCTCGTGGCCACGCTCGAGGAAGTCGGTGTGCGGATATTCCTTGAACGCGATCAGCACGTCGGCCTGGTCGCACATGGCGGCCGACAGGTGCGCGTGCGGATCGAACTCCACCCCTACCGGCGTGTCCGGCCCCACCACCTGGCGCACCCGCGCCAGCAGGTCGCCCTCGCAGTCGTCGTAGCCGAACGCGCACATCGCGCCGTGCAGGGACAGCGCCACCATGTCCACCGGCAGCGCCGCGGCGAGCTGGGCGAGGATCTCGTCGCGCAGGGTCTCGTAGGTCGAGCGCCCGGTGCGCCCGGCCGGCAGGGCGAACGCGTAGGTGCCCTCGACCACATCCCATTGCCGCAGCCGGCCGCGCTCGCGCAGGACGTAGAGCGGCGCGGACACCTCGGTCAGCGCCTGCGGATGTTCCCCGGGCCGGTACAGGAAGGTGCGCGCGAACGCATCCATGCCGACGTAGAGCGAACTGAACGTGTTGGTCTCCACGCCCAGGCCGGCGGTGAACGCGCGCAGCGGCCGCAGGCCGCGGTCAGGTGGACTGGACATCGCGCACCCGTCTCTCGATACGCAGCAGCACCACCGCGTGTCGCCGCCGGTCCAGCTTGAAGGCCATGGCCGTGAACGTGCCGGCGACCAGGATCAACCCGGCGACCAGCAACCCCACTAGCTTGAAATCCAGCAGCGCCGCGGCGGTGTGGGCGTGCTTGGGGTCGAAGCCGGCCAGGCCGACGACCAGCAGGCCGGCGCCGGCGCCGATAGTGGCCGTGAACTTGGTGATCAGCGACACCATGGCGTGGAAGTTCGCCGCCTGGTTTACATCGCGCTTGAACAGCTCGTAGTCGACCACGTCGCCGAGCAGCGCGTTCGGCGCTACCTGGGTCACGCCGGAGCCGAAGGCGCGCAGGCAGATGAGGACCAGCAGCGGCACCAGCGCCTGGTCCCCGGTGGGCAAGGCGAGCATGCCGAGTAGGGCCACCGCCGAGACCGCCAGGCCCAGGGCCCAGGCGCGGTGTTTCTGGATACCGCGGACTAGGCCGTACCACACCGGGACGCTGGCCAGCGTCACCAGCGCATCGGCCAGCAGCACCCAGACGAAGCCCGTGCCCAGCTGCAGCACCGAGCCGACGTAGAGGAAGACCAGGCCGTAGAACACGCCCTGTCCCAGCCCGGTCAGCATGAAGATCGCCACGAAGTGCAGCAGCGGGCGGTTGCGACGCATGGCCCTGAGCACGGCGCGCACGTCGGTCTTGTGGGTGCGCGTCACCATGCCGTTCGGCACCAGGCTGACGGCGGCGAGTATCGTCAGCGGCAGGATGATCGCCACGCCCCAACCCACCGCCGTGAGCGTGTCGGCGCTGTAGGAACGGGCATCTGCGGCGGAGAAGAACGGCGCCAGGGCAAAGGCCAGGTTGCCGAGGCCGAACATCACGGCGAGGCTCGCCGCGATCTTCGAGCGGTCGACGTAGTTGCGCGCCAGTTCGGTGCCCCAGGCCTTGAACGGGATCTCGATCAGGGAATAGCCCAGGTAGAACGCCAGGAACCAGCCGAGCAGGTACAGCGGCCCGACCTCGGGCGTCGGCACGTACAGCGGGACCACCGATACGGCCAGCACCAGCATGCCGGCCAGCAGCCAGGGCTTGCGCGAGTGCAGGCGGCCGATCGTGGCGTCGGACAGGAAGCCGATCAGCGGATCCACGACCGCGTCGAAGATCCGCGCGACGATCAGGACCACGCCGATGGTCGCCAGCGAAATGCGGGTGTGCTGGGCATAGAAGCCCGGCAGGATCGCGTGCGACGGGAACACCACGACCGCCAGCGGCAGGGCCGGCAGGGCAAAGGTGGCGAACTGGGCAAAGCCCGGGCGGGTGTCGGCCGTCGCCGCGGGCCGGGTCATGCCACGCTCCGCAGGCGGCCGAAGTAGCTGGTGTCCAGGACGGGTGCCGAGGCCGTCCCGGCCACGCGCAGGCGGAACGGCGGATCGAGCGCCTGCGGCGACAGCGCGGGCTCGTCGAAGTCCAGACGGTACACCGCGCCGCCCAGTGGCTGCAGCGTGGCGTTGAAATCCGGGGCATCGGCGGGAACCAGGCGGATGCCGTCTTCGCCCGCCTGCAGCTGCACCTGGCCGGTCACCGCGTTGGCATACGCGCCCATGCGCAGCGGCTGCGGCGGCACGGCCGCGTCGACCGGGAACAGCGATGCCAGCCGGTCCTGTTCCTTTCTTGCCGCGTCCGTGGCGGCCCGCACGAACGCCGTGCCCCAGCCGGCCGGTTCCCTGCCGGTCAGCGCCTCCAGCAGCTGCAAGGCCAGGCCGTCCACGAGCGGGCTTTCGGCGGAGGCCATGAGCATCACGCCGGCCTGGGCTTCCGGCGCCAGCGCCATGACATGCCGCCAACCGCGGCCGCCGCCGCCGTGACGCAGCAGCGGCTGCGCATGCCATCGGGTGGCGAACAGGCCCATGCCGTAGGCGCAGCCGGCTCCGGCCTGTGGCGCCATGCGGACGTCGGGATCCTTCACTGCAGTCTGTGGCGTAGCCATCGCCTGCACCGACGCCGAAGAGAGCGGCCCGGCGTCGGAGCCGCCGAGCGCCGTCAGCAGGAAGCGCATCCATCGCGCCGCGTCGCGGCCGGACAGCTGCATCCGGGCCGAGCCTTCTGAGTTCGGCCCGGTCAGGTCGCGCACGCTGACCGGTACGCCGGCGATCGGCAGACACGGGCTGGCCGTATGGTCGCCAGGCGCGGACGTGAACCCCGCCGAATAACTGTCCACCAGACCCAGGGGTGCGCAGAGCAGTTCCCGCACCAGCGGCGGATACGGTTTGCCTGTCAGCCGTTCGGCGGCCAGCGACAGCGCGATGTAGCCGAGGTTGGAATAGCTGAATGTGCTGCGGAACGGGGACACGGAACCCATGTATCGCACACGGGCCAGGCGCACCGCCTTGGGCAGGTCCTGGCGGATGCCCCATTCGGCGATGCCGTCGCGGCCCAGGCCGGTACGCATGGTGGCGAGGTCGCGGAATGTGCAGTCGCGGGTCACCGCCGGGTCGCCGAATTCGAATTCGGGTACGAGTCCATGCACCGGGGTGTCCCAGGTCGTGCTGCCGTCCTGCACCAGCCGCGAGAAGACCGCGGCAGTGAAGGTTTTGGCGCACGAGCAGATGTGGAACGGCGTCGCCGCCGTGACCGCCTGCCCGGGCCTGGCCAGGCCGTGGGCGAAGACCCAGCTGCGGTCGCCTAGCACCAGGGCCGCCGCCGCTCCGAACGCCGCCGCTCCGGCCAGCCCGCGTGCCAGATCGTCTTCGATCCGCGCGAGGTCGGCCGGCCGGGTCATGCGGCCTCTGGAGGCTCGGGCTTGGGCGAGCGGTTCGCGGCAGGCGCAGCGTCGGGCGCCATGCCTTCCGGTATGAACAAGCCGATCCATTCCGCGGTCAGCGCCGGGCGGGTCTCGCCTTCGATCTCGACCAGGTTGCTGGTGCGGATGAGCAGGCGGCCGTCACCGCGCTCCGACAGCTCCGTGAGCGTGCACCGCATGCGGATCCTCGAGCCCACCTTCACCGGATGCACCCAACGTACCCGATCCAGCCCGTAGTTCAAGCCATAGGCAACGTCGGCGGGCCACATGCCGACTTCATGCGAGAAATGGGTGAGCATGGACAGCGTCCAGAAGCCGAACGCGATCGTGCCGCCGTAGGGCGTCTCGCGGGCCGCCCAGGCCGGGTTCACGTGCAGCCAATCCTGGTCCTTGGTGGCCCGTGCGAACTCGTCGATCATCGGCTGCTCGACCTTGAGCCACGCGGAGACGCCGATCTCCGCGCCGACCAGCGCGCGCATTTCCTTGAGCGTGTATCTGGCGCCCATCAGGCCGTTCCTCCCTGCCTGCGCAGCAAGGCGGACTGGGGCAGGATGGCCCTGGGCCGGCCCACGCCGCGCAGGTGCTTGCCGCCGAAGACCAGGATCAATGCCGCCACCACGATGAAGACCCAGCCGACCGGATGGATGCCGGCATGGCCGACGACGTTGAACAGCTCGTGCGGCACGACACCTGCCCAGAGCACGCTGCCGCGGGCGTTGACGAACAGCCACGCCATGAACACCGAGAATGCCATCACCTGCAGGACGAAGGGTGCGAAGGCGAAGCCCGATTGCGACAGGCTGCCGACGTAGAAGGCCGGCAGGTGCCAGATTGCCCACACGAAGCCCAGCAGCAGGGACGCGGCGCGCGCGTTGGTCAGTTCCAGCAGGCGCGGCAGGGCAAAGCCGCGCCAGCCCAGCTCCTCGCCCAGCGCGCCCGGGTCCCTGAAGATGTGTCCGTGCAACAGCAGCAGGGGCAGGGCCACCAGCCACGGGTGGAAGTCGAAGCCGGCGAGCCGTCCGCCGACGGCGGCCTGCACCAGGCCCACCACCAGCCAGAGCGCGGGATAGCCCAGCAGGCTGATGGCGATCCAGATCCAGCGGACCCTGATCCTTATCAACGAACCGAACAGGCTGGCCAGGCCGGCACGGCCGTAGCGGACGGCGGTGACCACGATCGCCGTCAGTGCCGGCGCGAAGACCGCCAGGTAGAACGCCGGCGCACCTACCTGCATCGGGCCGATGGCCCGCGTCACTGCCTCGGCGTTCCAGATGTACAGGCCGACGATCGCCCAGGTCAGTGCGAAGGTGACGCCGGCGAAGATCAGCAGATCGACGAGGAGCCGGCGCCGCGTGTCGCGGTCGAGCCCGTCGACGCCGCTCAGAAGTTCCATTGGAAATCGACTCCATAGGTGCGCGGCGGCGAGGACGTGGTGGCGTAGACGATAGGCGCGACGGCAAAGCCGCCCAGCGTATAGCGCTGGTTCGTCGCGTTGCGCATCCACAGCGTGACCGACCAGCCGTCATAGCTCTCGTACCCGGCCCGCAGGTTCACGTCCGTGTGTGCGCGCTGCACGAACAACGGCGTGTTCGCGCTGTCCACGAAGTTGGCGCTGCGGTAGGCGACCTCGGGAATCACGAAGATCGAACCCGACGGCCCGGCGTTCCAGCTGAGGTCGAGGTTCAGCGCACCCGTCCATTTCGGCGCGCGCGGCAAGGCGTTGCCCGAATTCGAACCGTACTGGTCATACTTGGCGTCGACGTAGCCGAGGCTGGCGTTGACGATGGCGTTGTGGCCCAGCTGCAGCGCCAGCTGCGTTTCGGCGCCGTAGCTGCGCGCCGAGGCGGCGTTGCTGATGAAGAACCCGGCGCCGTCCTGCTGCGATAGCTGGATGCTCTTGTAGTCGAGGTAGTAGATGCTGCCGTCGAACTGCAGCCGGCCGTCGAGCAGCTTGGTCTTGTAGCCGGTCTCGTAGCTGGTCAGCGTTTCGGGCTTGAACTCCACCTGGTCCGGGTTCGAGCTCGGGCCGGCGTTGACCCCGCCGGCCTTGTGGCCGCGCGCGACGCGGGCGTAAATGTTCGCGTCGGGATTCAAGGCGTAGGTGAAGGTCAAGGTCGGCGACCATTCCCCGCCGCTGATGGACTTGTAGAACGGCGCAACCGGACTGAACCCGGGGATGGGCAGCGTGGCAGTCTGCACGTAGTCCACCGATTTCGATTCGGACGTGTAGCGCAGGCCCATGTCCACCTTGAAGTTGTCGGTCAGCCGGTATTCCCCTGACGCGTAGCCGGCGTAGCTCTTGTTGGTGCTGTAAGCGATCGCGTTGACCAGATTCTCGTTGCCGGGCCCGAGAAAGCCGGGCCCGAGATCGAGGATGGTGTTCTGGTCGCTGTGGCGGTTGAAGAAGAAGGCGCCCACTACCCAGTTGAAGGTCTCGTTGCCGGGGCTGGTCAGGCGGAATTCCTGGGTGAAATGGCGATCGTTCAACTGCAGCCCGGTGTAGAGGATCGGCAGGGCCGTGAAGTCACGGTCGGTCAGGAAGTCCTGCTTCCGGTAGCGGTAGGCGGTGATCGAGGTGAAGGTCAGGTCGCCGAGCTTCTGGTTGGCCTGAATAGAATAGCCGCCTATACGGCTGTTGTCCCGACATGGCCCGTCCCAGGCAGAGACGTCGGGATCGGTATTGCCGTCGTACAGCGTGCCGCCGACGACCTTGAACATGTTGTCGCAGGTCTTGTCCCAGGACTTGTCGGCGGTGAACAGCAGGTCGAGCGTGTCGGTGGGCTTGGCCAGCGCTTCCAGGCGCGCGCTGCGGCCGTCCTCGTCGTTGCCGGCGGTGCCCGGCTGCGCGGCGTTCTCGAGGTAGCCGTCGCGCTTGCGCTCGATGAAGCTGACGCGTGTCATCAGCTTGTCGGACACCAGGGGGATGTTCAGGGTCGCGCCGGCTTGCCGCAGGCCGTAGTTGCCGACTGTGGCGTCGACATGGCCGCCGAAGGTCGGTTCCGGCTTGCGCGTCTCGATGTTGATCGCGCCCGCCACCGTGTTGCGGCCGAACAAGGTGCCTTGCGGTCCGCGCAGGACCTGCACGTTGGCGAGGTCGAAGAGCCGCTGGCTGATCGCGGACTCGCCGCCGATGTAGACCCCATCGATGTACATGCCGATGCTGGTGTCGCTGCCGGAGCCGGTCGAGGTGAGGCCGCGGATGCTGAACTCGCCGCCCTGGCCGTTGCTGTCGTTGAACGACACTCCGGCAAACTGGGTGCCGATGTCGCGCAGGTCGCTGTCGCCATCGCGGAGCAGGCGGTCGCCGGTGACCACGGATATGGACATCGGCACGTTCTGTACCAGTTCCGGGCGCTTGCGCGCGGTGACCAGGACCTCGCTCAGGGCAACGGCCTTGTCGTCCGCTGCCTGGGTCCTGGTCGTCCCGGCCGGGGCTTCCTGGCTTTCCGCCTCGTCGGTGGCGGCCGGGGCAAGCGCCGCCGGCTGCGGTGCCGCGATGCCGGCACCGGCGCTGTCAGGCGCTGCCGGGGATGCCTGCGCGAAGGCCGTAACCCCCAGGCCCAGCAGTCCGATCGCCGCTCCCGCCAGCAATACATCCATGCTGCCGCACGCCTTTGCGCCACGTCTTTGGATCAACATGCTCCGGTCCCCCGTCGTTGAAGTTGGATCGTGTTTGGTCGGCGTCGAACTTTGCTATATTGAAATTGAATTCGGTTTCATATTTGCATAGGTTGTCCGGGGTTGGCAAGCGGTCCCGGAGACCCCCTTCAAGGCGGCTTCCATGGCCAACCCGGATGCAACCGAGAGCCATATCGCGGACCCGACCGGAGGGGCAGATCGGGCTGCTGACCGCGTGCCGCCAGCTGCCGGAGGCATCTTTGCGCAGCCTTATCGGGCCGCGTCCCCCGTGATGGTCACGCTAGTGGCCCTGTTCGTATTCGAGACGCTGGCGGTGGCGACCGCCATGCCGACCGTGGCGCGGGCACTGGATGGCCTGTCGCTGTATGCGCTGGCCTTTGCCGGCACACTGGCGTCCTCGGTCGTCGGCATGGCGGTGGCGGGACGGTCGGCCGACCGGCGCGGACCGCAGACACCGCTATGGCAGGGTCTTGCCTGGTTCGGCCTCGGACTGGTGGTTGCCGGCCTGGCGCCGACCATGGCGGCGCTGATCCTGGGGCGGATTCTCCAGGGCTACGGCGGCGGCCTGATGTCGGTGGCGCTGTACGTGGTGGTCGGGCGGGTCTATCCGCCTGTGCTGCGGGCGCGCATCTTTGCCGCGTTTGCCGCCGCATACGTGCTGCCTGCCGTGGTCGGTCCGCTGGTCAGCGGCTTGATCGTCCAATATGCGAGCTGGCGCTGGGTATTCCTGTCGGTACCGGTCGTCGCCGCGGTTGCGGCGCTGATGGTGCTGCCGGCCCTGCGCGGCATCGGCCCGTTGCCGGCGCGTGGCACTGCGGCGGACACCGGCCGCTGGCGCAACTTCTGGGCCGTCGGTGCGGCGGCCGGCGTGCTGCTGCTGCACTATGCGGGACATCGTCATGGTGCGGCGGTCGTGCCGTGGCTGCTGCTGGCCGTGGCCGCGGTGGCCGTATGCACGCGGCAGTTGCTGCCGGCTGGGTCCCTGCGTGCCGCGCGCGGCCTGCCGGCGGTGATGGCCTTGCGCGGCCTGGCCTCGGCCGCGTTCTTCGGCACCGAGGTGTACCTGCCCCTGCTGCTGTCGCGCGAGCGCGACCTGTCGCCGGCTCTCGCCGGCCTGGTGCTGACGCTGGGTGCGGTGGGCTGGTCTGGCGGCTCCTGGTGCCGGGGGCGCATGGCCGACCCGGCGCCGGTACGCATACTTCAGGTCGGTCAGGGCCTGATCGCGGTGGGGGTGATCGTGGTGACGGCGGCAGTATGGCCGGCCATGCCGGTCGCCCTGGCCATGGCCGGATGGCTCGTGGCGGGGCTGGGCATGGGGCTGGCCTTCCCCACCTTGTCGGTGCTGACGCTGGAACTGTCCCCTCCGGAACTGCAGGGAATTCATTCGTCGGCACTGCAACTGAGCGGCTCGCTGGCCACGGCCGCGGTGCTCGCGCTGGGCGGTTCGCTGTTCACCGTACTGGTGGGGCACGCGCCCATGCTCGCCTACCTGGCCGGTTTCGCCGCCACTGCCGCGCTGGCGATCGCCGGCGTGCTGCTGGCCAGGCGTGTCCAGCCGGCGTGACTTCCATCCCGTTCGCCGATGGCCAACAGCGGGGATGAATCTGCAATACTCCGGACTCCATCCACAACTTGGCCTGACCGGAATCCACCATGACCAAGCTTCCCATCCTTGCCTGCGTGCTGCTGGCCGCGCCGCTGGCGGCATTCGCCCAAGGCGCCCCCTCGACCGCCAATGATGCCCAGCTGCAGAAGCGCGTCGAGCGCGTGCTTACCCGCACCCCGCTGGTCGACGGACACAACGACCTTCCTGGTGCGATCCACAACCGCTTCGGCAACCTCGGCAACATCGACCTGGCGGCCGACACCACGAACCTGCAGGGCAAGACCCGCGACGGCAGCATCGGCAAGGTGTCGCTGATGACCGACATACCGCGCATGCGCAAGGGCCAGCTCGGGGCGCAGTTCTGGTCGGCCTTTATTCCCGCCACCATCACCGGGCCGGCGGCGGTGAAGCGCACCATGGAGCAGATCGACATCATCCGCACCATGGTGGCCAAGTATCCCAAGGACATGGAAATGGCCTATACGGCCGACGATGTCGTGCGCATCCACAAGGCCGGGCGCATCGCCTCGATGATCGGGGTCGAGGGCGGCCACCAGATGGACAACTCGCTGCCGGTGCTGCGCGACTACTACCTGCTCGGCGTGCGCTACATGACCCTCACCCATGGGCGCACCACCGACTGGGCCGACTCGGCCACCGATGCGCCCAGGCACAACGGGCTCACCAAGTTTGGCCGTGCCGTGGTGCATGAGATGAACCGCATGGGCATGCTGGTCGACCTCAGCCATGTCTCCCCCGAGACCATGCGCGCGGCGCTGCAGGTCACGCAGGCACCGGTGATCTTCTCGCACTCCAGCGCGCGTGCCCTGGACGACCACCCGCGCGACGTGCCGGATGACGTGCTGGCCATGGTCAAGGCCAACCACGGCATTGTGATGGTGAACTTCCTGCCGACCTTCATCTCCCAGGCCGACAACGACTGGACCACCGAGCGGGCTGGCGCCAAGGCGCGTTTCGACACGCGTTATGCCGGGCAGCCCGACCGCGCCAGCGCCGCGCTCGAGCAGTGGCTGCAGGAGCATCCACAGCCCAAGACCACGATCGCCCAGGTTGCCGACCACGTCGAGCACATCCGCAAGGTCGCCGGCATCGAGAGCGTCGGCATCGGCTCGGACTTCGACGGCATCGGCTCGACCCCGGTGGGCCTGGACGGCGTGGACAAGTACCCGGCACTGTTCGTGGAACTGGCACGCCGCGGCTGGTCCGACGACGACCTGGCGGCCCTGGCCGGCAACAACCTGCTGCGCGTGATGCGCCAGGCCGAGGCCGTCGCCAAGCGCCTGCAAGCCACCGAGGCGCCGTCGCACGCCACATTGGCCTTGGACGGCCAGACGGCCGGTACGGAAGGGTGAACTCTCCCGTCACCTGACCTCCCCACTCCCTCTTCCGTCATCCCCGCGAAAGCGGGGATGACGATGGGGTGACGGCCAGGTCGGTACCGCTTACGGCTTGTGTGGGGATTTCGGCACGTAGTCCGAGCCCGCCTCGCGGTCGCGATGCAGCGCGGTCCGCACCAGCAGCATCAAGGTGATCGGTGCGGTCAGGGTGAGAAACACGCCGATCAGGATCTCGTTGAAGATCGGGCGCCCGTGCAGCACGGAGAAGCAGGTGATCGAGGCAGCCAGCATGCAGTACGTGCCCAACGTGGTGCCGAGCGTCGGCGCATGCACGCGCTGGTAGAAGTCCTTCAGCCGCAGCAGGCCGGCCGAGCCGATGCAGGCCAGCGAGGCGCCGAGCAGCATGAGCACCGCCACCAGGATGGCCGCCCATGGCGGCAGGGCGTCGAGATGGCTCATTCGATCACCTCGCCGCGCATGAGGAATTTGGCCAGCGCGAAGGTGCCGGCAAAGCCGAGCAGGGCGATGATCATGCCGGCCTCCACGTACAGCAGGCTGCCGGTGCGGATGCCGATGGTGAGCAGCAGGATCATGGCGTTGACGTACAGCGCATCCAGCGCCAGCACGCGGTCCTGCGCGCGCGGCCCGCGTGCCATGCGCACGATCGAGCAGCCCATGGCCACCAGCAGCAGGATTTGCGCGATCACGATCGCGGCGGCGAGCAAGGTGTGGCTCATTGGAAGATCTCCAGCAGGGGACGCTCGTAGCGTTGCTTGATCGCATCGATCTCGGCCTGGTCGTCGACCAGGTCCAGCACGTGGATCACCAGGATGCTCAGGTCGGGGTCGTGGCTGCGCCGGGTCGGGGGGGGCGTGGGGGTGATGATGCGGGCCCGGACGGGCAGGCCGTGGCGGTCGGTGAGGGTCAACGGAATGGCGACGAAGCCGGAGTGCATGCGCCGGTCGCGGTGCACGATGAGGCGGGCCACGGCAAAGTTCGAGCGCACGATGTCGCCCAGTACGCGCAACAGCAGCCGGCCCAGCAGCAGGAAGTTGCGGATATGCGCCTTCGGCGGCTCGAGCACGCGATAGGCCAGCCCCAGCCCAATGCCGAGCAAGACACCCAACAGCAGTGTGCCGACTGCCAGGCTCTGGTTGAGCACCAGCCAGATCACCGCCAGCAACAGTGACAGCAGCGGATAGGGCAGCCAGCGCCGGATCATGGCCGGGGCTCCGCCAGCGGCGACAGCACGGCGCGGATGTAGTGCTCCGGCGCGTGCAGCTGGTGCGCGGTATCGCCCAAATAGTCCAGTGGCGTCTTGGCCACCACGGTCAACACCAGGCACAGGCCGAGCAACAGCACGATGGCGCCCACTTCGGTCACCCGGGCCTGGGGAAACGGCCGCTCCGGATCGGTCCAGAAGATCTGGATGCCGGCGCGGCACATGGCGATCACGGTGCAAAAGCCGGCGGCAATGGTGAGCGCGAACAGCACCGTGGCGCCGGGGCGCACGTGCCCGTCGAGCATCGGCGCCAGCAGCGCAAACTTGGCCAGGAAGCCAGACAGCGGTGGCAGGCCGGACAGCAGCACGGCACAGGCGAAAAAGCTCACGCCCAACATGACCATCGGCGCCGGGATGACCACGCGGCTCTCATCTTCGTCGGCAAACAACGAATCGCCGCGCCCCATGGCCTCGACCGGGTCATAGGGTTCCAGGACCAGGGCGTCGTCGGCCTTTTCCTCGTCATCCTCGGGCGCCAGCAAGCCGGCGACCAGGAAGAACGCGGCCAGGGCCAGCGTGGAGATCACCAGGTAGGCCAGGGCACCGACGGTCACCGCCGTCTGCTGCAGGCCGAGTGCGCCAAGCAGGGTGCCGGAGGAGATCACCACGTTGTAGCCCGCCAGCTTGCCGAGGTCACGCGCACCGAGCATGCCGATGGCGCCGGCGCCAATCGTGGCGATCCCACCCCACAGCAGCCAGTCGGTGCCAAATCCGCCGGAAGCCGGACCGGCACCGTTGCCGAACAGGAGCAGGCTGAGGCGCAGCAGCACATAGATGCCGAGCTTGGTCATCAGCGCGAACATGGCCGCCACCGCCGGCGCGGCGGCGGCATAGGTGCGCGGTAGCCAGAAGCCGAGCGGCCACATCGCGGTCTTGATCAGGAAGGCCACGCCGAGGATCGCCGCGCCGGCATGCAGCAGCGCGCGGGTATGTGCCGGCACGTTCGGGATCAGCTCGGCCAGGGCCGCCATGTTCAAGGTGCCGGTGACCCCGAAGATCAGGCTGACCCCGAGCAGGAACAACATCGAGGCCGTGAGGTTGACGACGATGTAATGCAGCCCGGCACTTACCCGGCGCACGCCTGAGCCGTGCAGCGCCAGCCCGTAGGAAGCGGCCAGGGTGACCTCGAAGAACACGGAGATGGGGAGCATGGCTCCGGGCAGGAAGGCCGCGTACTTGCACATCAGCAGAGACGGGGCCAGTATAT
>OFTX01000793.1_pt1 | contig 14147 bp, 9 predicted proteins | sample 1775051 | NCBI WGS metagenome assembly OFTX01 (sample SAMN08195772, study PRJEB24354) | sludge metagenome | isolation source: sludge from phenol fed wastewater aerobic bioreactor A | place: India: Nagpur | collected 2016-09-15
ATTCTCGGCAGTTTTCGTTCATCTGTCCTCCTACATGTTTTCGGGATTTTTTCCACGAAAAAATACTCCAACATTATGTTTTTTTCAAGCAGAAGACGGCATACGTGATGTGTTCCTGTGACTGGAGTTCAGACGTGTGCTCTTCCGATCTGCCGGCGCGCTGGGCGTGGGCGAGGTGAAGTTCACCGGCCAGGTGCTGCCCGGCGCAGATCGGAAGAGCGTCGTGTAGGGAAAGAGGGTAGATCTCGGTGGTCGCCGTAGCATTAAAAAAACGCGCATGTAGTAGAACGCGCGCCGGGGGAGCTCGTCGTCACCGTTGACGAAGGCCCAGGTCCTGCCTGCGTCGCCGGAGCGGAACAAGCCACCGAAATGGCCCTGGTAGTTGGCCTGGATCAGTGTGTAGACGACGTTCGGGTCACTCGGCGCCACCGCGATGCCGGCCTTGCCGATGATGCCCGTGGGGAGCCCCGGGTTGTGCGTGATGTTGGTCCAGTGCGCGCCGCCGTCCGTACTCTTGTAGATGCCGCTGTCCGGCCCACCGCTGGAGAACGTCCAGGCCGCACGGGACGCCTGCCATGCCGTTGCATACAGCGTGTTCGAGTCCGTCGGATCCATCGCCATGGTGACCACGCCGGTGTGGTCGTTGATGTACAGCACCTTGTTCCAGGTCTTGCCGCCATCGGTGCTCTTGAAGACCCCGCGCTCCGGATTCGGCCCCCAGACGTGGCCAAGCGCGGAGGCATAGACCACGTCGGGGTTCTTCGGATCGATGAGGATCCAGCTGATGATGTGTGTCGCATCCAGCCCAATGTGCTGCCAGGTCTTGCCGGCATCGACCGACTTGTACATGCCCTCCCCGGTCAGGAAGGTGTTGCGGATGTCGGACTCACCCGTGCCGACATAGATGATCTTGGGGTCCGAGGGGGCCACGGCAATCGCGCCGATCACATTGTTCTTGAAGTAGGCGTCCGAAATATTTTTCCAGGCCTGGCCATAGTCGTGGGTTTCCCAGACCCCACCGTCGGTCGTGCCCATGTAGAAATGGCTCGGCTCACTGGCTACCCCCGCCACGGCGATGGAGCGCCCGCCCACGTAGGGCCCGACGTTCCGCCACTGCAGGGCATGCAGCAGCTCACCCGTCGGTACGTTGGCTGCCGTGGCAAACGTCGCCACCAGCAACGCGGAAAGGAAAAAGACGAACCTGGCCAGAATGCGGCTTTGTCCTGCCATGGCAAACCCTCCGTACCGAATCGCAACGTCCGCAAGCCGGGCTTGTGGAAACCGGGCGACGTCCTGTCCCGACTACTCCCTGGTGATCTTCTGCAACAGGCTATGCCAAAAATCCAGAGCCGGCTGGAACTCACCGGCCAGGACGCGCTCGTCGATGCCATGCGCGCGGCTGTCACCCGGCTTGGCGAAGAACGGGCTGACGCCATATGCCGGCAGACCTTCATTGCGGAAGAACTGGTTGTCGGACGCACCGGCGCCCTGCGCGGGCACCACGTCCACGTTGGGGAAGCGCTCGTGGATGGTCGCGGTGATGGTGTCGAAGAGCTTGGGCATGATCGGCGAGGCCTGGCTCACCACCGGTTGCGGATCCTGGATGGCGATATTGACCGCGGGATCGTCGATCACCCTGGTCAGCTCGGCCTTGATGGTATCGGGACTCACGCCCGGCCACACCCGGCAGTTGATGTTGGCGTTGGCCAGCTTCGGCACCGCATTCAGCGCATGGCCACTCTCCATGGTGGTGCCGACACAGGTCGTGCGCAGCTGGCCCACGTAGGCCGGCTCAGCCGAGAGCGTGGCCGCGGCCTTGGCATCCTTGGGGTTGGCCGCAAACGCCTTCATGGCGTCGCCGAGCGGGCCCTGCATGTGCTCGCCCAGGCCCTTGAAGGAGGCCAGCGTGATCTCGTTGTACGTCACCGGGAACTGGTATTGCTCGACCTTGGCCAGTGCCCTGGACAACGTGTACAGCGGGTTGTTGTGCAACGGCGCACTGGAATGGCCGCCGGGGCCGGTGGCCGTCAACAGATAATCGACGTTGAGCTTTTCGGCCGCACCAATACGGTACAGCTCGGGCTTCAGGTCGTCGCTGTAGGTGCCGGCGCCACCCTCGGCGTCGATCACGTACTCGACGTCCTTGTATTTCGGCGCGAGCATGCGCGCCGAGGCAAAGTCGGTCTCCTCGTCCCCGGTGAGCACCACGACCAGGCCGCGCACGGGCTTGTAGCCATCCTTCTTCAGCCGCATCAAGGTCTGCACCAGCGCGACCACCTCGTTCTTCATGTCCGCGACACCGCGGCCGTAGAGGTAATCCCCTTCCTGTGCCAGCTCGAACGGCGGATGCGTCCAGCGGTCGGCGTCGGCGGCCACCACGTCCATATGGCCATTGATCAGGATGGGCTTGGCGTCGCTGGTGCCGGGGTACTTCAGGACCAGTGCGGCGCTCTTGTCGATGCCGTCGACGGGGACGATCTCGATATCGGATCTCGCGAATCCGGCCGATTCCAGGGCAGAGGCGAGGTAGCGCGCAAAGGCGAAAGTCTGGTCGCCGTGACCGGTCGCGCTCTGGTAGGCGATGGCATGTTTCAGCATGTCCATCGTCGCCGGCAGGGTACCGGGCTCACCGGCGGGCGTGTACGTGTCCTCCATGCTTCCTGCCGTGCTCCCGCTGCTTGCCACCTGCGCAGGCGCGTGTGCGGCATCCGTGGTCTGCGGGTTGTTGGGCGAACAACCCGCCAGTGCCGCCACCCCGGCTCCCAAACACAAATACGCCAATTGCCTTTTCATCGCCCTGCTCCTGTCGGGAGTACTGCCGTGATGCGGGACTGCGCCGCGTGGTCCAGCCAGCGGCGCGGTCCCGCCATGCGACACCTAGAACTTCACGCTGACCCGCGCCCAGTAATAGCGCCCAAGCAGGTCATACGTCGCGCCATCGGTGTTGTTCGTATTGAGGTTGCTGTTCTGGTAGATCAGCGGCGGCTGACGGTCATTGAGGTTGTCCACGCCAATGTCGAAGCGGGTATGCCATTGCGGCACCGCGTAGCCCAGTTGGATCGAATGATAGGTCACCGAGGCCATGGGGATGTCGACGTTCGGAATGCTCGCATCGCCGTTTTTCAAGGTCAGGTGATTGATGAATCGCGTCTGCCATTGGGCATTCCAGTTGCCCTTTGTCCAATTCAAGGTCGCCGTCCCACGCCAGCGTGAGATATTGCCAAACTGCTGGCTGAACTTCCCCGCGTAGTCGATCGACTTCGCGCCGGGTTGCCCGGGGGTCGCGCTGTTCTTGTAGGTCGAGATGTAGCTGCTGCTGAGACCAAAGCGGAAATCACCAGGATCGACACTGCCCAGGTTGAAGTGCGGCAGCTTGTAGCGCAGCGTGTAGTCGATGCCGCTGGTGCTCAGACTGCCAAGGTTCACCGCCGGCGTACTGACGTAATAAATCTGACCGGGCTGCCGCGTCGTGTCGTCATAACGGACGATGAAGCTGCAATACGGGCTCGCGTTGTTGTTGTAGCACGCGTTGACCACGGTGTCGGTCTGGATCGTCGTCAGCGTGTCGAACAGGTAGATGTGCCAGAAATCCACGCTCGTGGACAGGCCGGGGATCCAGTCCGGGTCATACACCAAGCCGAAATCAACGGACTTTCCGTGCTCAGGCCTCAGCTTGGATCCAGCCGCAACCGCGCCGGAGTACCGACCGGTAACTTGCAGTATCGAGTTTCCCGCCCAGTTCGGCGGTACGTATTGACACGCCGCGGAGTGTTGCGCGAGCTCTGCCGCTGTCCGCCGCGCACACGGGTCATTCAACGCCGCGCCACCGCCGCCGGTTGAAAGACCGTCGTACAACATGTTCAGGTTCGGCGTGCGAAACACCTCGGAGATCGTGCCGCGCACGAGCAAATCCGAAATGGGCTTCCATTCAATGGCGATTTTCTTGTTTGTCGTTGTCCCGGTCGTGCTGTAGTCCGAGCTGCGTATGCCAATGTCGAGGTTCAGGCTGTGCGCGAATGGCTGGTTTGAAAGCAGCGGGATCAATGCCTCACTGAAGATCTCCTTGACGTTGTAGCTGCCGCGGCCTGGAGACTGGCACCCGCCACCGTTGCACGTCATGGTGGCTGGATCCAGGATGTTTTCCGGGCTGACGACGTAATTCATCGACTGCTTGCGAAACAACGCACCGGCTGACAACTGGATCGTTCCAGCCGGCAACTCCCACAGATCTCCGCTGGCGTCGAACTGCGCCTGTTTGGTTGCCCGGGTAAGTACGTACTTCGCTGGCTGCTTGGCCGCCTCAAATTGCTTGCTGACCGCCGGATCACCCTGATTGAAAATGTTTGCGCCGCCATTGACCAGCGCCTGCATCTTGCTCGACACCATCACCACGGGCTCGACCATGTCGCGTTTGGTGTGGCTGTAGTTGACGGACGCGTCCCAGATCCAGCTGCTCTCCTGGCCGAAGTTTCCCCTGAGCCCGGCATTGATCTGCCCGGTGTCGGTGGTGAAAAAATGGGTCCTGGGGCCAATGCCGGTCAGGCGTGTCTGGAACCTGTAGCCACTGTTCGGATCCCCGGGAATCGGATTCTGGCTGAACGTCACACCAAAGGGATTGTTGGGATTGGTGGATGGAATGCTGAACAGCGCACTGCTGCCGAACGGAGTCGAAGCATCCTGGCCACTGGAGACGGTGTGGTTGTAAAACGCGTCCACGAATGCCGTCGTGTTGTCGGTGATGTTGTAGCTGCCGAGCACAAATGCGTTCGTGCGCTTCTGTGCGGTTTGCAGATAGTTGGATACCGCGTAGTTGTAGTTGTCGGCCGCGCCCCGGTAGCAGCGGTAATCGCCGAGGTGGGTACCATCACCCTGGTCGCGCGTGACATAAAAGGTGCCCGAGGAATTGACCGCACAACCGTATTGGCCAGCCAACGAGGCGGGCAACTGGATCCGGCCGTTGGGAATGCTGCTCGAACCGGATGGCGTGATCGTCCCGCCCGACAGATACAGGACCTGCGCGGAGAATTTCCGCTCCGGGTTGAGCAACGGGTCGTACTTGTTGTAGTCCACGCCGCCGGCGATGCTGTACCGGTCGCCGGACTTGCCGGCGGTCAGGGTGAAACCCCGTCGCTCTGCATCGCCGTGCCCCGAGATGCCCCCGTTCAAGGACGCCTGCACGCCCTGGAAATTCTTGCGCAGGATGAAGTTGACCACGCCCCCGATCGCATCGGAGCCATAGACTGTGGACGCACCCTCGGCCAGCACATCGGTGCGCTCGATCATGTCGGTGGGGATCAGGTTGACGTCGGAGTTGGCCATGCGCTGGCCATTGACCAGGACCAGCGTGCGTTCCACGCCAAGGCCGCGCAGGGACACCCGGGAGGCACCATCACCGGCCTCGCCGGAAGGTGTGGCACCACCGCCACCGTTGCTGTTGTTCTGCGGGTTGGTGGCATTGCCGGAAATGGAGGGCAGCGCCTGGAGCACGTCGCCAAGCACCGGTTTGCCACTCGCCGTGATGGCGGCACGGTCGCGGGTCACGACCGGGCTTGCGGTCTCGATGTCGACACGCCGGATGAGCGAGCCGGTCACCACGACGCCCTTCAGGTTCTGCGCCTGCGACGTGGCTGGCGGTGTCGACTGCGCCGCCTCCACGGCAGCCTGCGGTGCCGCTGCGGCAAATGCCGGACCGGCCAGCCCAAGGGCTCCGGCAGTCAACGCCGAACTTACCGCGATCGAGAGGCGATTCATGTCCAGTTTCATGGGGTTACCCTCAGTAGCGTTGAAGTTGCCGAGTGGTCGTGTCGGCCGGTCGTATCGTCAGGGATGGTGTCGACGGAGCGGGGCGAGCGGGCACGCAGGGCGTGGCCAACACGTCCCGCGTATCCATCAGGTCACCGCAGATACATCGAATTGAACAGGAACTTGAACGTGCCCTGCGGCTGCCCACGCCACTGGGGTGCGAATCCATACAGCAGTACCTTGCCCTTGCCGTAGTCGACCTCGAGCGCGGCAGCCAGGCCCTGCAGGCGTTCCGGGTGCACGGCGAATCCGCTCTGCAACGCGCTGCCGCCGGTCGGATACGAAGCCAGCACCTGGCCCTTGAATCCTGGTTTGGTCTTGAACGCCGGGCTGTTGAGGAACATCACCGTCGGGCTTTGGCGCAGGCCGGTGGTCACCGGCGAGGCTTCGCCGAGCGTGACGCCGAACAGCGCACCGGCACAGAAGAACTCGCTTTGGCTCAAGCCTTCCAGCGCGTTCTCCACCGGCAGGTCGAACAGCTCGGCCACCGCCATCGAGGCATGGTTCATCGCCACCAGCGTACCCCCGGCGTTCACAAACGCCTTGAGCGCGGCGACCCCGGACGCATCGATGCCACCGACGTATTCGGCGGGCATCGCGCCCGGCTTGTACAGGCCATCCACCAGGCGCTGGGACGGCTTCAGACTGCGCCCGGCCATGTCCGACAATACGATCACGTCGACCTTGGAACGCAAGTTGCCCTTGCGCATGTCGGCGTTGTGCAGGGTGATCGGTGCGAACTGGAACTGTTCCAGCACCCACTGCGTCCAGCCGGCATCGGCGCCAGCCTGATCCTGGCCCCAGGCCCGACAGTCGCCGACCCGTGCCCCCCTCCCCCGGCCCGCCGAGCTGTCGGCGGGGGGAGGAACCGCCGTCCCTCCGTCCGCGTCGAGAATGGCGCCCAGGGCCTTGTCATCGATGCCGCTGAGCACGATGGAACCCGCTGCACCGTCACCACCAGCGAACGCCACGTGCCCTTTTTTTGCCAGCACCGCGTTCGCGACCTTGAAGCTGGCGTTGCTGGCGTGGCTGATCGCGTACGCGGTGCCGGTGCCCTGCAAGCCGCCCTCGGTCCTGCCCTGGGTCACGCGGACCAGCGAGGCATTGACCGCGGCCGGCAGCGGTTCGGCAACGGCCACCGTGTCCACCCCGAACTGGAGCGGCAAGGTCCAGCCCGTGGCGTCATACGGCAGCTTGGGCGGCTGGCCATCCTTGTCCAGGAACACGGCCGGATACTTCTGCCGCTCGAACAATTCCTGCACCAGGCCCGCGAACGGCTGGTTCATCGGGATCACCCAGGAGCCGGCCGGATAGGTCGCCGCGGCAAGCGTCACCGGCGCCTTGTTCTGGTAAACCTCCACGCCTTGCTGGATCAGCTTCTGGGCCAGCAAGGCCGCGGTCTGCGGATCGGCCTGCCCACCCGGGATCACATACGCATGGAGACCGGCATCGACATAGCGCTTCATCGTCCGGCTGCCGGCAAGGTAGCGGTTGTACAGCAGCTCCTCGCGATACTTGACCGCGGTCTCCAGCGTCGACATCGACGCCGTCATCATGTAGTCCTCGGAATCACGCAGGCGCCAGATGCCACCCTTCCAGGGCGAGGGATAGAACACCTGCGGCTTCAGTTCCTGCCACGCCTTGGGGAACTCGCTCACGCTGTAATCGCGCGGGGTCGCCGAGTCGTGCGCAGTCTCGGTGAAGTACGCCATGGTGTGGCGGAACTCGGCGATGTAGTCGATGTAGCCCGGGTACCAGTTGTCGAACGTGGCCTGCAGGATCGCGCCGGGTTTCCCCTCCTGCTCGAAGCGCGACATCATGTTGACGCCGATGTTGCTGGTCCACACGCGCATCAGCGAATCGATGTTCGCCGAGATCGGGTCGTAGAACGGCGGCATCCAGATGCGTGCCGGGAACGGCGCGCTCTGGTGCTGCGTGTACCAGATCGCAGGCGCGTTCTTCATGCCCTCGAACGTCACCACCTGACTCTCGATCATGTTCAGCATGTAGCCGTCGCGGTTGTTGTCGTGGCCGACGTATTCCTGGTACAGGCGCGGGCTGCGCTGGTCCATGGCCTTGGTCGGCACCGGACCGCTGGTGTCACGCCCGGCCAGCTGCTGGCGGTACCAGTGCACCTCCATGTCCATGCCGTCGGGATTCAGCGTCGGCCACAGCAGCAGCACGACGTTGTCCAGGATCGCCTTGACCTCCGGGTTGTCCGGCTCGGACAGCAGCTTGTACGCCAGCAGCATCGGATGCTGGTGATCGGCAACCTCGCTGGAATGCAGTCCGCCGTCGATGTGCACGATGATCTTGGAGTTTCGCGCCAGTTCGCGTGCCTGCTCCGGGGTCAGCTGCCGCGAGTCGGCCAGCTTCTTCGAGGCGTCGACGTACTGGTCGAATTTCGCCAGATTCTCCGGATTCGAAATGATCGCGTATTCGTACGTCCGGCCCTGAGTGGTCTTGCCGATCGAGACCATCCTGATCTTGTCGGATGCCTTTTCCAGCGCATGGAAATATTTGACCGAGTCCTCATAGTCGGCCAGGTAATAATCATCCCCCGGCGTATGCCCGAGCACCGATGCTGGCGTTGGTACCTGCGCCTTCGCCGCCGCTGTGGCGCCAAGCGCCAGCAACAGCACGAACGCGGGTATGACGGTCGACAACCAACTGCTTCTTGCGCCCACGATCACCATAGAGCCTCCCCAGGGTGCCAAGCCACCCGACATGAAAGATCGATCCCGACCATCGTCCCTTGTCGCCCGGATCCGGCCCGCCCATGACATTGAGCAGTGCCGCCATCCTGGCCCTCCCCGACCATCCACCATGCACCGGTGAACCACTTGAATATCTATATACATTAAACTTTACATCTATACAAATGCACCGCAACAACGCAGAAATCGGCTCCCTGCCACGCCGCCGAACACACGGCCCCGCGCCACCAAACCCAATCGGGACGTGCCGTGCTGCCGCTGGCCGCACAGCCAATCCTGGGGCGACCCGCGGTGCCCCACTCCGAACCAACGCAGGGTTGCGGCTACTTGCGGATCGCTGCAGCAGGCGCGCGGCTGACTGGCGAGCAGCGATGGTGTCGATGATGTCGGGCCGTGCTCGAATGCAAGTCGCCACCGATGTACGTGACGGCCTTCGCGTCGCTTGCCGTTGCTGCGACCTGCCCGAGCGTCAGTTGCGGGGAGTTCGCGAGCCTGGTCGTGGCCACGGCGCATTGGTTGGGGCCCGCCACGTCTTCCGCGCCCGGACGGATTGCATGCCCGAAGGTCTGTCCAGTTGCGTCGGCCGGTGCATGGCGGCACCCGGGCATACGCACCTGCACCCGTGTCGCCGACACGGTATCGGGTACCGGCAGCCAACCACATATGCGCCCGTCCGGCGACGGCCATTTGCCTTTCACGCTCATAATAGACATGTGACCCCGACCTGACGTCGATCCATTTAAACACGAAGTACCGCAATTTGTCCAAGCCAATTATTGCGTACATACAATTGAAATATGGGTACATACATTTATGCGTGCCCGAAGCGATTATGTACATACCAATATAATCGACAATTGAAGTCACCCAGCCAGGACCGGACCCCTGCGAAACGGACGTGGATGCGATGTCCGAAAACGGCGAGTTCTGGTCCGGCAGCGGTGTTAGGGTGCAAGCATGCATACCTCACCAGCAACTGCCCTGCCCGACCCACGAATCTGCGACCTGGCCCGCAGGAGCCGTGATGCGCGCTTCGACGGCCTGTTCTTCACCGCAGTCAGCACCACCGGCATTTACTGTCGGCCGGTATGCCCGGCACCGCCCGCCAGGCGCAGCAACGTGCGCTATTACGCAAATGCTGCCGCGGCTGAGGCGGATGGATTCCGACCATGCCTGCGCTGTCGGCCGGAACTTGCGCCGGGCAACGAATTCTGGCAACACGGTGACGACGTCGTCGCCAGCGCGCTGAAGCTGATCGCCGACGGTGCACTGGCCGAACAATCATTGGAACAGCTCGCCACCCGCGTCGGCGTCGGCGGCAGACAGCTCCGCCGCCTGTTCGTGCAACGCGTCGGCGTGCCGCCACACAGCGTGTACACGACGCAGCGCCTGCTGTTTGCGAAACAACTGTTGACCGAGACCGCGTTGCCGGTGACCGAGGTTGCGCTGGCATCCGGTTTTCGCAGCCTGCGCCGTTTCAATGCGGCATTTGCGCAGGCGAACCGCATCGAACCGCGGCAACTGCGCCGAACGCCGCGCGCTGCGCGGGATGCACCGCTCGTGCTCCGGCTCGCCTACCGGCCGCCGTACGCATTTGACGCCGTGCTCGAGTTCCTGCGCACGCGCGCGTTGCCAGGTGTCGAGCGCGTCGACGCACGCAGCTACGCACGGGTGTTCGGTCCGGCCGAGGCGCCGGGCTGGCTGATGCTGGAACCCTGGCCGGACCGCTCCCACAGCTTGCGCCTGCAAGTGCACTGTTCGGATGCGGCGGAGCTGCTCGGCGTGGTCACCCGCCTGCGCCGCATGTTCGACCTGGACGCGAATCCGGCCTTGATCAACGAGACACTCGCCCGCGATCCGCTGCTCGGCCCGCTGTGCAAGCGGCGCCCGGGCTTGCGTGTCCCCGGCAGCTGGGATGGTTTCGAGACCGCGGTGCGCGCGGTACTTGGCCAGCAGATCAGCGTTGCCGCCGCGCGCACGCTGGCCGCACGCATCGTGCAGCGCTACGGCACGCCGCTCGCAACACCCCCGCAGCCTGGCCTGGAACGCCTGTTCCCGACGCCCGCCGTGCTCGCCATAGCCGACCTGGCAGGGCTCGGCGTGACCACGAGCCGCGCGCGGACGATCCAGGGCATCGCCCAGGCGCTGCAGGATGGCCGCGTGACGTTCGACCAGGCGCAGTCGCTGGACGAGTTCGTGCGGCGCTGGACGGCCTTGCCCGGGATCGGCCCCTGGACCGCGCACTACATCGCGATGCGTGTGCAGGGCGAGCCGGATGCATTCCCGGCCGCGGACCTGATCCTGCGCCGCGCGGCTGCCGGCGGCGGCGCGCCGCTGAGCGAACGGGCGCTGCTCGCGCGCGCCGCGGCCTGGCAACCCTGGCGTGCCTACGCCGTAATGCAGCTCTGGCGTGCATCCGGCGAGCTGGCCAAGCCCCCACCGACCACCGCTGCGAAACGGAGCACGACATGAGACCCAACGACGCCACGACTTATTACGACGAGATCGACAGTCCGGTCGGGCGCTTGCGTCTGGTCGCCGATGCCGGCGGCTTGTGCGGCATGTATTTCGAAGTGGAGAGCCATCCCACCGCAATCGAGCCCGATTGGATACGCGCAGGCAAGCCGTTGGAGCGGGTGCACCGACAGCTCGACGAATACTTTGCCGGCAAGCGGCAGGCATTCGACCTGGCGCTGAACCCGCACGGCACGCCGTTCCAGCTCGCAGTGTGGATGCAGCTGCGCCGCATCCCGTATGCCACAACGATCAACTACGGCGAGCTGGCACGCCGCGTCGGCAATCCGGCGGCGTCACGCGCGGTCGGCGCGGCAAACGGACGCAATCCGCTGTCGATCATCGTGCCCTGCCATCGCGTGATTGGCGCCAACGGCACACTCACCGGCTATGGTGGCGGCCTGCCGATCAAGCAATTCCTGCTGGAGCTTGAGCGGCGTACGGTGCACGGCGACCTGTTCGCAGCCTAACCGCCGCTGCGGGCCTTGGCCGGCACCACGGACGCCGGGGGCGGCAGGTTGGCGGTGCCCCAGTATTGGTCGACCAAGGCCTGTTGCGCGGCCTGGTCGCGTGCCCGTTGCGCCTGGCCGGCCATGTCGAGCTGCGCGCGATTCGGTGACGCCGACCCCAGCGCCCGTTTGGCCTGCTCGCTGACGCCGCGATGCAGGTCACTTTCCAGCTGACGCTGCTGCAGCTGGTCGCGCAGTTGCTGCTGTTGCACGCTCTGCTGGAACTGGATGGCCGCCGGCGGCGGCACCAGGATCAGTGGCTGTGCGGGTGGACTTGTTGGTGCCGGTAATGCTGGCTGCTGCGCCCCAGCCGGTCGGCACCACGCGAGGGCCAGTGCACACAGCGCGCTGGCCGCAACCCGGCAGGCTTGCCGGTCGCGAACCAGCAAGTCCATGGCGGCAAGCTTGAGCATCGTGGACATGCACCGATGATGCACGCCGCGACGTGAACGCCAGGCCATCTCCGTACCCGGCCACGGCGGGCTGGCACTTGGGGTCAATCCGTGCTGTCGCCACGCTGGGCGCGAGCTTGCGCCACCATGGCCTTCACTTCGCGCAGCAGGGTCGGCCCGTGATACGGGATGCCGTCCTTGATCGTCCACTCCACGCCGCCGGTGTGCACTGGCTTGCCGTCGACGATGTCTTCCACGCCGGTCGGGTAGAACACCTTCAGGTTCTCCAGCGGATTGCCGTTCAACACCGCCAGGTCCGCCTTGAAGCCGGGACGTACGCGGCCAAGCTCGGTCTCCTTGCCGAGGATGCGAGCGTTGTTGAACGTCGCATGCTGGATCACCTGGATCGGGCTGAAGCCGGCCTCCTGGTGCAATTCCAGTTCGCGGATCAGACCGAAGCCATACAACTCGTAAATGAAGCCAGCATCGTCGCCCGCGCCAACCAACCCGCCCTTGCGCGCGAAATCACGCACGGCCGCCATCCAGATGCGGTAGTTCTCCTTCCAGTAGGTCTCGTCGGTGGAACTCCAGCCGAAGAAGTACGAGCCGTGGTTGGCTGGGTCGGGACGGAAATAGGCTTCCAGCGTCGGGTGCAGGTAATCGGCAAACCAGGGCTGGGTACGCGCCCGCTGCAGGTCGCGCGAGGCCTCGTAGATGTCGAACGTCGGCACCCAGGCCACGTGGTGCTCGACCATGCCATCGAGCACCTTGTCCAGTAGTTGCGGATCGGCCTCGCGCCACAGATGGCCGGCCCAGCGGAAGCGGTCGGTCTCGTTGTTGTAGTTGTAGTAGGACGGGAACGCCTGCACACCATCGGCGAGCGCCGCATCTGGCACGCCGTACCAGTGCTCGATGCTGGTGGTGCCGAACTTCATGTCATCCCAGGCGTTGGTTTCCTCGACACCCGCGTGGTGCGCGATGCGCAAGCCCTGCTTGTGCGCCTCATCGGCCAGCGCCTCCATCACGTCGCGGTCGATGCCGGTGATCTTGACCCCGTCGGCGCCCTGGGCCTTGATCGTGCGGATGAACGTACGCGCCGCCTCCGGCGTGGAGCGCACGCCATACATGGGATAGATCAGGATGCGCGGCGCGGCCAGGTCGCCGCGCGCGCTCGCCGCCCGCCAGGCCAGCGCCTTCCTGGTGTCGCTGCCGACGTCGCGGATTGTGGTGATGCCGCAGGCCAGCCAGATCTTGGTCTCGTACTCGATCGGCTGCGGTTTGCCGCCACGCTCGTCCTGCAGATGCGCGTGCGCGTTGATCAGGCCGGGGGTGACGTACTTGCCGGTGGCGTCGATCTCCACCGTGCCAGCACCCGCCTGCGGCCGGCTGCGGCCACGGCCCATGGCCACCGGATCGATCGCCACGACCTGCTTGATGGTGTCGCCTTCGACCACGATATCGAACGGCCCCTTGGCCGGCGTGCCATTGCCGTCCACGACCGTGGCATTGCGGATGATCAGACGGGCTGGACGCTCGCCCGAGCTGGGCGCGGTCTGCGCGATGGCAATTCCCGGCAACAGGACGCCGGCCGCAAGGGCCAGTCCCGCAGTCAAGGCAAAGCGGGTGGATGCTCGCATGGATATCGACTCCCCAGGATGGTCATGGACACCGGTGGACCCCATGTCGCCGGTGCGCGAACGCGAATCACGCGTTGTCCGAAACTTACCACACTACCGCGTCACGGCAGCGCCGGTTCGGTACCGGGGGATGGCGGGCCAGCCAGGGGTGGCAGGCGGTAAAGCCGCCACGCCACCAGCAGGGCCAGCAGGGCCAGCACGCCGACGAAGGCACCGACGCCATTCCAGCCATGCCACGCATAGAACAGGCCGCCGGCCCAGCCAGCGACGCTGGAGCCGACGTAGTAGCAGCACAGGTACAGCGCCGAGGCCTGGGCCTTGGCGGCGCCCGCGCGGCGGCCCACCCAGCTGCTGACGATGGAGTGGCCGCCGAAAAAGCCGAACGTCAGCACCACGATGCCGAGCATGATGAGCCACAGTGGCCGCGCCAGGGTCAGCAGCACACCGGCCAGGATCATGGCCGCGGCCGTCCACAGCACCTTGCGCCGCCCGAGCTTGCCAGCCAGATGGCCCATCCACGGCGAGCTGAACGTGCCGACCAGGTAGATGCCAAAGATCAGGCCCACGGTGGCCTGG
>OFTX01000794.1_pt1 | contig 14132 bp, 13 predicted proteins | sample 1775051 | NCBI WGS metagenome assembly OFTX01 (sample SAMN08195772, study PRJEB24354) | sludge metagenome | isolation source: sludge from phenol fed wastewater aerobic bioreactor A | place: India: Nagpur | collected 2016-09-15
TCGCTAGCCGGTCGGCTGTCTCTGTCCTCGTGCAGGTGCTTGTGCAGGTTCTCGTGACGTTGCTTGTGCGGGTGCGGGTGTCGTGCGGTGTCACCGCGCCGACATCCGTGTGCCGGTGGCGCGGCAACCGGTGGTACGACAAGCAGAACCGCCCGATCCGCCCGGGCCGTGCCGGTGGCGCGGAATGGTCCTCACCACGTGGCCGCCCCTGCCATCCGCACGCGCGATCGACGAGGCTGGCGCGGTTGCGGCTGGTCGGGCACGCCGAGACCGATCGCGAGGCCGGTCGCCATATCCGCTCCGGAGGTGTGCCCGATCGCGAGCAGGCGCGCGAGCGCCCGGTCGATGTCACTGCCGAGGTCACTGCTCGGTTTCGCGTTCGGGAGCACACCCAGGCCCGCGGAACGGCAACCGCGGTCGGCGGCAGCGAGTATGACGGCGCCGGCCTCCGTGCACACATTGCCCTGCGCCGCGAGCCGCAGCAGATCCGCGGATACCACCGGGGTGCGCGCCGCCAGGTCGGGCAGCAGCGCGGCGGCGATCTGATGCGCGAGGACCGCCCGGCGGGCAGCCAGCAGCCCCGCCATGGTCCCCGCGAGAACGTCGTCACCGCCGGGTGTGGATCCCGCCCCCAGGCCGACGAGTGCCCGAACCGCCGCACGCAGACCCGCGGCGTCACCCGTCGCCAAAGCGGCGCGCAGCGCACCGACCGGTTCGTCGCCGACGCCGCGCGCCGCGCCGTTGGCCACGTCTCCGATCCGGCGAACGGCACGCGGCGAGGGCGTGATGTGCGGGACCGCGGTGCGAACGGTGCGCACCGCGCGCAGGCGCATGCCGGTGAGCTGGATGCCACCGCCGCCGACGAACGCGGCGTCCCCCTCGGTGAGGTGCCGGAACGGGCGATCGGCGGCCGTGAGCGCCGTCCGCACCCCGTTCGGGACACCGGACGCCTCGCGGGCGAGGATCGTCACGATCCGCGCGGGCCGGTCGGCCCGCGGCTCACAGCACAGCACCACGGCGGCCGAATACGCCGCCAGAATTGTCGCGGGCGTCAGTTCCCCGGAAACGAGATCCAGCACCGGAATCGCGACCGCGGCCGGGATCACCGGTAGGCCGGCCCCCCGGTCGGCGCCGGTATCGGGCGAACGGACTGCGGCCACGAGCGGCGTCGTATGCGATCGCATGCGCGATGCGGTGCACGCGTCGCCAGGCGCCCGCCGCTGCGCACCGGGGCGAAGGCTCAGATCCATGGCGGTGTCTCTTGTGTCGCTGTCTCTTGTGTCGGTGTCTCTTGTGTCGCTGTCTCTCCCGGCGCCGCGCTGGGCGCCGTGCCCGGCATCTCTCCCGGCACGGTGTCCGCCGCCGGCTCCGGCAACTTTCCCGGCACAGCACCGCCCCTTCCAGCCTCTCCTGCGAACCTAGTAGGCCATCAGTGCCGGCCGCATGGGAGAATGTGACGACGGAGCCCGGGAACTGCCGTGAAATCCGACAAGGTGTCGCAGGCCTGCCGCTGCGGCGCAGTCGAGGCCTGTAGCGGCGATTCGCCCGGCACGTCACCGGGTCCGCGCGGCTGCCGGAGCGGTTCCGAACCGGATCCCGGCCGGCGCTTCGGCAGGCATCGGGCGGGGCCGTCATAGGCGGTTGACAGGCGCGTGGCAGGAACGGCCAGGAGGATCGGCGATCGTGGTACGAACGGATTTCCCGACGGTGGCGCCGGGCATCACCATGCGCGAGGTGCTTGCGCGCCCGGCGATGGCGGGCAGTACCGTGCTCGCCGGCGCCGCGGGGTTGGACCGTGTCGTGCGGTTCGTCAACATGATGGAAGTGCCGGACGTCCTGCAGTGGACGAAGGCCGACGAGCTGCTGCTGACCACCGGCTACCCGCTGCGCTCGACGCCGGAGGCGCTGGACGACTTCGTCGCGGAACTGGACGCGCGCGGGCTGGCCGGCATCGCGGTCAAGCTCGGGCGGTATCTCGACGCGCTGCCCAAGGGCATGCTCGAATCCGCGGACCGCCTCGAGTTTCCGGTGGTGCAGATCCCGGACGGCGTCGGGTTCGACGAGATCATGAACCAGGTGCTGTCCGAGGTGCTCGGGCGGCAGGCCGCGATGCTCGCGCGCAGCGAACAGGCGCACTCGGTGCTGCTGCAGCTGGTGTTGCACGGCGGCGGCCTGCCGGAGGTCGTCGCGGCGCTCCCGGAGCAGTTGGCCGCCGTGCCCGCGCAGCCGGACGCCCCGGGCGCCGGGGAGGCCGCTGACGCCCCGGCCGTCTCGGTACTGCACGTGGACCGGACCGGGCGCACCATCGCCGCGGCGGGCGCGGAGCTTCCGGCCGCCGCCGCGGAGCTGTTCGATGACGATCACCTCTTCCGGGCCACCATGTTCGGCCACGGCATCCACACGCTCGGCACCGGCGCCGATCAGGTCTCGGTGCTCATCGCCACCGTGGTCGCCGAACGCAACCAGGGCCACCTGATCGCTGTGCGCTCCGACCGCCCGTGGGACGGGCAGGACGTGATGATTGCCGAGCGCGGGGCGACCGTTGCCGCGCTGGTCGTCACCCGCGAGCTCGCCGTCGCCGCGGTGGAGGGCAAGTACCGCGGCGACTTCCTGCGGGACGTGCTGGCCGGGCAGATGCCGCCGGCCGCGGCGGTGGAGGGCGCCAAGGGGTTTGGCTGGGACCTGACCGGGCCGATGTTCGTGGTGGTCGCCGCGGGGGTAGAGCACGGCAACGACGACGCTGCCCGTCGCCGCCGCGCCGAGCATCTCGGCGCCTCCTGGGCCGCGTGGGTTCGCCGCTGGGATCCCGACGGGGCGGCCGCCGCGTTCGCCACGGAGGCCGTCGCCGTGATGCACGCGCCGGACGGTGTTGTGCCGCCGACGGCCCGTGTGGTGGATCTCCTCGGTGGCCTCTCCTCGCCAGGTGCCCCGTTCGACGGGATCGTCGGTGTCTCGCGCGTGGTGGAGAGCGTCGCGTCGCTGGCCACCGCCTACCACCAGGCGTGGGAGGCCGTGCGGGTCGGCCGCCGGCTCGCCGGGGCCGGGTCGGTGTCCCGGTTCGACGACCTCGGCCTGTACCGGCTGCTCTCCCAGGTGCCGGATTCCGACGAGCTTCGGTCGTTCCTCACCGACACGCTCGGCCCGCTCGCCGTCGCCGAGGGGGACGTCGAGTCCGACGAGCTGCGCCGCACGCTCACCGTGCTGCTCGACACGAACCTGAACGTCGCGCAGACCGCCCGCCGGCTGCATTTCCACTACAACACGCTGCGCTACCGGATCGGCAAACTCGAGCGCCTGCTCGGGCCGTTCACCACGAACGCGAGGCTCCGCGCGGACCTGACCGTGGCGCTCTACGTGTGGCAGATGCGGGTCGCCCATCGCTGAGACCGCTTGTGGTCGCCTGTTTTTCGAGGATGACGCTGTTCGCGCCGCCCGCGGCGCCGAGTCCTTCCCGGGCGGCGGGTCAGCACGCGGAGATCGCGGCGATGGCGGCGATCATCATGTCCCAGAACAGGTCTCGATTCAGCCCGACCCCCACCCGGTGATCGAGCGCTACCGCGCCGCGGCCCGCGAAGTCCGTCACCGTCATCCCGGTGGTGTGCGTGCCGGTGCGCTCGATCTCCACGTGCGCCGGCCGCAGCGTCACTACCGCGGGGTCCGCGACCAGCGCGACTGCGCACGGGTCGTGCACCGGTGGCGCCGCGAAACCTTGTGTGGCCGAATACATTCGGCCGAAGAACTCCAGCAGGTCGACCGCGAAGGCGGCCGGTGCCGTGCCGAGATCCGCGATGCGCGAGGCGATGTCGGGTGTGGCGAGCGCCTGATGCGTGACGTCGAGGCCGACCATGGTGACCGGCCAGGGCGATCCGAAGACGATGTGCGCGGCCTCCGGGTCCGCAAGGATGTTGAACTCGGCCGCGGCGGTCACGTTCCCGCCGCCGTAGCCGCCGCCCATCAGGACGACTTCCCTTACGCGGCCGACGATGTCGGGCGCGAGCCGGGCCGCCAGCGCGATGTTGGTGAGCGGTCCGGTGGGCACCAGGGTGATGCTTCCGGCCGGCTGCGATCGCACCGTCTCGATGATGACGTCCACGCCGTGCCGCGGGTCGAGCGGAACCGTAGGAGCGGGGAGCACGGGGCCGTCCATGCCCGAAGCGCCGTGGATGTCGGCCGCGACCCGCAGCGGGCGGACCAGCGGTGCCGCCGCGCCGGCCGCGATCGGCACGCCGGTGATGCCGCAGATCGTCGCGACCGCCCGCGCGTTCCGGGTCACCTTCTCCAGCGTCTGGTTGCCGGCGACCGTGGTGATCGCCTTCAGATCGATGCCGGGGCTGCCGTGCGCCAACATGATCGCGAACGCGTCGTCGTGCCCGGGATCGCAGTCCAGGATGATGCTGCGCGGGCTGGAGCCGCCCGGGGTGTCACCGCCCGGGCCGGGGCCGCCCGGCAGATGGGTGTCCGTCATACGGCCTTCGTTCGTCCGTTCTCCGGCGCCTCGCCGCCGCTGGCCCGGTAGCAGCTGCCGCAGGTTCGGCGGCGCGCGTCCGCGCGGGTGTTCCCAGTATGACGACGTTCCGCGCCGCGCCCGCCCGCCAGGGTTTCGCGGACGAGGCCCATCCCGGAACATCGTCATACCCGAAAATCCCGCTCTGACGGTTCCCATTGCGCATCAAAGCATCAATGGTATGATGTACATATGCGGACCACCGTGACCTTGGACGATGATGTGGCGGCCGAGCTCGTCGCGCGCCAGCGCGCGGAGCGGCGCAGCTTCAAGGCCGTGCTCAACGAGACGCTGCGCGCGGGTCTGCACCCGGCGTCGCCGGCCGGTGATGCGACGGTCGTCTACACGCACCCGCGCCCCCTCGGTGCGAGGGTGGACATCTCCGATGTGAGCGCCGTGATCGCGATGCTCGATGAGGAGAAGTACGCCCATCTCGCTCACCCGCCGCGCTCATGATCCTCGTCGACACCAACCTGCTCATCTATGCGTTCGACAGCCGCGCGGACGAGCATGACGCCGCCCTCTCGTGGCTGGAGGGGGTTCTCGGCGGGCCGCATCGCGTCGGACTGCCTTGGGAAGTCACCATGTCTTTCGTGCGGTTGGTGACGAACGTCCGAATGTTTCGTGACGTCGTGACGGTGCCGCAGGCCTGGCAGCAGGTTCAGCAGTGGTTGTCGTCCCCGGTGGCCTGGGTGCCCACGACCACACCCGACCACGCCGCGCTCGTCGAGCACCTGCTCACGACGCCCGGCCTGAAGTCGGACGACGTCCCGGACGTGCATCTCGCCGCGCTCGCCCTCGGTCATGGCCTGGAGCTGCAATCCCACGACAGCGGTTTCGCCCGCTTCCCGAACCTGCGCTGGTCCGATCCCCTCCGAACCGCCGGATAGCTTCGTCCGCGTCTGCGCGGGTCTCCCCGAGTATGACGGCCTTCCGTGCCGCGCAGACATCGTGCGTCCAGCGGGGCAAGCGTTTCGACGCGTGGATCGGATCCGTCCTGAGCACTGACGACCGGCCGCGCGGCAACTGATCGACGGCAAACCGCAGCGGGATCCTGCTGCGGTACAGCGGATGATCTGCGGCCTGTCCGGTTCGTCCTTGACGCCGATCGTCGCTGACAGTTCGGTTTCCGGATGTTCGGACCCGCCGACGCAGACGTTCATAGCTCGTCTTACCGAGCCGCCGCGGAACTGGTGGGTCGCGCGGGAACGGCAGTTCTGATCGCTTGCCGGCGACTGGCGATTTCTATGCGTTCAGCTGTGCCAGCAGATCGTCGAGTTGACCGAACGTCTCGTGCGTCGCGTCGGCGGCGCCGGTGCCGGCCGCGTCGAGCGCTTCCTTCGAGGGATAGACCTCGGTCATGGTGAGCAGCGTGCTGCCGTCCCGCTCCTCGAACGTGACCGTGGTGACGGAGCTGTCCTCGCCGCCTTCATCGTTCGTCCACACGATGCGCGAGTGCGGCGTCACGTCGAGATACCTGCCGAAGAACACCATGCCGTCGCCGAAGTCAAGGCGGTAGCTGCCGCCGGTGCGCGCATCCATCTCCAGGGAGTGCAGCACCATGCCCATCGACTGCGGAACCCACCACTTTCGAAACAGCTCAGGCTTCGTCCACGCGTCGAACACGAGGCGTGCGGGTGCGTTGAACGTGCGCGTGACGACGAGTTCCCGATCCGACGTCCGTGCCACGGTCACGGGGTTCCGTTTGGCCCCGGAATCGCTAGTGCTGCTTGCGTTCATCGGTCTTCTCCTGACGTTTGAGGTCTTCCACGATGTCGTCCAATGCGCGAAAGCGCGCGTACCACAGGTCTTGGTACTGCTGGATCCATGCCGCCGCTTCCTCGAGGCGGCGCGTGCCGATCCGGCAGTGGCGTACGCGCCCGACCTTCTCGGTGGTGACGAGGCCCGCGTGCTCGAGGACGCGCACGTGCTTCCTCATGCCGGTGAGCGTCATGTGGAACCCGTCGGCAAGATCCGTGATGGAGGCTTCCGAATGGCCGAGCCGTTCGAGCACGCCTCGCCGCGTCGAGTCCGCCAGCGCCGCGAACGCGGCATCAAGGCGGCCCTGCAGATACTGAACCATATAGTTCAGTATCTAAGCAGGCGGCTCGATAGCACGCAAGAGGCGTCTCCATCGCTCCCGTCATGTTCGGCAAAACAAGTCGGGCGTGTGGGAACCTCGCCAGCAATCGCGCTACAGCGCCATTACAGCGCCACCATCGGCATATGGCGACGATTCAGATTCGTGAGCTGCCCGAAGAGGCGTACGAGGTTATTCGCCGCCGCGCGCGCGCCGAGGGACGATCCATCCAGTCGTACATGCGAGAGCGGGTGATCGAGATGTCTGAAACGCCGACCGCGCGGGAAGCCATCGCGGCCCTGGAGGAACGCCTCGCCGCAGGGTCCACGCCCGGTGCGACCCGTGAATCCGTGCTCGCCGCCCTTGACGCGGACCGCCGGTGACGCACACCTCGGGCGGCGAGGGCCGACCTCGGCACCCGGCCGATCGGGTCGTCGATGCATCGGCGCTGGCGTTCGCAGTCGGCGGGAAGGGCGCCGATGCAGCGGCGCTGCGATCCCGGATGTCGCGAATCCGCACGCACGCACCGCATCTGATCGACGCGGAGGTCGGCAACGTACTGCGTCGGCACGAACGCGTCGACTCGCTCGCGTCGGACGAGGCGATCGACGCTCTCCGCGCGGCGCAGGTGCTGATCGACCATCGATACCCGCACAGCCGTGCTCTCTCCGAGGCCGCGTGGGCCTTGCGCCACAACGTGACGTTCTACGACGCGCTGTACGTCGCCCTCGCCGTCGCACTGCGCGTCCCGCTGATCACGGCAGATAGCCGACTCGGTTCCGCACCGGGCCTGCCTTGCGATGTGGAGCTTGTATGACGTGATCCGAGCGGAGATCTCGACCGGCCAGGGCTTCGCGGAGCGGCCCCGGCCACGGAACATCGTCATACGCGATGGATCCGGCCCGATACGGCCCGAGATTCGGTGAACCGTGCGGTTTTGCGGCAGGTACCCCAGCGCAGGACGCCGTGACGCGCCGCGGCGCGGAAGGTTGCGCCGATGTCAGGCACCCGACATCGTGCGATAGGTCACTCTCCACCAATACTGGGGCGCGACACTGGCAGGTGCACACAACGAGTTTCCTGTGATGTGCGGCATACGTTCCGTGTGAAGATCGGTGGCGCCCGTGCTGCCGACGCGGGCGGTCGCAATCATGCAGCCGACCGAAAACCTCGGGTCGGAGGATCTACATGTCAGCTTTCGGTTGGAAGCTCAAGGGGGATGGTCGAGCCATTCCGGAAGGGGAAGTCGTCGCGCCTGGTGAGCGGCTGAGCTGGCCGCGCACCATCGGCCTCGGCGCCCAGCACGTGTTCGCCATGTTCGGGGCGACCTTCGTGTTCCCCATCATCATGGGCCTGAACCCGCAATATGCCGTCATGATGTCGGGCTTCGCCACGATCATGTTCCTGCTCATCGTGGGCGGCCACATTCCATCCTACTTGGGCACCTCGGCCTCCCTGGTCGGCGCCGTCACCGCGATCCGGGCGCACGAGGGCGCGACCAGCGCCGACGTCACCGGCGGCTTCCTGATCGCCGGTGCGCTGCTGGCGCTCGTCGGCGTGATCGTGCACTTCGCCGGGGGCGGGGTGGTCGCCAAGGTGCTGCCGCCGGCGGTCACCGGTGGCGTCGTCATGCTCATCGGTTTCAACCTGGCGCCGGTGGTGGCAAGCGCCTACTGGCCGAAGGATCAGTGGACGGCGGTCCTCGTCATGGTCTTCGTGACGGTCTTCGCCGTGGCCGTGAAGGGCTTCTGGTCGCGTATCGCGATCTTCCTGGGCCTGATCTTCGGCGTGCTCGTGTCCTGGCTGTTCGACGCCGTCTTCGGCGGGATCAGCCAGACCGCGGCCGACGGAACCGTGACCAAGGCGCTGCGGCTGAACTTCTCGTCCGTTTCCAGCGCGCACTGGTTCGGCTTCCCGACCGACATCACCACCGCCAGCGGCACTCTCACCGGCCCGCACCTGCCGGTCTTCTCGATCACCGCCATCCTGCTCGTCGTCCCGGGCGTCATCGCGCTGATCGCGGAGAACACCGGCCACGTCAAGGCCGTCGCTGAGATGACGGGCGAGAACCTCGACCCGTACCTGGGCCGCGGCTTCATCGGTGACGGTGTCGCCACCGCGATCGCCGGCTTCATCGGCGCCTCGCCGACCACCACCTACGCGGAGAACATCGGCGTCATGGCGGCCACCAAGGTGTACTCCACGGCGGCGTACTACGTGGCGGCAATCGTCGCGATCCTGTTCGGTTTCTCACCGAAGTTCGGCGCGGCGATCTCATCGGTTCCGCCGGGGGTGTTGGGCGGCATCACCGTGATCCTGTACGGCATGATCGGCCTGCTCGGCGCGAAGATCTGGGTGGAGAACGGCGTCAACTTCGGTGCCCCGCAGAACCTTGTCCCGCTGTCGGCCGGCATCATCATCGGCGTCGGCAACGTGTCCATCAAGTTCACGGACAACTTCGAGATCTCCGGCATCGCGCTCGGCACGATCGTCGTCATCGTGATGTACCACCTGTCCCGCTGGATCGCCCCGCATCTGCGCAAGGAGGAACTGGCTCACGGCAAGGCGTATGCGGGCGGGGCCGCGATCAACGCGGGCGATGTCTACGAGGATGGCCAGCAGGTGCCATCCAACCGCGGTCAGGATGTGGAGCCCGATCTGAAGTAACGGCTGAAAAATCGAATATGACGTTATGTGCGGCGGGTTCCCCGCCGGCATGGTGATTCGTCAGGCAATACCGGTGGGGCCGGGTCTCTCCAGCTGAGAGGTCCGGCCCCGCTGCGTATTCCGCCCGCGCAACGGGGGGCCGGGGCCCGCGCAAGGGTAAGGGCGGGTCTGCGCGCCCATTCCTGCGCCCGCTCCGGGCACTGGCACCATTCACCACCGAAACCGGACCGGGCTGGCAGGTTACGTCCGTCACGCGAGGTGTGGGACTGAGGCAGGATCAAACCATGAAACCTGCTCCCTTCCGCATGTATGCGCCGCATACCGTGGCGCAGGCCGTGGCGACGCTCGCGGCGTTGGAAGCCGAGGGGCAGCACGCGAAGGTGCTGGCGGGCGGCCAGTCCCTGGTGCCCGTGCTCGCGATGCGGCTCGCCGAGCCCGGGCACCTCGTCGACATCAACGGCATCGCCGGGCTGGACTCCATCGACGTGTCGAGCGCGGGAGTCCGCGTCGGTGCGCTGGTACGGCACGCGGAGCTGCTGCGGCACGCGGCGGCGAACCGGGTGCAGCCGCTGCTCGGCCAGGCGCTGAACCTGGTGGCGCACGCGACTATTCGCAACCGAGGCACCACCGTCGGCTCGCTCGCGCACGCCGACCCGTCCGGCGAGATGACGGCGGTGCTCGCGCTCACCGGCGGCTCCGTCACCGCGGTCTCGGTGCGCGGCGAGCGGGAGATCCCGGCGGCCGAGTTCTTCGTCGGGCCGTTGGAGTCGTCGCTCGCCGCGGACGAATTGGCGGTGTCCGCGTTCTTCCCCGCAGCGCCAGCGGGCGCGGGGACGGCCTTTGTCGAGATGGCGCGCCGGCACGGGGATTACGCGCTGTCCGGCGTGGGCGCGGTCGTCATACCCGGGAGGTCCGGGGACGAGGGGGCGCCGGCGATCGACGTGCGCTGCGGATTCCTATCGGTGTCCGAGACTCCTTTGGTGCTGGACCTTTCCGACGCGTGGGCCGCGGGTGAGGACAGCGTGATGGCCGCCGTGCGGGCCGCGATCGAACCGCAGGACGATATCCACGCCTCGGCCGACTACCGGCGGCACATCACCGGGATCCTCGCCGTTCGCGCGATCCGCGAGGCGCTGGCGAACGCGGGCAATGGGCAGGGTGACGAGCAATGGGAAGCAACGGCATGACGACATCTCTGGGTCAAGCGGCGCAGCAGGCGGTGCCCGGCGAGACGCGGCGGGTCGTCGAATTGACGGTGAACGGGGTGCACCGGTCGGCCGAGGTCGATGTGCGGCGGACCCTGGCGGACTTCCTGCGGCACGACTTGGCTTTGACAGGAACGCATGTCGGCTGCGAACACGGGGTCTGCGGCGCGTGCACGGTGCTGCTCGACGGACTGCCGGTGCGCTCCTGCCTGCTCTTCGCCGCGACGGTGAGCGGGCATGCGATCACCACGATCGAGGGTCTGGGCGAGTTGCAGCCGGACGGCACCACCAAGGTCTCCCCGGTGCAGCGGGCGTTCCGCGACTGCCACGCGTTGCAGTGCGGGTTCTGCACCCCCGGCATGCTGACGACCATCACCGCGGGTCTCGCCGAGAACCCGCACCCGACGCCGCAGCAGGCCGTCGACATGATCTCCGGAAACCTGTGTCGCTGCACCGGGTATCAGAACATCGTCGAGGCCGTGCTGCGCGCGGCCGAGCTGATGGAGAATCCGGACGCGCCGCTCCCGGACGAGGGGTTCACCGCCGACGAGCACGCAAAGGGTGACGTGTAGATGGGGCAGCGGTACTTCGGCGAACCGATCCGCCGGACCGAGGACATCCGGCTCACCACCGGCCAGGGGCATTACCTCGACGACATCGGTGCCGGGCAGCCGGTTCTCGAGGCGGCGTTCCTGCGCTCCCCGCACGCGAACGCGCGGATTAGGTCGATCGACATCGCGGACGCGCTGGACGTGGAGGGCGTACGCGCGATCTACCTGTACGAGGACCTCACCGGCCCCGTCGCCGAACCGCTGCCGGTGCTGATCCCGCACCCAGCGCTCACCGCGCCGCGCACGCCGTACGCCTTGGCGAAGGACCGGGTGCACCACGTGGGGCAGGCCGTGGCGATGGTGGTGGCCGAGAATCGTTATCTCGCAGAGGATGCCGCGCAGCGGATCGTCGTCGACTACGAGGTGCTGCCAGCCGTCGCGACCCTGGACATGGCCCGGGCGGCCGAGCGCCACGCCCACGACGACGTCCCGGACAACATCTCCGCGCACCTGCTGCAGACCGTCGGTGATCTCGACGCGGGCTTCGCGAAGGCGACGCACACGCTCGAGTTCGACCTGCACGTCGAGCGATCAGCGTCCACGCCGCTGGAGGGCAAGGGCGTCTACGCGAAGTGGGACGCCGACGACTCCTCGCTGCGCGTGTACTCCTCCACGCAGGCCTCGACATCGGTGCGCGCCGCGATCGCCGCGAAACTCGAGATCCCTTTGCTGAAGGTGGAAGTGATCGCGCCGGACGTCGGTGGCGGGTTCGGCGTGAAGATCGCCCACCCGTGGCCCGAGGAGATCATGGTGCCGTTCGCGGCCATCCGGCTGGGGCAACCGGTGAAGTGGGCGGAAGACCGCCGCGAGCACTTCATCTCCTCGTCGCACGAGCGCGGGCAGGATCACCACGTGCGCGTCGGCTTCGACGACGAGGGCGTGATCACCGCTCTGGACGTGCTCTTCTACCACGACAACGGCGCCTTCACCCCGTACGGCATCATCAACCCGATCATTACCTCCACCCAGCTGCTCGGCCCGTACAAGCCGGGCGCGTACCGGGTGGACTTCTATTCGATGTACACGAACACCGTGCAGGTGACGCCGTATCGCGGCGCGGGCCGGCCGCAGGGCGTGTTCGTGATGGAACGCACCATGGACAAGATCGCGCAGGCCCTGGGTAAGGACCGTGCGGAGGTGCGGGCGGCGAACTTCATCCAGCCCGACGAGTTCCCGTACGACCAGGGCCTGATCTTCCAGGACGGCCGGCCGCTGATCTACGACTCCGGCAACTACCCGCACCAGCTCACCATGCTTAAGGACATGATCGGCTGGGACGATATGGCCGCCCGCCGTGCGGATGCCGCTTCGCGGGGCAAGCTGCTCGGCGTCGGCATGGCCTGCTACGTCGAGGGCACCGGCGTGGGGCCCTACGAAGGTGCCCATGTGCACATCCAGACCGACGGAACCGTCGATGTGGCAACGGGTCTCACGTCGCAGGGGCAGGGGCATCAGACGATGCTCGCGCAGATCACCGCGGACGAGCTCGGCGTGCCGTTCGAGAAGGTCCGGGTGGTGACCGGCGACACCCGCCGGTTCGGTTACGCCGTAGGGACTTTCGCCTCACGGACCGCCGTGATGTCCGGCTCGGCGGTCGCCCTTGCGGCGCGCGCCGCTCGGGCGAAGGCCTTGCGGGTCGCCGCGAATGCGCTCGAATGCGACGAGGGCGACCTGGAGATCGTCGACGGCGTGGTGCAGATGAAGGGCGCGCCGGACACGAAGATCGACCTCGGCACGGTGGCGGTGCTCTCCAACCCGCTGCGCTACGCGTTCGACAAGGCCGCGCAGGCCGCGACCCAGTTCCAGGGGGTCGACGACTTCGACAAGCCGCCGGTCGCCGAGGATGACGAGCCCGGCCTGGAGGGCAAGGACTACTACTCGCCGCCCCGGTCCACGTTCGCCTCCGGAATGCACGCCGCGATCGTGGAGATCGACCCGGAGACGTTCGACATCCACATCGACAAGTACTTCGTAGTGCACGACTGCGGACGGCTGGTCAACCCGATGATCGTCGCCGGGCAGGTGCACGGCGGCGTCGCGCAGGGCATCGGCGGCGCGCTGTACGAGAAGATGGAGTATGACGACGACGGCCAGTTGCAGAACGCGTCGTTCATGGACTTCCTGATGCCGTACGTCACGGAGATCCCGCAGAAGGAGCTCGGCGAGCTGGAGCTCGGGCACCAGGAGACCCCCTCGCCGCTCAACCCGATCGGGGTCAAGGGCGCCGGCGAGGCCGGGGTGATCCCGGTATCGGCGCTCATCGCCTCGGCGATCGAGGACGCGGTCGGCTTCCCGATCGACTCGATGCCGATCTCGCCGAACGGGCTCTATCGGCTGCACGAGCGCTTCGCCGCCGGGGAGTTGCCGCGGGTGGAGCATTACGCGGCGAGCCCGCCGGCCGCAAAACGTGCCCGGCGGGGCGCGGCGACCAGAACGAAGAAAAGCGCAGACACACCGTCATAGGCGATATTGCCCGACCCGAACGCGAGCGTCGATCGAAAGGACCGTCCATGAAGATCGCAGGGACCTCCGTGCTGCACGCCGCGCCGGACAAGGTGTGGGCGGCCATCACCGACCCGGCCGTGCTCGCCGGCGTGATCCCCGGCTGCCAGGAGCTGAAGCCTTTGGCGGACAACCACTTCGCGCTCACCGTGTCCATGGGCGTGGCGGCCATTCGCGGCACCTACGCGGGCGAGGTCAAGCTGTACGACATGACGGCGCCGACGCAGCTCACCATGCGCGCAGCCGGCGCGGGCAGCCCGGGGACGATCGACACGACGGTCGGCGTGACGCTCACCGACCTGGGCGACGGCACGACGGAGCTCTCCTACGACGCAACCGCGACCGTGGGCGGACCGGCGGGCGGAGTCGGGCAGCGCGTGCTGTCTTCGGTGGCGAAGAAGACGGCGGGGCTGTTCTTCTCGGCCATCGATGACGTGATGACAGGCAAGAAGCCGGTCGGCGGGGTGGCGCCCGCGCCGGTTGCTGCCCCCGCGGCCGCGCCGGCCGGTGCCGCGTACGAGCCCGCCGCCGCAGGCGCAGGTGCTGCGGGCGTGCCCTTCGGC
>OFTX01000796.1_pt1 | contig 14116 bp, 11 predicted proteins | sample 1775051 | NCBI WGS metagenome assembly OFTX01 (sample SAMN08195772, study PRJEB24354) | sludge metagenome | isolation source: sludge from phenol fed wastewater aerobic bioreactor A | place: India: Nagpur | collected 2016-09-15
CGCTTCCTCCGTCTGTTCAGACAGTTGCAGCGTCTACCCGCGCTGTATCGCAGGATGCGACTGGTGGGGAATCAGGTGATCGCAAGTACATGCCCTCTCCCGCCCTCCGGGCACCCTCTCCCGCAAGCGGGAGAGGGATACTCCATGCGGCAAACCTACTCGATCTCGATCAGCCAGCCCTTGCCCGGTTCCACCGGAATCGCGTCGCCGGGCTTGAACGTGGCGGCGGGCTGGAAGTTCTCGACTGCGGGCGCGACGAGGCGAACGCGCTGCGGATCCAGCCCCAGCGCCTTCCAGTCGATGCGCAGCTTCACCTTCGTCGCGGCCGGCGCCCACGAGGCCAGCGCCACCAGGGTCTTGTCGCCCTTGCGCACGTAGCTGGTGGCGAGCACGTCCTTGTGGTCGGTCTGCACCGGCGTGTCGTGTACCCACCAGCCGACCATGTCCGCCTGCTCGATGCCGAACGCGTCCCACAGCTGCCACAGGCGGCGCGGATCGCCACCGGTCCACGGCAAACGGTTGGTCATGCCGAACAGCATGCCGCGCCACGGGTTGCCGCCGTTCTGCAGCATCTCGCCCATCAGGCCGTAGGGAATGCCGGAGATCTCGGTGAGCCAGTATTGGGGCGACGTCTTTTCGTAATCGAACTCCTCGCCGAACCACAGCCGGTCGATGTACGGGAACAGGCCCATGTAGAGCAGCGCGCTGTTGATGTAGCCGTCGCGCGGGTTGTACTGGTTCGCCGAGTGCAGGTCGATCAGCGGGTGCGGACGGTGCGCGTCCAGCACCTTGCGCACGCGCTTCATGGTGGTGCGGTCGTAGGCCACGTCGTCGAGGTACAGGCCGTCGATGCCGATGTTGCGCGCGAGCCAGTCCAGGCCCTCGATGTAGTAGTTGTGCCAGCGGCTCTGGCCGGCGTCGATCACCGCCGCGTCGCGGTTCTCCGGCACGTGCCAGGCGGCGATGTAGTCGCCATCCAGGTGTTCCTGCAGCCAGGAGAAGCCGCCGCCCTTGCCGCGGCTGATCACTTCACTGCACGGCCCGGGCGCTGCCTTGCCATCGCTGCCGATGCGGCAGCCGGTGAGGCTTTCCAGCATCGGCAGCTCGGGCGCGCGGTCGGACAGCTCGCGCACGGTGTCGTAGATCTTCACTTCCATGCCCAGCGCATGCGCCTGGTCGACGTAGGCCTTCATCGCCTGCGGCGTGAGGAAGGGATAGTTGATCCACGGATTGATCGGCGTGGCGTGGTGGATATTCACCACGTTCGCGCCTTCGGCCTTGATCGCCGCGAGGTCGGCGTACTTGTGGAAGTAGCGCTCGGCGAAGTGCTGCGCCGGGTCGATCGTCTTGAACGGCGTCACCCGCAGCACGAGGTTGTAATGCAGCGTCTGCCCCGCCGCCATCGTGCGCGCACCGCTGAACGCCTTGACCAGGTAACGTGCGCCATCGCGCGCGAACGTGATGCCGCCCTGCCCTGCGTTGTCCCACGAGCCCGGCATCAGCAGCGGCTGCTGGTGGTAGAAGTTCGTGTTGAGCGGGCGGCGGTAACGCTCGTCGCGCAGGTGGAATTCCAGGCCGGCGTTGACCGCGCCGATCCAGGCGCCGTCCTGGTTGTTCTCCACGTTCCACTTCCACGCGTAGCTGTCCGGCGCGGGCGAGCCGGTGCGGCCCAGGCCCAGTTCGTACTGCGCCACGTCGTTCTTCAGCGGAATCTCCAGGCGGATGTCGGCCAGCTTCACCGCCTGTGTGGCGGTGAGCGCGATGGCGTAGCTGAGCGTGCCGTCCATCTCCAGGCTCGCGCTCACCTCGCCGCGCAGCGGGCCGGCCTGCCCCGCCACCTGCCAGTGCACCTTGCCGGGGCCGTCCACCACGACCTTCGGCGTGCCGGCGGCATTCAGGGCATGCGCGCCGCCGGCGTCCTGCACCAGCAGGCGCATCGGCGCGGCGAGCAGCGCGCGCGGGTTTTTCGCGAAGCCGGTCATGCGCTCGTCGAAGCGGCTGTCGATCCGTGCCGGCAGGCCGCTGGGCGCCAGCGTCACCGTGCGGCCCAGGATGCCGAGCCTGTCGCCGTGCACCGTCACCGCGGTGTACGGCGGCACCAGCGCGTCGTCCTGCGCCAGCGTGGAGTTCAGCCAGCGCAGGCGGGCGAGCTTGAACGGATCGTCGTCGCCGTGCGCCACCGCTTCGCCCGCGTCCACGGTGATCGCCAGCGGCAGCTGGCGCGGCGGCGCGCCGTCCGCGCTGACCGTGAGCGTGCCGCGGTAGGTGCCGGGCCTGGCGTCGGCGGGAATGTCCAGCCCCATCCACAACGGCTGCACGCGGCCCTGCGCCACGTCGAGGCGGTTGGAGAACGACTGGCCTGCGTAGTCGATGCCGCCGAGGTTGAAGCAGGTGAGCTTCGTGGCGGGAATCGTGGCGCCATCCGGCCCACGCAGCTCGCCAAAGCTCACGCGCACGTCGTTCGCCGCGGCGCGTGCGGTCCACAGGCCGACCTGGAAGCTGAGGTATTCGCCGCGCAAGGCATGGTCGGCCAGCGTGCCGCCCACGCCACGTTCGGCCCAGCGTCCGGGCAGCTGGGTGAACATGCGGGCCGGGTGTTCGCGCGTCTCCGGGAACAGCAGCCAGGGCTGGTCCGGATTCGTCGCCAGCAGGCGCTGCACTTCAGCGGGCGTGGCGACGCGCTCCATGTCGGTGTAGGCGTCGAACGCGTCCACCGCTTCGTAGCCGAGCACGCGCGCCTGCGGCAGCTTCGCCGCGCGGTGCGCATCGTCGAGACCGTTGCGCTTCAGCCACACGGCGTCGGCGGTGTTCGTCGGCGCACGGTAGGTCACCGTGGGGTAGTTCGAACGGCCGTTGCTGACATAGGGCTGGTAGTAGATCGCGTAGCTGCCGGCCTGCTTCGCCTCGAACACCAGCACGCCCTCGGCCTGGTCGATGCGCTCGCGTACCACGTTGTCCACCGCCTGTCCGTCCGGGCCGACCACGAGGGTCGCCACGTTCTCCGGGTGGCGGTCGCGACGATGCCAGGGAATCGTCACCCGCACTGCCGCGGCCGGCTTCGCCACTTCCACCGTGTAGCGGTGGTTGCCGTACTGGTCGGCGTTCCAACCCAGTTGCACGCCGTCCTTGAGCGTCAGCGTCTGCGCCGTGGCGGTGCCGGCGGCGAACAGTGCGCACGCCAGCAGGCAGGCGATGGGTGATTTGCTCATGGCGGCCCCGTTGGATGATCGACGCGAATATGTAACCCGCCGACCATCTTTTCACAAGCAAACGATTTGATACGGAACCAATCGAAGCATCATCAGGCACTGCGATCGCTGCGCAAGGCGCGCAAGGCTTCCTCGTCGCCGGCTGCCTCGCGGCCGCTGGCCCAGCCGAACAGCGCGATGCCGAGCACGATCGCCAGCGCGCCCAGCGCCGCCCAGCCGTGCGGCCACGCCTCGCCGAGCAGGGCTGCGCCCAGCGCGGTGGTGAAGAGCAGCTCGGCCGCCTGCATCGCCTCCACCGCGGCCAGCGCAGTCGGTTGCGTGCGCACGCGGTCGGTGGCGGCGAAGAACAGCACGGTGGCGATCACGCCCGAGGACAAGGCCACGCCTCCGGCGAGCAGCACCTCGCGCCAGCCGGGCAGCCCGATGGTGAACGCGGCGATCGCGGCGAACAGCAGCCACAGCGGCCAGCTGCACAGCGTCATGCCGAACACGCGCTGCAGCGCGTTCACCCGCTGCGCGCTGCTTTCCAAGTGCAACAACAGCATGCGGTTGCCCAGCGGGTAGGCGAATGCGGCCAGCACCACCGCGCCCGCCGCCAGCCAGTCGCCGGTATCCAGATGACCGTGGGCATGGCCCCATTGCAGCGCGAACACGCCCGCCACGATCAGCACGCCGATCGCCAGCGTGGGCCAAGCCAATCGCCGGCGCGCGTCGCGGTAGATCAGCGGCGCCAGCAGCGGCCCAGCCAGCACCGTGGTCTGGAAACTACCGGCCACCAGCCAGGCCGGCCCGCTGCCGGCGGCCCAGGTCAACGGCACGCCGAACAGCACGAAGCCCACGCTGCTCCACGTCAGCCAGGCGCGCGGATGCGCACGCAGCTCGCGCGGCAGTTCGCCCAGCCCGCCACGCCACGGCAAGGCCAGCGCCAGCAGCGGCAAGGTGATCAGGTAGCGCAGGATCACCGCCCACGCCCAATGCCCGCCGCCGCTCACCAGGCTGCGGTTGAGCACGTAGGTCATCGTGAAGAACAGCGCCGAGCACAGCGCCAGTCCCACGGCGGCGAAGGCATGGCGGCGCATCGGCGGATCGTCGGCAAAGCGCGAGTGTGGCAAATCGCGCGGGCTTTGCGTAGCGCCTATAAATCAGATTCACGGACGATGATTCATGAAAAGGTCTCATCCGCCGCAGAATTGATCGAGGATGCGACAGAGGTTGCCATCGTTGCCGCTGCATCAGTCAGCTTTCCAAGAAGTCAGACTTGGCGTACTGCAAGCAATTGCTTGACATAACACGATTCGTGATTTCTTATCGTCCATGTCACGGGCGACTCGGACGACTGAAGGGGAAAATAAATGCGTAGTAGTCGGCAAAGTCTGAGGATTGATCTAGGCGCACTGCTGCTGATGGCGGTAGGCATCGCGCATGCGCAGACCTCAACGAAGTACTACTACTATACCGATCCCCAAGGCACGCCACTGGCGAAGGCAGATGCGCAGGGCAACATTGTGGAACGCTACGAGTACACGCCCTATGGAACACCTGTGCCAAGCGTGAGCACAGCACCGAATGGTCCAAGCTACACGGGGCATGTGAGCGACCCCGAGACAGGGCTCGTGTACATGCAGGGTCGTTATTATGATCCGACAATTACCCGATTTTTGAGTCCAGATCCCGTTATGCCAAGCGCGGGAAACCCATTCAACTCCAACCGTTTTGCATATGCGAATAATAACCCCATAATCAATATAGACCCAGACGGAAGAGTCGTTAAATACGCATACGCGAACGGCGCCACCAAGAACGACAGAATCGCAACAATGAATTATCTTTCATCACCCCCGACCGCACGACATGAAATATCACAATTAAAAAACTCCAAACAAATATACACCATACTCTTCGATAACAACCAAGAGAGTCGTTATGACGATAAATCACGCACCGTGATCATCAACCCTCAAGAGGGGATTGTTGTGAAATCCACTGGAAAAATCCAATCTCCTGCCATAGGTGGCGGTCACGAAATCAGCCATGGCGCAGAGCATGATCGGAGAGGAACTGGGAAGTTTATAAAAAACCTCGAAGCCCCAGTTGTTTCGTCAGAGAACACACTTCAAGGCGGCGTACGTGTTACCTTTGGGGTCAGCCCTGAAGAGAAGCGTGCCACAGAAGTTGAAGGCAAGATTGCAAACGAACTTGGCGACAATGGTCGAAAAGATTATTTGGACAGCGAAAAGGGAAGCGTAAAGACATGCGGACCCACGAGCACAGTAGAATGTTAACTAAATCCATTCTTTACTGCATCATACTGCTCGCGACTCTACCTGTGGCAGCCGGAGCTGATGACGAGCCTGCAAAGGCAGCTACAGATTTGCTGGAAAAAATACGCAGATCAGATCATTTTACACTGTATATCGTAACGAGAACGGAGAAATACTCTCTAAGCGTCGATGAAATAAAAAGCAGTTCATCAATAAAAATTGATCGAAAGTGTGGCGCGAATTGCACAAATGTCATGAGTCAAGTCATTTCGCATCTCAAGCATTCAACGCAAACACAATGCCAGAATGATCAGCAAAATATTCTTATAGAAATTGGCGACATTGGAGAAATCACTTACAGCCACTCCGGAAGAATGATAAACTTCGATGGTAGATGCTTTTTCAATAAAAAGAGCATTAATAATGTCATTGAAAACTCAAATTTTATATTTAATTAATCTCAACCCCAAGCCCTTTACCAATACCCGCCATCAAATCGTGTGGCTACAGTTGAACTCAGCCGTTCGGTAACTGCGTCAACAAGGGCAGCCGCAGCCGCACTTCGAGCCCGCCACCCTCGCCATTGCGCGCCAGGATTTCGCCGCCATGCGCTTTCGCCACACGCTGCGCGATGGCGAGCCCCAGGCCGTGGCCGTCGGCGCGCGCGGCGTTGCTGCCGCGGAAGAACGGGCGGAACAGCGAGTCCAGTTCCGCTTCGGGCACGCCGGGGCCGTGGTCGCGCACGCAGCACTCGGCCTGCCCGCCGATGCTGCGCACCGCCAGCTCCACGCGACCGCCCTCGGGGCTGTACTTGATCGCGTTGGCGATCAGGTTGCCGAGCGCACGCTCCAGCAGCACCGGGCTGCCGACCACTTCGACCGGCGCATCGGCGGGCTGCCATTGCAGTTCGAGGTGGCGCGCCTCCGCCTCCAGCGCTGCCTGTCGCAGGCCTTCGTGCGCGAGTTCGGCGAAGTCCAGCCGCTCGCGCTCCATGCCCGGCAAGCCGCCTTCCATGCGCGACAGCGCCAGCATGTCGCCGGTCATGCGGTCGAGCCGGGCGATCTCCTGCTCGGCCTGCTCGAAGTACGCCGCCGCCCGCGCGGGATCGTCGCCGCGCTGGGCCAGGTCGAGGATCAGTTGCAGGCGCGCCAGCGGCGAGCGCAGCTCGTGCGAGAGATCCTGCAGCACGCGCCGGTCGTGCGTCACCAGCGCCTCGATGCGTTCGGCCATCGCGTCGAAATCGCCGGCAAGCTGGGCCAGCTCGTCGTGCGTGGCGCCGCCGGCGCGTCCCACGCGCGCCGACAATTCGCCCGCGGCCATGCGCCGCGCCGCCGCGCGCAGCGCCTGCACGGGCTTCGCCACGCTGCGCGCCACCCACCAGCCGACCAGGCCGATGAACAGCAGCGACAGCGCGAGCTGCACGCCGAACAGGATCTGCGCGCGCGTCTGCGGGCGCAGCCGCGTGTGCGAGCGGCTCATCGCCACCAGCTGGCGCAGCTGGCCGTCGGTGCCGCTGACCGGCTGCACCGCCACGTAGGCATAGAACCCGCGCCACGGCCGCAGCACCAGGCCGCGATCGGCCGCCAGCATGCTCGGCAGCGCCTGCCGGGCCGCCGGCGGCAGGCGGATCGGCAGCAGCGGCTGACCGTCCTGGAACAGCGTGGCCTCGATGCCCTCGTGGCGCTGCCGCGCGGCCCACGCGGACAGTGCCGGCGCGCCGCCCTGCTGCCAGGCCTGGTCGGCCGACTGCGCCAGCGCGCTCCAGTCGATCTCCACCTCGGTGCGGTATTCGATGTAGCGCCGGGTGAGGAAGCCGCCCAGCACCAGCACCAGCAGGTTCACCGCGCAGAACCACAGCAGCAGGCGCCAGTACAGCGAGCTCTTGAACGGATTCATGGCGCACCCGCCACCAGCACGTAGCCGGCGCCGCGCACCGCGTCGATGCGCGGCGACTGGCTCGATGCCTCCGCCAGCTTGTGGCGCAGCCGGCTCACGTGCACGTCGATGCTGCGGTCGTAGCGCTCCAGCTCGCGGCCCAGTGCGAGGCGGGTGAGCATGGCCTTGTCCACCAACTCGCCCGCGCGTTGCGCCAATGCCAGCAACAGCTGGAACTCGGCGCCGGTGAGCGACAGCTCCCGTTCCCCGACCAGGGCGCGGCGTTCGCCCGGCAGCAGGTGCAGCGCGCCGACCTGCAACACGCCGGCGGCGCTGCCGCCCGGCGCATTGCGTCGCAGTTGCGCGCGGATGCGCGCCAGCAGTTCGCGCGGCAGGCAAGGCTTGGCGAGGTAATCGTCCGCACCCAGTTCCAGCCCCACCACCCGGTCCACCGGCTCGCCGCGCGCGGACAGCATGATCACCGGCAGGCGGTACTGCCGGCGCAGCTCGCGCAGCGTCTCCAGGCCGTCGCGGCCCGGCATCATCACGTCGAGGATCAGGAGGTCGGGCCGCTGCGCCGCATGGTGCAGCCGCGCCAGCGCTGTCTCGCCATCGTGGGCGAGGTCCACGGCAAAGCCTTCGCACTGCAGGTACTCGGCGAGCAGGCTGCACAGCGCGCGGTCGTCGTCGGCGATCAGGATGCGGGTCATGGCGCTATTTAGCGGTGCGGCGGCCGCCGGCGGCAACGGCTTTACCCATCTTTACGCTTGCGCAAAGAACATACACGCGCGGCTGTCGTCCAATGCTCACACGTTCCACTCCTCCCCCAACGACAGAGGCGACAACACATGCGCAAGAACCTGATCATCGGCCTGGCCCTGGGCTCGGCGCTCACCATCGGCAGCTTCGCGGTCGCGGCGCAGGCCGGCCCGCACGGCGGCTGGGGCCATCACGGCCACCACGGCATGATGGCGTTGCACAAGCTCGGCCTGAGCGACGCACAGAAGGCCAGCATCAAGCAGATCATGCGGAGCAGCTTCGAGCAGAACAAGGACCAGCGGCAGGCGCTGCGCCGGCAGCGGCAGGCGTTCGCGGCGATGCAGCCGACCGACCCTGGCTACCAGTCCGCCGCCGCCGCGCTGGCCCAGGCCGAAGGCGCCGCCACCACGGCGCGCGTGCAGCAGAGGGCCAACGTGCGCGCGCAGGTCTACGGCGTGCTGACGCCGGCGCAGCAGGCGCAGCTGGCCTCGATCAAGGCGCAGCAGCAGGCGCGCAGGCAGCAGTGGCAGGAGTTCAAGGCCCAGCATCCGGTGGACACCGGCTCGCCGAGCGGCCAGTAAGCCCAAGCTGCGCAGCCCCTCCCTCTGCGCAGCGGGAAGCCGCGTCGATGCGCAATCGACGCGGCTTTTTTTCGGCGGCAACAAAACCTCAGCGATAACGCCAGTACCCGCCGACCCAGACATGGCTGGGCGCCCAGTAGCCCGGCACCCACACGCGGGCGGGACGCGCCACCACCACGCATCCGGTGAGCGCGCAACTGCCGCCGAGCAAGGCGGCGGCGATCAGGCAGGTGGACAGGAATCGACGCATGGCACGCTCCTCGTGGGGGATGTGCTGCGAACAACGCCCGGCTGCAGGCCGCGATGACGCGCATCGCGGCGCTTGCCGTGCGGAATTCAGCCGGCCCTCATCTTCCGACCAGCGGCGATCTCAGCGTCCTGCGGCGCGTGCGGTGGCGTGCGTGATGCGGTGGATCAGCCGCGCGGCGACGCGGGCGGTGACCTTGTCGCGATCGTGCGGCGGCGACAGCTCGGCCACGTCCAGCACCTTCAGCTTGCCGGTGGCGGCGACCGCATCGAGCAGCGGCTCCACCACCTCCAGCGGCACGCCGCGCGCGCTGGGCGCGCTGACGCCGGGCGCCATCGCGTGCGGCAGCGCGTCGAGGCAGATGGTCTGGTAGATCACGTCGACGTTCGCCAGCTTCGCCTGCAGTTCCGCGATGCGCGCGGGCAGGTCGAGCAGGCCCAGTTCGTCGTCGCGCACGTAGTGCACGCCGAGTTCGTGCGCGGTGTCGAACAGCACGCGCGTGTTCGCCGAGGCGCTGATGCCGTAGACGCAGTAGTCCAGCGGCAGGCCGCGCGCGGCGGCGTGCTCGATCGCCTGCAGGAACGGCGTGCCGGAACTGCCGCGATCCTGCCGGCGCAGGTCGAAATGCGCGTCGATGTTGACGATCGCCACGCGCGGGCGACGCTCGCGCAAGTGCAGGGCCAGGCCCTGATAAGTGGCGAACGCGATCTCGTGCCCGCCGCCGAGGCCCACCGGCAGGTGGCCGGCGTCGAGCAGCGCGGCGAGCCGTTCGGCGTAGCGCTGCTGCGCGCCTTCGAGGTCGCCGTCGTGTACATCGACGGTGCCCGCGTCGTACAGCGGCGTGTCGTCCAGCACCGGCAGGTTGGACAGCATCGCGCGCAATGCCGCTGGACCTTCGGCCGCGCCCACCCGGCCGCCGTTGCGGCGCACGCCTTCGTCGCTGGCGAAACCCAGCACCGCCACGCCGGGCGCGGTGCCCGGCGCGGGCTCGCGCACCCATTGGTGCCAGCGCCGCGTGGCGGGGCCTTCCGGCAGGTCGACCCGACCGCTCCAGCCGTTCATCGGTTCACCTGCCGCGAGCGGCGCATGCGCATGCCTGCATTCGTGTTCATGCCGCGCATTGTAGCCGGCACGCTCGCATCCGCTTCACCGCCGCCATCGCAGCATGCGCGCATGGCAAGGAAAAACGGCGAACGCATCCCGAAGCTGCGCCTGCGCCTGGCTACGCCCGACGACGTGCCGGCGCTGGTCGAACTCACCGCGCGCGTCTACACGCCCGAAAACGGCTACTCGGCGGAAATGCTGCGCTCCCAGCAGACGCACTTCCCGCAGGGCCAGTTCGTGGTGGAATACGAAGGCAAGGTGGTGGGCTATTGCGCCACCTTCCGCATCGACGAGGCCGCCGCGCTGGCGCCGCACACCTGGGTGCAGATCACCGCCGGCGGCATGGCCTCGCGGCACAAGCCGGACGGCAACTGGCTGTATGGCATCGAGGTGGTGGTGCACCCCGACTATCGCCGCATGCGCATCGGCCAGCGCCTGTACCAGGCGCGCAAGCGGCTGTGCATGGACCTCAAGCTGCGCGGCATCGTGTTCGGCGGGCGCATCCCGGGGCTGGCGCGCAACATCCAGCGCTACGGCAGCGCCGAGGCCTACGTGCAGGCGGTGCAGGAAGGCCGCCGCCGCGACCTCACGCTGAGCTTCCAGCTGGCGAACGATTTCGAGGTGATCGGCCTGCTGCGCAACTACGTGCCCTCGGACCACGATTCGCTGGGCTGGGCGGTGCACCTGGTGTGGCGCAACCCGCTGCTGCTCGACCAGCCGGACATCCCCGCGACCGTCTCGCCGCGCCTGCTGCCCAGCACGGTGCGCGTGGCCTCGGTGCAATACCTGCAGCGGCGCATCGCCTCGTTCGAGGAATTCGCCACCCAGGTCGAATACTTCACCGACATCGCCGCCGACTACAACGCGGACTTCGTGGTGTTCCCGGAGATGATCACGCTGCAGCTGCTGTCGATCGAGAACACCGAACTGCCGGCCACCGAAACGATCCGCAAGCTCAGCCAGTACACGCCGCAGGTGAAGGAGCTGTTCGGCCGGCTGGCCGTGCACTACAACATCAACATCGTCGCCGGCACCCACCCCACCGAGCAGCCCAACGGCGACATCCACAACGTCTGCTACGTGTGCCTGCGCGACGGCTCGATCCACGAGCGCGAGAAGCTGCACCCCACGCCCAGCGAGCGCATCACCTGGAACGTCTCGGGCGGCGACAGCGCCGCCACGGTGCAGACCGACTGCGGCCCGGTCGGCGTGATGATCTGCTACGACAGCGAATTCCCCGAGGTGGCGCGCCACCTGGTGGACCAGGGCGCGCTGATCCTGTTCGTGCCGTTCTGCACCGACGTGCGCGAAGGTTACCTGCGCGTGCGCTATTGCGCGCAGGCGCGCGCGGTGGAAAACCAGTGCTACGTGGTGCTCTCCGGCAACGTGGGCAACCTGCCCGGCGTCAACAATTTCGACATCCAGTACGGCCAGAGCTGCATCCTCACCCCCAGCGACTTCCCGTTCGCGCGCGACGGCATCGCCGCCGACTCCACACCGAACAGCGAGACCGTGCTGTTCGCCGACCTGCACCTGGAAAGCCTGGCCAGCGCGCGCAACGCCGGCGCGGTGCAGAACCTCAAGGATCGCCGCTTCGACCTGTACGAGACGCGCTGGCGGCCGAAACCGCGTTGACGGCTCTGCGATAATCCGCGCACACGCCGCACGGAGTCGCTCATGTCATCGCCCCGCTGGGATCGCCTGTTCACCCGCGCCACGCTCGCCACGTTCGTTGGCGACACGCCATTCGGCCTGATCGAGGACGCCGCGCTGGCCTGCGCCGACGGCCGCATCGCCTGGCTCGGGACCATGCGCGAACTGCCGCCCGACACACACGCCGCGCACACGGAAGATCTCGACGGCGCCCTGCTCACACCGGGCCTGATCGACTGCCACACGCATCTGGTGTTCGGCGGCGACCGTGCCCACGAATTCGACCTGCGCCTGAACGGCGCCAGCTACGAGGAGATCGCCCGTGCCGGCGGCGGCATCAATTCCAGCGTGCGCGCCACCCGCGCAGCCGACGAGGACGCGCTGTTCGCGCAGTCGCTGCCGCGCGCCCGTGCCCTGCTCGCCGACGGCGTCACCACGCTGGAAATCAAATCCGGCTACGGGCTGGAACTGGAAAGCGAGCGCCGCATGCTGCGCGTGGCGCAACGCATCGGCGCCGAGCTCGGCATCACCGTGCGCACCAGCTTCCTCGGCCTGCATGCGCTGCCGCCCGAGTACAAGGATCGCCGCGACGACTACGTGGCGTTGGTCTGCGACGAGATGCTCCCCGCGCTGGCGGCCGAAGGCCTGGTCGATGCGGTGGATGCGTTCTGCGAGCGCATCGCCTTCACGCCGGCCGAGACGCGCCGCCTGTTCGAACGCGCGCGGCAACTGGGCCTGCCGGTGAAGCTGCACGCCGAACAACTCTCCGACCAGGGTGGCGCCGCGCTGGTGGCGGGCTTCGACGGCCTCTCCGCCGACCACCTGGAACACCTCGGTGAAGCCGGCATCGCCGCGATGGCAAAAGCCGGCACCGTGGCCGTGCTGCTGCCCGGCGCCTTCTATGCATTGCGTGAAACGCATCTTCCGCCCGTCACTGCGCTGCGCGAACACGGCGTGCCCATCGCCATCGCCACCGACTGCAACCCCGGCACCTCGCCCCTGCTCTCGCTGCGGCTGGCCGCCAACATGGCCTGCACCCTGTTCCGCCTCACGCCCGAGGAAGCGCTGCGCGGCGTCACCGCTAACGCGGCCCGCGCACTGGACCTCGCCGACCGCGGCACACTCGCCGCGGGCCAGCGCGCCGACCTAGTGGCCTGGAACGCGCGGCAACCGGCCGAACTGTGCTACTGGATTGGCGGGGCGCTGATGCGGCAAGTATGGGTCGCAGGGCAACCCGCTTGCGCAACCGCATCAACTTGAGCACCGAGGGCGACAGACCGGACTAGCCGCGACAGCGTGTCGGGGAGTCGGAAACGGCGGTTGAAACCGTAGGCGACTTCGATGAGGTAGCGGCAGGCATGGTGCTTCTGCAAGTGCCGGGTATCAACGCGGAACAGGAGCGGAGTAATGGAAGTGCTTGAATTTCTAGACCCCGGCATTCGCAGGGTTGTTGCAGTGCTGGCGGCCGACGTCATCGAGCACGCGTCGTCATTCGGCGATGCGCACTGGGGTGTTACACCGTTCCGCGATGGGCAGTTGAGAGTCAACGTCGGGTGGACGGAGATACTTACCGCGCAACTGTTGCAGCTGCGGCTCATCGTGGATGGCCGGCAAGCTCGCACGCTCATGCTTCCGGACGGAGCCGTGCTGCACGAGCGGGATGAGGGTCACGGTTACTACCCGAGCATACCGGAGTCGGTGTGCATCGAGCTTCCGTACGTATCTGCCACGCTGCTGGAACGTACTGCGGCGACCTTGCACCCAGCACTTTTAGAGGCGGTTCGAGTGGCTGCCCGCCGTGCATCGGGTCGCGGCGTGAAGGCCGGGCACAGTCAGGAGGCGCAGGCGGAGCTTGCGCGTCTTGCCGGTCGAAGGCTCCCGCCGCCGCGCTACGCGTTCGTGCCGGGCGAAGCAGCACCTCGAGCGCTCGAGCGTATGGAAGGTGCGTTACGTCGCGTAGTCGGGTCAGAGTACGAGCGTAATCCAGCTGCACGTCGTGCCTGCGTCGAGCACTACGGCGCGACGTGCGCCGTCTGTGGTTTTTCGTTCGAGGCAGCGTACGGCGAGATTGGCCACGGGTTCATCCATGTCCATCATCTGGTACCACTGTCGTCGCAAGGGAAGGCGCACCACGTGGACCCCGTGCGTGATCTGCGACCGGTTTGCCCAAATTGCCATGCAATGCTCCATTCCGCAGACCCGCCACTCACCATCAAAGAGCTGCAGGATCACATCGCAAAAGCGTGAACCGCTCCGGCTTTCTCGGAGGCTATCTGGTTTGAGTCACGCGGCCTTGGCCAGCGCAGCCTGTTGCCGATAGTAAGCCGCTTCGGCTTCCGCTGGCGGGATGTTCCCGATCGGCCCCAGCAGTCGGTGGTGGTTGAACCAGTGCACCCAGTCGAGCGTGGCCATCTCCACCGCCTCGCG
>OFTX01000798.1_pt1 | contig 14083 bp, 13 predicted proteins | sample 1775051 | NCBI WGS metagenome assembly OFTX01 (sample SAMN08195772, study PRJEB24354) | sludge metagenome | isolation source: sludge from phenol fed wastewater aerobic bioreactor A | place: India: Nagpur | collected 2016-09-15
CATTTCCGGCTATACCCACGGTGTGTATCCTGCAGCATCCTGTGCAATATGTCCCAGTTCTACGCACACTCCATCAGCGGTGTGCGTCCTGCAGCATCCTGTCCAATATGTCCCAGTTCTACGCACACTCCCCGGCCTCGCGCCGTTCCGGCTATAGCGAAGATAGGGATACTTAGCGAGCCAAACAAAAGGTGTGAGTCTAGCAGCATTCCGCCTGATTTGTCCCAGTTCTACGCACACTCCATCAGCGGTGTGCGTCCTGCAGTATTCCGCCCGATTTGTCCCCGTTCTACTCACACCGCGAGCGCACCCGCCGAGAGCCCGCTCCGCAATCCCACGCCCACACCTCGCAAGACGCCGACCACCGCCTATGACGCCATTCGCGGCGTCCCGCCGCCAAGCGCCGCCGGTTATCCACAGACCGCGATGTCATCCACATTCTCAACACGGCCACCCCGCGAGCACCCGGTCGCCACTTCACTGGACGGATGCAAGCGAAACACGAGCCGCGTCTGCTGCAGAGCGCGGCCACCTTGGATATCCGCACGCTCCTGGCGAGGCAGTCCGGAACGCTTCTCCGAGCGCAAGCCCTCGCGACGGGCATGCCGCGGGAGAGGTTCGACCAGATGGTCCGGTCCAGGCGGCTGGTCAGGGTCTTTCCCAGCGTCTACACGAATCGCGACCCCGCTGATCCCGCCGTGCGCCTCTGGGCGGCATGGCTCTGGGCCGGCGAGGGCGCCGTCATCGGTGGCGGCGCGGCGCTCTTCGGGCACGGCGTCATCGACCGGATGCCGCGCTCCATCACCATCTACGTGCCGGTGGCTCGCGCTCGCTCACGACGTGATCCGCTGCGCCTCATCCGCACCCCGCTCGATCCGCGAGACGTGGGGTGGCACAAAGGAATCCGCTTTACGACCCCCGCTCGGACCTGCCTGGACCTGGCACGCTGGGGCGAGCGGAACGACTATCTCGAGGCCGTCCTCCGCCGCGATCTCACCAGCCCGGACGCGCTCCGGGCCAGTGTCCAGCGGATGGCCGCGGTGCAAGGCTACGACCGGGCGCTTGCCGCGGCGCACGCCGTCCTGACCCGGCCGTGGTCCCATCCCGAGCGCAGACTGCACCGGGTACTCGCGGACGCCGGCGTCACCGGATGGGTGGCGAACGACCGCACGCAGACGGCAACGGGCACCGTGTTCCCCGACATCGGCTTCCCGGACATCAAACTCGCGATCGAGATCAACGGCAAGCGCTACCACGACGAGGCCGTGGACCCGAACGCGTTCGAGCGGGACCACCGCCGCGAGCAGGCCCTGGTCGACGCGGGTTGGATCGTCATCCGCTTCACCGCCAAGCAGATCGAAAACGACCCGAAAGGCGTCTTGCACACGATCCTGCAGATGGTCAATCGTCTCCGCGGAATTGCCGCGTGACGAACCTTCCGAGTATGACGCCGTTCGCTCCCGCTATTCCGATTCTGCAGGGCCCCGATAGACCAGGGGGCGGGGTATCGGCCGGGCATCGCATCGACTGGCGGCAGCACGCACGAACGGTGCGCGCAATGCCCACCCGCCCCAGCAGCCTGGCCGACCTCCTCGACGCCGTATCCCTTGCGGCGGAACCGAAGTCCGCCGAGACCTCAGCGCCACGGTGCTAGCGTGTCGCGGTACGCGGAGGTCACGATCCGACTTGAGCTACCACCGGACGACGTCATCCTCATCGTTCGTGGAGGCGAGCGCGGTCTCCTCGCCGAAAAAGTCCGCGATGACGCCGAACGCTCGCGCGCCATTATGGGCATTCTCGGCATTTCTGTGCAGTCGTCTATGCCAGGCGAAACCCTCGCGGATATGTGGAGTCGATCCAGGGTGCTCCGCGGCCGGGACGTCGTCTGGTGGTCGACGGTGGGACGGCTCCGGTACGCGGGTTTTCCGGTACTTCCCACCGGACGCGACGAGCGGCACTTCACCGTCGTCTTGGCGCATCTTGAGGATGCCTCGCTCGGCATGATGGGCGAGCTGTTCACGAGAGCGCAGCAATGACGAAGTTGCAGATCCCGGCACTGACGCGGACCATGAGGTCCATGAACCCGAAGGCGATCGTCCAGGTGGACTTCCACCTGTGTCCCGACGGACAGCACACGCTTGCGCTTGCCAGCGATGTCACCCCCGGGGCGGTGCTCGCTGCGGGCGATGTCGTCGCGGCGACCGACGGCGATGTCACACACCTCGCGGTCGTCGACTCGCTGACCGACAACGTGGTCTCGCTGGTCATCCTGTGGGACGCGACCGTCCCGGCTGCCTGAGCTTCGCCGCGTTACCGTGGCGGCATCCGTTGGATCGGTTGCCGTTCTGCCGCGCCCTTCCCGGGCACGCCGCGCCGTATCTTACGAAGATCCATTGACCGGATCCGCTTCAGTCGTCATACTCAGCATTCATAATCTAATTCGACAGAGTGAGGCGAAGCAACCATGGCACTGAAGCGAACCACCGGACTTCTCGCTTCCGCGTTTGCCGCAACGCTGACAGCGACGACGCTCGCCGCCTGCTCGCAATCGACAACACCCCAGCCCGGCGCGGGCACCGGGTCACAGAGCGATAGCGGCTCCGGCGCAACAGGTTCCGGCACGGCAGGCTTCGACGAGAAGAAGTACAGCGGCCAGACGATCCACGTCATGCTCGACGAGCACCCGTGGACGGACGGGGTGCAGCAGCACCTCAAGGAGTTCACCGCCGCCACCGGCATCACCGTAGACCTGAAGACCTACTCCGAGGATCTGTACTTCGACAAGGTCGACCAGGCACTCCGGTCGAACAATCCACCGGATGTGTACATGACCGGCCTCGATTTCGATGCCGCGAGCCAGTTCGGCGCAGGCCTGATGGAGCCGCTCACGCCCTACATCGACGACGCCACGAAGACCCCAGCCGATTACGACATCGCCGACTTCCCGAAGGGAACCCTGCAGCCGGCGGAGTTCCCCTCCGGCGACCCGTCCGCGAAACTCTATGCGATCCCGGTGTCCACCGAGACCTACATCTTGTTCTACAACAAGGATCTCGTCGACAAGTACCTCGGCGGCACCGTCCCGCAGACCATGGACGACCTCATCAAAGCGGCGGCCACGGTCACCGAGAAGGCTGGCGGAGAGGTCTATGGCTCGGTGATGCGCGGCGTGCGGTCGGCGGATTCCATCATGGACACGATGACGGGCATGGTCTTCAACGAACTGCCCGCGAGCATCAAACCTGAACTCCCGTACGGGGTCTGGTGGGACGGCGACTGGTCGAAGCCGCGCCTCACCGATCCCGCGATCGTCAAGGGTGTCGCCGATTACGCCGCCCTGGTGAAGTCCGGGCCGCCGAACTCGCTGAACATCGACTGGCCGGATTCCACGGCGCTCTTCCAACAGGGCAAGGCCGCCTTCTACGTGGACGCATCCGTGTTCGGGCCCTCGTTCGAGGACACCTCCAAATCGACGGTCGCCGGCCACGTGGGCTATGCGACGCTCCCGAAGGCGTCGCCCGATGGCACTACCGGCCTGTGGAGCTGGGGGCTGGCGATGGCCAAGGCGTCGCCCCGCCACGATGCGGCCTGGATGTTCATGCAGTACTTCACGAACAAGAAGATGACGGCCACCCTGGGCGCGCTCACCGGTGGCGCACCGCGCGAATCGGCGACCAGTGATCCGGCGTACACCGGCGCGCTGAATGCGGATTACGTTGCGGCTGTGGGCAAAGCGATGTCGACCGCGCGCCCGACCGCGATCCTCAACGGCAACGCGGAACCGGCCCTCACGGACATCGTCGACGCCATGATCGCGATCAGCCAGGGGCAGGCGCCCGACAAGGCCATGGCCGACGCTCAAACCAAGGTGCAGGCGCAGGCCGGCCAGCTCGCCGCCGAGTAACCGCGCGCCCCGGCCCTGCAACATCAGGAACGCCACGACATGACGAGCACGACATGAGCAAGACGGCACGCGTATGACGACGCTCGCCGAAACGGCGGTACTCGCGGCCGAAAGACCGCACCCGAGTAGCCAATCCGACACGCCGACGTGGCGTTTCACCGCCCCACTCGTCGCCGTCCTCGCCGCGACCACGGTGGTCCCCATCGGTTACGCGGTCTACCTCAGCTTCTTCGACTGGAACTGGGGGAGCCGTTTCCGGTTCGTGGGCCTGCACAACTACGCAGTGACGCTCACCAATGCGGAGTTCTGGGGCCCGATCGGGCGCACCGCCTCGTTCACCGCCATGGCGCTGGCGATCGAATTGGTCGCAGGGCTCGCCCTGGCGCTCGCGGTCGACCGGCTCACGCGCGGAATTGGCTGGTTGCGGACCCTGTTCATCCTGCCGCTCATGATGTCCGGGATCGTCGTGTCCATTGTCTGGAAGGTCATGCTTGACCCGACACTCGGTGTGGTGCCGTGGTTCTTGCAGCATCTGGGGCTGAGTGCGGTGAACCTGCTCGGCAACCCGTCAACGGCGCTGCCCACCCTTGCGTTCCTCGACGCGTGGTGGCAGTCCGGCTTCGTCTTCATCATCCTGTACGCGGGGATCCAGTCGCTGCCCAAGGAGCCGTTCGAGGCCGCCGAGGTCGACGGCGCCGGCTACTGGTCCCGGTTCCGGTACCTCACCCTGCCGCTGCTCTTGCCGCTCATCGCGGTGGTCGCCGCGGTCCGGGCGGTGGACTGTTTCAAGCTCTTCGACCTCGTCTTCGGCGCGACGAACGGCGGCCCGGGAACGGCCACGCAATCGCTCCAGATGCTCGCCTACAGAACGGCTTTCAAAGGTCACCAAATGAGTGCGAGTATGACGATGCTCGTCGTCTACACCCTGTTCGTGATGATCGCGGTCACCGTGGCCCTCGGTCTGCGGCGCGTCGCCGGACGCCGCGCGGGCGCCGGCGGAGCGGGACCGCAATCCGGCGCGAGCGCGGGGGAGGCCTGACATGCAGTCCCGGTCGAAGCCGTTCATCTACCTTGTGGTGCTCCTCGCGATCGTGATGACGCTGTTCCCGCTGTACTGGATTTTTGTGCTCGCGACGCGAGATCCCGTGCAGGCCTTCGGAACTCCCAAATTCCTCTTCGTTCCGCAGTTCGACGCGTTCGGCCAGGTGTGGACGGACCAGGGCTTCGTGCATGCGGTGATCATGAGCGTCTTCACCACGGCCATCACGATCCTGATCGCGCTCGCGGTTGCCACGCCGGCCGCGTACATCATGGTGCGGCGGCACGTCCGGCGTCGGCAGCCGCTCATCGTCTGGCTGCTGGTGGCCTACCTGGTGCCGGACTTCGTCGTCGCGATCCCGTTCTACAACATCTTCCAGTACATCCACTTGTACGACACCGCAATCGGTCTCGCGCTCGTCTACCAGGTGTTCATGACGCCGTTCGCCGTCACGATCATGATCGCGTTCTTCCGAGACATCCCGCCGGAGGTCGGCGAGGCAGCCCTGATCGACGGATGCACATCCGCGTCCGCGCTGTGGCGGGTGTACCTGCCGCTCACCCGCGCGGGTGTGGCCACGGTCGCGATCCTGATCGGCATCAATGTGTGGAACGAGGTCACGATCGCGCTGGCGCTGACGTCGGACCACCCGACGGTGCCGATCGCGGTGGCGGCGTACAAGGGCTTCGCCGCGCTGAAGTGGAACCAGCTCGGCGCGGCCTCGTTCCTGTCGATCGTGCCCATGATCGCGTTCGCGCTGTTCGCGCAACGGCATATTGTCCGCGGCCTGACCGCCGGGATGTCCCGCTGACTGCGACTGACCAAAGGTGTGAATCCAGCAGCATTCTGCCCGATTTATCCCTGTTTTACTCACACCCTGGGGCGGGTTCTCGGGCGGGAGTCGTTCTCGGCTCCACCCCCCAACGGTGTGAGTCCTGCAGCATTCTGCCCGAATTGTCCCAGTTCTATTCACACCTCGGCGATTCCCGCAGTGCGCTGATCGCCGGGCCGGTCCCGTGCCCTACCCACACCGCCCCGTGCCTGCTATGCCCGGTTGCCTCCCGACAGCGCCACTTTCGGATCGATGAGCTCCAGCCCGGCGACCCTCTCGAAGTGTCGGAGGTTACGTGTGGCAAACGGCAACTCGTGCCGGAGGCAGATGCCGGCCTGCAGGCTGTCGGCCGTTCCGATGGTCAGCCCGGTCCCTGAAAGCTCCGACGCGACCTCACCGGCTCGGAGCGCGGCCAGTGCGTCGAGCGGGAGGGTCCGGCGCCGGAGCAGCCGAAGGATGTCGTCGCGTCGCTTCATGAACCCGGTTCCGACCCGCAATTCGAATGCGGTCACGGCGGTCACCCGCAGCCTTGCGTCGCGAATGAGCGTTCGCACCATTGCGACGCCATCGCCCTTGCCGCGCAGGAAGTCGATGATCAGATCGGTGTCGGCGACTACGAGGCTCGCCACGTGCGCCACTGATCGTCGATCCGCTCGTGGATCTGCCGCGCCTCCCGCGCCGTGATGCTGCCTTCCAGACTCAACAAGAGATCCGTCTCATCGGGGCCGAGTTCGGCGAGATACGCGTCGAGCGCCTCCTGCACCAGGGGGGAGAAACCGCGGATCGATCTCCTGGCGCTCAGTGCTGTGAGAGCCCGATGCTGCTCCTCCGTGATGTCTATCGTCGTCCGCATGCATGCATCGTAATGCGTGCATGCATATCCGGGAATCGTCCCGAGGTACCCAGCAGGTTCTGAGCGCGCCTCGTCAGGAGCGCCACGCGGCCCCCGGCCCCAACCCCACAAGGGTGTGAATCTAGCAGCATTCTGCCCGATTTATCCCTGTTTTACTCACACCTGCGGCGTGTTTGCCTTAGCGCCCGCTCCCGCCTCTGCTTCCACCCCGACGCCCGCGTCGCCCCCGGCCCCGACCCCCGCCTCTGCCTCCGCCTCCGCCGGCTGCGGATCCGGCACCGCGGCCAGCAACTGCTTCGTGTATTCCGCCTGCGGGTGGTGCACCACGGAGTACGACGGCCCGGCCTCGACGATCCGCCCGTCGGACATCACCACGATCCGATCCGCGTACGCCGCGGCCGTGGACAGGTCGTGCGTGATCATCAAAATGCCCAGCGACGACCCGCGCCGCAGCTCGTTCAAGAGCTCCAGGATGCCCAGCCGCAGCGTCACATCCAGCATCGACACCGGCTCGTCCGCGAGCAGCAGATCCGGTTGCAGTACCAGGCATGCCGCGATCGACACGCGTTGACGCTGCCCCCCGGAGAGTTCGTGCGGATAGCGCTCCAGGTAGTCCGGCGACAGAGCCACGCGCTCAAGGGCTTCCGCGGCGGCGCGACGACGCGATGCCGCGTCTCCGATACCGTGGATCCGCAGCGGCTCCTCGAGCGTCTGCCGCACGCGGAATCGTTCGTCCAGCGACTCGTACGGATCCTGGTAGATCATCTGCACGCGCCGCCGCATGTCCTTCAGCGCCCGGCGTCGCAATCCCACGATCGACTCGCCCCGCAACGTCACCGCGCCACTGTCGATCTCCGTCATGCCGAGCACGCTTTGCGCCGTAGTCGTTTTGCCGCAACCGGATTGGCCGACGAGCGCCACGAACTCGCCGCGCGCCACCTCGAACGAGATCCCGTCGACCGCGACCAGGCGGTGCGCGCCGCCAGGTCCCGAACCGACCGCCGATGACGTCTTTCGCGACCTGCGGATCGGGAAACTCACCCGGAGATCTGAAACCTTAAGGAGCGCTGAGGATTCCGCGGTCGCATCGCGCGGCTTCGCGTCTTTCAGGCTCGGCGTCGAGGCGAACAGCTTTCGCGTGTACGGGTGCCGACCGCGGTAATAGAGCTCGCCGATGGTGCCGGTCTCGATGATGCGCCCGCCGAGCATCACGGCCGCCCGGTCGCAGGTTTCGGCCACCACGCCGAGATCGTGCGTCACAAGCACCAGCGCGAGATGCAGCTCCGACGCGAGATCCGTGAGCAGGCGCAGGATCTGGGCCTGCACGATCACGTCCAAGGCCGTCGTCGGCTCGTCCGCGAGCAGCACCCGCGGCTCACACGCGAGCGCCATCGCGATCACCGCGCGCTGCCGCATCCCCCCAGAAAGCTCGTGCGGGAACGCATGTCGCCGCGCGACCGGGATGCCGACCATGTCCAGCAGTTCGTCGACGCGCTTGTCGACGGCCGCGCCTGTCCGCACCCGGTGCACCCGCATCGCCTCGGCGATCTGCCAGCCGACCGTCTTCACCGGATTCAGCGAGTTCATCGCACCCTGGAAGACCATCGCGATATCCGTCCACCGATGCGACCGGATCGTCTTCTCGCCGCCGGGCAGGATATCGGCGCCGTCCAGCAGCACCCGCCCGGACACCGACGCCGACGACGGCAGCAGGCCCATGGCGGCGAGGATGGTCGTCGTCTTCCCGCACCCGGATTCGCCCACCAACCCCACGCGCTCGCCCGGCGCGATCGCCAGCGAGATGCCGTTGAGTATCTGCGTCTTGCTGTCGCGCCGGTCGCGGCCGGCGAACCAGACGTTCAGATCCTCGAGCTCGAGAACTGGTATGACGCCGTTCTTCTCGATACGCGTTCCGGCAGAGGCCGCAGCCGCCCCGGCCGTGTCCATCACCGGCCCCATCAGATCGCCTCCGGCTTCTTGCCGACGAGCGGACGCAGCCGCCACGAGTGCGCCGACAGGTAGGAGACCCGCAGCCGCGGGTTCAGTGCATCCTCGATCGACCGGCCGACGAGGTAGCAGCCGACAATAAAGAAAGCGACCGCGAGCCCGGCGGGCGCGATCGCCCACCAGGCGCCGGCGCTGGTTGCCGCTCGGTCGAAAGCGTGCTCCATGATCGTTCCCCAGGTGACGGCGTCCGGGTCGGACAGGCCGAGGAACGCGAGCGCGGTCTCGTCGAAGACGGCCACGGTGATCGCGATGACGGCGTTAGCCACAAGCAGCGGACCGACCTGCGGCAGGATGTGCCGGAAGACGATCCGGCCATGGCCGGCACCCAGGCCCGCGACCCGCCGCACGTAGACGCGCTCGCGGATCGACATCACCTGAGCGCGAATCACCCGGGCCGTGCCCGTCCACATCAGGGCGCCGATCACGACCACCACATGGAACAGGCTCGGCCCCCACACGGCCGCGATCACGATCATCAGCACGATCTGCGGGACCACCAGGAAGTAGTCGGTGATGCGCATCAGCAGGACGTCGACCCAGCCGCCGAAGTACCCGGACAGCACGCCGACGGAGGCGCCCACCGTCATCGCGATGAGCGTGGCGGACAGGCCCACGATCATCGACACGCCGCCGCCGTGCAACACGAGCGACAGCACGTCAAGGCCGGCGCCGTCACACCCGAGCCAGTGGGCGGCGGACGGCGGGTCGAACACCCCGCAACTCGAAACCGTCACGCTGTACGGGGATATGAACGGCGAGGCGATCGCCGAAAGCAGCAGCAGCCCGACGATCGCGAGACCGACGATGGTGCTGCGCTGCCGCATGATCTCGTGCAGCACATAGCGGAAACCGGTCGGCCCGGCCGGCGCGGTCAAGGCCGCCTCCGGCGTCGCCGTAGTGTTCAGGATCGTGCTCATCGATTGTCCTTCAAGGTCTTTCAGGCCCGGATGCGGGGATCGAGCTTGGCGTAGAGCAGGTCGGCGGCCAGATTGAAGACGATGACCGTGACGGTGATGACGAGGAACCCGCCCTGCAGCATCGGGTAGTCGCGCGACAGCACCGCGGAGTACAGCGCCCGGCCGATACCCGGCCAGGAGAAGATGATCTCGATCAGGATCGCGCCGGTCACGATCGACCCGAGGGAGAGCGCGATCAGCGTGATCGTCGGCAACATCGCGTTGCGCAGCGCGTAGGCGCGGATGATGCGGCGCCGCGGCAGCCCCTTGGCGCGAGCCGTGAGAATGTAGTCCTCGCCGAGTGTTTCGAGCATTGACGACCGGACGATCAGCGCATTTTCCGCGAAGAGCGTCAGCACCAGGGTGAGCACCGGCAGGATCATGTGCTTGCCGACATCGAGCAGGTGCCCCCAGGTACTCGGGTCGAGTTCGAAGGCGTCGCTCATCCCGGCGACCGGCAGCACGCCCGCGGCGAAGATCAAGATCATCATGCCGAGGAATTGGGTGGGGAAGGCGTAGAACAGGACCGCGAGGTTGGTGCCGATGTGGTCGCTGGCCGTTCCGCGCCGCACGGCGGACAGCACGCCGACCGCAATTCCGATGACGAGCGCCAGGATCGTGCCGATCGCGACCATCGGAATCGTGTTGGTGAACGCGGTCCACAGGTTGTCCGTGACCGGCTGCTGGTTCACGTAGCTGACGCCCATATTGCCGCGCAGCAGCTGCCCGAGATAGATCCAGTACTGCTCCCACAGCGGCTTGTCCAGCCCGAACTGATGGATCACGGCAGCCTTGAGCTCCGGCGACGCGTTCGGGATGCGGGAGATGCGAGTCACCGCGCTGCCGGGCAGCACCCGGAACAGCAGGAAGTTCAGTGTCGCGATGATGTAGATCGTGACGACGGCGAACGCGACCCGCCGCAGGACGTACCCGGACCGATACATGCGTTATTCCTACCCGTGTGACGGTGACGTGCACAGCCCGGACGGCCGAGACGGATCGCGGGCAAGCCCTTGACACCCGCTGTGCATACTCAGCAGGATAAGCCTAAGGCCGTGATGGTGCCGCACTTTCGCCGGACGAGTTTTCAGGCGATCGCGGTGCCATGCGTGGAGGCCATCCATAGGGTGCGGAGGCAAGGCAATGACATCACGGGCATCACGGGTACGGGCATCAGGGTCAAAGACAGTACGCGCGGGGCGCGCTCTCGCCGCGGCGGTGGCCCTCACGGCCCTCATCGGCCTGGTCGCCGCGTGTTCCGGCGGGTCCATCGGAAACTCGCCGAGCGGCTCTACGGGCTCCGAGACATCCGCCGGCTCAGGGACTTCCGGAGGTTCCAGGACGTCGGGCGGCTCCGAGACCTCGGGCGGCGGATCGTCCAGTGCGGCTCCCGTCAAGGAAGGCGGCACGCTCCGGATCGGCGTCACCGCCGAAATCGACACGCTGAACCCGTTCAGCTCGCAGTCCGACTACAGCTCCGTTGCCTACCAGTACCTCTACCCCCACCTGACCGTTTATGACGAGAAGCTCAACCTCGCACCGTCTTTCGCCACGAGCTGGGCCGATTCCGACGGTGGCAAGGTGTGGACATTCAAGACCGTGCCGAACGCGAAGTGGTCCGACGGCGCTCCGCTCACCGCCAAGGACGCCGCGTTCACGCTGAACATGATCGTCAAATATCAGGACGGCCCGACCGGCCAGCTCTCGCAGCTCGTCACCGGGTTGAAGACGGCGACGGCGACGGACGACAACACCCTCGTGTTGACGTATTCCGATCCGACCGCGAATGTGCCCGCGCAGATGCAGGGCGTACATATCCTGCCCGAGCAGGTGTGGGGGAAGTTGGCCACCGGCAACGGCGACGCCATCCGCACCTTCGCCAACGACGCGACGCCGTCCGTCTCCGGCGGGCCCTTCCAGCTGGTGAAGTACACGCAGAACCAGATCGCGCTGTTCGGACGGAACCCGAACTGGTGGGGGCAGAAACCGCATATCGACGGGTTCGGCATCCAGATGTTCGGCACCGCGGACGCCATGGCCGCCGCCCTGAAGTCCGGGCAACTCGACATGATCGGCGAGAGCACGTCGCCGACGCTGGTCGAGAGCCTCAAGCAGGCCGGCATGATCGTCTCGACGGGGCCCAGCCAGACCTTCTACGACCTGATCATCAACACGAACCCGAAGATGAAGGCGCACAAGGAACTTCTGAACCCGAAGGTGCGTGAGGCGTTCGAGTACGCGCTGGACCGCGCGCAGATGATCTCCAAGGCGTGGCTCGGTTTCGCGGAGAACAACGCGAGCATCGTGTCCACCGCCTCGGGTTGGTCCGACCCCGCGATCAAGCCGCTGCCGTTCGATCTGGCCAAGGCCAATCAGTTGCTCGACGAGGCCGGCTACAAGAAGGGTGCCGACGGGATCCGGATGGGCGACGGCGCACCGATGTCGTACAACCTCATCTTCCCGACCGAGATCAACGGTGCCGGCGATGTCATGTTCGACATCCTCAAGAACGATTTCCAGCAGATCGGCGTCCAGGTCACCCAGCAGAAGATGGACCCGACCGCGGCGACCACCGCGATCAACGGAGCCGACAACAAGTACCAGGACTACACTCTCGCGATGTGGGACTGGGTGCTTCCGCCCGACCCGCAGAACGTGCTCGGTGTGCTCACCTGTGACCAGTGGGGCAACAACAGCGATTCCGGCTATTGCAATCCCGAGTACGACAAGCTCTTCGCGCAGCAGGGCACCCTCGTCGACCGTGCCGCGCGGCAGGCCGCGGTGAACCAGATGCAGGAGATGATCTTCAAGGATCGCCCCTACATCGTGCTCTGCTACCCGGACGTGATCGAGGCGCACAGCCCGAAGTGGGACGGCTTCGTCATGTCGCCGCTGCTGGGTTCGGTGAACAACCTCTCGATCGCGACACTGCTGAACGTGCACCAGGTCTCGTAATGCCCGAGCTTCGGCTCCGATCGGCCGGCGCGGTGCCGGACGATGCGCCGGTGGTGCTCGTGCCGGCGTTCGACGCGCCGGTCGGATCGGTGTCGACGACGTCGGCCGGGCGAGACGGGCCACGCGTCGTCGCCGTGGGGCTCGGTGATCGGGACACGTGCGATCCACGCCGGCTGCGGGTAGCGAGTATGACGGCGGGTCGGATGCTTGCCGCCGAGCCCGAGGTCGCGACCACACTGCCGTCCGTGCTCGGGGACACGACGGCCGCGATTCTGTCTGTGGCCGAAGGGTTCTCGGTCGGACGGTATCGGTATCGCGGCGGTGTGGGCGCGGAGTTGACGCTGTGCCTGAGTTCGGACATAGGCGGCGAGCCCGACGCGCCCGAGGTCACGCGTGCCCTCGAGATCGCCGGTGTCGCCGCCGACGCCGTGGAGTGGGTACGCCGCATGGTGGACACGCCGCCGTCGGATCTCACCCCGGCGGTGTTCGCCGAGCGGATCGCGCAGCGGGCGTCGGCCGCCGGCGTGAAGTGCGAGATCTGGTCCGGCGACAGGCTTGTGGGGGCCGGCTTCGGCGGGACGCTCGGGGTCGGGCGGGGGAGCGCCCGCCCGCCGTGTGTCGTGCACCTGTGGACCGGAGCGCAGGCGAGTGACCCTGCGCCGGTGCTCGGCCTGGCCGGGAAGGGGATCACCTTCGACGCCGGCGGCATCAACCTGAAGCGCGACCCGGACGAGATCGCCTGGATGAAGTCCGATATGGCCGCCGCCGCAGCGGTTGTCGCGGCGGTGTGCGCGGCCGCCCGGCTCGGTTCGATGCGATCGGTGCACGCCGTGCTTCCGCTCGCGGAGAACCTTCCGGGGCCGGGGAGCCTTTTGCCCGGAGACGTCGTCATCCATCCCGACGGATCGTCGACCGAGGTCCTCGACACCGATAACGAGGGCAGGCTCGTTCTGGCAGATGCCATTTCGTTCCTCGTGGACGAAGGTGTGGACAGCGTCATCGACGTGGGCACGCTCACCGACGGCGGCGGGGTCGGGCATCTGCTGTGGGGATGCTGGGGCACGTCCGACCGGCTCATCGCCGAGATCCTCGCGGCGGGCGACCGCGTCGGCGACGCCGGCTGGCACCTGCCGCTTCGCGAGGAGTACGCCGAACTCTTCACGTCACCGGTGGCCGATCGCGCTAACCGCGCGCGCGACGTGCCCGACATCGGCCTCACCGCAGCGACTTTCCTCAGCAGCTTCCCGCGCGACGTTCCCTGGGCGCACATCGACAATGGCGGCACCGCCTACCTGGACGCCGATCTGCCGCCGTGGGCGGCGGGGCCGACCGGCTCGCCGACGCGTGCCCTGCTGGAGCTGCTACTCGAACCGGATGCGACAGTGTATACTCAGTAGTATTAGCGATTCTATGACCCAAGGTCGTCAGGAAAGGGCGATGACAACCGTGACGTTTGATCAGCTCTACAGCGAGCGGAACCCGGTCTCTGCCAAGCTCTTCGAGCGCGCCAGCACTGTGATCCCCGGTCGCGCGGGCA
>OFTX01000800.1_pt1 | contig 14046 bp, 11 predicted proteins | sample 1775051 | NCBI WGS metagenome assembly OFTX01 (sample SAMN08195772, study PRJEB24354) | sludge metagenome | isolation source: sludge from phenol fed wastewater aerobic bioreactor A | place: India: Nagpur | collected 2016-09-15
AACCGTCCGGAAACCCGGCACCCGGCGGCCCGACGCTTTCCCGCGTCAGCCATCCCGTCAGGACGGCGCGTGTTCGATTCCCCACCCTGAATTGGGTTATTCTTGCGCCTACCATGAAAATCCCCCCGTATCCCCATCCCCTGATCGCCCGCGAGGGCTGGCTCATCCTGGCCGGCGCGGCGATCGTTTCCCTGCTGGTGACCTGGTGGTCGCCCTGGGTCTCCATCCCGTTCTGGGTGTTCACGCTGTTCGCCCTGCAGTTCTTCCGCGATCCCGCGCGCGAGGCGCCGGAGGGCGAAGGCCTGGTGCTGTGCCCGGCCGACGGCCGCGTCGTCTGCGTCGTGGACGCGGCCGATCCCTACGCGGGCGGGCGTCCCGCCTTGAAGATCAGCGTCTTCATGAACGTGTTCAACGTCCACTCGAACCGCGTCCCGGTCGACGGCGAGGTCCAGTCCATCGAATACTTCCCGGGCCGGTTCTTCAACGCGGCCCTGGACAAGTCCTCGCTGGAGAACGAGCGCAACGCCATGGTGCTGCGCACGCCCGGCGGCCACATCGTCACGGCCGTGCAGGTGGCCGGCCTGGTGGCCAAGCGCATCCTGTGCCATGCCCAGGTGGGGCAGAAGCTGTACGCGGGGCAGCGCTACGGTTTCATCCGCTTCGGTTCGCGGGTGGACGTATACTTGCCTCCAGGGACCCGGCCCAGGGTCGCCCTGGGCGACAAGGTCAAGGCCACCCGCACGGTCCTGGCCGAACTGCCCGTCCCGCCCCGCGATGACGCCTCAGCAGCCTGAATCCATGCCTGACGAACCGCAGCGCCGCCGCAGCATCTACCTGCTGCCCAACGCCTTCACCACCGCCAACCTGTTCGCGGGCTTCTACGCCGTCGTCCAGGCCATGAACCAGCATTTCGACGTGGCGGCCATCGCCATCTTCCTGGCGATGGTGTTCGACAGCATGGACGGCCGCGTGGCGCGGCTCACCAACACCCAGTCCGCCTTCGGCGAGCAGTACGACTCCCTGGCCGACATGATTTCCTTCGGCATGGCGCCCGCGCTGGTGATGTACGAATGGTCGCTGCAGGGCCTGGGCCGCTGGGGCTGGCTGGCCGCCTTCGTCTACGTGGTGGGCGCCGCCCTGCGCCTGGCGCGCTTCAACGCCAACATCGGCAAGGTCGACAAGCAGTACTTCCAGGGCCTGCCCAGCCCCGCGGCGGCGGCGCTGGTCGCCGGCTTCGTCTGGCTGTCGGTGGACAACAAGCTGTCCCTGTCCGACGGCGTCATCCCCTGGGCCGCCTTCGCGATGACGGTCTACGCCGGCGTGGCCATGGTGTCCAACGCGCCGTTCTTCAGCGGCAAGTCCTTCGCGCTGGGCCGCAGCGTGCCCTTCTGGGTCATGCTGGTGGTGGTGGCGGTGTTCGTCTTCGTCTCCAGCGATCCGCCGGTGGTGCTGTTCGCCCTGTTCGTGCTCTACAGCCTGTCGGGCTGGGTGCTGCTGCTGTGGCGCGTGCGCCGGGCGCGCCGCCTGGGGCAGCGCATGCGCAGCGCCGAAGGCGCCGACGACGCCGGGGGCGGGCAATCCTGAACGGATGTGCGCGTTCCGGGCCGCAATCCGCTATAATCTTCCCCGCGCCACGATTTGCGTGGCGTTTTCATTTCATCCCACGGCAGCGCGCCTCGGTGCTGCCGCATGTCCATTGAGGAATAAAATGTCTGTTGCAGATATCGTCAAATCCGACATCGTTGCGCAATTCCAGCGCGCCGCCAGCGACACCGGCTCTCCCGAAGTCCAGGTGGCCCTGCTTACGGCCCGCATCAACGAGCTGACCGGCCACTTCAAGACCCACAAGAAGGACCACCATTCGCGTCGCGGCCTGCTGCGCATGGTCAGCCGCCGCCGCAAGCTGCTGGACTACCTGAAGGGCCGCAACCCGGATTCGTATCGCGCGCTGATCGAAAAACTCGGCCTGCGCAAGTAATGCCCGGGGGCTTTGCTCCCCTTCGCACGAGCCGTGCCCGCTGCATCGTTTTGCGCAGCGTGCGCGGCTTTTTGTCATGGGTCGCCGCAATCAGCCCCGCCTCCGGTGGGCGGGTCGCGGGCAGGAGCCTCGCGGGCGCCCCTTTTATAGGATCAGAAAATGTTCAATAAAGTGAGCAAGTCGTTCCAGTACGGTCAGCACACTGTCGTCCTGGAAACCGGCGAAGTCGCCCGCCAGGCCGGCGGCGCCGTGATGGTGTCCGTCGACGACACGGTGGTGCTGGCCACGGTGGTGGCCGCCAAGACCGCCAAGCCCGGCCAGGACTTCTTCCCGCTGACCGTCGATTACGTCGAGAAGACCTATGCGGCCGGCAAGATCCCCGGCGGCTTCTTCAAGCGCGAAGGCAAGCCCTCCGAAAAGGAAATCCTCACCTCCCGCCTGATCGACCGTCCGCTGCGTCCGCTGTTCCCGGAAGGCTTCTACAACGAAGTCCAGATCATCATCCATACGGTGTCGGTCAATCCCGAAGTCGATCCCGACATCCCCGCCCTGATCGGCGCCTCGGCCGCCCTGGCGATCTCCGGCATCCCCTTCAACGGCCCGGTGGGCGCCGCCCGCGTGGGCTACATCGACGGCCAGTACGTCCTCAACCCCAGCGCCTCGCAGGTGCGTGGCGAATCCCAGCTGGACCTGGTGGTGGCCGGGACCGAGGCCGCCGTGCTGATGGTCGAATCCGAAGCCAAACAGCTGTCCGAGGAAGTCATGCTCGGCGCCGTGGTGTTCGGCCACGAGCAGATGCAGGCCGCCATCAACGCCATCCATGAACTGGTGGCCGAGGCCGGCAAGCCCGAATGGGACTGGCAGCCCGCCCCGCGCAACGAGGTCCTGGCCACCGCCGTGCGCGCGGCCGCCTTCGAGCCCCTGAAGGCCGTCTACCAGCTGCGCGACAAGCAGGAGCGCACCACGCGCCTGCGCCAGGTCTACGCCGACGTCAAGGCCAAGCTGGCCGAGCACGCGGCGGCCCGGGGCGACGACGCCCCCGACAGCGTCGAAGTCGAGAACATGCTGTTCGCCCTGGAATCGGAAATCGTCCGCGGCCAGATCCTGAACGGCGAGCCGCGCATCGACGGCCGCGACACGCGCACCGTGCGCCCGATCAGCATCCGCCTGGGCGTGCTGCCGCGCGCCCACGGCTCGGCGCTGTTCACGCGCGGCGAAACCCAGGCGCTGGTGGTCACCACCCTGGGCACCAAGCAGGACGAGCAGATCATCGATTCGATCATGGGCGAGTACCGCGACCGCTTCATGATGCACTACAACATGCCGCCGTTCGCCACCGGCGAGACCGGCCGCTTCGGCGTGCCCAAGCGCCGCGAGATCGGCCACGGCCGCCTGGCCAAGCGCGCCCTGTCGCCGCTGCTGCCCGCCGCGGAAGACTTCCAGTACACCCTGCGCCTGGTGTCCGAGATCACCGAGTCCAACGGCTCCTCGTCCATGGCCTCGGTCTGCGGCGGCAGCCTGTCCATGATGGACGCCGGCGTGCCGGTCAAGGACCACGTGGCGGGCGTCGCCATGGGCCTGATCAAGGAAGGCGGCAAGTTCGCCGTCCTGACCGACATCCTGGGCGACGAGGATCACCTGGGCGACATGGACTTCAAGGTGGCCGGCACCGTCGGCGGCATCACCGCCCTGCAGATGGACATCAAGATCCAGGGCATCACCAAGGAAATCATGCAGGTGGCGCTGGCCCAGGCCCGCGAAGGCCGTCTGCACATCCTGGGCAAGATGCGCGAGGCCATCGACGGCTCCCGCCAGGAACTGTCCGACTTCGCGCCGCGCATGCTGAGCATCAAGATCAACCCGGAAAAGATCCGCGACGTGATCGGCAAGGGCGGCGCCACCATCCGCGCGCTGACCGAAGAAACCGGCTGCCAGATCGACATCAGCGACGATGGCAGCATCACCATCGCCAGCGCCGACCTGGACCGCGCCCACGAAGCCGAGCGCCGCATCAAGGAACTGACCGCCGACGTCGAGGTGGGGCAGGAATACCAGGGCACCGTCCAGCGCCTGCTGGATTTCGGCGCCATCGTCCAGGTCCTGCCCGGCCGCGACGGCCTGCTGCACATCTCGGAGATCGCCAACTACCGCATCGCCGACATCAACGACGTGCTGAAGGTCGGCCAGACGCTGCGCGTCAAGATCCTGGAAGCCGACGAACGCGGCCGCCTGCGCCTGTCGGTCAAGGCGATCGGCGGGATCGAGGCCCAGGGCGGTCCCTCCGCTCCGGCCGCGCAGTAATCCCGCATCGTCTCCGCGGCCCGCGGGGCCGCGGAAGCGAACGAAAAAGACGCCTTCGTGGCGTTTTTTTCGTTCCGGCCGGAGAAAAGGCGCATGTGGCGCCGGAAAACCGGCGTGCGCCGCGTGTCTTCGGGCATGCGCCGCGTGTCTTGCGCCGTGGCGCGGGGCGCCTGCCCGCGTGTCCGCCTGTCTGTGCGCCCGCCTATCCCAGGCCGGACAGCTGCTGCGTCAGGTAGGTGCTCAACGAGTTCATCTGCGCCATCGCGGCGTCCAGCGCGGTGAACTGCTGGCGATAGGTGTCCATCTGGGCGGCGATGCGGTCGGAGGTCTGGTCGTACTGGGCCTTCAGGTCGTTCAACATGTCGTTGGCGCCGGCAGTGGCCGATGAAAACGACCCGCCGCTTTGCAGGAGATCGGCCGTCAGGGTCTGGAAGGCGCCGCCGATGCCGGTCGATCCGCCCAGGAGGCTTCGCACGTCCGCGGGATCGCTGGCGAGCAGGGCGGACAGGGTATCGGCATTCAGCGAAAGCTGCCCGCTGGCGGGATCGGTGCTCAGGCCGAGGTTGAACAGGGAGCCGATGGCGCCGCCCGGGACGGACGTGTCGAGCGCGTCGAACAGTCGTTCCTGGACTTCCAGGGCGAGCGGATCGCCCGTGAGGGGACTGCCGGTCTGGGTCGTGGTGTCGTAGGCGGTGAGCGACTGCAGGGTCGACAGCACGCTGTTGTATGCCGTCACCAGGCCTTGCGCGGCCTGTATCGTCTGCGCGTCGTCGTGGGTGAGGGAGAGCGTGGCGGGCGAGGCGTCCACCGCGTTCAGGTCGAGCGTGACGCCCGTCACCGCGCCGTCCACCGTGTTGCTCTGGCTGGTGATGGCGATGCCGTCGATGTGCAGCAGGGCGTTGCTGGCCGGGTTTTCGGTGACGCTCGAACCGGCGCCCTGGGTGAAGCCCAGGATGTCCTGCAGGCTGGCGTTGTCGCTGCCGATGCTGGCGACCGCGGCCTGGGTGCCGGTCTGCCGGGCGATGAGCAGCAGGTGATAGGGGGTGCCCGAGCCGTCGTTGATGATCGTGGCCGATACGCCGAGCGACGCATCCGCGTTGATGGCGCTGGCCAGGCCGCCGAGCGAAGTGTCCTTGCCCGTGAGGTCGAGCACGTGGCTCGTGCCGTCGGCCAGGGTGAAGGTGATCGTGCCGCCCGTGCCGTTGCTGGCGGTGCGGCTGGCTTGCCCGGCGCTCGCCAGGGTCTGCGCGGCGGTCTGCAGGCCGCCGAGTGCGCCTTGCAGCTTGCCGTAGGCCGACAGGGCGGCATTGAGCGAGTCTTCCTGGTTCTGGATGGGCTGCAAGGCCGCGTCTTCGCCGGTTTCCAGTTGTTCGAGGAGGGTGCCGAGCGGCAGGCCCGAGCCCACGCCCAGCGACGAAATCGTGGAGACATCAGAGGAACCGGCTGAAATTGCGGACAAGGCCATGATGAACTCCGGTGAGCGGTTTCCCTGGGACAGCGGCCCGGCGGAAAAGTTCAGTGATCCATTGGTAAATGAATGTTTCCGCCGGCCGGGCCGGCCCCCGCAGGCACGCCGCGCTACCGCAGGGTCAGCACGATCTTGCCGATCTGTTCGCCCGCGTCCATCATGGCGTGGGCGCGCGCGGCCTCGGACAGCGGGAAGGTCGCGTGGATCGAGGGCCGCACCGCGCCGGATTCCAGCAGCGGCCAGACGCGCTCGCGCAGCGCGCGGGCGATGCGGGCCTTGAATTCCACCGGGCGCGCCCGCAGCGTCGAGCCCGTCACCGTCAGGCGGCGGCGCATCACCTGGCCGCAGTTCAGCGTGCCGCGCGCGCCGCCCAGCAGGGCGATCATCACCAGCCGGCCGTCGTCGGCCAGGGCCTCGATGTTGCGCGCCAGGTAGTCGCCCGCGACCATGTCCAGGATCACGTCCACGCCGCGTCCGTTCGTCAGCGCCTTGATTTCCGCGACGAAGTCCTGCGCGCGGTAGTCGATGCCGCGCGTGCAGCCCAGCGCTTCGATGGCCCGCACGCGCTCGGCGCTGCCGGCGGTGGCGTAGACCGTGTGGCCGAAGGCGCGCGCCAGCGCGATGGCCGTCGTGCCGATGCCGCTCGCGCCGCCGTGGACCAGCAGGGTCTCGCCGGGCGCCAGGGCGCCGCGGTCGAAGACGTTGCTCCAGACGGTGAAATAGGTTTCCGGCAGCGCGGCGGCCTCGACCATGGACAGCCCGGCCGGCACCGGCAGGCACTGCGCGGCCGGCGCCGTGCAGAATTGCGCGTAGCCGCCGCCGACCACCAGGGCGCAGACCGCGTCGCCCGGTTTGAAGCCGGCGGATTCCGGCGCGCCGCCGACGATGCGGCCGGCGACTTCCAGGCCGGGCAGGTCGGATGCGCCGGCCGGAGGCGGATAGCTGCCCTGGCGCTGGAACACGTCGGGCCGGTTGACCCCGGCGGCCTCGACCTCGATCAGGACTTCGCCGGGACCGGGAACGGGGGTGGGGCGGTCCGCCATGCGCAGGACTTCGGGGCCGCCCGGCGCAGTGATTTCAATGGCTTGCATATGGCGCTCCTTGGAATGTGCACGGGGCATTATGCGCTACACTTTCGGTCTTCGATGCGGAAGCGTGCCAGAGCGGTTGAATGGACCGGTCTTGAAAACCGGCGATGGGGCAACCCATCCGTGAGTTCGAATCTCACCGCTTCCGCCACTGATCGGGGAAGCCACGACATGGATCACTGCATCAAGGGGCGCAGCGCGCTGACGCCGGAAAACCGGGAATGGACGCGCCGGGCCATCCGCGTGCTCGAAGCCGACGGCAGGCGTTCCGCCGATACGCACCTGGTCAAGCCGGACTTTCCGGGGCTGCGCGGCATCGACATCTACTTCAAGGACGAGAGCACGCACCCCACCGGCAGCCTCAAGCACCGCCTGGCGCGTTCCCTGTTCCTGTACGGCATCTGCAACGGCCGCATCCGCGAGGGCACCCTCCTGGTCGAGGCCTCCTCGGGTTCGACGGCCGTGTCGGAAGCCTATTTCGCCCGCCTGCTGGGGCTGCCCTTCGTCGCCGTGATGACGCGCTCGACGAGCCAGCAGAAGATCCAGGCGATCGAGCGCTTCGGCGGGCGCTGCCATTTCGTGGAGCACGCCCGCGAGGTCTACGGCGCGGCCCAGGCCATCGCCGACGAGGCGGGCGGCTATTACCTGGACCAGTTCACCCATGCCGAGCGGGCCACGGACTGGCGCGGCAACAACAACATCGCCGAAAGCATCTTCCGCCAGATGTCGGGCGAGCACCACGCCGTCCCCGCCTGGGTGGTCATGAGCGCCGGCACGGGGGGCACCTCGGCCACCATCGGGCGCTTCATCCGCTACCGCAACCTGGATACCCGGCTGTGCGTGGTCGACGTCGAGGGCTCGGCCTTCTACGAGGCCTGGCAGAGCGGCGACATGGACGTCACCGCGACCGGCTCGCGCATCGAGGGGATCGGGCGCCCGCGCGTCGAGCCTTCCTTCATCCCGACCGTCATCGACGAGATGATCCGCGTGCCCGACGAGGCCTCGATCGCCGCGGCGCACGTGCTGTCCGACCGCCTGTTCCGCCGCGTGGGCGGCTCGACGGGGACGAATTTCATGGGCGTGCTGTGCATGGCCTCGCTCATGCGCGAGCAGGGGCGCACCGGCTCCTTGGTCACCCTGATCTGCGACAGCGGCGACCGGTACGCCACGAGCTACTACGACGAGGGCTGGCTGCGCGCGCAGCGGCTGGACATCGGTGGCTGGCGCGCGCGCATCGAGCGCTTCCTGGACACCGGGGAAGGCTCCCTGCTGTGAGCCCGAGGACGGCGGCGGCCATTGCGGGCCTGCTGCTGGGAGGCCTGCAGCAGGCGCCGGCGGCACCGGTCGCCGATTGCGATGGCGCGTGCACCTGCGGGAATCCGTCGCCGTCAGTCCCGAGGAACTGGCGGAATTCAGCGCCCTGCCGCCCCTGCGCGTGCTCGCGCTGGATGCGCCGCCCATGGCGCGCCGCGAGGCGGATGGGCGCACCTATACCGGCATCGGCATCGACGTGTGGTGTTTCGTCGCGCTGCGGCTCGGTCTGCGTTACGTGATCGAGCCGGAACCGGACCTGACCGTGGCGGAGAAGATCGGCCGGATCCAGGAGGGCGGCGCCGACGTCCTGGTGCCGCTGAGTCTGCAGCCCGAGCGCGCACGGCGCGGCCTGTTCACCCGGCCCTATTACGAAAGCCGCTACGCCATCATCGCCCGCAAGGGGCGGGAACTGGCGATCCACCAGATGGCAGACCTGGCGCGCTACCGGGTCGGCGTCGTGCACGGCGTCGCGTTCGAGCCCATCCTCAGGGGGCTCGTGCCGGCGGAGCGGCTGGTCGCCTACGATCAGGCCTCCAGCGACGGGATGTTCGAGGCATTGCGCGAGGGCGCGATCGATGTGGCGGTGTACAACCGGGGCATTTTCGCCGAGAAGCGCTACAGCCACGAGTATTTCGACCTGGAAGTCGTCCTGATCCTGCGCGAATACCCGCGTGCCTACCGGTTCTACTTCAGCGACACGCCCGAGCACCGGCGCCTGGTGCGGGCGTTCGATCGCTACCTCGCGGCGATGGACGTGTCGGACTCCGTCGCGCAGCACGAAGAGGGCGAGAGCCAGCTCATCGAGCGCTACGTGGCCCAGCGCAGCCAGCGGGTGCTGCTGCAGGTCGCCAGCGGCGTCGCCGTGCTGCTGGCCCTGGCGTCCTTTCTGGCCCTGCGCCGATACCGCCGCCTGTCCCGCCTGCTGGCCGAGCGCAACCAGTACATCCTGCGCCAGCAGGAGGCCCTGCGGGCCGCCAACCGGGAGCTGGAGCGGCAGAGCCAGACCGATGGCCTGACCCGGCTGGCCAACCGCCGGCATTTCGACCAGGCGCTGGCGCGCGAACACGCACGCTGGCGGCGCACGGGAGCGCCGCTGAGTCTGATGCTGCTGGACGTGGATCATTTCAAGCGCGTGAACGATCACTACGGCCATCAGGTCGGCGACGACTATCTGCGCGCCATCGCCCAGGCGCTGCGCAGCAGCGTGGTCCGGCCCGCCGACCTGACGGCGCGCTACGGCGGCGAGGAGTTCGCCTGCCTGATGCCCGACACCGGTTCCGAGGCCGCGCGGGCCGTGGCCGAGCGCATCCGGGAGGAGGTGGCGCGGCTCGACCTGCCGGGCGTCCCCGAGGCGGACCACGCTCCCGTGCGCCTGAGCATCGGCATCGCCACCCTGGCGGGCGGCCACGCCGGCGCCCAGGATCTGCTGGCCGCCGCCGATGCGCAGCTGTACGCCGCCAAGCGGGCGGGGCGGGATCGCGTCCACACCGTCGTGCTGGATTGAGCATTCGGTACAATGCCGCATCACATCGCGCCCGAGTGGTGAAATCGGTAGACACAAGGGACTTAAAATCCCTCGCCGCAAGGCGTGCCGGTTCGAGTCCGGCCTCGGGCACCACGGTTTTCCGCGTCCCGTCCGTCTTGCGGACGTCCGTCTTTTGCCGTAGGGGCTGAAGGGGCGCCGTGCATCATCCGCCGGCGCATCTTCGGCGGTGCATCACCAGGCAGCGCATTGTTCGATAAGACATTGTTCGGTGCCGCATCATCCGTCAGCGCAGCGGTGCTCGATTCCCGCCTGGATGGTAGTTTCCCGGTACGGTTATCGCAGAACGGCATAACAGAAAGAATTCGATACGTGATGGCCGCGGCAGAGCTTCCCTTTAAGATTGAACATCCTTAGACCGGGTCGGCGACGGGGGTTTTCGGTCGGACCCGCAATGTCCCCATCGACAGCGAGACCACACCATGCGCAACCTGAAAATCGGCACCCGGCTGACCCTGGGATTCGGCTTCGTGATCGTCCTGCTGCTGGTCCTGTCGGGCATCGGCGCCTGGCGCATCCTGGACACGCAGCAGGACAACCAGGCGCTGGACCAGCGGCTGCGCACCACCGCGCTGATCCAGCAGCTGGCGCGGCAGATCAACAAGAGCGCCAACCTGACCCAGGCGACCCTGTCGGCCGATCCCGATACGCTGCGGCGCCTGAAGCAGGACATCGAGACCACCGACGGGCAGACGGTCGAGGTGGACGGCCAGCTGGCGGCGGCGCTGTCCCAGCCGCAGGCCGCCGGCCTGCTGAAAGAGATCGGCCAGGCCCGCGAGGCCTTCGTCCAGCGGCGCAGCCAGGCCTTCAAGGACCTCGACAGCGGCAACTACGGCGAGGCCGACGCCTTCTTCAATCAGGAAATGCCCAAGCAGACGGCGGGGCTGATGGAGCGGATCGACCGCCTGTCGCAACTGCAGACCGATTCGGTGCAGCGCCTGTTCGAGGAGAGCGCGCGCACGAGCCGGCTGGGCCTGACCGTGCTGGCCGTGGCCACGCTGCTGGCCCTGATCCTCGGGCCGCTGTTCGCCTGGCGGGTGACGCGCTCCGTCACCCATCCGCTGCGGCATGCCGTGAAGCTGGCGGAAGCCGTGGCGCACCGCGATCTCAGCGCCGACGTCGTCGCCCGCGGCAGCGACGAGATCGGCCAGCTGCTGAGCGCGCTGGCCACCATGACGCGCAACCTGCGCAGCGCCATGACCGAGGTGCGCACCGGCTCGGACGCCATCGCCTCGGCCTCGAGCCAGATCAGCGCCGGCAACCTGGACCTGTCCTCGCGCACCGAGCAGCAGGCCAGCTCCCTGGCCGAGACCGCCGCCACGATGGAGGAAATCACCGCCACCGTGCGCCAGAACGCCGACAACGCCCAGCAGGCCAACACCCTGGCCGCCTCGGCCGCCAAGACCGCCACCGACGGCGGGGCCATCGTCGCCGAGCTGGTCTCCACCATGAGCGAGATCAACACCAAGTCCCAGCAGGTCGCCGACATCATCGGCGTGATCGACTCCATCGCCTTCCAGACCAACATCCTGGCGCTCAACGCCGCGGTCGAGGCCGCGCGCGCCGGCGAACAGGGCCGCGGCTTCGCCGTGGTGGCCTCCGAGGTGCGCGCGCTGGCCCAGCGCTCGGCCGGCGCGGCCAAGGAGATCAAGGGCCTGATCGACACCTCGGTGGAATCGACCGCCAAGGGCAACGAGCAGGCCTCGCGCGCGGGCGCCACGATGCAGGACATCGTCGACAGCATCAACCGCGTCACCGACATCATGGGCGAGATCAGCGCGGCCAGCCGCGAGCAGACCACCGGCATCGAGGAGATCAATGCCGCCGTCACGCAGATGGACGACGTCACGCGCCAGAACGCCAGCCTGGTGGAGGAATCCGCCGCCGCGGCCTCCAGCCTGCAGGAGCAGGCCGACACCCTGGCGCGCCTGGTCGCCACCTTCCGCCTGAAGGACCAGGGAGGTCAGGTTGCCGCGCGGTCCTCCGCCGCCCTGCCGGCCCCGGCGGCGCCCCGGCTGGGGCATGGGGGACGCTGAGGGGGGCGCTGCAGACCGGACCTATCAGTCCTGTTGGACAGCGGGCCGGCCCTATCAGCGGGCCCCCGAGCTGTAGTATGGTTGCTCTAATCCAGTAGGTAACAAAACCTTATGGTTCATGTGGAAATATTTTCCGGAAGAGAAAGATGGAGGGAGGCATGCAGGAATTCAGGCGACGCATCGAACATCACATCGAGCACGTCAAAAACGTCGGCGCGCATTGCACGACCGAGGAAACCACCAAACAAGCCTTGATCCTCCCGCTGCTCGACATCCTGGGCTTCAGTCCCTACGACCCGACCAAGGTCAAGGCCGAGTATGGCGCAGACTTCCCGGGAGCCAAAGCCAGCGAACGGGTCGACTATGCCTTGTTCAGCAACGGAATCCCCGTGCTGTTCATCGAAGCCAAGGCCTACGCGGCCAACCTGGTCAATCATTGCCCACAACTTTCGCGCTACTACAACGCCACGCCCGAAGTCGCCGTTGCGGCCATCACCAATGGACGGGAATGGCGCTTCTTCACGGACCTGGACAATCGCAACATCATGGATGGCGAGCCGTTCCTTGTAGTCGACTTCACCAGCGGCGCCGAAGACATAGCCGACCAGCTCGAACGCTTCCACTACGACCGCCTGGAACCGGATGCGCTGCGCGCTCTTGCGGAAGAAAACGTCTATCTGCACGCCTTTAAGGATGCCATTACTTCGGCATTGCGCGACTGCGATCTGGATTTCGTGAAGTACATCGCCACGCGCGCCGGGACACAACGCACGATGACCGGCAAGTTCCTGGAAAGCATCCAGCCCATCGTCAAGCAAGCGGTGGCCCAATCCGTCAGCTCCATGGTCGCCACCAGCTTGTCGGCCCCCGAGGCCATCCCACCCGCCACCCCCGTCGAAGTGGTCCCCGACGAAGACGCTCCTGTCGTGGACCCGGAGAACGAACGCATCATCACCACAGCGGAGGAGCGCAACCTGTTCAAGATCTGCTGCGACATCCTGCCGGGAGAGGACCTGCAGGCCCGAGACACCGAGTCCTATTTTTCAATCGTGCATGGCGGGAAGTCGAATCGCTGGCTATTCCGGTTCTGGGGAGACAAAAAACACCCGGCCGTGCAGTTCATCGTACCGATCTCCGATACCCATCGCACAGAGATCGCGCGCGCAGGCCTGCAGATCGGCGCCAGCGACCAGGTCCTGCTCGACAAACCCGAGAACCTGTATCGATTGGTCGGGATCGTGGGCGACGCCCTCGCCTACTGCAAGGATGACGAAAACTTCCGGCGGAAAGGCCGGAGCGGAGATGCCCAGTAGCGCCTCCATTCTTCCCAGTAGCGCCTCCATTCTCCATCGGCAGCCCGGAGCTGATCCCTCTGATCGTCCCGCCGCCCATCGGGGAAAAGCTCCTGCAGAAGCACGATGTGCAAGAGCTCGAGGTCACTAACCGCAGATGGGAACTGAGATGAAAAAAGCAGACAAGATTGCGGGCATGGATGACGCCTGGGATAAGGACGGTATGCTTGGCAACGACGCAGCCTACGCCGCGCTCGCAGACCCGGAAACCCAGAAGGCCATCGAAGACGCACTGTCGATGCAGATGATCTCCATTCGCTTGCCTCGATCCGTGATCGATACGTTCAAGGCACTGGCGGTCCTGGAAGGCATCAAGTATCAGCCCATGATGCGTGAAGCCTTGATTCGCTTTGCGAATGGAAAAGCGCGGCGCATCCTGATGGACGCCGCAGCCCAGCAAACATCACAGCGGCGCCAAGAAGGCCCACGCAAAGCCTCTTCCAAAACGAAGAAAGCCGCGTAAAGCACCCCGACCCAGCCTCTCTCTCGGCAGGGCGTTCTCCCACCACTCGCCGCGTCCGGGCGGCGCCCATTCCCCGTTCATGGCCAACAGGCGGGACCAGGCGACCTGGCTGATACCATAGCGGCATCCGCGCTTCCGGACGCCGCATCTTCCAATGCCCTGAAACTGGGTAGCCAGATGGGTAGCCGGCAAGGGAAAATAGGCCGATCGTCCACGCAACGGCCTGAAATCAAAAGCAAATCCTCATACCATGAAACTCGCCACCTGCACTTCGGATTAGCGTCTCAAGTTGCGCCAATACGTTCCTAACGTGTTGATATTGCGCGGCAACGTCTTGAATATCCATTTCCCAACATGCCATGATGTCCCCTGACATCAAACCCGAACTGGGTAGCCAGGTGGGTAGCTAGCCGCCATATCTGCGTGCTAGTGTTGTGTTTCATTAATTTGTTTATTTATTCAATAGTTTGAAATAAAATGGTGGACGCTTCTTTCGATGAGTG
>OFTX01000803.1_pt1 | contig 14008 bp, 14 predicted proteins | sample 1775051 | NCBI WGS metagenome assembly OFTX01 (sample SAMN08195772, study PRJEB24354) | sludge metagenome | isolation source: sludge from phenol fed wastewater aerobic bioreactor A | place: India: Nagpur | collected 2016-09-15
GCTATTATCAATTAATCGTACATAAAGAAACAGGTTCCAATATTTTTGAAGAAGATATGTAATAGAAAAGATATGGATAGTTTTAGGTTCTCTGTTTCATTGTTTCATACAAGATCATCCCCGCTGCAACGGAAACATTCAGGCTTTCAAATTTTCCAGGCATAGGTATTTGAAAAGCAGTGTCGCATATTTTCATCAGGGCAGGATAAACACCTTTCTCTTCTCCGCCCATTACAATAGCGCATGGTTCGGTAAGATTTAATTCAAATATCCTGGTAGTGGCAGTCATTTCACTGGCAAATACCTTAATACCGTTAAGATGCAATTCGTCAACTGCTTTCATCAAACTATTTACCCTGCAAATATGGATGTGTTCAAGGGCTCCTGCACTACTTTTCATGGCTTCTTCGTTTAAAGCACCAACTCCTTTATCGGGTATAATCAAAGCCTGCGCTCCTGTACAAACAGCAGTTCTGGCAATGGCACCAATATTGCGTACATCGGTTACACCATCCAGCAACAGAAACAAAGGTGTTTGTCCTTTGCTTACCACAAAATCTATCACTTCCTGCAAATTCATGTAACGCACTAATGCTGCAAATGCAACAATGCCCTGGTGTGCAGCTTTAGTAAGACTGTTCAGTTTTTCTACAGGCACTACCTGTATCGGTACCTGGTATTGTTTGGCCAGGCTTCGTATCTCATCAATCACTTCTCCGCCGGCATTTTTTTGCAATAATATTTTGTCGATAGCTCTGCCCGATTGAAGTGCCTCTATCAATGGCTGGCGGCCAATGATCAGGTTTTTATTTTTTGCAGGCGCATTGTTCGATTTGAATTTATGATGATATCCTGGTTTCATTAGAATTTAATTTTATGTTGCAACAATAACAGTTGCAGTTTTTGTAAAGCCATTACAGATAGCGCATCGCTGATTTCTCCACTGTTTACCATATCAAACGCCTTTTCCAAAGAAACCTTTTTTATTTGTAACTGCTCCGTATCTTCAGGCTGTGCCTGCATTTGCAACAAACCTGTTGCTACATAGGCAATGGCCATTTCGTCTGAAACAGAGTTGGATAAATATGATTTCCCCAATACATGCCAGTGAGCAGCTACCAATCCTGTTTCTTCCAGTAACTCTCTTTTGGCGCCTTCCAAAGGTTCTTCATTAAAAGGGCAACCACCTTCCGGTATTTCCCAACTATATTGGTTTAATGTAAAGCGATATTGGCCAACGAGGTAAGTATTCCCTTCCGTATCTACGGGAATAATTCCCATTGCTATATTTTTAAAATGCACTTTGCCATAAATGCCTTTATTTCCCGAAGGGTTAATTATGTTGTAATGTGTTAATGATATAAACTTATTATCATACACTAATGCTTCATCAATTATTTTCCAAGGGTTTATTTCTGCCTGCATAGTTTGCTAAGGTAATAACTTCAACATAATCCAATCATCTTGTACATCTCCGCCTAATAAAAATTGTGTGACGCCGTTTTTTGTAAACCCGTGTTTCTCGTAAAATGCAATGGCTCTGGTATTTTTTTGCCATACGCCTAACCAGATACCCTGCTTCTGTAATTGCTTTGTTATTGAAAATATATGTTGAATAAGTACAGAGCCTAATTTTTTATGTTGGAAAGATGGTTTAACATACAATCTTGCCACTTCTGCCAGTAAAAGCTGTGGCGCAGTTTTACAGAAAGAATTGGTATTTATTTTTGTATACGCAACGAGATCACCTGCATCATAAATCCCATAAAATAAAACTCCTGCCAGTTGCAGTTCTTGTTCAATGGCTTCATTGGTAAAGTGGCTTTCTATATATTGTAGCATATCTTCTGCAGTATTGTAAGCTGCATAAGTATCTATAAATGTTTCCCTGCAAAGAACTGCCAGTTCCTTACTGTTTTCTATAAACAGTTGTTTAATATTCATGTTGTTCCGTAACTGCTGCACTATCTATTACTTTTCCCAATTCAGTTTTTAACATGCGTGAAGGATAACGATTGATCACTATAAAATCGTGGGTAGCCATAATAACGGCGGTTCCATAGTCTTTGGATATCTGGAAGAGCAATTGCATGATTTCATCACTTGTTTCAGGATCAAGGTTACCAGTAGGCTCGTCGGCCAGGATCAGTTTGGGAGAATTCAATAATGCCCTTGCAATATCTACACGTTGCTGTTCTCCGCCACTCATTTCAAAGGGCATTTTAAAGCCTTTACTCTTCAGGCCTACTTTATCCAATACATCGTTTATTTTTTCTTCCATTAACCTTTCATCTTTCCAGCCGGTGGCTTTCAAAACAAATTTCAGGTTTTCATGCACATTCCTGTCTGTAAGCAATTGAAAATCCTGGAATACTACACCAAGGTTTCTTCTTAAAAAGGGTACTTTTTTCCAATCCATCCCCTTCAAGTCGAAACCTACCACGGCAGCAGTACCTTCTTTTAAAGACAATTCTCCATAAAGCGTTTTTAACAGGCTGCTTTTCCCTGTTCCTGTTTTACCTACAAGGTATACAAACTCGCCTTTTGAAACAGTAAAGTTTACATTTTGCAGTATCAGATTAGCGCCCTGATAAATATTTACGTTTTTAAGTGATACAACTGCTTCTGCCATAACTCTTATTTTATCCGTTGGTTTTATAAATAAAGGTATGAACGCTTTGCTAAAAATCTTATTGCCTTCTATGATTTTTACTTTTAATAAACAACTTCACCAAAACTGCCCTTCAGTTGGAGCGATTTTGTTGCAGATGCTTCTACCCTGCCAATTATTTTTGCTTCAATGTTAAATGAAGCTGCTATTGCAATCATTTTATCGGCTGTTTTTTCATCAGTGAAAATTTCCAGCCGGTGCCCCATGTTAAATACCTGGTACATTTCTTTATAGTCGGCCCCTGAGTTAGATTGTATCAATTGAAATACGGGTGGTATCTCAAATAAATTATCTTTCACAATTTTAAAAGGCCCCGGCAAATACTTCATACACTTGGTTTGCCCGCCTCCGCTGCAATGAATTACACCATAAATATTTTCAAAATATTCATTAAGTAATATCTTCATTAACGGCGCATAGGTTCTGGTGGGTGAAAGCAATAGTTTACCGATTGTATGGGTAGTACCATCAATATTCAAAGTATCGGTTATACTGTTCTTGCCAATATAAACTATTTTCGTAAGTTTCTTTATAATGGTTTGCATAGTGTTTGTTCAAAACATCGTGGCGGGCACTTGTAAGGCCGTTACTGCCCAATCCGCTGTTATAATCTGTTTCATAACTAGCTTTGCCGTATGAAGCAAATCCAACAATTACATTACCGCTTCTTATTTTTTCGTTGGTGATTAACCGGTCTTTTCTCCAGCGGGCTGTCATGGTACCATTTACAGCAATGGTTCGTACCACATCTCCCACATCGGCTGTTTCCCCTCCAAGATAATGAATGTGTACACCAAAGCCTTTCATGGTATCAAAAAATGCCTGGGTTCCTTCTATCACTTCTTTAATAATATCTCCGTTAATCAGGCTCTTATTCCTATCTATTGTAGAAGAGAAGAGTATATTATCGCAAACTCCTACACAAAGCAGATCATCTAAATTCATTGCAATGGCGTCCTGTGCAATCCCTCTCCATGCAGACAAATCGCCTGTTTCTTTCCAGTATAAATAAGCCAGAATGCTTTTGGTGCCTGCACCATCTGCATGAGAAATATTTACATACCCTTCATCTCCTCCCAAATAATCGGGGTACATTTTGCAAAACGCATACGGATATAAACCTGCATCTAAATTTTGAATGGCAGCATGTACTTCTTCTTTCTGAGCCGACACGCCCCGTTTGGAATATAAAGACATGAATGATTATTTGATGGATTTGCTGCGAAAGTAACAAACACTACCTTATTTACCATTCGCTTATTTTTGCGCCTGTATGAATGTGTATAAAGATTTGAACAACCTGCCCCGGTTTACCAATGCTGTTATTACCATTGGAACGTTCGATGGGGTGCATTTGGGCCATCAAAAAATCATCAGCCAACTAAAAGCCGAAGCAATTGCTGTAAAAGGAGAAACCGTAGTAATTACTTTTCATCCCCATCCCAGAAAAATTGTTGGTGATACAAGCGGTACTTTGTTATTGTCTACCGCCCAGGAAAAAACTGCCTTATTGGAGCAATATGGTATAGAGCATTTAGTGATCATTCCTTTTGATGATACTTTTGCATCATTGAGTGCAGAAGCATATGTACAGGATTTTCTGGTAAATAAATTTCACCCACATACCATTATTATCGGTTACGATCATCGTTTCGGAAAAGGCAGAACCGGCAATTACCAATTGTTAGAGCACCTGGGGCACCGGTATAATTTTAAAGTAAAAGAAATTGATGCGGCCATTATAAAAGAAACCACCATTAGTTCTACAGCCATACGCAAAGCATTGTTACATGCCGATATAACCGGCGCCAACAGTTTATTGGGCTATCCGTATTTTTTTGAGGGAAGAGTTATTAAGGGAGATCAGTTAGGCCGTACCATTGGTTACCCCACCGCCAATCTGCAACTCAACGACCCTGAAAAACTGGTACCGGGAGACGGAGTGTATGCAGTTAAAATAAAAAGGGTTGAAACAAAAAGCAATAACGGGAATGATAATATTGCTGCCCCCCTTTCAGCTTACGATTTACAGGGCATGATGTATATAGGGAGTCGACCGGTAGTAAATGGCAAAAGAAGGGTAATTGAAATTAATATTTTTGATTTTACAGAAGATATTTACGGAGAAGACTTGCAGGTTCAGGTATGTGGCTATACACGTGGCGATATGCATTTTAACGGGCTGGAAGCGTTAAAAGAACAATTGGCAAAAGATCGATCTGAAGTAATGCAACTCTTGTTTAATATGACGTATTAATGCTGCTCATGCTATGGTTTGCTATTGATGCTGAAAATATTTACAAATTGCTTTGCAGGTTATTAACGATAAGCCAGATGCATAAAACAGTAAAAAGCACATTAATAACCCCTCTTAAAAGGGGTTGTTTTATAACAGTGCTTATGCCTGCAAATTTTCTGGCTGCTAAAAAAGAAAAATAGTATCCTGCAAAAGCCAATATAATAAGCAATAGGATAAATACATTACGCGAAACGAGCATGCCATTACTGCCAGATATTTTGGTATATACCTCTTGCCTGATATTATTGTACATACAGGCAGCCAATAGAACAGGCAGCATGGAAACAACTATACAAATTCGGTTTATAGTAAGTTTCATTCATAAATATTTAGAATAAATGTAATAAAAAATGCCTTATTTGTTGGATTTAGTTTTCTATCAGTTTCTGTAATTCCTGTTTAAATCGTTCTTCCGGTAACTGCTGCTCAAAATAACGGCGGTAATGCCTGGCATTATTAACCAGTATGGAGATGGGAATAGTGCCGTTATACCGATTACTTATCTTTTTAATGAAGTCTTCCCTGTTCATGTCTTCCAGCCAAACAATTTCTGAATGATACCCGTGCTCTTTGGCAAAAGCAGCAATAGCTTTTGGATAATACTGCAAAAAATCGAGGTTCACCAGTAATAACTTTACTTTTTTGCCTTGTAAAGCCTCTATATTTTTTTCAAACCAGGGTATTTCATGTATACAGGGCTGGCACCAGGTTGCCCAAAAATTAATGATCAGCGGTGTTGTGGAAGTATCCATCAAAGCAGTAATATCGTCCAGCCTTACTTTCCTGATATTTTGAGAAAAGCATAATTGTATACAAAAAACAGTAACAATTACCAGCGTGATTTTACGAATCATTGTGGAACTATTTTCATTTTTCATTCTCTTCAAATCCCCATTCATTCATTAATGAGTCCGTTCTCTCTATACTAAGCGACGGGTTTGCATAATGCCCTGCATTTTTCTTTTGGCGCATTGCCTCATAAATGGTTACTGCACAGGCTACGGAAATATTGAGGCTCTGTATAATACCCATTTGTGGAATGATAAAATTGCCATCTGCTTTTCTTCTTAACGCATCGCTTACACCCTCGTGTTCATTGCCAAAAACAAGTGCAATACTTTGTGTAAAATCTATCTCATGTAAACTAATCGCATCTGAAGAAAGGTGTGTAGTTAAAATAGTTTTATACTGCTGCCGCAATGCAGTTATACAGGCATCCAAATCATCAAACTGGTGTACTGTTAACCATTTGGCAGCGCTGCTGCTGCTTTTTGCTCCAAATTTTTTGTGCCTTGGTATTTTGGTATTAAGTATATAAATGTCCTGAATTCCCACTGCATCGCAAGTACGCATTACCGCGGAAATGTTGTGCGGGTCCTGTACATTTTCCATTACCACCGTTAAATTGGCCTGGCGTTGCTGTAATACTTTCAGCAATTTGTTTCTTCTCTCAGGGGTCATTTTATTTTAGTTGTGCTTTCAGATTATGTTTTACCTCATTCAACCATTCTTCTTTTAAAATACTCAGAACAATACTATCTCTCCTGCCGCCTGTAACTTTGGGTACATCCTGCCGCAACACCCCTTCTACTTTACAACCAATCGATTTCATGGCAGAAATACTTCTGAGGTTGGTATTATCTGCTCTGAATTCTACCCGCAACATATCCATTGTTTCAAAAGCAAATTCAAGTAACAAATATTTGCAATGTTTATTTAGGCCCGTTCCCCTGAAACGTTCCCCATACCAGGTATAACCTAATTGCAGGGTTTTAAAGGGAAGGTTAATATCATAAAAGCGGGTACTGCCTGCATATTCGCCGGTTCGTTTATCCCATACGATAAACGGATACATTTTTTCAGCAATTCTTCCTGCCATTGCCTGCTGAATGTATTGTATAAGGTTTTCTTTTCCAGCAGCGCTTACCAAACCGTACTTCCATGTATCAGGCTCGTTTAAGGAAAATTCAAGCAGATTATCGCAATCATTTTCTGTTAATGATCGCAATAAAACGCATTCATTTTGCAGGATATAATCGTGCGAAAAATCAAAGCTCATTTAAAACGATTTGTTTAGTGAATTGAACCGAATATTTCATCAAAATAAATGATATTGCAGCTTCCAAAATAAAAAATTATGTGCGGAATTGTTGGTTATATAGGATTCAGAGATGCTTACCCGGTGGTGATAAAAGGGTTAAAAAGATTGGAATACAGGGGGTACGATAGCGCAGGCATTGCTTTAATAGATGAACACTTAAAAGTATTTAAGAAGAAAGGAAAAGTAGCCGACCTGGAAGAATCTGTAAATATTAAAGACGTTGCCGGTAAAATTGGCATTGGTCATACCCGTTGGGCCACCCATGGAGAGCCAAGCGATCGCAATGCCCATCCGCACGTATCTAATAATGGCAAATTTGCCATGATACACAATGGAATTATAGAGAACTATGTACAGATAAAAAATGAGTTACTGCGCAAAGGCTATTCTTTTAAAAGTGATACCGATACAGAGGTATTGCTGAATTTTATTGAAGATATAAAGCTAAATAACAATTGCTCATTGGAAGAAGCACTACGCATTGCTTTAAAAAGAATTGTTGGTGCTTACTGTATTTTATTAATAGATGAGCAAGATCCTTCTACCATTATTGCAGCCCGCAAAGGCAGCCCCCTGGTAATTGGCATTGGCAAAGGAGAACATTTCTTAGCCAGCGATGCCTCTCCTATAATTGAGTATACCAAAGAGGTAGTATATGTTAACGACTATGAAATTGCCATTGTAAAAGCAGATGAACTGGTATTGAAGAACCTGGGCAACGAAAAACAAACTCCTTTCATTACTAAGTTAGACATGGATCTGGCAGAGATTGAAAAAGGCGGGTACGAGCACTTCATGCTGAAAGAAATACATGAACAACCTGAGAGCATCTTCGATTGTTTGCGGGGAAGATTATTACCCAACGAAGGGAAAATTGTAATGAATGGTGTGGAGAATAATTTAGATAAGCTGCAAAACGCCTCACGCATTATTATGGTTGCCTGTGGCACAAGCTGGCATGCAGGGCTGGTGGCCGAATATGTTTTTGAAGAATTATGCCGTATACCTGTTGAGGTAGAATATGCCAGCGAATTCAGGTATAGAAACCCCGTTATTAATAACGGAGATGTAATTATTGCTATCTCGCAAAGCGGAGAAACCGCTGATACCCTTGTAGCATTGGAAAAAGCCAAAGAACAGGGCGCATTTATTTTTGGTGTGGTAAATGTAGTGGGCAGCAGTATTGCACGCATTAGCCATGCCGGTGCTTACACACACTCAGGCCACGAAATAGGCGTTGCCAGCACCAAAGCTTTTACCGGGCAGTTGGCAGTATTAATTATGATGGCACTTAAAATAGGTTATTCAAAAGGTACCATTACAGAAGAACGATACCTGCAATTGATGAAAGACCTGGAATCTGTTCCGCAAAAAATAAAACAAATTCTACAAAACACCGATAACATTAAAGCCATTGCCAACAAGTATAAAGACGCACATGACTTTTTATACTTAGGCCGGGGCTACAATTTTCCTATTGCACTGGAAGGTGCTTTAAAGCTAAAAGAGATCTCCTATATACATGCAGAAGGTTATCCTGCAGCAGAAATGAAGCATGGCCCCATTGCGTTGGTTGATGAAAATTTACCCGTTGTATTCGTGGCTACCAAAGACTCCTATTACGAAAAAATCGTGAGCAATGTGCAGGAAATAAAAGCAAGAAAAGGAAAAGTAATTGCAGTAGCAACAGAAGGCGATACTATTATTCCAGGCATGGCCAACGATACCCTTTTTGTTCCGGATACAGACGAGATTATTGCGCCATTGTTAAGCGTTATACCACTGCAGTTATTAAGCTATCATGTAGGGGTAATGAAAGGATACGACGTGGATAAGCCCAGGAACCTTGCTAAAAGCGTAACCGTAGAATAAATAACCGCCTGCTCAAAAACAGGTTCATGCATTGTACAGTTAAAACGTTCAAACTCAAAACACAGTAATGGGGCAGAACAAGATTATAAAAACTTCAGTAGCATCATTAGGCTACAACTTTATTGGTAATGAATATATTCCTAAGGGGAAAGACGAATATTATTTACGAAATACACAGAATCGAACAGGCATTCAATACAGGCACCTTACCGCTTTTGAAATAGAAGTATTGGTACGCAATCGCAACACAAGCGACGATTGGAACAAGATCATGGTATCGGATGCTTTTAACCCTGAATTGGTTAAAAATTGTAAATTTTATGGATTGATAAGAATTGGCAAGCTGGAGCCTTATTATTTAACATTCAGTGATCTTAAAGTACCTGTAGGCCTGTACAACTCCACCATCATCAGTTGCGATCTGGGTGATAATGTGGTAATCGATAATGTAAACTACCTCTCCCATTTTATTATTGGCAACGAAGTAATCATTACCAATGTAAACGAAATGGTTACCACCAATCATACCAAATTTGGCGTTGGAGTGATAAAAGAAGATGAAGACGAGAATATCAGGATATGGCTGGAAATATGCAATGAAAATGGCGGCAGAAAAGTAATTCCATTCAATGGCATGCTTGCCGGAGATGCGTACCTATGGAGCAGGTATAGAACAGATGATGCATTGCTGGAAAAATTTAAACAGTTTACCCAGGAGCAATTTTCAGGCAAACGGGGATATTATGGTAAAGTGGGGCATAGAACCGTTATTAAGAACACAGCCATTATTAAAGATGTTTGGATAGGAAGCGATGCCTACATTAAAGGCGCTAATAAATTAAAAAACATCACCATCAACTCAGGGCCTGAAGGCAGTTCTCAAATCGGGGAAGGCTGCGAATTGGTAAATGGTATTGTGGGTTTTGGTTGCAGAATATTCTATGGAGTAAAAGCTGTTCGTTTTATTATGGCCTCGCATTCACAATTAAAATATGGCGCCAGGCTTATTAATTCCTACCTCGGCAACAATGCAACCATTTCCTGTTGCGAGGTACTTAACTCTCTTATTTTTCCTGCCCACGAGCAGCACCATAATAATTCTTTTTTATGTGCTGCATTATTAATGGGGCAAAGCAATATTGCCGCGGGTGCTACGATAGGCTCTAACCATAATTCCAGGGGTGCAGACGGAGAAGCTATCATGGGCCGGGGCTTTTGGCCGGGGCTTTGCGTAAGTATTAAGCACAATTCAAAATTTGCCAGTTATACCATTTTAGCAAAAGGAGATTATCCTGCGGAACTGAACATACCCATTCCCTTTTCACTGGTTAGTAACGACCTTAGTAAAGATGAACTATTAGTAATGCCGGGTTACTGGTTTTTATACAACATGTACGCTTTGGCAAGAAACAGTTGGAAGTATATTGACAGGGATAAACGTACAGAGCGAATTCAAACAATAGAATACGAGCCTTTTGCACCTGATACAATTAACGAAATGTTTGAGGCGCTTGAATATATGCAACTCTTTACAGGAAAAGCTTTCTATAGATCTGTTTCCTCAAACACATTATTCACCACGGAACAATATATGGAAAAGGGAAAAGCTTTGCTTGAAAACGTTGACCCTTTGGTAGATACTTTAGACATTCTTGCAGAAGGTTTTGAAAATACCAAACGCAAAGTGAAGATTACAAAAATAACAAAAGCCTATCCTGTTTATAAACAGCTTATTGCTTATTATGGTATTACACAACTGATACAATTCTTAGATACACACAAAGGCACTTCGTGGAGTGAAGCTGCCAAGAAGCTCCCTGCACATGCAACACATGAAAACTGGTTAAATGTTGGCGGACAATTAATGCCTGAAAAATCTGTAAACGACCTTCGCACCAAAGTGCATTCCGGCAGCATAAAATCCTGGGACGATGTGCATGATTATTATGCTCAGGAAGGTAAAAAATATCCCTTGCAAAAAATGCAGCATGCTTTGCATGCTTTGTCTGTAATTGAAAATATTTCCTTGAAAAAAGCCAGTAAAGAAACGATTGTTTCATTGCTGCACAAAGCGCTAAACACAAAGGAATGGATTACCGATAGCATTGTTAATTCAAGGGCTAAAGATTACGAAAACCCTTTCAGGCAAATGGTATACGAATCGCCTGAAGAAATGAATAAGGTTATTGGCAGTTTAGAAGAAAACAGTTTTATACAATTACAACAAAAAGAGCTGTCTTCTTTTAAAAAGAAAATAAAAGCCCTCAGCAAAACATTGTAATAAGCTTCCTGCCGCTATTACATTCTTTCCTTAGCCCATTGCAATGCAAGGGCTAGTTGTTGTTCCCTGGTAAGATTGCTATTATCTAATACAATTGCATCTGCTGCTTTTTGTAGCGGGCTAATGGCTCTTGTTGTATCAATATGGTCTCGCTCCAAAAGGTTCTTTTTCACTTCATCTTTGCTTACCTGCTCTCCTTTTGCCTGTAACTCAAGCCATCTGCGTTCTACACGAACATCAGTATTGGCCGTAACAAATATTTTCAATTCAGCATCAGGGAAAACAGTGGTGCCAATATCTCTTCCATCCATAACCAATCCTTTTTCTTTTCCCATCTGTTGCTGGGCAGCTACGGCAAATGTTCTAACGGCTTCTATTGTGGCAACAGGGCTAACATTTTCACTTATACGCATTTCCCTTATTTGCTGTTCTACATTCACGCCGTTTAACAACATATCGCTTTTTCCTGTTTCAGCAACATATTCAAATTTTAACTGGATATTCTTTAATGCCCGTTCAATGGCAACAGTATCGTTGAACCTGATATTATTTTCAAGAAAATATAAAGTTATAGCCCTGTACATAGCACCGCTATCTACAAAAATATAGTTAAGAGTTTTAGCCAATTGCTTTGCCAGCGTGCTTTTGCCACAACTGGAAAAGCCATCTACAGCAATAACGATCTTATTCATGGCCGTAAAATTGAATGAAAATACTGTTACAAAAAAATGAGATTAAGTAAACTTAACTTCATTAGATTTATGGTTGGTTTATATTTGGCAAGAAGCATAAACATGAATAAGAAGCAACTAATTCCGAGAGATATAAGCTGGTTAAGTTTTAATGCAAGGGTTTTGCAGGAAGCTAACGATCCTACCGTTCCGTTAAGGGAGCGGATTCGTTTTTTAGGTATTTTCTCCAACAATATGGATGAATTTTTCAGGGTAAGGGTGGCTACGTTAAAACGCATGGTAGAATACGCTGAAAAAAGCAGGAAACTAAATATGCACCTGGAGGCAAGCCCGCAAAAAATTCTTGATGAGATACAGATTATTGTACTGAAACAACAAAATGAATTTACACGCATATGGAATAATATTTTGAAAGAACTTAAAAAGCAAAAAATATTTTTGATTGATGAAAAACATTTATCAAAAGAGCAGCAGCAATTTGTAAAAACCTTTTTTGATGAGCAGGTTAGGTCGAATGTGATTCCGTTGATGATAGAAAGCCTTCCCCAAATGCCGTATCTGCGTGAAAAGAGTATTTACTTAGGCGTGGTAATGCGTAAAAAAGATTCGGCTTACCAACAAAAATACGCCTTGATTGAAGTACCGGCAAAAGCAATAGGAAGGTTTGTTTCCCTGCCTTCCAAACCAGGGGAGCATCATATTATTTTATTAGAAGATGTTATCAGGTTTAACCTGCCCTATATTTTTTCTTATTTTGAATATGACACTTTTGAGGCGCATATTTTTAAAGTAACCAAAGATGCGGAGATAGATATTGATAACGATGTGTCTACCACATTTGTTGAAAAAATTCAGAAAGGCCTTAAAAACAGAAGAAAGGGAAAGCCCGTTCGTTTCGTGTACGATAAGGAAATGAACGCCAGTATGCTGGAATATCTTATAAAAAGATTAAACCTTACACGCAAAAGCAATATTATTCCCGGTGGAAGAATACATAATTTCAGGCATTTTATGGATTTCCCGGACGTATTCAATCACTCTGCTTTAAGAAGGCACGCATTGGTTCATCCCGCATTTAGAAACACTTCCCGCGTTACGGATGTGATTATGCAAAAAGATGTAATGCTGCACTTTCCATACCATGCATTCGATCCGCTGATAGATTTGCTCAGGGAAGCAGCCATAGACCCGGATGTAAATGGCATTAAAATAACCGCTTACCGGCTGGCCTCCAATTCCAAAATCATCAATGCACTTATCAATGCTTCCCGCAATGGCAAAGAAGTGATTGTAATGTTAGAATTAAAAGCAAGGTTTGATGAAGAAGCCAATCTTGAGTGGAAGAATATATTGGAAGAAGAAGGTGTAAAAGTTTTATTAGGTGTTCCGGAAATGAAGATACACGCCAAAATATGTGTTATTAAAAAGAGAGTACAGAACAAAACCATTCAATATGGTTTTGTAAGTACCGGCAACCTGAACGAAAAAACGGCAAGGGTTTATGGAGACCATTGCCTGCTCACTTCTAACAGGAATATAATGGCAGACATTAATAAAGTTTTTAGTTATCTGCAAAACTGGAAAACGGGAACAGCTCTTTTAAGAACCTGTAAAACCCTATTGGTTTGCCCCATTAATATGCGTAAAGAAATTGTAAATTATATTAACAAAGAAATCAGGAATGCAAAAGCCGGCAAACCTGCGGAGATGCTGATTAAAATAAACTCTCTCAGCGATAGGGAGCTCATTTACAAATTGTATGAAGCGGCCGAAGCAGGGGTAACTATTAAAATGGTAGTGAGGGGTATCTTTTGTGCGAAAATAAATGATAAAAAATTGGCGGGAAACCTAACGGCTATCAGTATTGTAGATGAATATCTTGAACATGCCCGTGTAATGGTATTTCATAATGGCGGAAAACAAAAGGTATTTATTTCATCTGCCGACTGGATGGTTAGAAACCTTGATCACCGGGTTGAAGTGGCAACTCCTGTTAACGATGAAAATATCATTCAAGAATTAAAAGATATTATCCACATACAATCAAGAGATAACGTAAAAGCAAGGGCAGTAGATAGTGATCTGCAAAAGA
>OFTX01000804.1_pt1 | contig 13991 bp, 15 predicted proteins | sample 1775051 | NCBI WGS metagenome assembly OFTX01 (sample SAMN08195772, study PRJEB24354) | sludge metagenome | isolation source: sludge from phenol fed wastewater aerobic bioreactor A | place: India: Nagpur | collected 2016-09-15
CGCCTCCACTTCCACGACCCGGCCCCCGCCCGCGGCCTGGCGCGTCCGCATCATGGGCGCCGCACGGGGGTATCAGCACCGGAACCTCTCGGCGCCCACGGCGCGACGATCGTCATAAACGTCGCAGCCCTTCGTGTCACGGCGCTGATCGGCGCGGCGAGTCTTGTCACAGCGCGCTCCCCGCCGACCACAGTTGCCCGGCGTGCCCGGAGAGCGCGGCCGCGGTCGCGACGGCGCGGTCGTCCGTCAGCGAGGCCACGTAGTCGATGATCCCCCGCCCGCGACCCAGCCGTGCGAGGTCGTCCGCGGAGGTGGCCGGCTCGCCGGTCGGCCGGATGAGCAGCTGCGGCATGGACCGCGCCACGTCGCGATAGTCGTCGGTGGCCAGGCGCACCAGGTCGAGCAGGCGCCGGGGCGCGCGGCCGACGTCGATCGGATCGGTGAGCCATGATTCGAGATCCCGCACGAGGGTGGACAGCAGCGTCGCCTGCCCGCGTTGCAGGAGCGCCAGGTCCGGTCGGTCGAGCACGAACCGTTGGTGCACGAACTTGAGCACGGCGACCTCATGCCAGGCCTGGTGGGTCAGCAGAACGTGGGCGGCGCGGACGGGCGGTTCGGCGGTGGTGGTGACCGAATCCTGCAGATGGCTGATCCAGCTCGCGGTGAACAGGCCGACCGCGCGTTCGGCGGCGATGGACGAATCGAAGGGCACGGCCAGCAGGCCGTCGACGAGTTCGTCGCCGACCCGCTCGACCGCGGTCGCGAACACCTCGTCGTCGAAGATCCAGGCGTCCTTGGCGTGCAACCTGCGGCGCAGCAGTTCCAGCGAATGGCCGGGGCGGCGGCCATCGCCCCGGAGCTCGCCGGGCGACATGGCGGCGAAGGCGGCGCGCAGCCGGATCCAGGTGCGGAACTCGGCCGCGACGGATGCGTGCTGCAGGACGCCGGCGCGGTGGAAATCGTCGAGATCGTGGAGGGAGTAGGCGATGTCGTCGGCGAGGTCCATCACCGAGCATTCGACGGTCTGCTGCCACGGTGCGATCTGCGGGTATGCCCGCCGCACCTCGATCAGCTCGGGGACGTCGACCACGTATGCGGAGAACTTGAGCGACCCTGCGCCCTCGGGGCCGGGTGCGGCGCCCTTCGGCCGCTCGGTTGCCTCGGACGGATGCGCGGTAGGGAACCCGATCCTCGCCCACGGATACTTGAGCACCGCGGCGCGGACCGCCGCCGTGAGGTCCAGGCCGTGCTCCTGCTCGCCGTGCACGTCCAGTGTGGTGAGGATCCGGAAGGTTTGCGCGTTCCCCTCGAAGCCGTCGATCAGGCCGAACCGGGAGCGGGCGATCCGGTCGAGGATCCGCTCGCCGAGGTGCCCGAACGGCGGGTGTCCGAGGTCGTGGGCGCTCGCCGCCGCTTGGACGACGACCGGGTCGCAGCCGCCGAGCCGGTCGATGAGCGCCATGTCGCCGCGTTCCCGGAGCGCGGTGGCGATCGCCCGCGCGACGGCCGTCACCTTGACGGTGTGGGTGAGCCTGTTGTGTACGACCTGTCCGGCCGAGCCTTGGTTCACGACCTGCGTCACGGCGGCCAGCCGCGCGAAATAGGGCGAAAAACGGATACGCTCGAGGTCGTCGCGGAAGGCTCCCTCGGTCGCCGCGTCCATCTCGGCGGCGTCGAACGCCCCAGTGATCGCGCCGTTGTCGCTGCGGCGCGCGAGGCGTGGATCCATCTGCCTACCGTAGCGGCGCAGGCGCGTCAGGCGTGCGCGCCCGGCATTCGTGCCGTAGGCGCGCGTCAGATGTTGAAGCCGATGGCGCGCAACTGGTCCCGGCCGTCGTCGGTGATCTTCTCCGGGCCCCACGGCGGCAACCACACCCAGTTGATGCGGTAGTCCGAGACGACGGGCGTCGGGCCACCGGTGAGCGCCGCGCACACCTGGTCCTCGATCATCTCCTGCAGCGGGCAGGCCGCCGACGTCAGCGTCATGTCGATCAGGCACACGTTGCCGGAGTCCACCTGCAGATCGTAGATGAGCCCGAGGTCGACCACGTTGATGCCGAGCTCCGGGTCGATGACGTCCTTGAGCGCCTCCTCGATGTCGTCGAGGCTCGCCACGGCGCCGCTCTCCAGGTCCTGGCCCGCCGGGGCGCCTGGATCGGTCGCGGTCCCGAAGGGGCCCCCGGTCATGCCGTCGAGATCCGCGGCACCGCGCCCGGCGCGATCCGCTGTCATGGTCGAAACGTCGTCGTCACTCATCGGGATATCCTCCGTCGGTCGGCCGTTCGCCGTCGGTCGTCATCACGTTGCACCCACCTCGGCCTGCGCCGCTGCCAGCTTGAATGCCTTCCATCCCAGCAGAGCACATTTGACGCGGTTCGGGTACTGCGCCACCCCGGCGAACGCAACGGCGTCGCCGAGCAGGTTCTCGTCGCCCGGGTCCGCGCCCTTGCTGGTGATCATCGCCTCGAACGCGGCGAGCATCTTCTGCGCATGGGCGAGGCTCTCCCCGATCACCAGGTCCGTCATGACGGACACGGACGCCTGCGAGATCGAGCATCCGAGGGCGTCGAACGACACGTCCTGGACGGCGAGACCGCCGTCCTCACCTCGTTGCACGGCTAGGCGCAGCGTGACCTCGTCGCCGCAGGTCGGGTTCACCTGGTGGGTCTGGGCGTCGAATGGCTCGCGCAGCCCCGCGTGGTGGGGCGCACGGGAGTGATCGAGGATAATCTCTGCGTACAGGTCATCCATCCGCATGCCGCTCACCTCCCCGCGAAGAACTTCTGTGCGCCGGCCACCGCGTCGACGAGGGCGGCGACTTCGTCGGCCGTGGAATACACCCCGAACGTAGCGCGCGACGAGGCCGACACGCCGTAGCGGCGGTGCAGCGGCCAGGCGCAGTGGTGCCCGACGCGCACGGCGACCCCCGCGTCGTCGAGCAGCTGGCCGACATCGTGCGGATGGATGCCGTCGACCAGGAATGCGACGGCCGGTCCCCGCGCGTCGGTGGTCGCCGGGCCGAGGATCGATACCCCAGGAAGCGCCGAAAGCCCCTGCAGCGCTAGGCCTGTCAGCTCCATGGCGTGCGCTTCGACGTGGTCCATGCCCAGGTCGGTGAGGTAGTCCACGGCCGCGCCCAAGGCGACCGCCTGCGTCACAGGCGGTGTACCCGCCTCGAACCGCGCCGGCGGCGGCAGGTACGTGGAATGGTCCATGTACACGACCTCGATCATCGATCCGCCGGTCAGGAACGGCGGGAGCGTCTCCAGCAGCTCGTACTTGCCGTACAACACCCCGATCCCGGTCGGGCCGAGCATCTTGTGCCCCGAGAACGCCGCGAAATCGACGTCGAGTGCGGCGAAGTCGTTAGCGCGATGCGGTACGGACTGGCAGGCGTCCAGGACCACGAGAGCTCCGACCCGATGCGCCGCGGCGGTGAGGTCCGCGACCGGCGGCAGCGTGCCGAGCACGTTCGATTCGCCCGTGAGCGCCAGCACCTTGGTGCGTGGCGTGATCATGCCCGATACGTCCGACAGGTCGAGGCGGAAGTCGTCGGTGAGCCCGAACCACTTCAGCGTCGCGCCGGTACGCCGGCACAGCTCCTGCCACGGCACCAGGTTCGCGTGGTGCTCCATCTCGGGGACGACGCTCTCGTCGCCCGGGCCGACCGCGAATCGGGCCGCGTCGCCGGTCGCCCCCGTGGCGTTCCCGAACGCGTAGGCCACCAGGTTCAACGAGGCCGTCGCGCCTGCGGTGAAGATGATCTCCTCCGGCTGGCGCGCTCCGACGAACGTCGCGACCTTGGCACGCGCACCCTCGTAGTATTCGGTCGCCTCGTCCGCGAGCTGGTGCGCACCGCGCTTCACCGCCGCGTAATGGTCGGTGATGAACTCCTGCTCGGCGTCCAGCACGCAGGTCGGACGTTGCGACGTCGCGCCGGAATCCAGGTACACCAACGGTTTTCCGCCGCGCACGGTGCGTTCCAGGACGGGGAAGTCCGCCCGCACGCGGTGTGATCCGAGTTCGGGGCTGACGTGCGCTACGACGGCCATGTCAGGCCGGCACCGCCTGGCCAGTGAACCGCACGTACCCGTCCGCCTCGAGTTCTTCGGCGAGTTCCGAGCCGCCCGACTCAGCGACCTGACCGGCGACGAACACGTGCACGAAGTCCGGCTGGATGTACCGCAGGATGCGCGTGTAGTGGGTGATCAGCAGCACGCCCACCGCCTCGCCCGCCGCGGCCGACTCCGCCTTGTAGCGGTTGACACCCTCCGATACGACCCTGAGCGCGTCGATGTCCAGGCCGGAGTCGGTCTCGTCCAGGATGGCGATCTTCGGTTTGAGCAGGCTCATCTGCAGGATCTCGTGGCGCTTCTTCTCGCCGCCGGAGAAGCCCTCGTTCACGCTGCGCTGCGCGAAGTCCGGATCCATCTGCAGCGACTCCATCTCGTCCTTGACCTCTTTGAGCCACTGCCGCACGCCGGGTGCCTGGCCGCGGACGGCCGTCGCTGCGGTGCGCAGGAAGTTCGAGGTCGTGACGCCCGGGATCTCCACCGGATACTGCATGGCGAGGAACAGACCCGCCCGCGCCCGCTGATCGACGGTCATCGACAGCACATCCGCCCCGTCGAGCAGCACCGTGCCGGACGTCACCCGATACTTCGGATGGCCGGCCAGCGAATAGGCGAGCGTCGACTTGCCGGAGCCATTGGGCCCCATGATGGCGTGGGTCTCGCCCGCATCGATGGTCAGGTTCACCCCGCAGAGGATCTCCTTCGAGGTGTCTTCGGTGATCACGGAGACGTGCAGGTCGGAGATCTCAAGCTGTGCCCTGTGTCTGTTTGCTTCCGTTTGCGTTGGTGAGAATACCGGATATGACGGTGTTCTCGGTGTTCTCGTCTTCACATCCCCGAGATCGCGAGCTCCCGCTCGACGGTGTCGGAAATGTGGTCGATCACGGATGAGATGCCCACCTTGTTCAGCACCTCGTGGAAGAACCCGCGGACGACGAGGCGCTTGGCCATCTCGGGGGTAATGCCTCGCGATTGCAGGTAGAACAGGTGGTCGTCGTCGTAGCGACCGGTCGCGCTGGCGTGCGCCGCCTTGATGATCTCACCGGTCTCGATCTCGAGGTTCGGGACGGAATCGGCGCGGGCGCCGTCGGTGAGCAGCAGGTTCCGGTTCATCTCGTACGAGTCGGTGCCCTCGGCCATGGCGCGGATCAGCACATCGCCGACCCAGGCCGTGCGCGCATGGTCCCCCTGCAGCGCACCCTTGTAGAGCACCTCCGACCGGCAGTTCGGCGGGGTGTGGTCGATGAAGATCCGATGTTCCAGGTACTGGCCGGCGTCCGCGAAGTAGAGGCCGAGCATCTCGAGATCGCCGCCCGGGCCGCGATAATCGACGTCGACCGCCGTCCGGACCACGTCGCCCCCGAACGTGAGCAGGCTGTGCTTGACCTTCGCGTCCCGGCCGACGGAGATGTGGTGGTGCGCGAGTTGCACCGTGTCCGCCGCCCAGTCCGCGATCGTCGCCATATTCAGGTTCGCGCCGTCGCCCGCCAGGATCTCGACGAGGTGCGCCACGGTGGCCGAGCCCTGCTCCTTCAACACGACGGTGGCGGTCGCGTGGTCTCCCAACCGGATGAGGACGTGCGCCGCTTCTGCGATCGACGCGTCGGCGCCGTCGATCGTCACGACGACTGGCTCGGTGATGGTCGAGTCCGCGGGCACGTCGATCAGCAGCGTGTCCGGGTTGTATTCCATGAGCCGCGCGGTGACCCGGTCGGTCGGCAGGTAGTCCGAGGCGCCCTTGAGCGCCCGGCCCGCCGCCCCGGACACGACACGCACGTCCACGCCGTCGATGGCGTCCCAGGTCGCGGTGAGCGCGCCGACGGTGAACTCGGCGTCGGCGTGCAGGCCGCGCAACCGGCGCAGCGGCGCGAATTTCCACAGCTCGCTCTTCGATGTCGGCACGGGATGGTCGGCGACGTCGGAAGAGGCGACCGGATGCAGGTGCGACGCCACGCCGGAGGTGCGGACGGTCCTCCCACCGACATGGGAATGCGCGGCGAGTCCGTTGGGGCCGCCGAGCGTCGGTCCTGCGGTCGGGTTAAGGATCTGGGTTGTCGTCATGAGGTCAGGCCGTCGCCGGCCGGTCAGCCCTTCTGTGAGTGGTGGAAGGTTCGTCGAGGTGCAGCACCTACCCGACGGCCCCCTCCATCTGCATTTCGATCAGCCGGTTCAGTTCCAGGGCGTATTCCATCGGCAGCTCCTTGGCGATCGGCTCGATGAACCCGCGCACGATCATCGCCATGGCCTCCTCCTCGGTCAGCCCGCGGCTCATCAGATAGAACAACTGGTCGTCGCTGATCTTCGACACCGTGGCCTCGTGGCCCATCGTCACGTCGTCTTCGCGGATATCGACGTACGGATAGGTGTCGCTGCGGGACTTCGTGTCGACGAGGAGCGCGTCACATTTCACGGTGGATCGCGAATGGTGCGCACCGGGATTCACCTGGACGAGCCCGCGGTAGGAACTGCGGCCACCCTCCCGGGAGATCGACTTGGAGATGATCTCGGACGAGGTGTGCGGTGCCAGGTGCAGCATCTTGGAGCCGGTGTCCTGATGCTGGCCCTTGCCGGCGAACGCCACTGAAAGCACCGAGCCCTTGGCGTGCTCCCCCATCATCCACACCGACGGGTATTTCATCGTCACCTTCGCGCCGATGTTCCCGTCGACCCACTCCATCGTCGCGCCCTCTTCGGCCTTGGTGCGCTTCGTGACGAGGTTGTAGACGTTCGTCGACCAGTTCTGGATGGTGGTGTAGCGGCAGCGTGCACCCTTTTTCACGATGATCTCGACGACCGCCGAATGCAGCGAATCGGAGCGGTACACGGGTGCGGTGCAGCCTTCGACATAGTGCACGTAGGCGTCCTCGTCGACGATGATCAGCGTCCGCTCGAACTGGCCCATGTTCTCCGTATTGATGCGGAAGTATGCCTGCAGCGGGATCTTGACGTGCACACCCTTCGGCACGTAGACGAACGATCCTCCCGACCACACCGCGGTGTTCAATGCCGAGAACTTGTTGTCGCCCGCCGGGATGACGGAGCCGAAGTACTCCTCGAACAGGTCCGGGTATTCCTTGAGACCCGAATCAGTGTCGAGGAACACGACGCCCTGCTGCGCAAGGTCCTCGCGGATCGAGTTGTAGACGACCTCCGACTCGTACTGCGCCGACACACCGGCGATCATCTGCTGCTTCTCGGCCTCCGGGATGCCGATCCGGTCATAGGTGTACTTGATGTCGTCGGGCAGGTCCTCCCACGAGGTGACCTTCTGTTCCGTCGACCGCACGAAGTACTTGATGTTGTCGAAGTCGATCTCCGATAGGTCGGCGCCCCACGTCGGCAGGGGTTGCCGCTCGAACAGCTTCAGTGCTTTGAGACGGCGCTCGAGCATCCACTCCGGTTCGTTTTTCAGGTGCGAGATGCCACGGACCACGTCCTCGTCGAGCCCGCGTTTCGCCGTGGTGCCCGCCGCGTCCGAGTCGGACCAGCCGAACTGGTACGTGCTCAAGGCGTCGATCGTCTCGGCCTGGGCCAGACGGGCCTCGCTGAGTTCGGGGGCTGCGGTCATCGAGCTGTCCTTCTCTGCGTGTCGAATGTTGATCGAATGCTCATCGGGTCGCGGTCGCCCGGCCGCCGGACGCTACGCGAACGCCCCGCGCGACACCGTTCGGCTGTGCGGTCTGCGGGTTCGTGTTCGGCGCGTCCGGAATAAAGGTGGTGCAGAACGAATCGCCGCGGGCGATGGTGGCGAGCCGCTGGGCGTAGGTGCCGAGCGTCTCGGTGAACACGGCCAACTCCTGTTCGCACAGCGCCGGGTACTTGCCCGCCACATACGCCACCGGGCAGTGGTGTTGCGACAGCTGTTCACCGATGCCGACCTCGTCGACACTGGCCACGTATCCCGACCGCGTCAGTGCCTTCGCCAGGATGCGCGCCCGCTCGGCGACGGTGGACGCGGTGTCCAGTTCACCGCGCACCGTATCGACGATGCGCTCGGCCCGCTGCCGGGCGAACTGTGTTACGGCTTCCGGCCCGACATGTTCGGCGAGGTAGCCGAGCGCCTCTTCGGCGAGTTCGTCGTAGGCGTGCGGCAGCCGTCGCCGCCCCAGCTCGGTGAGCAGATACACCTGCGCCGGCCGGCCGCGTCCGCGTCTGCCCGCGACTGCCGCGTCGCGGCAGGTGACCGATCCCTCCGCATGCAGCGCGTCGAGCTGCCGCCGCACCGCCGTCCCGGACACCCCCAGCGCGGCTGCCAGATGCGCGGCGGTCGACGGCCCGTCGATCAGTAGCCGACGGACCACCTCTCCTCGCGCTCCGTCCTCGCCGGAGGCGACCTGCAGCGGCTCGCGATCCTCGGCCTGTGCGCTGCGCATGGGCGCTGCTTCCGTCGCCGACGTTTTCACAACTTGAATGTTACCTATTTGCTCTGCGCGGTCCAGTGGGGGCACCGGTCGCGTGCCGCGTCGTGATCAACGTCTCGACGGCCCCGCGGGTGTCCGCGCAGCGGCGGTCCCTATCCTGTGCCACGTGGCTGTACCCGATTCGCCTCTCGATTCGCCTTCCGATTCACGGCGCGGATCACAGCCCTCCGAGTCGGCTCCGGCCGCGGTCGCCCTGACCGACGTCTCAAGGAGTTTCGGCAGCGTCCGGGCCGTGGACCGGCTGACGTTCACCGTCCCCACCGCGTCCATCTTCGCGGTGCTCGGCCCAAACGGGGCCGGGAAAACGACCACGATCGACATGTGCGAGGGCTTCGCCCGCCCCGACGCCGGCACGGTGAAAGTGCTCGGCGCCGATCCCTGGCGCCAGCAGACGACGCTCCGTCCCCGGATCGGGGTGATGCTGCAGGCCGGGGGCGCCCACGGCGCCGCGCGCACGCGCGAGATGCTGCGCCTCGTCGCGCGATGTGCCGCCCACCCGCACGACCCGGACCGCCTGCTCGACATGGTCGGGCTGTCCGCATCGGCCGGCACACCGATCCGGCGCCTGTCCGGCGGGCAGGTGCAACGCCTGAGCCTGGCGATGGCGCTGGTGGGGCGCCCCGAGCTGCTGTTCCTCGACGAACCCACCGCGGGCATGGATCCGCAGGCGCGCCACCTGGTCTGGGAGGTGCTCCGCGCGGCGCGCGCCGACGGCGTCACCATCGTGCTGACCACGCACCTGCTGGACGAGGTCGAGCTGCTCGCCGATCGCATCCTCGTCATCGACCACGGCCGGAAGGTTGCCGAGGGCACCCCGGCCGAGCTGACCGACGCGGGTCGCCGCCGCTTGGAGGATGTCTACCTGGAGCTGACCGGATGGGAGGTGCGGGGATGAGCGCGGCCCGATTCGAGCCGGGTACGTTCACCCGGCGCCCCGGCCGGGCGAGCGCCGGCGCCATGGTCCGTGCCGCCACTGCGCAGGAGCTGCGGATCGTGCTGCGCAACGGCGAGCAGCTGCTGCTCGCCTTCGTCATCCCGCTCGCCGCGTTGCTGGCCATGAGCACGATGCACATCACGGAGTTGCCGGAACCTCGGGTCGATACCGTGACGCCCGGCATCCTGGCGCTGGCGATCATGTCGGCGTCGTTCACCTCACAGGCGATCCTCACCGGCTTCGATCGTCGCTACGGCGTGCTCAAACGCCTTGCGGCTACAGGGTTTCCGCGTTGGTTGCTGCTGGCGGCGAAGTTCGGCGCGACGGCCGTCGTCATCGCCGGGCAGTTCGTGGTGCTGTGCCTCACAGCGTGGCTCGCGCTCGGCTGGAAACCGCACGGCAACCCGCTCTGGGTGGTGGTGCTGAGCCTGCTCGGGCTCGGCGCGTTCATCGGGCTGGCGCTGCTGCTCGGCGGGACCATGCGCGCCGAGGCCGTGCTCGGCGTCGCGAACCTGGTGTGGCTGATCCTGGTCGGGATCGGCGGGGTGCTGATCCCGCTGTCGAAGGCGCCCGGCTGGTTGCAGACGATGGGCGGACTCACCCCTGCGGGCGCGCTGTCAAACGGACTCCGGGACGTGCTGACGTCCGGCCAGGGGCCCGGCGCAGCGAACATCGTCATCCTCGTCGCCTGGCTCGTTCTCGGCTGGACGGCGACCGTACGCTGGTTCCGATGGCAATGACCACGTCCCCGGCGGAATCCGCGACCGATATCGCGACGACTCGCCCCGCGACACCGGCAGGTCCTGCGCAGGCCGGGCGGCGCTGGTATCCGGCGATTCGCGGCCGCCGGCTCCCGGAACGGCTGGTTGTCGCGTTCGCCTGGGCCGCCGTGATCTCGAACGCGCTGATCTCGGTCACCGGGTCGATCGTCCGGGTCACCGGCTCCGGGCTCGGCTGCACCACCTGGCCGGACTGCCAACCCGGGACCCTGGTGCCCGAGTACCGCACCGGAATGGCGGCCATCCACCAGGCCATCGAGTTCGGCAACCGGACCATCACCGGCATCGTGCTGGTGGCGTCGCTGGGAACGTTCGTGCTGATCGCGCTGATCCGACCGGTGCGGCGGGGCCTGCTGTGGCTCGCGGCGATCGGGCCTTTCGGCGTGGTCGCCCAGGCGGTGTGGGGCGGGATCGTCGTCTACACCGGTCTGAAGTGGTGGACGGTGATGCCGCACCTGCTCGTCTCGCTGGTGCTGGTGTTCGCGGCCGTCGTCACGCTGGTGCGATTGCGCGAGAACGATTCGCCCGCACGACTTCTGGTCCCGCGGCCGCTGTGGCTGCTGTCCTGGTTGACGGTCGTCGTGCTGGCGGCGGTGACGGTGATCGGATCGCTGGTCACGGCGGCCGGCCCGCACGCGGGGGACGTCACCACGCCGCGCCTCGATTGGGACATCCGCAATTCGGCGCAGCTGCACGCCGACCTGATGTTCTTGTACCTCGGGCTGATCGCCGCGCTGGGCGTCGGTTTCCTGGCCACCCGCGCGCCGCGGACGCTGCTGGTGCGCATGGGCTGGCTGGTCGGGATCACGTTGGGCCAGGGCGCGCTCGGACTGACGCAGTACTTCCTCGGTGTGCCCGCCGGGCTTGTCGTGCTGCATGTGCTGGGCGCCGTCTCGCTGATCGCGACGGCGGCGGCGGTCGTGATGGCCACCCGGGAACGCGGGCCTGCGCCGGCGCTCACCGATCGGATATGACGATGTTCCGGGCCGCGGTCAGGTCGGGATCACGAGGGTCACGTCGGGGTGCAGATCACCGAGCCGGCGGTCCAGGGTCGCGAGTTTGCCGCCGTGGTGCCGGGCGAGCTGGGCGAGGTACGCGTCGGTGACGTCGCCGTGGCCGCGGACGCGGGCCAGCATAGGCCCGTCATAACCGACGTCGTCCGGCCAGAACTCGTGGCCGTTCCGTTGCGTCACTCGAGCCAGCACTTCTGCTGCTTTGAGGGCACGGTTCCCGGTGCGCACGAGATACCGAACAAGGCTTCCCTGCGTGATCGGCGTGGTAGCGAACAGAGGATGCTGCGTGGTCCAGTCGACCACCACCGCGTAATGCTCATGCGTGGCCATCGCTCGCGCGATCAGCACGTTCGCATCCCACAGGAACGTCGAACCGGCCGCCGCCATCACTCGTCGTCCAGCGCTCTTCGCACGTCTTCCGAGGTCACCGGATAGCCTAGATCGACAACCATGAACCCGGTATCGGGCTCGATGTGGTAACGCGGATAACTGCCTTCCGCCGGGGGATCGACGGCCTTCTGCACATAGTCGGCAATCACCTTGCTGACCGACGTACGCCGGTCCGCGGCGATGTTCTTCACCCGGCGAAGAGTGTCCTCCGGCAGGTCCACAGTGGTACGCATACGCCCAGGGTAGGCCGGGTTGCATCACTGATGCAATGATGCAGGCGCCGTTACCGCCGGCGGGTGCCCATCTGGACGCGGTCGGCCGCCGACGGCGCGAGCAGGCCCGTGGTCCCGCGATCCCAGTCGCGGACAGGCAGGCCGAGCCGCTCGCAGATCGCGGTCGCGGCGTCGACGGATGAGGCGAGCGCGTCGCCGAACTCGCCGCTCGGCGCGATCACCACGATGCGGGCGCCCACCCGGCCGACGTGATTGATGACGGCGATCACCCCGTCGCCGTGGCGCGCGGCGAACGCACGCAGGCGGGATTCGACGTCGCGGTCCTGCCGCGGCAGCCTCCCTCGGGCGTCGCTCACTGTGTCCATTGTTCGCTCCGCGCTCCGCTCGGCGCCGCTGCGACTCCGTCGCGACGCGGCAGCCTCCCTCCGGCGTCGCTCACCACGGAGACCAGCCCACCGGCGCCCAGCCGAGCGCGGCGTCGACGGCCCAGGCCACCGACACCACGGTCAGGTACAGGTTCGACAGGTGAAACAGGGTCATGGGTTTGGCCGCCGCGCCGCGTACCACCTTCAGGTGCAGCGAATGCGCCGCCGCCAGGAACACCACACCGGCCGGCACCGCGATCGCCAGGTACAGCCACGCGGAGGCGGGGATCAGCGCCAACGAGCAGGCGACCATCCCCCAGCTGTAGAGCACGATCTGCCGCACCACCGTGCGCTCGGAGGCGACCACGGGCAGCATCGGCACCCCGGCCGCCGCGTAATCCTCCTTGTAGCGCATCGCCAGCGCCCAGGTGTGCGGCGGCGTCCAGAAGAAGATCACCCCGAAGAACGCCCAGGCCGGCCAGCCGATCCCACCCGTCACCGCGGACCAGCCGATGATCACCGGCATGCAGCCGGCGAGGCCGCCCCAGACGATGTTCTGCGACGTGCGCCGTTTGAGCAGCATGGTGTACACAAGCACGTAGAACAGGATCGCGACGGCAGTGAGCACACCGGCCTGCCACGTCGTCGTCACCGCGAGGAAGAGAACGGACACGACTCCGATCGCGATCGCGAAGATGAGCGCGTTGCGGCGGCTCACCGTGTGCCTGGCAAGCGGCCGGTTCCGCGTACGGCGCATGATCTCGTCGATGTCGGCGTCATAAACGCAGTTGAGCGCGTTCGCGCTGCCGGCGGCGAGCATCCCGCCGAACAACGTCGCGAACATCACCGCCAGGCTCGGCACCCCGCGCTGGGCCGCGAACATGGCCGGCACGGTGGTGATCAGCAGGAGCTCGATGATCCGCGGTTTCGTGAGCATCACATAGGCGATGACGCGATCCGCGATCGTGACCGGGCCGGCGCTGGTATGACTGCTGGTATGACGCTGCTCGTCGGCCGGGCCACCGACCGGATCGGCCGCACCCGGCCGGGGCTGCCGCGGTGAACGCACCTCGTGCGATCGCACATCTTGCAGGGCCGCGCGGCCGTCCGTCACCACTGGAACATCACCACTGCGACATCACCGACCGGGACATCACCATGACGGCATCACTCTGCCCACGTCCGCGTCGTCCTCCCGCATCCGCCCCGCGTCTCGCCGAATTGTCCCGGCCCCCGCCAAATTGTCATAGTACGGGCTGCCGTCTCGCGCGTGACGCTGACATCCCGCACCGGACCCGGTACGCAGCCGAGGGCCTGGTCGCAGACGTCGATCATGACGAGGGTTCGCGGCAAACGATCATGGCCCTCCGGGGCCGGCGGGCAGCAGCGCTAGGCTCGACAAGTGGTTGGGGTGCATGGCCTGGGTCCGATCGACCCTGCCTGTGAACGTTGTCCGGCACCCGAATCGCCGTCTTTTTCCGCGACGAACGAAGGAGGGTCGCCGACGTGACCGCTGCCTCGACGACACCACGAACCGACGATGAGCTCCGCGAGCTCGTGACGCCGCACGTGCCCGCGGATTGGACAAGCCTGGACGCGCGCGCCGTCGATACGGCGCGGGTCCTCGCGGCGGACGCCGTCCAGAAGGTCGGCAACGGACACCCCGGAACCGCCATGAGCCTCGCTCCGCTGGCGTACGCGCTCTTCCAGCGCGTCATGCGGCACGATCCGGCGGATCCCGAGTGGGTCGGCCTGGACCGTTTCGTGCTGTCCTGCGGGCACT
>OFTX01000810.1_pt1 | contig 13886 bp, 12 predicted proteins | sample 1775051 | NCBI WGS metagenome assembly OFTX01 (sample SAMN08195772, study PRJEB24354) | sludge metagenome | isolation source: sludge from phenol fed wastewater aerobic bioreactor A | place: India: Nagpur | collected 2016-09-15
CTGGCCATGACCAAGGGCGCGTTGGCCCAACTGCGCTACCTCGGGACCGGACCCAAGTTCGTCAAGCTCGGCAAGCGATCCGTGCGCTACCGGCCGGAGGACCTGGAAGCCTGGATCTCGCAGTGCACGCGCAGCATTACCGGTGATCCGCAGTGACCGGGATGAGCCGATCGAGCACGGCCGGACATGATTATGGCGACGGATCTCCTGCCTGGCGGCGGATCCGTCCGTGTCGATTCGGGCGGGGGCGCTGATCGCCATGGCAACGATCGAGCGCTACACCGCCGCCGACGGTTCGGCCCGGTACCGGGTTCGTTACCGGGGGCCGGGCCGTCGGCAGACCGACAAGCGTGGATTTCGAACCAAGCGCGCAGCGGAGCAGTTCGCCGCCACAGTCGAGGTCCAGAAGCGAGACGGCACCTACGTGGCGCCGTCCGCCGGCAGAGTCCCCGTCGGCGAGTGGATACGTCGCTGGCTATCGGACCGTTCGGATCTCCGACCCACCACGCGTGACCGCTACGACGGCATCGTCCGCACGCACATCATGCCTCGCTGGGAAACGGTCCTGCTGTCCGCTGTCAGCCACGCCGATGTCCAGCACTGGGTCTCCGAACTGGCTGCATCGGGCCTCTCGCCGGCATCGGTGCGCAAGTGCCACCGTGTGCTCTCGCTCGCATTGGACCTTGCAATGAAGGAGCGCATGATCGTCACGAACCCGGCCCACGGGGTGAAAATCGCTCGCCCCTCAGTGTCGCCGCGCCGCTACCTGACTCACCGGCAGGTCCGGGCGCTGGCAGACGCCGCCGGCCCGGTGGGCAGGCCGGTGGTCTACGTGTTGGCCTACTGCGGATTGCGGTGGGGCGAGATGGCTGCCGTGAAGGTCGGCGACGTCGATCTGGCACGCCGCCGGATAGCGGTGTCGTCGGCCGTCACGGAGGTACAGGGGCATCTGGTGTGGGGCGGCACGAAGACCAGACAGCGCCGCACCGTGCCCATCCCGGCGTTCATGACGCCGATCGTGGCCGCCTCGATAGATGGCAAGGATCCGGACGACCTGGCGTTCACGGCCGCCGGAGGCGGGGTGCTCCGGTATCGGGTGGCGCGTGCCTCCTGGTTCGACGCGGCGGTCAAGCAGGCGGGCTGTCCAGAGGGCTTCCACCCGCACGAGCTACGCCACACGGCGGCGTCCTTGGCGATCAGCGCCGGGGCCAACGTGAAGGCGGTCCAGAGGATGCTCGGACACGCCTCCGCGGCGATGACCCTGGATACCTACGCGGAGCTATTCGCCGACGACCTAGAGGACGTTGCGATGCGCCTGGATCGCGCAGCGTCGCTGGAAAGTGTGGGCAAAATGTGGGCAAATGATCATGATCTTGAAGAACAAGATCATTCATAACGCTGTGACCTGCGAGAATGTGGGCGCCCCCGGCAGGATTCGAACCTGCGCACCCGCCTCCGGAGGGCGGTGCTCTATCCCCTGAGCTACGGGGGCCCGGGGACCAACTTTATCGCATGGCGCCGTGCTGGGTCGCCGTCGCTCCGCACGCCACCGCGGGGGCCACGAGCGGCGTCCCCGGGACGACGTCGCTGGGCCGTCATAAATCTCATAGATTGAGACATAGTTTCATATGTTAGGACGCGGGCATAGAGTCGATCGCACTGATGCAGGGCCGCGCGGACCTGGGTCGCATCGCGGAGGGTTGGCGGAGTTGGGCCGCGGCGCCGGGCGCATTCTTCGCGGTTCCGCACGCCGAGATCCTGTGCCGGCCCTGAGCCAGTGCACTCGCGTGTCGGGGCGTCGCGGCGCACTTCCTAGAATGAACCGGTGAATCCCGCCCAATTGGCCGATGAGGTGCGTGCCGCGCTGACCGCGGCCGTCGCCGACGGCGCGCTGTCCGTCGCCGTTCCCGACGAGATCACGATCGACCGTCCGCGGTCGCGCGAGCACGGGGATTACGCGACGCCGGTCGCGTTGCAGTTGGCCAAACAGGCTGGGGTCCCGCCGCGCACGATCGCGCAGGCGTTGGCCGAGCGGCTGCGCGCGGCGCCCGGCGTGGCGGCAGTCGAGATCGCCGGGCCCGGGTTCGTCAATATCCGTCTGGAGACCGCGGCCATCGGCGCTTTAGCGCGCGACGTCGTCATCGCCGGCGAGAAGTACGGCAGCGCAAGTACTCTCAGTGGAATCGCGGTCAACCTCGAGTTCGTATCGGCCAATCCCACCGGGCCGCTGCACCTCGGGCACGCGCGGTGGGCCGCCGTCGGTGACGCGCTGGGCAGGGTGATGCGTGCGCAGGGAGCTGCGGTCACCAACGAGTACTACTTCAACGATGCCGGCGTGCAGATCGATCGGTTCGCCATGTCCCTGCTGGCCGCCGCGCGGAACCAGCCGGTGCCCGAGGATGGCTACGGCGGCGCCTACATCGCCGAGATCGCGCAGCGGGTCGTTCAGGACCATCCGGAAGCGGCCGGGCTACCCGACGACGAGGCGCTCCGCACCTTCCGCACCGAGGGCGTGCAGCTGATGTTCGACGAGATCAAGTCGACGCTGCACACCTTCCGCACCGATTTCGACGTGTACTTCCACGAGGACTCGCTGCACTCGTCCGGCGCCGTGACCACTGCGGTCAACAAGCTGAAAGACTCCGGCAGCCTGTACGAGAAGGACGGCGCCTGGTGGCTGCGCTCGACTGAGTACGGTGACGACAAGGACCGTGTCGTCATCAAGTCGGACGGCAATCCTGCCTATATCGCAGGCGATCTCGCGTACTTCCTGGACAAGCGGTCGCGCGGGTTCTCCTTATGCATCTACATGCTCGGCGCGGACCACCACGGCTACATCGCTCGGCTGAAGGCGGCGGCCGCCGCATTCGGCGACGACCCCGACACGGTGGAGGTCCTCATCGGGCAGATGGTCAACCTGGTGCGCGGCGGTGAGCCGGTACGCATGAGCAAGCGCGCCGGCACCGTCGTCACCCTGGACGATCTCGTGGATGCCCTCGGCGTGGACGCCGCCCGATACGCGCTCATCCGCTATTCCGTGGACACGACGCTCGACCTCGACATCGATGTGTGGACCAGGCAGACCAACGATAATCCGGTCTTCTACGTGCAGTACGCGCACGCCCGCCTCGCCTCGCTTGAGCGGCATGCGGCCGACCTGCACATCGAGCTGGGCGACGATTACGACCCGGCGCTTCTCGATACCGCCCAGGAGGCAGAGCTTCTCGCGCTGTTGGCCGGTTATCCGCAGGTCGTCGCCGCCGCCGCGGAGCTGCGCGAACCGCATCGCGTCGCGCGCTACCTGGAGGACCTCGCCAGCGGCTACCACAAGTTCTACGACGCGGTGCGCATCCTGCCCATGGGGGACGAGCCCGCGACCGATGCGACGGTGGCCCGGTTGTGGCTGTGCCGCGCCACCCGGCAGGTGCTGGCCAACGGCCTCGCCCTGCTCGGGGTCACCGCGCCGGAGCGGATGTGATCGCGCATCCGGCCGGTCCGCGGCATGCCGACGTGATCCCGCCCGACCGGCCCGCCCATGTCGCAGCGGCGGACCTGAATGAGCTCGCGCCCGCCGTGTGGCCGCGCGGTACGCATCGCGCCGAGAACGGCGTCATACGGTTCGGGGACGTCGACGTGCGGGACCTCGCCGCTCGGTACGGCACGCCGCTGATGGTGATGGACGAGGGCGACTTCCGTAGTCGCTGCAGGGATTTCGCCGCTGCGTTCGGCGATCCGGCCAATGTGCACTATGCCGGGAAGGCCTTCCTGTCCGGCGGTGTCGTGCGGTGGCTTGCCGAGGAGGGACTCGGTCTGGACGTGTGCTCCGAGGGGGAGTTGGCGCTGGCCCTCAAGGCGGGATTTCCGCCCGGACGGATCGCCCTGCACGGGTCGAACAAGTCGGAGTCCGAACTGCGCGCCGCGATCGAGGCCGGGATCGAGGCCATCGTGATCGACTCGTTCGCGGAGATCGCCCGACTGGCGAATATGACGGCCTCCGTGGCTGGGCGGACCGGCCGGCCGGTTCCCGTCATGGTGCGGGTGACGGTCGGCGTCGAGGCCCATACGCACGAGTTCATCGCGACGGCTCATGAGGATCAGAAGTTCGGCTTCTCGCTGGCCGGCGGCGACGCCGCCGAGGCCGTGCGGCGGGTCCTGGCGGCCGATGGCCTTTCCCTGGTGGGGCTGCACTCCCACATCGGTTCGCAGATCTTCGATGCCGCCGGCTTCGAGGTCGCCGCGCACCGCGTGGTCGGACTGCTCGCCGAGCTCATCGCCAGGTACCCGGAGCTCGTCGACACGGTCACCCACCTCGATCTGGGCGGGGGGATGGGCATCGCCTACACGACCGAGGACGATCCTCCCGACCCAGCGACGATGGCGGACGCGCTCCGCGAGATCGTGTCGCGGGAGTGCCGGGCGGCGGGCATCGCCGTCCCGCGCATTGCCGTAGAACCGGGTCGCGCGATCGTCGGACCGTGCGGGGTGACCGTGTACGAGGTCGGCACGATCAAGGATGTGCAGCTCGACGCCGGCTCCGTTCGGCGTTACGTGTCGATCGACGGCGGGATGAGCGACAACATTCGCACCGCGTTGTACGGCGCCGAGTACACCACCGTGCTCGCGTCGCGGTCGTCGGACGCGGCCGCGCAATTGTGCCGCATCGTCGGCAAGCACTGCGAGAGCGGCGATATCGTCGTGCGAGACTGCTATCTTCCGGCGGACCTGGCGCCGGGGGACCTGATCGCGGTCGGCGCCACCGGCGCGTACTGCTATGCGATGGCCAGCACGTACAACCGATTGCCGAGACCGGCGGTGGTGGCCGTGACGGATGGCCGCTCGTCGGTGCTGCTGCGTCGTGAGACCATCGACGATCTGATGAACCTGGAAGTGTGGGAGTAACTGGTGCCTGACTCGGAGCAGGACGGCCCGAAGCCGCCGTCGCTGGTGCCCGGAGTGGTGCTGCTGGCTGTGGCCGCGGCGCTGATCGTGGTGGTGCTCGTGAACCCGCCCGTGCCCGGGTGGGCGCGAACCACGATCGCCGTCGTGGCGGTCGCGGTGGTGATCGCGCTGCTGGTACACGCCGTGCTGGTGTTCCGCGGCGCGTCGAGGCGGGGGACAGGTCGATGATGAGCGCGCGCACCATCGGGGTGGCATTGCTCGGCGCGGGCACGGTCGGCTCGCAGGTCGCACGCCTGCTCGTCGAGCACGCCGACGAATTGGCGGCTCGGATCGGCGCACGGATCGAGCTGGTGGGCGTCGCCGTCCGCCGGCCGCACCGGCACGAGGACATCCCTGCCGGCCTGGTGACCACGGACCCCGCATCCCTCGTCGCGGATCCGCAGGCGGACATCGTGGTCGAGGTGATCGGCGGGATCGAGCCGGCGCGGACATTGCTGCTCACGGCGCTGCGGCGCGGAGCGCGGGTGGTCACCGCGAACAAGGCGCTACTGGCCGAGGACGGGCCCGCCCTCTTCGCCGCGGCGGACGCCGCAGGCGCTGACCTGTCCTTCGAGGCGGCTGTCGCCGGCGCCATCCCGCTGATCCGCCCGATCCGGGAATCCCTTGCGGGGGATCGGATCTCGCGGATCATGGGCATCGTCAACGGCACCACCAACTACATCCTCTCGGCGATGTCGTCCACCGGTGCGACCTACGAGCACGCGTTGGCCGAGGCGACAAGGCTCGGCTACGCGGAGGCCGACCCGACCGCCGATGTCGATGGGTTCGACGCCGCCGCCAAGGCTGCGATCCTGGCGTCCATCGGTTTCCACACCCGGGTCCATGCCAGTGACGTGCACCGCGAGGGCATCGCCGACGTATCCGCCGCGGACGTGGCCGCTGCGGCCGAGATCGGTTACGTGATCAAGGCTCTGGCCATCTGCGAGCGCGTGGTCACCGAGGGCGGCGATGCGGTGTCCGTCCGGACCCATCCGATGATGCTGCCGCGCACACACCCGCTGGCGACGGTGGACGGGGCCTACAACGCGGTGTACGTCGAGGCAGAGTCTGCCGGACGGCTGATGTTCTACGGCCCGGGTGCGGGCGGCGCGCCCACCGCGTCCGCCGTGCTGGGGGATGTGGTCACGGCGGCGCGCGACATCGTCGCCGGTGGACGTGGGCCGGCCGAATCGGCCCACGCGGAACTACCCGTCCAACCCATGGGCGAAGTCCCGACCCGGTACCACGTCTGCCTAGACGTCGAAGATCGTCCCGGGGTCCTGGCCGCGGTGTCGGGAGCGCTTGCGGCGAACGGGATCTCGATCTCGACAGTGCGCCAAGAGGGCGGCGGCGCGGACGCAACATTGGTGCTCGTAACCCATATGGCGCCCGATGCCGTTTTGGCCGCCACGGTGGCCCGTCTGTCGGAGCTGCCCGCGGTGCGGAAGGTCACGAGCGTGATGCGCGTGGCGGAGGAGGCGTGATGACCCGGAGCACACGGCCGTTCGGCCTCATCGCCCACTATCCGGATCGTGTCGAAATACCAGACGGTGCAACGGTTGTCAGCCTCGGAGAGGGCGCTACGCCGCTGGTGCCCGCGCCGCGGTTGTCGGCGCGTGTGGGATGCGACGTGTACTTGAAGGTCGAGGGTGCGAACCCCACCGGATCCTTCAAGGACCGCGGGATGACGGTGGCCGTGACCTATGCGCTGGCGCGCGGCGCGAAAGCCGTCATCTGCGCGTCGACGGGTAACACCTCCGCCTCGGCGTCGGCATACGCAGCCCGCGCCGGACTGGCCAGCGCGGTGCTCGTCCCGGACGGGAAGATCGCATTGGGCAAGCTGGCCCAGGCGGTGGCATACGGGGCGCGGATCTTGCAGGTGCGCGGCAATTTCGACGCCTGCCTGGAACTGGCCCGCAAGACGGCGGTCGACTCGCCCGACGTCGAACTGGTCAACTCCGTGAACCCGGTGCGGATCGAAGGGCAGAAGACTGCCGCGTTCGAGATCTGCGACGAGCTCGGGCGGGCGCCGGACGTGCACCTGCTCCCGGTCGGCAATGCCGGAAACATCACCGCGTATTGGCGCGGCTATCGCGAATACCACGCGGACGGCGTCGTCGATGCGCTACCGCGCATGTTCGGTTTCCAGGCCGCGGGTGCGGCGCCGCTGGTGCTCGGCCATCCGGTGTCCGATCCGGAGACGATCGCGACGGCCATCCGGATCGGGGCGCCCGCATCGTGGGATGGTGCGGTCGCGGCGCGAGGCGAGTCGGGCGGACTGATCGATGCGGTGACGGACGACGAGATCCTTTACGCCTACTCGATTCTGGCCCGGGATGTCGGCGTGTTCGTCGAGCCGGCCTCGGCGGCATCCGTCGCCGGGCTGCTCAAGACGGCGGCCGACGGCCGGCTCCCGAAGGGCGCGCTCGCGGTGTGCACGGTGACCGGCCACGGCCTCAAGGACCCGGACACGGCGCTGAAGTCCATGGCCGAGCCGACGATCATCGACCCGACCCCGGAAGCCGTCGCCGCCGCGCTGGACCTCGCGTGAGCTCAGGTATGACGCATCCCGCCGAGGTGCGCATCCGGGTGCCTGCTTCGTCGGCCAACCTCGGCCCGGGTTACGACACCTTCGGTCTTGCGCTCGGTCGGTACGACGAAGTGATCGCAGAACCGGCCGAATCGGGACTCGACATCGTGGTCGAGGGTGTGGGCGCGGCGCGGGTGCCCACGGACGAATCGCACCTCGTCTACCAGGCAGCGCGCCGCGCATGGCAGGCGATGGGCGAACCCGTTCCGGGACTGCGCATGCGATGCGTCAACAGCATTCCGCACGGCAGCGGCCAAGGATCGTCGGCGGCAGCGATCGTGGCGGGAATCCTGATGGCGCGTGCGCTCACCGCCGACGGCGCCGCACGCCTGGACGACGCTGCCGTCTTTGGACTCGCCACCGAGATGGAAGGCCACCCCGACAATGTCGCGCCGGTCCTGTTCGGCGGGTTCACCATTGCCTGGATGTCGCGGTCGGGCGGCGAGGCCAAGGCGGTGCGCTCCCCGGTGCACCCGGACATTTGCGCGGTGGTGCTGACAGCCGAGACGGCCTGCGCGACGGCGACGGCCCGCGCCGTGTTGCCACCGCAGGTGCCCCACGCCGACGCGGCGTCGAATTCTGCGCGAGCCGCGCTGCTGGTGCACGCCATGGCGCACGACCCGGCGCTGCTGCTCGAGGCGACCGAGGACTGGTTGCATCAGCGGTATCGCGAAGGCATGATGCCGCAGACCGCAGCCCTGCTCGGCAGGCTGCGCCGCAGCGGATTCGCGGCCGTGCTGTCCGGCGCCGGACCGTCCGTCCTGCTGCTGTGCACCGATGTGCCGACACGGTCGATGATCGAGCAGCCGGGGTTCCACGCGGATGAGGTGGCGATTCCCGTCGACGGCGCGACCGTCGACGGCGTTCCGTTCGGCGCGTCCATGTCGATGTTGCGAACGGCGGGTCCGCACCGGTAGCCTGAACGGTGACCGTCCGGTCGCGGTGCGACCGGGGTTCCGTGTGGGGGTCTGATCGCCGGCGGGTGTGTGACCCGCCGTCGCGTGCCGCGTTCTTGCGGATGACGACATGCATGTACACCACCACGGTTCATGCGCGAATCAGAAACCTGCACGAGGAACACATCACCACTGAAACCGTCCGGCACGATCCGGACGAGGCCGGCGCCATCCGCGTCGGCACATTCCCCGCAACCCCGCAGCGGCGTCATGCCGCCGGGACAGGAAGGATCTTCGTGACCGAGACCACGGAGTTGGCCACCCGCACCCAGAGCGCCCGCGGCAGCAACGGCCTCACATCGATGGTGCTCGCGGACCTCAAGGTCCTGGCGACCGATCTGGGCATCAAGGGCATCTCCGCCATGCGAAAGGGCGATCTGGTCGCCGCGATCACGCAGCGCCGCGACGCTACGGCTGTACCCACTATGCCCACCGCTGCGGCGAGCACGCGCGGGCGCCGCGCCGCGAGCCGACCTGCCGGAGCCGCCGATTCGCAACCCGCATTGACCGACGTCGTGGCAGAGGTTCCGGCGAATCGTGGAGGGCACCGGAACACGGACTCGGCGGCAGACGGCGCCACAGCCGAGGCTGCACCTGCCGTTGCGGTCAAGCCTGCGATCGAGACCGCGGGCGAACGCGATGCTCGATCCGTTGGAAGCGCACCGCTCGCCGGGGAACCCGGTGACGGGCGCGGCGAGAGCCACGAAGACGGCCAACGTGGCGCCGACGGCAGTGCGCCGGATGCCACGCGAGACCAGCAACGGCGTTCGAGCGGCGATCGCGGTGAGGGCAAGCAGCGGCGCGACCGGCACGGGCGGCGGGACGACGGGCGCCAGAACGACGGACGCCAGAACGACGGACGCAGCACGACCGACACCGACGGGGCGGTCGAAAACGGGCGTGGCACAGACCGTTCCGACCGCGCGGCGATCACCGAGCGGGTCGACCGGACGGACCGGGCGGACCGTTCCGACCGCGGGGCAGCCCCCGAGCGGGTCGACCGCACCGATCGCACGGACCGTTCCGACCGCGGCGACGACGGGGACCGCGGCGACGGCTCGCGGCGGCGTGGGCGTCGCTATCGCGATCGCAACCGGCGCGGACGGGATCGGTTCAGCGAGACGAGCGAGCCGGAGATCACCGAGGACGACGTGCTCGTCCCGGTGTCCGGCGTCGTCGACGTCCTCGACTCGTACGCGTTCGTGCGCACCTCGGGATACCTGGCCGGCCCCAAGGACGTGTACGTCTCCATGTCGCAGGTCCGCAAGTACGGACTGCGTCGTGGTGACATGATCACCGGCTCGATCAAGGTTCCGCGGGATGGCGAGCAGGCATCGCAGCGGCAGAAGTTCACGCCACTGGCCAAGCTCGACACGATCAACGGGCTGGACCCGGAACTCATGCGGAACCGCCCCGAGTTCACCAAGCTCACCCCGCTGTACCCGAACGAGCGGCTGCGCCTCGAAACCGAACCGCACATCCTGACGACGCGCGTCATCGACCTCGTGATGCCCGTCGGCAAGGGCCAACGAGCGCTGATCGTGTCGCCGCCGAAGGCCGGCAAGACGTCGATCCTGCAAGCGATCGCGAACGCGATCACCACGAACAACCCGGAATGCCATCTGATGGTCGTGCTCGTGGACGAGCGCCCGGAAGAGGTGACCGACATGCAGCGTTCGGTCAAGGGCGAGGTGATCGCATCGACCTTCGATCGCCCGCCGAGCGACCACACCTCGGTGGCCGAGCTGTCGATCGAGCGGGCGAAGCGTCTGGTGGAGATGGGCAAGGACGTCGTCGTGCTGCTCGATTCCATCACGCGGCTCGGCCGGGCCTACAACCTCGCGGCCCCGGCGTCTGGCCGGATCCTGTCCGGCGGTGTCGACTCGACGGCGCTGTTCCCGCCGAAACGGTTCCTCGGTGCCGCCCGGAACATCGAGAACGGCGGCTCGCTGACGATCTTCGCCTCCGCCCTCGTGGAAACCGGATCGGCGGGGGACACAGTGATCTTCGAGGAGTTCAAGGGCACCGGCAACGCGGAGCTCAAGCTCGATCGCCGGCTCGCCGACAAGCGGCTCTTCCCGGCCATCGATATCGACGCCTCGTCCACCCGCAAGGAAGAGCTGTTGATGGGTCCGGACGAATTGGCGGTGACGGTGAAACTGCGCCGGGTGCTCGCTGCGTTGGAGCCGCAGCAGGCCCTCGAAGTGGTGCTCGACAAGCTCCGCAAGACGCGGACCAACGCCGAGTTCCTGATGACCGTCGCGAAGAACATGCCGCTGTCGGACTGAGGCTCGCATCGTCGTATGTGGCGCGCGGGCTAGCTCCAGCCGGCGATCAGTGCGACACCGACGACCGCAACCGTCACGCCGATCTGCTGCGTCCTGGTCAGCAACTCTCGGTGCACGACGCGTGCCAAAAGGACGGTGACGGCCGGGTAGACCGACCCGAGCACGGCCACGATCGTGAGCGCGCCGGCGGTGCTGGCCAGGCCGAAGGTGAGATTGGCGGACACGTCGAACAGCCCCGCGGCCATGACGATCGCCCAGAGGCGGGCGCTCGTACGCAACCGTCGTAACGCGCTGGACGGCCCTGCGGCTGTGCCGCCTCGCGCGTCGATCGCGCTGCCCAGCCCGCGCAGCCGTCTGACGAGGAACAGGCCCGCCAGCGCTGACACGGACGCCATGCGCATGCCGACCATCGTCATGAGGGGGGAGACCGCGGCGCCGCGAGCGATGAACAGCAGCGCCCCACCGAAGCAGACCGCCGCGATGATCGCCAGCACCACGGGTGTGAGGCTGCGTCCGGCCGACCGCTCCGGCCCGCTGGCGGCCACCACCCCGGCGATCGCCAAGACGAAGCCGGCGGCGACCACTGCCGACGGCAGGTGTCCGGTGGCCAGCCCGGCGGCGACCGGCACGACGACGCCGAGCGCCGCGATCGGCGACACCACGCCCATCGTCCCGACCGCCAGGGCGTGGTAGAAGGTCAAGAGCCCGGCCGCTCCGGCCAATCCGGCGCCGGCCGCCCACGGGATGTATCCGGCCGCGTCCGTCCAGGCGCCCGTCGCCGTTGCTGCAACGGCGACGGCGATCAGCCCGGCGGTCTGCGAGGCCAGCACCACGACGAACGCCGGCAACGCGCGGGTGGCGGTGCCGCCCGCGAAATCCGCGATCCCCCAGAGGACGCTCGAGACGAGGGCCAGGATGATCGCCACTCACGCACCGTAACGGTTGACCGGGAGCCGTCGGCACGGCGCCCGGCCAACCGGATACGGCATCGCGGCGGACAGCGTCATACCCGCTTTTCGGTTCTGGCATACTGATGGGTCGAGCTCCGGTTCACGTTCGCGCGTCCGCGCGGGCGACCCGGCGGCTAAGCGAAAGAGGACCATTACATGAAGACCGGGATCCACCCCGAATACGTGCTCACCGATGTGACGTGCGGTTGCGGCAACCACTTCACCACCCATTCCACGGTGACCAGCGGCCAGATCCGCGTGGAGGTCTGCTCGCAGTGCCACCCGTTCTACACGGGCAAGCAGAAGATCCTCGACACCGGCGGCCGCGTCGCCCGGTTCGAGGCGCGTTACGGCAAGCGCGCTCGCTAGCTGCCTAGACGGCGCCCGGCTGACCCTACGGTCGGCGGGCGCCGTTTGGTGTGTTTCGGGTACCGCGCACGGGCGCGGCCCCGTATCCGGACGGCGTATCCGGAAAGCATGGCCGGACGGCGTGTCCGCAGGGCGAAACCGGTAGGGCGGCGGGAGAGATGACGGCACAGAGCGACGGCCAGCGCGGCAGGTTGGGCGAGTTGGTCGCCGAATACCACGAGCTGGAACGGACGATGTCGGACCCCGGCCTGCACACCGATCCGGGCCGGGCGAAGCGGGTCGGCCGCAGGTACGCCGAACTCGCGCCGATCGTGCGGGTGGCCGGGGAGCTGGCTGCCGTGCAGGACGACCGGGCCGCGGCCGAGGAACTCGCCGCCGAGGACCACGCCTTCGCCGCCGAGGCCGAGGATCTCGCGCGGCGCGAGGAATCGCTCCAGACCGAGCTGTTGGAGCTCTTGGCACCGCGCGATCCCGACGACGCGAAGGACGTCATCCTGGAGGTCAAGGCGGGGGAGGGCGGCGCCGAGTCCGCTCTGTTCGCCGGCGATCTGCTGCGCATGTACCTGCGGTACGCCGAGATCCGCGGATGGAAGACGGAGATCCTCGATGCCGCGGAGTCCGACCTGCACGGCTACACCTCGGTCACCGTGGCCATCAAGGCCCCCGGCACTCCGACGCCGGCCGAGGGCGTCTGGGCGCGGCTCAAGTTCGAGGGCGGTGTGCACCGCGTGCAGCGGGTCCCGGTCACCGAATCGCAGGGGCGGATCCACACCTCCGCGGCCGGTGTCTTCGTCGCGCCGGAAGCCGATGACACGACCGACGTCGAGATCAACTCCAACGACCTGCGGATCGACGTCTACCGGTCGTCGGGGCCCGGCGGGCAGTCCGTGAACACCACCGATTCGGCGGTGCGCATCACCCACCTGCCGACCGGGATCGTGGTGTCCTGCCAGAACGAGAAGTCGCAGATCCAGAACCGCGAGCAGGCGATGCGCATCCTGCGATCCCGCCTCCTGGTCGCCGCCCGGGAGGCCGCCGACGCCGCGGCCGCCGACGCGCGACGTTCCCAGGTGCGCACGGTCGACCGCTCGGAGCGGGTACGCACCTACAACTTTCCGGAGAACCGCATCGCGGACCACCGCGTCGGCTACAAGGCCTATAACCTCGATCAGGTGCTCGATGGGGATCTCGATGCGGTGCTGGACGCGCTCGCGGCCGCGGACCGTGCCGCGCGCCTCGCCGGTGACGTGGACGGGGTCGTCCGGAGATGACGATGTCTCCGGGGTCGGACCGTGGCGAACCGGCGCGCGCCCGGGGCAGGCGGGAGTCGCTGCGGGTCGCCGTGATGGCTGCGACCGAGCAACTGGCCGCGGTGGGCGTGCCGTCGCCGAAGGTCGACGCGGAAGAGCTCGCGGCACACATGCTGGGAATCCCGCGCACTCGGCTCGGTCTGCACCCGCTGCTCGATGAGGCGCAGATGGACGTGTACCGCGACCTGATCGCGCAGCGCGCGCGGCGCGTTCCGCTGCAGCACCTGACCGGATCGGTGGTGATCGGCGGCGTGACGATCCAGGTCGGGGCGGGCGTGTTCATCCCGCGGCCGGAGACCGATGTCGTGGTGGAAGCGGCGCTCGCGCAGATCGTCGACGTCGAGGCGCCCGTCGTCGTGGATCTGTGCACCGGCAGCGGCGCTATCGCCCTCGCGATCGCCGCGGCGCGCCCCGACGCCACCGTGCACGCCGTGGAACGGGCGCCGGGCGCGCTCGCCTGGGCGCGGCGCAATGCGGACCTGCAG
>OFTX01000811.1_pt1 | contig 13882 bp, 11 predicted proteins | sample 1775051 | NCBI WGS metagenome assembly OFTX01 (sample SAMN08195772, study PRJEB24354) | sludge metagenome | isolation source: sludge from phenol fed wastewater aerobic bioreactor A | place: India: Nagpur | collected 2016-09-15
CCCGTCGCTCTTGGCCAGCTGCCGCAGCACCGCAGGCCTGCGACGCGGCGGTGCCGCGTCCGCCCCGGCGGGCGCCGGGGGCGCGGAAGGCGAGGCAGTGGGCGAGCCAGTGGGGGAGGCGGTCGGTCGCGTCATCACTTGTCCTGTTTCCTGAGCAGCAGGATCGTGACGCCCAGAATCACGGGCACGGCGACCAGCATCGGCCAGAAGGCGTCGCCCAGATCGGCGAAGCCGAGGGCTTTGTTGAACACGCCGCGGCTGATGATCAGCATGTACGTCGCCGGATAGATCTCGCCGATGAAGCGGCCCGAACCCTCCATCGACGGCACCGGCGTGAGCATGCCGGAGAACTGGATCGCCGGGATCATGGTGCCGATCATCGTGAAGAAAAGCGCCGCGATCTGGCTGCGGGTGAAGGTGGACGCGAGCAGGCCGATACCTGTCGCGACCACGTTGAAGATGAACACGGCGGTGACCAGCGTCAGGAAGCTGCCCTTGACCGGCACGCCGAACAGCGTCACCGCCATCAGCGTCATGAGCAGGAAGTTCAGCATCGCGAGCGCGACGTACGGAATCTGCTTGCCGATCAGGAATTCCGTGCGCGTGACGGGGGTGACGTAGAGATTCAGGATCGAGCCAAGCTCTTTCTCGCGCACCACCGACAGCGCCGTGAGCATCGCGGGCAGCATCAGCAACAGCAGCGGGATCACCGCGGGCACCATCGCGGGCAGGCTCCTCACGTCGGGGTTGTAGCGAAAGCGCGTCTCGAGGTCGAGCGAGGCGGTCGGTCGCACGCCGAGTCTGCGCAGCGACTGATCGGCGAGCCAGTTCTGGTGCATGCCCTGGACGTAGCCCTGCACGGTTTCGGCCCGCATGGGCATGGCGCCGTCGATCCACGCACCGATCTGCACCGCCTTGCCGCGCGACACGTCGCGCGCGAAGCCCGGCGGGATCTCGATGGCAAGTGCCAGCTCACCATTGCGCATGCGCCGGTCCATGTCGTCGTAGCCGGTGAGCGGCGGCTGCTCGATGAAGTAGCGCGAACCGGCGATGTTGAGCGCGTAGTTCTGGCTGAGCGTGGTCTGGTCGCGGTCGAGTACCGCATAGCGCAGGTCCTCCACGTCCATGTTGATGCCGTAGCCCATCACCAGCATGAGCACGAGCGAGCCCACCAGCCCCAGCGCGGCGCGTACCGGGTCGCGCTGCAGTTCGAGCATCTCGCGCCAGAGGTAGCTGATCATGCGCGCGGGCGAGAATGCCTTGCGCGACGCCTGGGCGGCCGAGGGCGCGGCGGATGTGACCGGTGCCTGCGCCGCCGCAGGCGCTTCGGGCGTGCCGCCGCCCGCTTCGACGAGATACTCGATGAAGGCCTGCTCCAGCGTGGCCGCGCCCTTGTCGCGAGTGATCTTCGCGGGCGGGTCGGAGACGAGCACCTTGCCCGCGTGCATCAGCGAAATACGGTCGCAACGCTCGGCTTCGTTCATGAAGTGCGTGGAGATGAAGATCGTCACGCGATCGCGGCGCGACAGCTCCACCAGCAAACGCCAGAAGGTGTCGCGCGCCACCGGATCGACGCCCGACGTCGGTTCGTCGAGAATCAGCAGCTCGGGCTTGTGCACCATCGCCACCGCCAGGGACAGGCGCTGGCGCATGCCCAGCGGGATGCTGTCCGGCAAGGCGTCGATCACGTCGGCCAGTCCGAATCGTTCGACCATTTCGTCCACGCGCGCGCCGACTTCGTGCGCCGGCACGTGGAACAGGCGGGCATGCAGCACGAGGTTCTGGTGCACCGTGAGTTCGGTGTAGAGCGAGAAGGCCTGCGACATGTAGCCCACGCGCCGCCGCGTGTCGATGTCCCGGGGATCGACTTCGTGACCGAAGAGCCATGCCTGGCCGTCGCTCGCCTGCAGCAGCCCGGTGAGCATCTTCATCGTGGTGGATTTGCCGCAACCGTTCGAGCCGAGAAAGCCGAAGATCTCGCCGCGCCGGATGCGAAAGTCCACATGATCGACCGCCACGAAATCGCCGAAGCGCATGGTGAGGCCCTTGGCCTCGATGGCGATCTCGGTGTGCTCGTCGACGTGCAACGGCGGAATCGCGACCGGCTCATAGCCGACTTTTTTCTCGTCCGGCAGCAGGTCGATGAACGCCGCTTCCAGATTGTCGCGGCGCGTGCGCGCGAGCAGCTCCGCCGGGGTGCCGGTGTCGAGAATGTTGCCCGCGTCCATCGCCACGAGCCAGTCGAAGCGCTGGGCCTCGTCCATGTAGGCCGTGGCCACGATCACGCTCATGTCCGGGCGTTCGCGTCGAATGCGCGCGATCAGGTCCCAGAACTGCGCCCGCGCGAGCGGATCGACGCCGGTGGTCGGCTCGTCGAGAATCAGCAGGTCCGGGTCGTGAATCAGTGCACAGCACAGACCGAGCTTCTGCTTCATGCCGCCGGAGAGCTTGCCCGCCGGACGCCCGAGAAAGAGATGGAGGCCGGTGCTGCGCGTGAGATCGTCGATCCGGCGGCGGCGCTCGGCGGCGTCGTGGCCGAACAGGCGCGCAAAGAACTGCAGGTTCTCCTCGACGGAGAGCGTCGGATAGAGATTCTTGCCGAGCCCTTGCGGCATGTAGGCGATGCGCGGACATACGATGTCGCGGTGCGCTTTGCTCGCCATGTCGCCGCCGAGTGCCTCGACCGTGCCGGTCTGCACGGCGCGTGCGCCGGCAATGAGCGAGAGCAGCGTCGACTTGCCCACGCCGTCGGGGCCGATCAGCCCCACCATGCAGTTCGCGGGCACGTCGATCGAGACATTGTCGAGCGCGAGCGTCTTGCGCCCGTAGCGCATCGACACGCCGGCCACATGGATGACGGGCGGCAGGCCGCGCCCCGGCCGGGGCGGGTCGGGCATCGCAGGCAACGGGAACGTCGTGGGTACCGTCATGACACTCGACTCAACGCGACGGCAACTTGGTCTGTAACTGCGGCGGCCACGGCCGCTCGCTGTCCGTCTTCACCCAGGCCACGCCCGGCAGGCCGGTCTTGACCACCGTCAGGTGCTGTCGCAGCAACTCCGGCGCGATCTGCGCGCGCACGCGGAACATCAGCTTCTGGCGTTCGCTCTCGGTCTCGACGGTCTTTGGCGTGAACTGTGCGGTGCTGGAGACGAACGAGATGCTCGCGGGGATCACGAACTGCGGCGCGGCATCGAGAATGATGCGGGCCTCGGCGCCCATCGCGAGGCGTCCCGCCACCTCGGACGGCAGGAAGAACGTCATGTACACGTCGGACAGGTCGACGAGGTTGAGCACCTTGCCGCCGGCGCCCAGCACCTCGCCGGGCTGGGCCACGCGATACTGCACGCGGCCGTCGCGCGGGGCGCGCAGTTCGCTGTCGGTGATGTCGGCTTCGATGCGGTGGATGGTTGCCTGGGCGGCCTGCACGGTGGATTTCGCGCCCGTGACTTGCGCGTTGGCGGCCTCGACGGCGGATTGCGCCGCCGCCACCTGGGCGCGTGCGGCCGTGACAGCCGCGCGGGTGCTGCGCACGCGCGCGCGGTCGTCGTCGAGCTCCTGGACCGATGAGGCGCCTTCCTTCGACAGCGTCTCGGAGCGCGACAGGCGCCGCTGCGCCGCATCGAGTTCGGCTTCGCGCGCGGCAACGTTGGCTTCGGCGGTCGCCTTGTCCGACAGACGCGCCGCCGCCTGCGCCTGAATCGCAGCGACGTTGGTCACGGCCTGCTGATACTGTGCACGCGCTTCGTCGCGCTGCGCATTGAGGGTATCGATCTGCATCTTCGCGAGGACCTGCCCGGCTTTGACGAAGTCGCCTTCCTTCACGTAGATGGCCTCCACGCGTCCGGCGAGCTTCGTCGCGATATCGACTTCCGTGGCCTCGATCCGACCGTTGCCGCTGGCAAAGCCCGCGCCCGGCCCGGTGTGGTTGTAGGTCTTCCATCCATACCAGCCCAGGCCGATCACGACTAGCACGGCCAGTGCGGAAACCATCAATTGCTTGGCGTTGGGAAGCGTCATGTTCTTTTGCCTCTTGAATTCATTGGGCGGTCCGCGTGGCGTTCGTTCTGCCCGGTGCCCCGGGCGCAGCGACATTGCCCGCCGGTGAGGGCTCGATCACGCGGGGTGTGCGCGCGAACGGGCCGGCAGGTGTGTCGGCCGCTGGCATCAGGCGGCTGCCGCCGCCGAGTGCCGTGTAGAGCGATACGCGCGCGGAGAGCAGCGCGCGACGCGTTTGCACCGTCTGTTGTTCGATCGCGAGGAGATCGCGCTGGGCGTCGAGCACTTCGAGGAAGGCCGCGGCGCCGTGGTCGTAGCGCAGCTTTGCGAGACGGGCGCGCTCCGACTGGGCGTCTTGCGTGGCCTGCAGGATCGAGACCTGATCGGCCAGCCAACGGCGCGCACTGAGGGCGTCCGCGACGTCGCGAAACGCGCCTTGAATCGCCTTCTCGTAGTTGGCAACCGATTCCACCCGACGCGCTTCGGCCAGGTCCAGGTTGTTGACGAGGCGCCCGCCCTGGAAGATCGGCAGGCTGATGCTCGGCGTGAAGGTCCATGCGGCGCTGCCGGCCTTGAACAATCCGTCGAGCGCACTGCTGGCCGTGCCGACCGAGCCGGTGAGCGTGATCTGCGGAAAGAACGCCGCGCGTGCCGCGCCGATGTTGGCATGCGCCGCGCGCAACTGATACTCGGCCGCGATGATGTCGGGCCGGTCTTCGAGCAGCGAGGACGGCAGCCCCGGTTCCAGATCGCGCATCAGCGCCGCGTCGTCGAAGGTGTGGTCGAGGGCATGCGGCGAGGTGTCGATCGGTGCGCCCACGAGCACCTGCAGCGCATGCGCCTGGGCGGCGCGTTGCTGCTGGAGCTGCGTGACGAGCGCGCGCGCCTGCTGCCACAGTGTGGTGACCTCGGTCAGGTCGAGCTTCGACGTGGCGCCGACCTGCTCGCGACGGGTGAAGATGCGCAGCGATTCGGCGCGGCTGTCAACCGTCTGCTGCGCCAGTGCAATGCGCTCGTCGAACTCGCGCAGGCTCAGCCATGTCTGGGCCACCTGGGAAATCAGACTGAGCTCGAGTGCGCGGCGAGATGCATCGGATGCCAAATAATCATCGAGCGCGGCATCCTTGAGATTGCGGATGCGCCCCCAGAAGTCCAGCTCCCATGTCGACAGCCCAAGTCCGACCTGGTACTGGCTGCTGATGTACGGATTGCCGGTAATACTCAGGTCACGCGGCAGGCGCTGCCGGGTTTCGTTCGCTCCCACGCCCAGCGACGGAAGCAGGTCCGCGCGTTGAATGCCGTACACCGCGCGCGCCTGTTCGACGCGCGCGAGCGCAACGCGCAGATCGCGATTGTTGGCCAGCGCGGTCTCGATCAGGCCGCGCAACTGCGGATCGGCGAAGTATTCCCGCCAGCCCAGCGAGGCCGCCGGTTGCGCGGCCGCGGTGGCGGGCGACGTGCTGACATCCGATGTCCATACGCTGGCCACCGGGGCCGCAGGACGCTCGTAGGTCGGCGCCATCGAAATGCAACCGCTGGTCAGGGTTGCCAGAATCGCGCTCAGGGTGGCCGTCACGGTCGTCGCAAGGGGGGATGCGACGCCGGAACGCATACGTGGATTGCATGGTTTCGCCATAGAAGTCTCGACCTCCCGACGGACATCCCACTATAGCGTGGCGACGTCGATCGACGTATACGAAAGTGGTCGAAAAAAAGCGAACGGTTGTGCTAAATCAACAAGGGCCCCGAATCGACTAGAGGATCAACTCAGTCGATTCGGAGCCCTGTGTAATGTCGCGTCATGCAGTGGTCACGGAAGTCCCGCCCGTTTCAGGTGCTGTTGCGCCAATTCGGGGATTCCGCGCGTTGGCGGGGGGGCGTTCCGTTTGTTCGGTGGGATGCGTCAAGTTGGTGCGCGCACCCGCCGGGGCGCCATGCCCCGGCGCCGCGAGCTCGGGTCAGAATTCGGCGTCGAGGCCGTCCTGCACCTGCTCGGCGGCGCGCAGCACGGCGCGCGCCTTATTCTCCGTTTCCTGCCATTCCGACTCGGGGACCGAATCGGCGACGATGCCGGCGGCGGCCTGTACGTAGAGGTTGCCGTCCTTGATCACGCCGGTCCGGATGGCGATGGCCACGTCCATTTCGCCGCCGAACGACAGGTAACCCACCGCGCCGCCGTACAACCCGCGCTTCACGGGTTCGAGCTCGTCGATGAGTTCCATGGCACGTACCTTCGGTGCGCCGGTAAGCGTGCCGGCGGGGAACGTGGCGCGAAGCACGTCGATGTTCGACAACCCCGGTTGCAGGCGTCCTTCCACAGAGCTCACGATGTGTTGCACGTGCGAGTACTTCTCGATCACCATCTTGTCGGTGACTGCCACGGTGCCCGTTTGCGCGATGCGCCCGACGTCGTTGCGCGCCAGATCGATGAGCATGACGTGCTCGGCGATTTCCTTCGGATCGCCAAGCAACTCGGTGGCCAGCTCGGCGTCGCGCTCGGGCGTGGCGCCGCGCGGGCGCGTGCCCGCGAGCGGGCGGATGGTGACGATCTCCTGTTCGCCCTCGGGTGTCTGTCGGCGCTCCTGGCGAACGAGGATTTCGGGCGACGCGCCGACCACCTGAAAATCGCCGAAGTTGTAGAAATACATGTACGGCGAGGGGTTGAGCGAGCGCAGCGCGCGATAGAGCGAGAGCGGGGCGTCGCGATACGGCTTGATGAGACGCTGGCCGACCTGCACTTGCATGAGTTCGCCTGCCGCGATGGCCTCCTTGGCCTTGGCGACGGCCGCGAGATAGTCCGGCTTGGCGAATTCGCGGAACGTCTCGGTGCGTACGCTGCCCGAGGTGACTGGCGCGTCCACCGGCGCCTTTAGGCGAGCGCGCAGTTCGCGCAGCCGCAGGCGGGCCTTCGAATAAGCCTCGGGCTGGGTGGGATCGGCGTAGATGATGAGGTAGAGCTTGCCGGTCAGGTTGTCGATCACGGCGAGTTCTTCGGTGAGCAGCAACTGGATGTCGGGCAGATGCAGGTCGTCGCGCGGCGTGGTGTGGGCCAGCTTTTTCTCGATGTAGCGCACGGCGTCGTAGCCGAAGTACCCGGCGAGGCCACCGCAGAAGCGCGGCATGCCCGGGCGCAGGGCGACTTTGAAGCGGGCCTGGAACCGGGTGATGAAGTCGAGCGGATCGCCTTCATGCGTCTCGACGATCGCCCCATCGCGCACCACCTCGGTCTTCGGACCGAAGCTGCGCAGCAGCGTGTGGGCGGACAGGCCGATGAACGAGTAGCGGCCGAAGCGTTCGCCGCCGACAACCGATTCGAGCAGGAAGGTGTTGGCGCCGCGCCGGTCGCCCAGCGCCAGCTTCAGATACAGCGAGAGCGGGGTGTCGAGATCGGCGAAGGCCTCGGCGATCAGCGGAATGCGATTGAAGCCCTGGTTGGCCAGCGATTTGAATTCGAGTTCGGTCATGTTGCACTCTGCCTGCAGGTTTGCCGGCGGGCGGTCCCGCGATGTCGGCGTGGATTGGCGTTGAGAATACCTGAGTGATGTCGGGGTGGACGTGCTGGCCCGCGCCCGGGGCGCAACGTAGGCGCGAGGCACGGGCAAACGCCCGCGGGATCGCCGCGCGAATTGCGTCTCGACGCATCCGCCCGCCGTGTAGCACGGCGCGCAGACAAATGACTTCTTGGGAACAACAACGATGCAAGAAACGGGTTGCCGAAGACGAGCTTCGGCGGTCCCGGCCACCCCTTGGAAGGGTTCAGCAGGACCAGCGTCGCCAGGGCCAGGCCCCCCGGTCGATCACGCCAAGACTCCGTTTCTTGTTCAGGAACATTGCGCTTGAATGCAGTGTGGAAGACGGCGAATTCAGCTCGCCAGATCGGACGTCGCCTTGGGCAGAATCGCCCGGGCGGCGCCCAGAATTGAGGCGACTATACCATCCGTGTCGATCGTTTGTATAGATTCGCCATGGTTGTAGCCGTACGGCACGGTGAGCGAGGCGCAACCGGCCGCACGGGCCGCCTGCGCGTCGTTGCCCGAGTCGCCGACGAGCACCGCCTGCGACGGCGATACGCCGAAGGCCTCGCACGCCTTGACGAGCGGCATCGGGTCGGGCTTGCGCCTGGGCCACGAGTCCCCGCCGTAGACGAGATCGAAATGATCGGCGAGCGCGTAGTGTTCGAGCAGCGCCACGGCGAAGCGGTGCTGCTTGTTGGTGATGCAGGCCACGGGCAGCCGCGCCTCGCGCAGCGCTGCCAATCCCTCACGCACTTCGGGATAGAGCACCGTGTTCTCGCCGTTGATCGACGTGTACACGGCTTCGTATTTGTCCTGGGCACGCTCGAACAGGGCCTCGATCTCGCTGTCGGGGAAGCGCTCGGCGAGTGTCTTGCGCACGAGGTTGGCCGTGCCCTTGCCCACGAAGGTCATCAGGCGCTCGGTCGGCACGGGGGCGGCGCCCAGGTCGGCCAGCATCGCGTTGAGCGCCACGCCGAAGTCGCCGGCGGTGTCGACGAGCGTGCCGTCGAGGTCGATCAGCACGGCACGAATGCCGTCGAGCCGGAGATGCGGGTTCTGGATCATGCCACGCTCGCCAGTTGGGCGCGCATCTGATCGATCACCGCCTTGTAGTCGGGTTTGCCGAAGATGGCGGAGCCGGCCACGAACGTGTCGGCGCCGGCGGCGGCGATCTCGGCGATGTTGTCGACCTTCACGCCGCCGTCGATCTCCAGGCGGATCTCGCGACCGGTCTCGGCCCGGTAGGCGTCGATGCGCGCGCGCACGGCGCGCAGTTTATTGAGCGCCTCGGGAATGAACGACTGGCCACCGAAGCCGGGGTTGACCGACATGATCAGCACCATGTCGAGACGGTCCATCACGTGGTCGAGGTAGTGCAGCGGCGTGCCCGGGTTGAAGACGAGCCCGGCCTTGCAGCCGTTGTCGCGAATCAGGCCGAGCGTGCGGTCGATGTGGTCCGACGCTTCGGGGTGGAACGTGATGAGATTGGCGCCCGCCTTGGCGAAGTCGGGCACGATGCGGTCGACCGGGCGCACCATCAGGTGGACGTCGATGGGCACGTCCACGTGCGGACGAATCGCCTCGCAGACCATCGGGCCGATGGTCAGATTGGGAACGTAATGGTTGTCCATCACGTCGAAGTGAATCCAGTCGGCGCCGGCCGCCACGACGTTGCGGACTTCCTCGCCAAGCCGGGCAAAGTCGGCGGACAGGATGCTGGGGGCGATACAGAATTGCGTCATGGCGAGGTGGGGCGGTAGCGTCAAAAGCGCTATTTTAAAGCTTTCGCCTGACACCTGCCCGCGGTGCTCTCCACAGTGCTCTCATTGGCGAGGTCCGCACCGGCTTCGTGTGGTGGGTCGGCACGGGGGGGCGGGGGGGCACGGGGGCACGGGAGCACGAGGGCATTGGGGCGGCAAGTCGGCTGCAAGCGGGGCGGACGCGCATGAGCATCACGCCCGCCGGGTCGGCAGGGCCCCGGGATGTCCGCCGGTTGCGACCCGCGACGACTTGCCGCAGAATGCCTTGCAAAACGCGATGGCGCGCGCAATGTCGCGCCAAGCGCAATGGTCGCGACGCCGCGGAACCGACCGACGACAGACCGACAGCCGGCGGCCCGACCGCCATGACCAGAACGCCATCAGAGAGCACGCATGCGCAACAGGAACACCCGATGAGCCAGTACGAATTTACCGTCACGGTGCGCCCGCAATACCTTCCGGAGCAATCGGAACCGGATCGGCGGCAATTCGCCTTCGCGTACACGATCACGATCGCGAATACCGGAGAAACGCCGGCACAGCTGATCTCGCGCCACTGGGTGATCACCGACGGCGACAACAAGGTGCAGGAAGTGAACGGCCTGGGCGTGGTGGGGCATCAGCCGTTCCTCAAGCCCGGCGAACAGTTCGAGTACACGAGCTGGGCCATGGTCGGCACGCCGGTCGGCACCATGCGCGGCGAGTACTTCTGCGTGGCGGAGGACGGCACCCGCTTCGAAGTCCCCATCGCCGAGTTCGCGCTCACCATGCCGCGCACGCTGCACTGAAATCGGGCATGAACGCAGTCACCGGGCGTCAGCGGCGGTCGTCGGACCAGTCTTCCCGCTTCAACGGATCGTCGGACGCGCGAGCGGTCGCGTCGGCATCGATCGGGTCGACGGTGTCGCTCGGCATCGGCCGGCTCGCCCGTGTCTGGCGCACCCGGCGGTGGGGCGACGGCCTGCGACGCATCACCACGATGGCCGCGATGATCACGACGGCAAGCAACACTTCCGGCAGTACCAGCAACGCCGGATATTCATCGAACAGATTACCCATGACGCTTTTCCTGAATGTGTTCGGGCGGTGGCGTGCCGGCCGGGGGCTGGCACTCGCCGCGTTGGCGGTATTGCTTTACGGTTGTTCGAGTGTGCCTCCGAAGGGCACCTATCGTCCAGGCACGCCACCATCGACCGTGGCCACGCCGCCCTCGGGCGCGGGACGCATGCAACCCGTATCGTGGTCGCAGGTCGACGGCTGGCAGGATGATTCGCTCATCGGCGCCCGGCTCGCGCTCGCGCAAAGCTGCGTCAAGCTGAGCCGCCAGAGTCACTGGCAAATGGCCTGCCGGGCCTCCGAGCAGCTCGACGATCTCGATCCGGCGGCGGTCCGTCAATTCTTCGAACAGTACTTTACGCCGTTTCGTATCGCGAACTCCGATGGCACGCAAACGGGCCTGATCACCGGCTACTACGAGCCGTTGCTGCACGGCTCGCGGGTGCGGGGCGGCGTGTACCAGACACCGCTCTACAAATGGCCGGCCGGCCGCCGGGCCGGATCGCTGCCCCCGCGGGCGGAGCTCATGCGCAGCGGCATGTTGCGCGGCAACGAACTGGTGTACGTGGACGACCCCATCGAAGCGTTCTTCCTGCAGGTGCAAGGCTCGGGGCAGGTGCTGCTCGACGACGGTACCGTCATGCGCGTGGGCTACGCGGGCAATAACGACCAGCCGTACAAGTCGATCGGCCGCTGGTTGATCGACCGCGGCGAGATCACGCCCGCGCAGGCGACGATGCAGGGCATTCGGGCGTGGGCGCGGGCCAACCCGTCGCGTGTGGACGCACTGCTCGACGTGAACCCGCGCTTCGTGTTCTTCCGCGAGATGCCGAACCACGGTGTGGGCGGCATCGAAGGCCCGATCGGGGCGCTCGGGGTGCCGCTGACGGCGGAGCGTTCGATCGCCGTCGATCCGGCGTCGATCCCGCTGGGCAGCCCGGTGTTCCTCTCGACCACGCGCCCGCCTTTTGGGCCGCAGGCGAATACGCCAATCAACCGGCTGATGTTCGCCCAGGACACCGGCAGCGCCATCAAGGGCGGCGTGCGCGCCGACTTCTTCTGGGGACTGGGCGACGACGCGGGCGATCTCGCCGGGCGCATGCGCCAGAGCGGCAAGATGTGGGTGTTCCTGCCGAATCAGTGACGCCGCGCGATGCGCCCCGCGCTCAGGAAGAAAAAAGCCCGCGGATTCGCGGGCTTTTTTCTTTCGTCACGGCGCCGTGACGGCAACGGATTGTGGCGACCCGTCGCTTCGCGGTGGATGCCGTGTCGGTCGGGGGATCAGCGCGGGCGCTTGTCGAGCACGCGGCGGGCCTTGCCGACGGAGCGCTCGATAGCGCCGACCGGCTTCACGCGAACCGCGCACGACACGCCGATCAGCGTCTTGATATCGCGCTTGAGCTCGCCGCCCGCCGATTGCAGCGCGCTGTCGTCGTTGCAGCCGACCGCCGCTTCGACTTCAACGGCCATCGTGTCCATCGGGCCTTCCTTGTCCAGGATGATCTGATAGTGTGGCGAGAGCACCGGCTGGCGCAGCAGCAGTTCCTCGATCTGCGACGGGAACACGTTCACGCCGCGGATAATCATCATGTCGTCCGAGCGGCCGGTGATCTTCTCCATGCGACGCATCGTGCGGGCAGTGCCCGGAAGCAGACGCGTGAGATCGCGCGTGCGATAGCGGATGATCGGCAGGGCTTCCTTCGTGAGCGAGGTGAAGACCAGCTCGCCGAATTCTCCGTCGGGCAGCACTTCACCCGTCTCCGGATCGATGATCTCGGGATAGAAGTGATCTTCCCAGATGGTCGGGCCGTCCTTGGTCTCGGCGCATTCGCACGCCACGCCGGGTCCCATCACTTCCGACAGTCCATAAATGTCGACCGCGTCGATGCCCATGCGCTTCTCGATGGCCGTGCGCATGTCGTTCGTCCACGGCTCGGCGCCGAAGATGCCGATGCGCAGCGACGACTCGGCCGCCACCAGACCCTGGCGCTCCAGCTCGTCGGCGATCGCGAGCATGTAGCTCGGCGTGACCATGATGATGTCGGGCTTGAAGTCCTGGATCAGTTGCACCTGCTTCTCGGTCTGGCCGCCGCCGAACGGAATTACCGTCAGCCCGGCGCGCTCGGCGCCGTAATGCGCGCCCAGACCGCCAGTGAACAGACCATAGCCGTAGCTGACGTGCACCTTGTCGCCGCGACGGGCGCCGGACGCGCGGATCGAACGCGCGACCAGGTCGGCCCAGGTGCTGATGTCGTTGGCGGTATAGCCCACGACCGTCGGCTTGCCCGTGGTGCCCGAGGAGGCATGCACGCGCGAGACCTGCTCCATCGGCACGGCAAACATGCCGAACGGATAGCTGTCGCGCAGATCCTGCTTCGTCGTGAACGGGAACTTGGCCAGCTCGGCCAGCGAGGTCAGATCGTCCGGATGGACGCCGGCCTCGTCAAACTTGCGGCGGTACACCGGCGAGTTCTCATAGGCATGCCGCAGCGTCGTCTTCAGACGGTCGAGCTGAAGGGCGCGCAGTTCGTCGAGGCTCGCTTTCTCGATCGGCTCGAGCGGCAAGGCGGTGGTCATGACTGTCTCCTTGGGACTTGCTACTTTCTACTACTACTCACTATGACGTGTATGTCTCGTGCCTGCATGCCCGGACCCACGTACTGCCCGGGGCCCGTCAGACGACGTTGCCCTTGATCTGTGCGGACTTGCCGCGGAACATGGCGACCACTTCGCCGGCCGAATTCGTCAGCCGGATGTCGTAGATGCCGTGACGCCCCGAAAGTACCTGCTCCTGGGCCTCGGCGGTGAGGGTGTCGCCCCCGGCAACCGGCTTCAGGAATTCGATGCTGCAACCGGCGGCGACCGTGTTGATGTTGTAGCTGTTGCACGCGAACGCAAACGTCGAATCCGCGAGCGTGAACATCAGGCCACCATGGCAGATGGCGTGGCCGTTGAGGAATTCGTCGCGAATACGCATCGACATGCGCGCATAGCCCGGACGCACTTCCAGCAATTCCATGCCGAGCCACTGGCTGGCGCGATCGGTGCTGTACATCGCCTCGCCCGTGGCGCGGGCGAGCTCTTCCGGTGTCATCTCACTGGGTGCCTTGGCGGCGGGGGAGGTCAGGCTCATCGTGTCTCTCGTCTTGTTTTGATATCGGTCTCTCGCGCGGCATGCGGTCTTGGCCGGGGCAAGCGCGCTGGGTGAGGGCGTCGGTCAGCGACCCTCGAATTTCGGTGCGCGTTTCTCGAGAAACGCGTTCACGCCTTCGGCGTAGTCGTACGAGGCGCCCAGCGCCCGCTGCGAATCGCGTTCCAGGTCGAGCTGCTGATCGAGCGTGTTGGTTGCCGACGCGTACAGCGCTGCCTTGATGGTGGCGAGCGCTCGCGTGGGTTGCGTCGCCAACTGGGCGGCAAGCTTCTGGGCTTCGGACATCAGCGCATCGTCGTCGACACAGCGCCAGATCATGCCCCACTGCTCGGCTTGTTCGGCCGAGAGCTTGTCGCCGAGCATGGCGAGCGCCATGGCGCGCGCCATGCCCACGCGTTGCG
>OFTX01000812.1_pt1 | contig 13875 bp, 6 predicted proteins | sample 1775051 | NCBI WGS metagenome assembly OFTX01 (sample SAMN08195772, study PRJEB24354) | sludge metagenome | isolation source: sludge from phenol fed wastewater aerobic bioreactor A | place: India: Nagpur | collected 2016-09-15
CCCGCCGTGGCGGCCTGAGCCCACTTCGGACCCCACCGAAGATCGGCGCTCCTACACCACTCCCGGGGACGTAACCCTGGCGGTCGAGCAGGGGCTTCAAGCGGCGCGCGTGCAGGTGCTCTGCCTGTCGCCGCAGGCGCTGAAATCGGACTGGGTGATGCTGGAACGCAGCACCGTGCTGTTCCGCGACCCGACCAATCGCGGACGCCGGTTCATTCCATTGTTGCTGACCGACTGCGACATGCCCGATACGCTGCGCCGTTACAAATACGTCGACTATCGCGAGGAGAGCGATGCGGCTTACGGCGAGCTGCTTGCCGCTTGTCGGGTCGCGGAGGCGCCGGAGGATGTGACGGCGAAGCCGGCTCCGCCGAAGGAAAGAGAGACGCGGAGAAGAGGGCGTCGGGAGCTGAAGGTTGAGGGGAGTGTCCTTGAGCGCAAGCTGGGCAAAAAAAAGCTACGCAATTTTGTGAGTTGCATTGCTGTCGCTACGGATGGCTCGTGGGCAGCTGGCGGGAATGACCGCGGAATCGTCGCCATTTGGGATCTGGTTTCGCATTCTTTGCGACGGGAGATGCGAGGACATAGGGCCTTCGTGTCTGAAACCTGCATAGATGACAAGAAGAGGTTTCTCGTTTCTACGTCAGAGGAGATCATCGTTTGGGATGTGGCTTCGGGGCAAGAAGTTCGACGTTTCGGTCGGTCGATAAGTAAAACGCGCGCGCTGGCTCTGGCGGAATCGGGCGACACCCTCCTCTCGGGAGGGGACGACGGAGCCCTCCGACTTTGGAATTTGACCAATGGCAAGCGATCCAAACTCATTCGCAGTGGTCCCGAAGATGGAGATCGGATCTTCTCCATCGCTTTCGGGCGGAACGAAGACGAGGCGCTGACGGGGCATTACGACGGGAGCGTCCGGCTCTGGAACCTCGCCGAAGGCCGCTGCGTCGGCTCGATGTTCGGGCACCAATCTATCGCATATCGGGTTCGAATGCTGTCCGACGGTCGCCATGCCGTATCGAGTTCAGGAGATTGCACGCTCAAGATCTGGGATCTGGTGAACGAAACCTGTGTCGCGACCCTCGAGGGACATGAGAGCGACGTGCATGACGTGGCGATCAGCCCAAACGGCAGACACCTCGCATCGACGGGTTTCAACGATCACACGATCCGGATCTGGGACCGGAGAACCGGGGTTTGCCAAGAAGTTATCTCGGTCGATTTGGAGACGCAAAATTCTACCCCGCTTTCTGTTGCATTCACGCCCAACGGATCGCGCTTACTTGCAGGTACGGCCGAAGGTCTCATCTTCGTCTACCAATTGGCTACGTTCACGACCGCGCCCCCCGAACAGGATCGGCGTTACGTCAACGCAAAGGTCGTGCTCGTCGGCCCCTCCGGCGTCGGCAAGTCGGCGCTAGCCCATCGCCTCGTCGAAGACAAGTCGGTCAAGACCCAGTCCACGCACGGCATGAACATCTGGCGGCTGGATTTGCCCCTGCCGCCCGCATCCGATCTCGAACGCGAGGTGCTGCTGTGGGATCTGGCGGGCCAATCGGATTACAAGCTGATCCACCAGTTGTACCTCCAGGATACCACCTTGGCGCTTCTGCTGATCGACCCGCAATCCGACGACCCCTTCGCGGAGGCGTCCGAATGGGTGAAGTCGCTCCGCATGGCCGCCAGGGTTGCCGGCGCGAACAGCGAGATCCCCAAACTGCTGATTCCCGCACGAATCGACGTCGGCGGACTCTCGGTAAGCCGAGCCAAGATCGACAGCTTCTGTGAGGAAAACGGCGTTCTCGACACGCTGCCGACCAGCGCGGTTCGCGGCGACAACTGCTCGGATGAGCTCGCCGGAGGGCAGGCGTCACCACTCAAGCAGCTCATCTCGGGCTCCATCGACTGGGATCTACTGCCCTGGACCACTACACCGCGCCTCCTCGCCGCCCTGAAGAATGCGGTCATGGCGATCTCCGATACCAGCGACATCCGCCTGTTGCGCTTCGCCGAGTTGGCGCAGCGGCTCGAAGCCGCGCTGCCCGACGAAAACTTCGGGGAGAGCGACGTGCGCACCGCGGTGCGGCTCCTCGCCAATCACGGCGTCATCCGCCCCTTGAAGTTCGGCGACCTGCTTCTGTTGAAACCGGAACTTCTGAACGGCTACGCGAGTGCCATCATCCGCGCAGCCCGGGCACATCAGGACGAGATCGGCTGTGTCTTCGAAGACGATGTCTATTCCGACGATTTCGATTTCACGGGCGTCGACCGCCTGCCGCGCGCGGACGAAGAACTCCTTTTGCGCGCCCTCGTGCAGACCCTACTCGATCACGCGCTGTGCATTCGCGAAAGGACCAGCGGACCGGCCCTCCTGATCTTCCCGTCGCAATATCGGCGCGAGCGGACGATTTCCTCCCACCCGAACGTCCATGTCTCCTACACGTTCTGTGGCGAGTTGCAGACGATCTACACGACCCTCGTCGTGCGGCTCTGGCACGGGGCGCCCTTCGACCACAAGGAACTCTGGCGCAACGCCGCCGAGTTCACGACGGCCAAGGGCCATACCGTCGGCATCCTCTTCGAGTCGCTGGGCGACGGCAGAGGGCGCATCTCGGCCTTCTTCGACGGCGATGTGCCGGACGAGATCAAGGTCGTCTTCCTCGGCTTCGTTCACCACCATCTTCAGCGCCTGGGCCAGGATGTGGAGCGGGAACGCCATTACGTGTGCTGCTGCGGCCGCGCGGTCACCGATCTCGAGGCCGTGCGCCAGCGCATCGCCGCGAAGAAGACCTTCATCACCTGCCAGATCTGCGACGGCGAGGTGCCGTTCCACGATCCGATCGAGGCCCGCATGGGAAGCGACGCGAGCCAGCGGAAGATCGCCGAAGTCGAGCGTCGGGCTCGCGCGGAACTCGACAATCAGGCGCGTGAGCAGATCCTCGTCGGCCACATGATGTCGATCTGCGGCGAGGCCAATCAGATCTTCCGGGAGATTCAGCGTCCTGACTACGGCATCGACGGCGAGGTTGAGTTCCGCGCCGACACCGGCGAAGCCAGTGGCCGCAAGGTCTATGTCCAGTTGAAGAGCGGCCCCTCCCATCTCCGGTTGCGCAAGAGCGACGGCAAGGAAATCTACGATATCAGCGATCGGCATCGCCAATATTGGCTCGACCAGCCGGTCGACGTCTTCCTCGTGATCCGCGACAAGGACGAGGTGATCCGCTGGATGAACATCACCCGCTATCTGCGCGAGAGCGGAAACGCGACGCGGCAGATCATTTTCGAGGCCGAAAAGCTCGATTTCGAAGCGGTCTGGCGGTTGCGCGACACGGTCATGAAGCGCCGCACTGCCTGACGGTCCGCCGCTTTCAAATGGGCCAGGGTGACCCATGACGGCCGGCTTGATCCAAAAAAGTGACTGTTCGATGTAGAGATTTCACGCTCGCTCTCCGAGAAATGAAATAACGAATGTAGAGTTAGTCAACAAAAACCTGGGGCAACGAATTGAACCCGGGTGCAAGGTGTTGCCGCGTTCGCACCTGCTCATCGAATATGCGGGTTTCTGCCAAGCGCCTGAGGACAGTCGTAACGTCAAATCCAATCGCCTTCGGGCAGTCTACGGCATTCCTCCGAGCGCGAGCCGAGCCATTTATTTCGCCCTCTTGACCTACGTCCCCGCCAGCAGTCGTCCCAAATTGATGGGTCGCAACAGCAGGGTTTCGTCAGCCCTACTTCACAGCGCCTTGGCGTCCGGCCAAAGAAATGATTGTATCACATCCGGGCACACTTGATGGGTGGTGGACGATGCGTGAGTGCGATCTCGTCATGAAGGGGGGGATCACCTCCGGCGTCGTCTATCCCCGCGCGGTGGCCCAGATCGCCGAAAACTATCGCCTGCGCAGCATCGGCGGCACCTCGGCCGGTGCGATCGCCGCAGCCTTCGCGGCTGCGGCGGAATATCGCCGCCAGACCTCTCCGGGCAAGGATTCGCGGGACGGCTTCGTGGCGGTCGAGGCGGAATCGAAGTCCCTTGCGACATCGATGAAGCAGCTGTTTCAACCGTCACCGGACATGCAGGGGCTTTACGAGCTGCTGATCGCTCTGGTGTCGGCGAAGCCGGGCGAGCGATTGTGGGCCGGCGTGCGCGCGCTGATGGGCACGCATGCGGCGGCGGTCGTATCGTCGCTCGCGGCGACGAGTGTGACCGTCGGGCTCGCGATCGTCGCCGACGACGTCTGGCTCGGCGTCGCCGGCGCGCTGTTCTGGCCATTGGTGCTGATCGCCGTCATCGTGGGCAAACTCTACCACGACGTCTTCCGGCGCCTTCCGGCGAACGATTTCGGGATGTGCCCGGGCCTGCGCCAGGGCGACGGGCCGGACGGGCTGACGGACTGGATCTGCCGGACAATCCAGAAGATCGCCGGGCAACCGGAGAACGCGGTCCTGACGATCGGCGATCTGAGAGAGGGGGCGGGGGTCGAACTCGCGGCGATGACGACCGATCTGTCGTCGCGGCGGCCGTTTCAACTGCCGTTGCGGACGGCCAAACACTGGTTCAGCGAGACCGAGCTCCGTCGGCTGTTTCCTGCGCATGTCGTCGAATACCTCAAGGGGGCGCGCGAGCCACTTCCGGTCGATGCCGCGAACGTGCCGCGGGACCTCTATCAGCTCCCGTCGGGCGACGCCTTTCCGGTGGCGTTGGTGGCGCGGATGAGCCTCAGCTTTCCCGGGCTGATCAGCGCCGTGCCGCTGTGGCGGCACGACGACGGCCTGAAGCAGAGCGGCGACGGTTCGAACGGAAGCGGCGACGCACCGACCGGGTCGAGTTGGAAGCTGCGCCGTTGCCTGTTCTCGGACGGCGGGATCTCGTCGAATTTTCCGATCCACTTCTTCGACGGGCTCCTGCCGTCGCGGCCGACCTTCGGCATTTCTCTGACGGACTTCGACGAGGAGCGTCACGGCGACGCGCGCGTCGTACTGCCCACCGAGGCCCGGCAGCCGGACGATCTGCCGGTGAGGCCGGTCGACTCGATACCGGCGTTCGTCGGATCGATCGTCGATACCGCGAAGGATTGGCAGGATACGTTGCAGGCGATGTCGACCGGCTACGCCGAGCGCATCGTCGAGATCCGCCTCGACCCGAAGAACGAGGGCGGCCTCAATCTCGCGATGGACGAAACGACGATCGAACGCCTCGGTGACTTCGGGCTCGCGGCCGGCCGGACATTCGTCGACTTCGATTTCAACGAACATCGCTGGCGGCGGTCGCTCAGCGTCCTGCCGCTGCTGGAGCGGAGTTTCGAGGGCATCGCGAACGCGTGGGACGCACCGGCCGCGGGAACCGGCTGGTCGACGCTGGCGACGGTCCTCACGAACCATCGGCCGAAGAGCTACGCCAGACTGTCCGGCAATTGGCGAACGGCGGTGCTCCGTCCCTTCGTCGAGTCTCTCGCCCGAGCCGGTCGGCGGACGGCGGTGGAAAACGCCACCGACAAGACGGGAACGACGCTGCAGAACGGGGAGCCGCTGCCCTCGACGAACGCGCGCATCCGTTTCGTGGCGGATGCCGATCGACGGCCGAAGAAATAGGAGATGGAACGATGTTCTTCTTCGACCACGCCCGCCGCGAAGAGACGAGACCGGCCTCGTTGCGTCCGGAGAACCTCCGCGACATCCAACGGGAGCTCGATCGATACTACGGGCTTCCCGAGGAGGAGCGCCGTCAGACCGACGTGCCGCAGATCTGGAAACGGCCGTTCGCCGACGATGTACTGCCGGCACTGATGAAGCTCTCTTACCGGAAATGTGCCTTCTGCGAACGCGACGGCATGCCACTACAGCCTTACCGCTTCCGCCCGCCGGCCTATGCAACACCGCGTACGAGGAATAGCGACAAAGAGAGCTACCTCTGGCTGGCATTCGATTGGTATAATCTCTACCCGATCTGCGAGGAGTGCGTGCCGGAAGATAGGTCATTTTTTCCTGTAAAAAATATGAATAGGGCGCAAATTCCGGAACTTATTAGGCATGAGTTCAATCAACAAGAAATTTTAAGATCATTGGAGTCCGAAAAATCCTACATACTATCTCCAGGGGTCGGGGATCTTGTTTTTAATTCGCCTAATTTGAAGATATCAAAATTGAAGTCATATGAACATAAATCTATAATGGCGACGAATAAATTATTTAAATTCGATCGAAGTTCTCTTGTGAGATTGCGAGAAACAGCAATTGTTATGTTTTCTAATTTTCTGATCACGAATAACCCAGGTGATCTGTTTTATTTTGACAGCTCACAGGATGAAGTGGTGGATTCAACGATTTATTTTAACGAAAATGTATTAAGATTCATCCCATTTTACGGATATTTAGCAAATGTACTTATAAAAGCGATTAAATATCTAGATATAAAATTATCAAAGCCGATAAATCAACAAGAAATCCCAATTTCTTCTGAATTAATTCAGGAAATTCACTATAGTCACCGTCATAGAATTGCTGCGCATATTGTTGAATATAAGAATTTATACAGTAATCATCTTTCATTGTCTCTTGGATACATTGAATCGGAAGCTGGTGCTGACCTTTCTTGGTCTGATATCCTCGGAAGCCGCTATGACACGACGGCTTTTGGATGGAGCACTCCCTCATCCCCGATTGGACGGTCGCGAGTCACGTCCGTAGTCGTTGAGGGATACAAGTCGATCAACCGCCTCTCATTCCCGATACCCAAGCCGATGCGCCTCGACGTCGCCGAGCAGGATCGCAAGGCAGCAGAAGAAGAGGTCGCTGCCTGCTTATTGTTGATTGGCGAGAATGCCGCGGGCAAGAGCAGCATTCTCGAGGCGATCGCCTTGGCAACGATGGAGCCGGAGCCGTTCGACGAGATCACTGATGCGGATCTGATTTCCCCCGATATCATTCACGATCCCCGCCTGATGGGGGCCCCCGACATGATGCGTCCGGCGAAAGCTTCGATTGCCGTTGCCTTCGACAATGGCGGATCATCCACGGTCGTCATCGATCGAATTAGGTCAAGACCCAGCCGAACAGTCGATGGCCCCGCCACCCCCCCCACTCGTGTTCGCCTACGGTGCGCGACGGTTCTATGCCGCCCGGACGCGCGCCCGGATGCCGGCGCACATCCGCACCCTGTTCGACCCGACGGCGGCACTGCCCGACCCGATCAAATGGTTGGCGTCGCTGGCGAAGCGTCACCCGGACGGGCTCGACGAGGTCGTCAGCGCGCTCCGGCACGTCATCTCCGTCGATGGGCATTTCCGCAGCATCGAGCCACAGCCCGGCGGCGATGTCTGGATCTACGTCGATCGGACCGACGACAGGGAATCGTTCGTCCCGATCCCGCTGAAGTCGGCATCGTCGGGCTATCGCGCCGTGTTGGCGCTCCTCTGCGACATCTTCCGCGGACTGGAGGAGGCATGGCGCGGCGCGTCGGGCAACAAGTCCCCCCGGGTCGATTTCCGCGAATTGCGGAAGAGCGAATGCCTCGTGTTGATCGATGAGATCGAGGCGCATCTGCACCCGCGATGGAAGATGTCGATCGTCGGCGGCCTGCGCCGCGCGTTTCCGCGCGCAACCTTCGTCATGACGTCGCACGATCCGCTGTGCCTGCGCGGCACATACGACGGCGAAGTGCGGGTCCTGCACCGGAACCACTCCGGCGACGGCGACGTGGTCGAATCGATCCCCGGGATCGACGGATTGCAGTACCTCACCGTCGAGCAACTGTTGACGTCGGACCTCTTCCGCCTACTGACCACCGACCCGCGCAGCGAGCGCGCATTCGAGCGGGTCGCGGACCTCTTGAGGCGGCGAAAACAGCAACCTGGGGCACTCGACGCGACCGAACGGGATCTCGTCCGGCGCCTCAACGACGAGATCGCCTCGTCGCTGCCGATCGGCAACACGCCGATCAGCCAGCTGGTTCAAGAAGCCCTCGCCGAGTTCCTGCAAGAGCGGCGTAGCGGCGACGAGGGCAGGATCGCGACCGCTCGCACCAAGGCCAAGGCCGCAGTGAAGGACTTCCTGCGCGAGGTGATCGGATGATCCGGATCGACCGGCGCGCCGTCGCGCCCCCCGCATCGCTGTCGAAGAGCCCGAACAGTCCCGGGGAAACGGAGTTGGCGAAGGCCAAAGAACACATGGCGAAAGAGGAAGCCGAGCTCGCCCGAAATCCGGCTCACAAGCGCAAGTCCTTCGCCTTTTCCGCCTACAAATCGCCCGATGTGAAGGCCGCTCTGGAAAATCTCTTTCGGGGAAAGTGTGCCTACTGCGAAGGCTTCTACTCTGCCACCCATCCGATCGACGTCGAACACTACCGGCCGAAGAGCGAAGTGGAAGACGACCCTAGCCACGACGGCTACTGGTGGCTGGCGATGGACTGGACCAACCTCTTGCCGAGTTGTATCGACTGCAATCGGCGCCGGTTCCAGACCATGCCGACGCGGACGGACGCGATCTTCACCGCCGACGGGTACGGCATCGTCGGTGCGAGGGTGATCAAATCCGGCAAGGCTGCGGCCTTCCCGCTCGCCGACCCATCGACGCGGGCCAGAACACCCGACGATCGGCTCGAGGACGAAGCCCATCTGCTGCTCGATCCAACCCGGGACGATCCTGCCTCGCATCTCGTCTTCTACGCCGATCCTATTAATCCGGTGTCGCTGGTGCTGGCCAAACCGACCGGTTCCGGCAGTGGCGGCGGCCTGCACGCCGGCATCGGTTCGGCCGACCTCGTGGCGAAGGCGCAGGCGGACGGGTTCAGCGCCATGGGCGCGGTTTCGATCAACGTCTACGGGCTCAATCGGTTGGCACTGGTCCAGGCCCGCACCAAGGTTCTGCGCAATCTCCAGTTTCTCGTCCTGATGCTGGAAAGACTGGAGGAAGTGGCGAACCTCGTCGACGGTCGGCTCGCGCGGCGCGCCTCGGCCGGTGCCGACGCCGGTGGATCGGCGAGCGAGGACGACGCGTTGTATCGGTCGGTGTCGTCGCGGCTGAAGCAGTTCAGCGAGGCGATCCGGGCGGAATTCCGCCGTCAGGTCGCGCACGATGCCCCGTATTCGGCCGCAGTACGGGCGTGGATCGAGGCGTTCGTCGAGCAAGGGACGTGAGCGCTCGAAGCGTTCGATTAACACCCCTCGGCCAAATTTACCGAAGAGGGCCGGCCTATATTGCGAGTTTCGCCGTCCGGCCGGGCGGGGCCACCCAGCGCCACTCTCGATGTGGTCAGTGATCGCCCAGATCTGAGCGGTCTGGTGGTACGGCTCGTCCGGCAACGATCACCTTCAGGCCTCCATGACGCGGATCGGAGAGACCAGCTTCGTACCCTACGGATTCCGAACGTCATTCCGCGATTGGTGCGGTCGTCGGCAATTCAGTCGAGCATGCCTACCGCCGTGGAGACGCTTTGGAGAAGCAGAGGGCAATGATGGCAGCTTGAACTGGATTCCTCAAGCCATCGAAATCTGCCCCCTTCGACTCGTCCGTCCGTAGATGCGGAAAATGCGCCCAATCACATTCCCCGGCTCCGTCGCTGCAACCGGGTGCAATCGAAATCGCCCCTTGGTCCGATCACCGGCTACTGCGGATTTCCACCAGTCGCCGATGAACTGTGGCAACACCGATTCCGAGCTCTCTCGCAATGGCTGTTGGCCCCTTTCCTTCAGAGACGAGGCGTGCCACATCGTCGGCGATGGAGAGCCGCCGGCGCCCCTTATACTTGCCCTCTCGCTTCGCTTTCGCGATGCCTTCCATCTGACGTTCGCGGCGAAGGCCGGTCTCAAACTCGGCAAAGACGCCTAACATACCGACGAAGGCACGACCGGCGGCAGAACCGGTGTCTACCGGCTGCTCGATGCACCTGAGCGACGCGCCTTTCTTTTCCATCTGACGGACGATGTCGGCGAGATCGGCGACTGAGCGGGCGAGGCGATCAAGCCGGACTACCACGAGCTCGTCTCCCTCACCGAGGATCGAGAGCACCCTGCGCAGTTCCTCCCGCCCTTCGGTCGTGGTGCCGCTCTTCTTTTCGAGGAAGCTGGCGATACACCCCGCCCGCTCCAGGGCCTCGGCCTGAATGCTCAGGTCCTGATCGGTGGTGCTCACCCGTCCGTAGCCGAACCGTTTGCCCATCGTGTCACCATCAATGTCTATCAATAAGATCTAGAGATAGAGTTAGCGCAGATCAAAATGCAACTCAAGGCTCTAATGATAGCCTCCTGAGAGCGTGTGGCTATCACTCCGGGACTCGCGAAAGGGCATACCCTTTTGAGAGCCGCACTGCGGTAGTGACCATAATTCAGCAGAATTGGATGACTGGCACCTAAGTTCGTTGACCGCGTGACGGCTGTGGGTGGTCCGACAGGCACTTATCCCTGCAATTTGGCAAAGCGCGCCTTTCGACAATTTCAGCGGGTAGCTAGAGTGAATGCAGCAGATCGCACGATGCAGCGAGGTTGGCCGCGGTACGATGCCAAAGGTCTCCACGTCAGCAGCTTCCCGTGTCCCTCAGGTTCCTCGCAATGCCAGCGACGAGCATGAATTTTCCGTGCTCGGGTCGCGTCCTTTTGAGCACTTCGCCCGCGCGCTTCACGAAGCTCAACCCGACATCTACGGCTCGCACCTCTATGGCCCCGACGGACAGGGTCAGTATGGTGCTGACCATATTGCATTTCATCGCAACGAACCTGCGCCCTGGCTCGAAGTCGGCCAGAGCAAAGCACATCGCAGTTTCGGCCAATCAAATATACGAAGCGCTGCGAAGGAATTTACCGACCATTGGGACACCCACTGGCACGACAAGAACGTCCGACGGTTTATTCTGTTCGTTGGGTGCGCCATCAAATCACGAGACGCAGGTGACGAGATCGTCAGATTGACGGGCGAATTCGCAAAGCTTGGCGTGGAACTGCAGGTCTGAGACGCAAACGCAATCTATGACCGCCTTCCATCTGCCCCAGCGGTTGTGCGCGCGCACCTCGGCCAAGACTGGTACTCGAAACTCTTCGGGGAGCCCGTTGGGCCATTGACGGGAATAGTGCGAGACCTCCAGCGCGGCGATCGCAGCGCCTTGGTGGTCGGTGGATTTGTTGCACGACTCAATCAGGCCGAAGGCGCGGAAATCAACGAGTTGCGCCACCGCGCTCGACGGGGTGAAAGCGCCGCGGTGATCGCCGAGATCGAAGAGATGCTCGCAAACCCAGTAGCCCGCGCGACTGCCCCCGAGGTGCAAGCAGAACAGAGGCGCGTGCTTGCCGGTTTGTTGATCAGACGGGATACCGACCGCGCCCGAACCTTGCTCGACGAAGCGGATGCGCTCGACGGCACATCGGAGCGGCTACGACACATTTTACTCCTGGAAACGGTCGGCGCTGGTGCCGCTCTTGCCGCGATCAACGCCACCGGCAATGCCGAGTTCGCCGAGATCCGCGCAGTCGCCCACCTGCGCCTCGGTGCCCCTGAAAAGGCATACGACGATCTTGCCATCTTCGCTGACGCCGAGGACGCCAGCGCGGAAACCCTTCGGATAACAGCGATCGCCAAGCTCGCCGCGGGCGAGCGCCCCGCCGCGCTCAGCTACGCAGAGCGCGCCGTTCGACGCGATCCTGACGCGCGCGCCTGCAGGCAAGCGCTCGCTATCTGCTGCTTCTACGCCGCCATGTCGGACGCTTTGGATGTGTCGCTCGGAGGATGGCCACAGCCGGTCGGCCTACCACTGATCAAGAATTCGGACGCTGCGCGCATCCATCTCGAAACCGCAGAGAAAGCGTTCGGAGAACTCGCGCGTGATCCGGCGCTGGACGATCATGATTCCGCGCTCATGTGGCAGCTCGGGACGTTGGCGTGTATGCCCTGGCGCCAAGGCGAACTCGCCGCACGCATCGCCGAGCTCGAAGCAGATGACGCGTTACCCATTCCGATGATCGGGTGGTGCGTTGCGCGTGGGTTGAGGTTCGACGCGGGCAAAGCCGCGGCGCGCTGCGATGCCCAGATTGCTCAAGAACCAGCGGATTTCGAGACACTTACCATTTGGATTGCGTTGGCAAACTCCCAGCGCGAACATGATTTCGCCCGGCGCCTACTCGACGAGAATCGCGAAGCGCTGGCCGCTGCCGGTCATGCCAGCGTCTATGACTACTGGTCGACGGTCCTTGACCTAGAGATGCACCGCACCGTTCATGGTGGGAAGCAGCCAGAGCATCCCTGGCTACGGCTGCGCATTGCGCTCGGCACTCGAAATAGGAAGGCTCGGCTCAGGGCTATCGGCTTCTTGTTGGAAAGCGAGCTTACCGGTGGTCGGGATCCTGGGTTGGTCCTCGCCACTGCGCAGGTGCTGCTCGATGGTGGTTGGTATAAGACCGCCGTCAAAGCGGCGAATTTTTTGATCGAGCGAATAGCGACGGGCGAAGCTATCGCCGTAGCTGTGAACGCCCTGTATCGCGACAACCGCTGGCGCGAAGCGCTTGCCGCGCTCGACGACGCTGAAGCATTCCCTGGGGGGAGATTGCCAGCAGATCTCGAACGACTCCGCGCAGAATGCCTCGCCAGCTCTGGCGAACTGATCACCGCGCGAAATACCAGTCTGGCCCTTGCCGAGGCAACAATGCAGCCTCGGGATATCTGGCGAGCGATCGAATTCCACCTCGCGACCGGCGCCGAGCCCACCGCGCTTGCAATGTACGAGCAGCATGCCGACAAACTGGTAGTACCGACCGCCAGTCATGTACTCCTAGCCAACGTGATTGCGTCGACCCACCCTGACGCCGCAGCTCGGATCACCCGTCAGATTGCAGCCGCGGCGCCGGATGAGTTGGTATCGGCAACCTTCGCACTTGCGATCAAGCTCCGTCTCGACGCAGAGCAGCGGTCGCTGATGAGCCGGATGAGCCAGCTTGGCACGCGCAGCAGCGGCGGCGTTCGGATGGTGCAGATCGACGAATTGGTGGGTTGGGTCAACGAGCGCAACGCGCGGATCGAAGAGATTTTCGAGAAGTACGCCAATGGGCATCTGCCCGTACATCTGCTTGGTGGGATCCGCCTCGCAGCTCTGCCACTCACCTATCTGCAGCCGTTGATGGATCCGCCGCCACCGAACATACGCACGTCAATCCTGTCGACGCGCTACGGGCGTCGCTACGATGACGCCGTCTGGCCCGACCGCCGCGAGGACGTCAGACTGCTGGCTGACATCACTGCGCTTCTGACCGCACACGGTCTCGAATTGCTTGATACGGTGGAGCGTGCCTTTTCGCCGATCTTCATCGCGCCCGACACTATCAACGCGCTGCAAGCGATACGCGTCGATGTCGAGGTCACCCAACCGGGCAGGATGGCCGCGGCACGCTTCGCCCTTTCGCTGCTCGACGCCGGCGAGATCGTAGTCGTCGGGGAGCCGCAGACCGATGGGTTTTTAGTATTGTGGGAGGACCTGACTGAGCCGGCAGTATCGCTCAATCTGTCCCTGTTGGTCGAGCAGGCGCTGGCCTCTATCCCGGTCGCCTCGCGCGATACGATCCGCGACAAGCTCGGCACAACCATCCACCCGGAGCCGGCCGGCGCCACGCCTCCTCCCGGAAGCCTCATCAATCTCGACGCGGAGATGCTCATAACGCTTGGCGAAGCCGGCGCACTTGAACCCATCCGACGACTCTATCGCCTTGCCATCACCACCGACGACAATCTGCGTTTGCAGAGCGAAGTCACCGAAGCCAATGTTCGCGAGCAGTTGGCCACGTCGCTCGCCGAGTTGTCGAAGCGTCTCGCAGCCGGTTTGGATGATTGGTGACGTCCCCGGGAGTGGTGTAGGAGCGGTCGCCGGGAGGCGGCCATCGTCGATCTTCGCGTAGGGTTCGGTTG
>OFTX01000817.1_pt1 | contig 13797 bp, 13 predicted proteins | sample 1775051 | NCBI WGS metagenome assembly OFTX01 (sample SAMN08195772, study PRJEB24354) | sludge metagenome | isolation source: sludge from phenol fed wastewater aerobic bioreactor A | place: India: Nagpur | collected 2016-09-15
GCCAGCGGCCTGACGCGCCGCCTCGTCTTCGGCGCGCGCCTCGATGTCCCGCTGCAGCGCCGTATACAACACCAGCACGCGCGAGCCTTCCACAAACGCGCGCTGGGTCAGCAGCATGCGTCGTACGTCCGGTTGCGCCAGCAGGTTGTCGGCTGGCAGGTCGGGGAAGCGTGGGCCGGATGCCGCCCGCGACTGCAGGCGTTCGCGTGCATAGGTGAGGCTGTTTTGCCATGCCCGTTCGGACAGCGCCAGGCCCTGTACGCCGACCGAGAGCCGCGCCGCATTCATCATGGTGAACATGGCCGCCAGACCCTTGTGCGGTCGGCTGATCATGTAGCCCACTGCGCCGTCGAAATTCATCACGCAGGTCGAGCAGGCATGGATGCCCATCTTGTGTTCGATGGCGCCGGCGGTGACCGGGTTGCGTTCGCCCAGGCTGCCGTCGGCATTCACCTTGAACTTGGGCACGATGAACATGGAGATGCCGGCGCTGCCAGGCGGTGCATCGGGCAGGCGGGCCAGTACCAGGTGGACGATGTTTTCCGTCAGGTCGTGCTCACCGGCACTGATGAAGATCTTGGTGCCGCTTAGCCGGTAGCTGGCGTGGCCTTCGGCGTCGGGACCGGCGGGATCGGCCCGGGTCTTGAGCAGGCCGAGGTCCGAGCCGGCCTGCGGCTCGGTCAGGCACATGGTGCCGGTCCAGCGGCCCTCGATGATGGGGCGCATGAAGCGTTCGCGCTGCCACTCCTCGCCATGCATTTCCAGTGCGTGCGTGGCGCCTTCGGAAAGCAGCGGATAGAGGCTCCAGGCGAGATTGCCCGACTGGAAGATTTCCGTTGTGGCGATGCCGAGTACCAGGGGCAGGGCCTGGCCACCATAGCGCTCCGGATTGGTCAGGCTGGTCCAGCCGCCCTCGGCGAACTGGGCGAAGGCGTGCTTGAAGCCGCGCGGGGTGGGGACGGTGTGGGTCTGCGGGTCGAAATGGCAGCCCTCGGCATCTGCCGGGGCATTGGTCGGCGCCAGAACCTGTTCGCTGAGTTGTGCGGCGCCTTCCAGCACCGCGTCGAAAATGCCGCGCGTATGCTCCTCGCCTCCGCGCAAGCCGTGCAGGATCTGGTCTGCGCCAAGTACATCGAACAGGACGAAGCGCAGGTCGTCGAGTGGGGCGGTGTAGGCAGTCATGCGGCGTTCTCCGGATAACGAGGGAGCCCGGCCAACGAGCTCAGCGATAGGTGTTGGCGATACCCGGCACCGGCGACAGCCAGTCGGTGCCGTGGAAAGGGAAATCCTGCGGCTTCTTGGCCTGTTCGGGCGTAGCCGTCACGCTGCCGCTTATCTGGTATTCCAACGCGCCGGCGCTGCCCTTGGCCGCGATTGCCTGCAAGGCCTGCGACATGTTCGCGGTGGGCAACACGACCAGGCTGATGACGTCGCCGGCCAGCTCCGGTATCGAGCGCTTGAACGTGGCGTGCAGCCGTACCGGGATCTCTTTGCCGATGCGCAGTTGTCCGCTGAGCGCGGTGAAATCCATCCCGGCATAGCTGTTGTTCTGGATGCGCAAGGTGAGTTGCCACTGCCCATCCGGCTGCACCATGAGCTGCTGGATGCTCACCTGCGGTGGAAATACACTCTTGCGCGGCGGCCCACAACCCAGGATCGCGCCGCCCAGGAGCACCAGCAGCAGGCATTGCAGCAGTCGTCGCATGGCCAAGTCTCGAGCAATGCATCGATACTAGCCGAGGCGGCCACGCACTGTCATATGGACGCCGCCATGCTCCTGGCGGCCAGCGGTAGCCTGGATGACTCGGGGCGAGTCCTGTCGATTGGGAGTTGGCGATGTCTTTGCAGTTGCCCTGGTTGCAGCTGGACGTGTTTTCGGACCGCCTGTTTGCCGGCAATCCGCTGGCGGTGGTGCTGGATGCCGGGACCCTGGATGCGGTGCAGATGCAGCGCGTCGCACGCTGGACGAATCTTTCCGAGACCGCGTTTCTGCTGCCGGTGACCGATCCGGCGGCGGACTATCACGTGCGCATCTTCACTCCGCGCCAGGAGCTGCCGTATGCGGGTCACCCCAGCGTCGGTGCCGCGTATGCCGCGCTGGATGCCGGCATGGTCGGTGCCGGCAAATCCCGCCTGGTGCAGCAGTGTGCCGCCGGCTTGCTGCCGGTGCAGGTCGAGGGCACGGGCGCAGCGTGCATCATCCACGTGCAGGCGCCTGCTGCGCGGCTGCGCGAACATGACACCACCGCCATGCAGCGTCTGGCCGCGTCCCTGGGCGCGCCGCTCGAGCCGGGCCGCTGGCGCGAGGTGGACAACGGGCCGCGCTGGCTGGTCTGCGACCTGGGCCAGGCGGCCGTGGTGCGGGCGCTGCATCCCGACATGGCGGCGTTGGCGGCACTGAGTATGGACTGGTCGGTGATCGGTGCCTGTGTCTTCGGCCGTGAGCCGGAGGGCGCGGTGGCGATGGCGGTGCGCGCGTTCTGCCCGGCCGACGGCATCCCCGAGGATCCGGTGACCGGCAGCGCGAATGCGGCGATCGCCGCCTACCTGCAGGCCACCGGTGGCCTGGGCCTTTATGGCCGGCAGTGGCGGGCGAGCCAGGGCCGCGAGGTCGGTCGCGATGGCTACCTGGAGGTGCGTGTCGACGGGGACGGCGGCGCGATCAGCGTGGGTGGCGCCTGCTGCATCGGTGTGCGTGGCATGTTGCGGCTCGACGCAGCTTCCTGAGCGATTGCGGAGCGGCCGCGGCCCACGTCGGCGTCGCCGGACGTGGCCATGGTCGCGGCATCGGCGTGCCACCGCCGTTCAGCCGCGCCTATACCTTGCACGGCAGGTGCAATGCGACAATGTGCGCAGAGTTTCCGGAGGAGACACGCATGCTGGCCGCGCAAGCACAGGTCCTGCCGATTGCACCAGAGCACACGATCGTCCCCGACAAGGTGCGCGCGGCCATCGACGTGCTGATCAACGGCGAGCATTTCCGCCACACCGGCGACCCGAAGCTGCCCCTGCTCTGGTACCTGCGTGATGTGCTGCGCCTGACCGGCACCAAGATTGCCGGCGAGCTGGCCAGCAGCGGCGCCGACCTGGTGCTCGTGGCTGGCAAACCCGTTCCTGCCGCGGGTGTGACCATCGAGCAGCTGGCCGGGCGCGAGGTACTCACCGTGGAAGGCCTGGCGGCCAACGACGGCACCCTGCATCCGCTGCAACAGGCCTTCATCGACGAGGACGCGATCGGCTGCGGCTATTGCACGCCGGGGTGGCTGATCTCCGGTGTCGCCCTGCTCCAGCGCAAGCCGCAACCCACCGACGACGACATCGACCAGTTGCCGAACGTATGCCGTTGTGGCTGCCAGACGCGCGTGCGCCGCGCGATCAAGCGTGCCGCCGCGGGCAAGGCCAACGTGGCATGAGCGTGGTGGATGGACCGCTGCCGTATCTGCGCCTGTCACGCCGGCGCTTCCTGCAGGTGCTGGCCGGTGGCGCCGGCGTGCTGATGGTCGGCATCGGCCAGGCGCGTGCCGATGCGCCGCCGCTGCCTCCCGGCCTGCTCGGCGACAACTTCCATGCCCTCGGTGCCTACGTGCGCATCGATGCCGAGGGCAACGTGCTGATCGGTGCGCGCGATCCGGATACCGGCACCGGTGTGGCCACCTCCCTGCCGCTGATCATTGCCGAGGAGATGGATGCCGACTGGAACCGCGTCAGCGTGGTGCCGCTGGGCCTGGACGTCAGCGACGCCAACGGCCAGCCGCGCTGGACGTATGGCCGCCAGCTTGGCGGCACCGGTACCTCGATTCCCGCGGCGTGGGCCGACCTGCGCCCGGTCGGCGCGCTGGTGCGCTGGATGCTGCTGCAGGCGGCGGCGACCCGATTGGGCGTGAAGGCCGAGCGCCTGCGTTGCGAATCGGGGACGGTCATTGCGCCGGACGGCCGCCGCGTCACCTATGGCAGCCTGGCCGGCGCCGCGAGCGATGTGGCCTTGCCCGGCCAGGTGCCGCCGCTCAAGTCGCCACAGCAGTATCGACTGATCGGCCGCGATGCCGGGGATGTCGATGCCCGCGCCATGGTGACCGGCCAGCTGCGCTTTGCCATCGACGAGCGTCCGGGTGATTTCCTGGTAGCCGTGCTGGCTCAATGCCCCTGGCCTGACGGCACGCTGGCCGAACTCGACAGCAAGGAGGCGCTGGCCGTCGACGGCGTGGCCAAGGTGCTCCGTATCACCCCCGAGCCCGGCCTGCCCTGGGGCAGCACGGCAATCGCGCCAGCCGTCGCCGTGCTGGCCACGAGCACCTGGTCTGCGCTGCAGGGCCGGAGCAAGCTCAAGCTGACGTGGCACCCTGGCCCCAGCGCCAGCGAGGACAGCGGGGTGCTGGAGCAGCAGGCGTCCAAGCTGCTGGACGGCCAAACCGATCCGACCATGCGCGTGCGCAACGACGGCGACGTGGACGCCGCCGGCAAGCACGCCGCGCGCCGCTTCGATGCCACCTACTTCCAGCCTTGGCTGGCACACGCCACCGCCGAGCCGATGAACTGCATCGTGCGCCTGGACAAGGACCAGGCCCAGCTCGTGGTCCCGACACAGGCGCCGCAGCAGGCCTGGTCGGTGGTGCGGCGCCTGACCGGCCTGGCACCGGCGCAGATCGACATCCAGGTGCCACGCGTGGGCGGTGGCTACGGACGCCGCCTGGATCACGACTACGTGGCCGAGGCGGTGATGCTGGCCAAGGCGGTCGACAAGACCGTGTGCCTGTGGTGGTCGCGCGAGCAGGACCTGGCCCACGACTACTACCAGCCCGGTTGCGTGCACCGGCTGGAGGCGATCGTCGACCGCAAGCGCGACGTGATTGCCTGGACCCAGCGCATGGCCAGCGCTTCGGCCACGGCGCGCCGCGGGGTTCCCGACGCCCGCCTGTGGGCCTCCGAGCTGCGTGCCACGCAGATGCCTGCCGCGCTGGTCCCCAACTACCGCAGCGACTGGTATGCGCTCTCCAGCGCCGTGCCGCGTGGGCCCATGCGCGGGACACCGTGCAGGCCGTCCTGGACGACCCGGATCGGGCGGCCACCGCCTACGAGGCATTCGGCCGGCCCACCACGGTCGAGCAGACCTTCTCGACCTTCATGGCCGTCGACCTGGTGGTGCACCGCTGGGACCTGGCGCGGGCCGCCGGGGTCGACACGGCGATTCCGGCGCAGGACGTGGCTTTCGCGCGGTCGTTCACCGAACGGATGGGTGACCTGGCGCGCACCTCGGGAGCCTTCGGCCCGGCACTGCCCGAACCGGCCGACGCGGACGAGCAGACCCGCTTGCTTGCGTTGCTGGGGCGGCGGGCAGGCTGATCGCTCGGCTCGCGCCACCGGATGTGCCGGCCCGGCGCCGTGTCCGCGCGGCGGTGGCTGCGGACACGACCCAGCGGGCCGCCTCGGGGCGGTGGCTGGGACACGGGGACGGCCGCCGCGGCGCCATGACGACCTACGACTTCTCCCAGGTGGACGTGTTCGCACCCGAGCCGCTGACCGGCAATCCGGTCGCGGTGGTGCACGCCGCGGACGCGATGACCGACGAGCAGATGGCTGCGTTCGCCCGCTGGACGAACCTGAGCGAGACGATCTTCCTGCTGCAGCCGGCGGCGCCGCAGGCGGACTACCGCGTGCGGATCTTCACGCCGGGCGGCGAGTTGCCGTTCGCCGGGCATCCCACGCTGGGCGCCTGCGCGGTGTGGCTGGCCGGCGGGGGCCGGCCGCGTGGCGACACGATCGTCCAGGAATGCCCGGTGGGCCTGATCACGCTGCGCCGCGATGGGTCGCGGGTGGCGTTCGCGGCGCCGCCGCTGGCGCGTTCCGGTCCGGTCGAGGCCGAGCTCTGGCCGCGCATCGCCGCGGGGCTGGGCCTGGCCATCGGCGAGATCCGCGCGGCGCAGTGGGTGGACAACGGCCCGGGCTGGCTGGCGGTGCTGCTGGACACGCGCCGGCGGGTGCTGGAACTGCGCCCCGATGCGGCCATTCTGAGCGATCTCAAGGTGGGCGTGGTCGCGCCCTGGGATCCGGCCGTGGACGGTACGCAGGCGCAGTTCGAGGTGCGCGCGTTCGTGCCCGGGCTGGGGATTCCGGAAGACCCGGTCACGGGCAGCCTGAACGCCGGCGTGGCCCAGTGGCTGATGGGCTGCGGCCGCGCGCCGGAGTCCTACGTGGCGGCGCAGGGAACGGCGCTGGGCCGGGCGGGCCGCGTGCACGTCCGGAAATCGGGGGAAGACATCTGGGTGGGGGGCGAGGTCGTCACCTGCATCGAGGGCCGGGTGACGCTGTAGGCCGTAGCGGCCCCGCCGTCCTCAGTCCAGGACCAGGTTGACCCGGTCCACCGATTTCTCGAACAGGTGGTAGCCCGACGCGCCTTCGGCCAGCAGGTCGAGCAGCGGTCCGGCCTGGCGCGCCCGCGTGCCGCCCACCACCTGGATTCCGCGCGCCCGGTAGGGGCCGGGCAGCAGCGGCGCGGTGGGGCCGACGATGGCGATGCGCGTGCCGGGGCGGGCATGGCTCAGTAGCGCGTCCAGGGAGTCGTTGGTCAGCGTGGTGGCGGTGCTGATGAGCACGTCCGCCCAGGGGATGATCTGCGGCGCGGCGGAAGCGGGGGCGTAATGCGGCAGTTCGTCGGCTCGCAGCGTGGCCGGGTCCATTTCCAGCACGCGGTAGTGGCGCCCTTCCTTGCGGAAGGCGCGCATGTAGGGGGCGAACGCACCCACCAGCACGACGCGTTCGCCGGGGCGGAGCGCCAGCGCCTGGGCGGCATCCCCGCCGGAGACCTGGGCATCCCGGGGCGCGCCGTCCCGCTGCCAGAGGGTCTCGATGAGCGCGTTCAGCGTGGCGATCGCCATGGCGCGCCGCATGGGGCCCGTCCCGGGAGCCAGGTCTTCCAGCACGTCGGCGGCGGGGCGCCCCCGCAGTTTGCCCGGGGAGGGCAGCGCGCCCAGCGAGCTGGAGCAGCACACGGCGGCGGGAATTTCCTTGATGGGCGTGGCGGCGAGCCCGCAGCAGCCGTTGCTCAGTTCGACCCCGGTGAAGAAGATGCCGGCGACGGCGCGCTCCAGCGTCAGCGCATCCAGGCCGGCGCCCAGCCGGTGGCGGGTTTCCTGGAGGAGGTCTTCGAGCAGCGAGGTCGTCATGGCGATCGTCCTTCGGTGGTGGTTTTGCAGGGCGGGTCACGTTCGATCCGCACGCCGATGTCCGCCGGCGGACCGAAGTAGAGGCTGCTGGTGACCAGCGCATCCACCCCGGTGGCGGCGTAGGCGGCCGCGTTGTCGGCGCGGATGCCCCCGGCGGCGAGCAGGCCCAGGTGCGGCCATTCGGCACGCAGGCGCGGACACCATTGTGCCAGCCGTTCGGGCTCGACCTTGTCGAACTGCACGACGTCGGCGCCGCAGCGGGCGGCTTCGCGGGCGTCTTCGTAGGAATTCGCCTCGATCACGATCTTCTTTTCGACCAGATGCCTGCGGCGCCGGGCGAGGATCTGGCGCAGGTCCTTCCAGCCGCCCGGCAGCAGCGCGCGGTGCTGGGGGAAGACCAGCACGGTCTCGGACAGGCCCAGCCGGTGCGGGAACGCGCCCCCGGCCAGCGCCGCCTTCTGCGCCACGCGGCGCAGCCCGGGCGGGTGCTTGCGGGTGGTCAGGATGCATACGTCGGGGTTGACCCGGGCCGCGGCGTCCGCCATGGCGCGCGTGCGCGTCGCCACGCCGCAGGCGTATTCGAGCAGGTTCTGGCCGACCTTCCAGCAGTCCAGCAGGGCCTGGGCCGCGCCCTGTGCCGCCACGATTTCCGTGCCGGCTTCCACGCACCGGCCGCTGGGCAGGCAATCCGTCGCGCAGCCGCCCCGCAGGGCGACCATGCGCGCGACTTCTTCGGTACAGGCGAGGGTCATGGCCTGGCGCGCCACCCACGCGATCCGGGCCGGTTTCGTGCCGATCTCCAGCAGCGTGCTGGTCAGGTCGAAGAGGCCGATGTCTTCCGCCAGCCAGGCGTCCAGCATCGAGGTTTCAAAAAAGGGCCCCCACGCTGCGCAGCCTGCGGCCGCTTGCTGCCCCCCAAAGGGGGCCTTTTTGCCTTGGGACGGCCCGGCGGCAAAAAAGGGCCCCCACGCTGCGCAGCCTGCGGCCGCTTGCTGCCCCCCAAAGAGGGCCTTTTTGCCTTGGGACGGGCCGGCGGCAAAAAAGACGGGAGTCTCGTCCATGGTTTCGGTTCCGGTGGGTGGGCGATCGGGGCGCATCGCGGCGGCCGGGCATCCGTCTGGTGGCGTCCGACGGCGCTCGATGGCTATCGGAATATACATCACTTTATAACGGCATCGGCGGCTTCGCTTTCGACGAGCGGGAGGGGGCCGCGTCGGACGGAGGGCGGACGTGCGTGGAGAGGCGCCGTTCCGAGCGTGGAGGGACGGCCGCTTCAGCCGCGGAGAGGCATCGCCTCAGCCGTGGAGGGACGCCGCTTCAGCCGGCCCGCCGCGCCAGCCATTCCCGGTGCCCCTGCGCGCGCAGCAGGCAGGCGGGGCATTCGCCGCAGCCGTAGCCCCAGGCGTGCAGGGTGTCGCGGCGGTTGAGGTAACAGGTGTGGGTGTCGGTGCGCACCAGTTCGGCCAGGGCGTCGCCGCCCAGCCGATGCGCCAGTTCCCAGGTGTCGGCCTTGTCCAGCCACATCAGCGGGGTTTCCAGCGTCAGGGGGCGGTCGATGCCCAGGCTCAGCGCCACCTGCAGCGCCTTGAGCGTGTTGTCGCGGCAGTCGGGGTAGCCGGAATAGTCCGTCTGCGACATGCCGCCCACCAGCACGTCCAGCCCGCGCCGGTAGGCCAGTGCGGCGGCCAGGGTGAAGAACAGCAGGTTGCGGCCCGGCACGAAGGTGTTGGGCAGGCCGTCGGCCTGCAGGGCGATGGCGATGTCGTCGGTCATGGCCGAGGCGCCCAACTGGCCCAGCACGTCCACGTTCAGCAGGTGGTCCTCGCCCAGGCGCGGCGCCCATTCGGGCCGCAGTTGCACCAGGCGGTGGCGCAGCGCGATGCGGCAGTCCAGTTCGGCGCGGTGGCGCTGGCCGTAGTCGAAGCCGAGGGTCTCGACGTGGCCGTGGCGCGCCAGCGCCCAGGCTAGGCAGGTGGTGGAGTCCTGGCCGCCGGAAAACAGCACCAGGGCGCGGCGGGGCTTGCGGGCCGCATTCATGATGCCTCCCTGGCGCCGCGCGCCGTCCCCCCGAGGGGGCATGCGTGCCTGGGGCGGTTCGGAGCGCTCATGCCGCGGCCGGCACGGCGTCGCGCCGCTTCATGAGGCGCACGATCGCGTTCAGGGCGACGCCGTACATCGGCACGAACAGCAGCAGGCTGACGGCCAGCTTGATGGCGTAGTCCACGGCGGCGATCTCGCCCCAGTGCGCGGCCATGAAGGGATTGCTGCTGCGCCAGAAGGCGATGCCGAAGAAGGCCAGGGTGTCCAGCGCCTGCCCGAGCACGGCGGAGGCGGCCGGCGCCACCCACCATTGCACGTAGCCGCGCCGCATGCGGTCGAACACGCGCACGTCCAGCAGCTGGCCCAGGACGTAGGCCGCGAAGCTGGCGAAGGCGATGCGGAACACGAAGGTGTTGAATTCGGCCAGCGCGGCGAGGCCGTTGAAGCGGCCTTCGTGGAACAGCACCGACACGACGTAGGAGACGATCAGCGCCGGGATCATGGCGCGCAGGATCACCCGGCGCGCCTCGGCCTTGCCGATCAGGCGCACGGTCAGGTCGGTGGCCAGGAAGATGAAGGGAAAGCTGAAGGCGCCCCAGGTGCTGTGGAAGCCGAACAGCTCGATGGGCAGCTGCACCAGGTAGTTGCTGGCGATGACGATGGCGACATGCAGCGCCACGAGGATGGAGAGGTAAAGCGGCACGCGCGCGGCGGGTGCCTGAAGCGAGGTCATGCGTATCCTTTTTGATGGGGGCGAGGGAACCCAGGAGCCGGCGATTGTATTCAGCGCCGGCCCGCCGCGTTCAGCGCCACCATCCGGTCAGCAGGCCATTGACCAGCGCGCCGCCCACGATCAGCCAGACGAACAGCAGCGACGCCAGCAGCAGCGGGCGGGCGCCGGCGCGGCGGATGGCGCCGGCGTGCGTGGTCAGGCCCAGCGCCGCCATCGCCATCGCCAGCAGCAGGTTGTCCAGCGTCACCAGCGCCGACACCCACGGCCGGGGCAGCCACTGCAGCGAATTGAGCCCGGCCACCGCGATGAACCCGAGCGCGAACCATGGCACCGTGATCTTGCGCGCGCCGCGCACCGCGCCGCGCCGCGCCAGCAGCGCGGACAGCCACAGCAGGAACGGCGCCAGCATCATCACGCGAATCATTTTGGCGATCACTGCATGTGCGGCCGCCGCCTCGCTCACGGCGCTGCCCGCTACCACCACCTGCGCCACCTCGTGCACCGTCGAGCCGACATACAGCCCGTAGGCCGAATCGCTCAGGTGCCACCATCCCTGCGTCAGCGCATGCAAGAGCGGATAGCCGAACATCGCCAGCGTGCCGAACACCACCACCGTGGCCACGGCCACCGCCACATCCTCGCTGTGGGCCTTCACCACCGGCTCGGTCGCCAGCACCGCCGCCGCGCCACAGATCGAGCTGCCCGCGCCGATCAGCACCACGCTTTTGGCGTCCATGCCCCACCAGTGCCGGCCGATCAGCAATGCCAGCGTGAAGGTGCTGCTGAGCATCACCGCATCCACCAGCACGCCCGACCAGCCTACGGCGGCGATGTCCTGGAAGGTGATGCGCAGGCCGAACAGGATGATGCCCGCGCGCAGCAGCCGCTGCTTGGCGAAGTCCACGCCGGAGGCACAGACGGGCTGCACCCAGGTGTAACCGGTATTGCCGATCGCCATGCCCAGGACGATGGCCAGCGTCAGCGCCGACAGGCCCAGACCGGCGGCCCAGGGCTGGGTGGCCAGCGCGGCGGAAACGCCCGCGACCACGAAAACCAGCAGCACGCCGGGCAGGCGGGTGCGAAGGCCCAAGAAAGGAAGGGGGGAGGCGACAGTGTTCATGCACGCATGGTGCGCGCCGCCAAAGAAGAAGTGAAACGGATTATATTTATATAAATAATCAGAATTACCGATCTATGTCTCTGCTGCGATTCTCCTTGCGCGAGCTCGAAGTGTTCTGCGCCATCGCCCGCCACGAGCACGTCGGGCGCGCCGCCGAGGAAGTGGCGCTGAGCCAGTCGGCGGCCAGCCAGGCGCTCGCGCAACTGGAAAAGGGCCTGGGCCAGCCCCTGTTCGACCGGCACGGGCGCTCGCTCACGCTCAACGAGAACGGGCGCCTCCTGCTGCCGCAGGCGCGCGCGCTGCTCGCCAGCGCCGAAGAGCTGCAAACGCTGCTGGCGGGCGGCGCCCTCTCGCTGCACCTGGGCGCGAGCACCACCATCGCCAACTACCTGCTGCCCACCGAACTTGCGCGCTTTCGCGCGGCGCACCCCGGTGCCCGCGTGCGCCTGAAGGTCGGCAACACCGCCGACGTGGTTGGCGCCGTTGCCACCATGGACGTGGATTTCGGCCTGATCGAAGGCGCCTGCCACCACCCCGACCTGCTGGTGCAGGACTGGCGGCGCGACGAACTGGTGGTGATCGCCCCGCCCGGCCACCCTTTCGCCCTCCACCGCCCCACGCGCGCCGAACTGGCCGCCGCGCCCTGGCTGCTGCGCGAGGCGGGCAGCGGCACGCGCGAGGAAGTGGAACGCTCACTGCTTGCGCGCATCGGTGAGCTGAACGTGGACATCGAACTGGGCGACTCCGAGGCCATCTGGCGCGCCGTCGCCGCCGGCCTGGGGCTGAGCTGCCTCTCGCGCAGCATCGTCGCCGCTCCTCTGGCTACCGGCCAGCTCGTGGAAGTCGCCACAGGCCTGGCGCCGCTGGAGCGCTGGCTGCGCGTCGTGCGGCATCGGGCCAAGCCCACGATGCGCGGCATGCAGGCCTTCCTCGCGGCCTGCACCACACCCGCTTAAGGTTCCCGCTCCTTGCGCCCGGGCCGCGCCACCTCCCGGCGCCAGACCAGCGGCGCCTGCCCGAACTGCGCGGTGAACCACCGGGTGAACGCCCCGTGCGTGCTGTAGCCAAGCAAGCCCGCGACCTGCCCCAGGCCGTAGCGCGGATTGGCCACGTAGCGCCGCGCCAGGCTCAGCTTCGCTTCCGCCAACACGGCCGTGAAGCTCGTGCCCTCCTCGTCGAGCTCGCGCTGCAGGGTCCGCAGGCTCTTTCCCAGGCTGCGCGCCACCGCTTCGCAGGTGGCGCGCCCCGTGGGCAACATGGCATAGACCACGCGGCGCACCTCGTCGCTCAGCCCGGTGCCGTCGAACCTGGGCATGGACTCCAGCATCGCCGCGGCGTAGCGCACCAGCTGCAGGTCCGCCGACGGGTTGGGCACGTCCAGGTCCTGCGCGCGAAAGACCACCCCGTTGAACCCGGCATTGAAGATGACGGGGCAGGTGAAGACCTGCCGGTGCACCGTGAGATCGCCGGGCGCATCGTGGATGAAATGCACCGTCTTGGGCCGCCAGTGCACGCCCATCAGCGCCGAACACATGCGGTAGAGCACCCCCAGCGCCAGTTCGATCGCCTGCCGCGCCGGCCCATGCACGACGAGGTCTTCATGCACGATCACGAGTGGGGCGGCATCCTCGATCCGCAGTACCAGTGAACTATTGAGCAGATGCAGGTGGTCGATGGTGGAGACCAGCACATCGCGCAAGGTGGCCTGGTAAGCCAGCAACAGGCTGACAGCGCCGAAATTGGAGAGCTTGCGCAGCCGCACCATGCGCAGCCCGATGGATTCGCACCCCGTGGCCCGGGCCGCGTCTTCCAGCAGCGCCGCCACGTTCTGCGCCGGCAACCGCCAATCGGGCTCGCGCAAGGCTCGCAGCGGCAAGCCCGCGCGCAACATTCCCGCACCCACGTCGTAGCCCAAGGCACTGGCGACCACATCGAAATTCGTCAACGCCGCGGCGCGCACCACATTGGTCATGGCCGCTCTCCCCGTCAAAAGGAATCTAAAAGACATTCTGACATGAAAAGCGAAATTCGTGGCATGAACTGAGAAGGCGCGAGCGCCAAGCACGCCTAAATTTCGACCCAGTACAACACTGTGGAGACATCACGATGAAGCTCGAAAGATTGGCTTGCGCCATCGGCGCGGAATTATCCGATGTCAGGCTCGCCGACGCCATTCATTCGGACGACCTGTTCGGAGAAATCAAGGTCGCATTGCTTGAACACAAGGTATTGTTCCTGCGGGACCAACAGGACATGAGCCGGGCCGATCACGTGGCGTTCGCGCGCCGGTTCGGCGAACTCGAAGACCATCCCGTGGTCGGCAGCGATCCGGAATATCCCGGGCTCGTGCGAATTTACAAATCGCCCGATCAACCCATTGCCCGTTATGAAAACGCCTGGCACGCCGATGCCACTTGGCGCGAAATCCCGCAAATGGGTGCGGTATTGCGCTGTATCGAATGTCCGCCAGTGGGTGGCGACACTATCTGGGCGAATATGGCCCTCGCTTACGAGAAACTGCCGCAGCACATCAAAGACATCATCGCGCCGCTGCGTGCGCGCCACAGCATCGAATCCACATTCGGCGCTGCCCTGCCCCTGCAAGAACGTTTGGCATTGAAGACCAAGTATCCCGATCCCGAACATCCGGTGGTGCGCACCCATCCAGAAACCGGGGAAAAGGTGCTCTACGTCAATTCCTTCACGACGCATTTCACCAATTTCCACAATGCAGCCAACGTCCG
>OFTX01000818.1_pt1 | contig 13797 bp, 13 predicted proteins | sample 1775051 | NCBI WGS metagenome assembly OFTX01 (sample SAMN08195772, study PRJEB24354) | sludge metagenome | isolation source: sludge from phenol fed wastewater aerobic bioreactor A | place: India: Nagpur | collected 2016-09-15
CGACGGCAAGCGTCCGATCAACGCCAAGCAAACCGATGCCATCGAAAAGATCGCTCCGGGCGTGATCTGGCGTAAGTCGGTGTCGCAACCGCTGCAAACCGGTACCAAGGCGATCGACGCCATGGTGCCGATCGGCCGTGGCCAGCGCGAACTGATCATTGGCGACCGTCAGACGGGTAAGACCGCCGTGGCGATCGACACGATCATCTCGCAGAAGGGCAAGGGCGTGACCTGCGTGTACGTTGCGATCGGTCAGAAGGCCTCGTCGATCATGAACGTGGTGCGCAAGCTCGAAGAGCACGGCGCGATGGAATACACGATCATCGTGACCGCCACGGCGTCGGACTCGGCAGCCATGCAGTTCATCGCACCGTACGCCGGTTGCACGATGGGCGAATACTTCCGCGACCGCGGTGAAGACGCGCTGATCATTTACGACGACTTGACCAAGCAAGCCTGGGCCTATCGTCAGATCTCGCTGCTGCTGCGTCGTCCGCCGGGCCGTGAAGCCTACCCTGGCGACGTGTTCTACCTGCACTCGCGCCTGCTCGAACGTGCGGCTCGCGTCTCGGAAGAGTACGTCGAGAAGTTCACCAACGGCGAAATCAAGGGCCAAAGCGGCTCGCTGACGGCACTGCCGATCATCGAAACGCAAGCTGGCGACGTGACCGCGTTCGTTCCGACGAACGTGATCTCGATCACCGACGGCCAGATCTTCCTGGAAACCGACCTGTTCAACGCGGGCATCCGTCCGGCAATCAACGCCGGTATCTCGGTGTCGCGTGTGGGTGGTGCGGCGCAGACGAAGGTCATCAAGAAGCTCTCGGGCGGTATTCGTACCGACCTCGCACAGTACCGTGAGCTGGCTGCGTTCGCGCAGTTCGCCTCGGATCTGGACGAAGCGACCCGCAAGCAGCTCGAGCGCGGCCGCCGCGTGACGGAACTGCTCAAGCAGCCGCAATTCGCGCCGCTGCAAGTGTGGGAACTCGCTGTGTCGCTGTTCGCCGCCAACAATGGCTATCTGGATGATCTCGACATCGCTCAGGTGCTGCCGTTCGAAAAGGGTCTGCGCGAAGTTCTGAAGACCAGCCACGGTGCGCTCATCGGCCGTATCGAAGAGACGAAGGATCTCTCGAAGGACGACGAAGCCGCCCTGCACGCTGCGATCAAGGACTTCAAGAAGACCGGCGCTTACTAATCCGGTTGAATCGGCAACTATTCAACGGACCCGGGAAGGCGCGATGTTCAGGCAAGAGCGGATGTCGCGCCGAGACAAGGAGTAAGCAATGGCTGGAATGAAGGAAATTCGCGGCAAGATCAAGAGCGTGCAGAACACGCGCAAGATCACCAAGGCCATGGAAATGGTGGCCGCGTCGAAGATGCGCAAGGCGCAGGAACGCATGCGTCATGCCCGGCCGTACGCTGACAAGGTGCGCCAGATCGCCGCGCATATGGGGCAGGCGAATCCGGAATACCACCACCCGTTCATGGTGAAGCATGCCGACGCGAAGGCGGCCGGCGTCATCGTGGTCACGACGGACAAGGGTCTGTGCGGCGGCTTGAACACCAACGTGCTGCGTGCCGTGGTGGCCAAGATGAAGGACATCGAAGCGCAGGGCCTGAAGATCGAGGCCACCGCCATCGGCGGCAAGGGCTTCGGCTTCCTGAACCGCATCGGCGCCAAGGTGGTTTCGCATGTCGTGCAACTGGGCGACACCCCGCATCTGGACAAGCTGATCGGTGCGGTGAAGCTTCAGCTCGACGCGTACGCCGAAGGCAAGCTCGACGCCGTGTACCTGGCCTACAACCGCTTCGTCAACACGATGAAGCAGGAAGCCGTGGTGGAGCAACTGCTGCCGCTGCCCGAGAAGCTCCAGGGCGAATCGGAAGAAGCGAGCGCGGTGCCGGCACAGCATTCGTGGGACTACATCTACGAACCGGATGCGAAGACGGTCGTCGATGCCCTGCTGGTGCGCTACGTCGAAGCCGTGGTGTATCAGGCAGTCGCGGAGAACATGGCGTCGGAACAGTCTGCCCGTATGGTGGCCATGAAGGCCGCGTCGGACAACGCGAAGACCGTGATCGGCGAATTGCAGATGGTCTACAACAAGGGCCGTCAAGCAGCGATCACGAAGGAACTGTCCGAAATCGTGGGTGGCGCCGCCGCAGTGTAAGCGGTGGCACGGGCCGATGCGCCGTCAGGCGAAATGAATTTGAGTATCTAAAGGAAAAGCGATGAGTACTGCTTTGATTGAAGGCAAGATCGTACAGTGCATCGGCGCCGTTATCGACGTGGAATTCCCGCGCGACAGCATGCCGAAGATCTACGACGCGCTCACCATGGAAGGTTCGGAGCTCACGCTCGAAGTCCAGCAGCAGCTGGGCGACGTCTGGGTTCGTCCGAAGGCCTGCGCCGCGGCATGACCGTGCAGAACTCGGGTCTGCCGATCACCGTGCCGGTCGGCAAGCCGACGCTGGGTCGCATCATGGACGTGCTGGGTCGTCCGATCGACGAAGCCGGTCCGATCGCCAAGGATCACACCCGTTCGATCCACCAGAAGGCTCCGGCATTCGACGAGCTGTCGCCGTCGACGGAACTGCTCGAAACCGGCATCAAGGTTATCGATCTGATCTGCCCGTTCGCCAAGGGCGGCAAGGTGGGTCTGTTCGGTGGCGCCGGTGTGGGCAAGACCGTGAACATGATGGAGCTCATCAATAACATCGCCAAGGAACACGGCGGTTATTCGGTGTTTGCCGGCGTGGGCGAGCGTACCCGTGAAGGGAACGACTTCTACCACGAAATGAAGGACTCGAACGTTCTGGACAAGGTCGCGCTGGTGTACGGCCAGATGAACGAGCCGCCGGGCAACCGTCTGCGCGTGGCGCTGACCGGCCTGACGATGGCCGAGCACTTCCGTGACGAAGGTCGCGACGTGCTGTTCTTCGTGGACAACATCTACCGTTTCACGCTGGCCGGTACCGAAGTGTCGGCACTGCTCGGCCGTATGCCGTCGGCCGTGGGCTATCAGCCGACGCTGGCTGAAGAAATGGGCAAGCTGCAAGAGCGTATTACGTCGACCAAGACTGGCTCGATCACGTCGGTGCAAGCCGTGTACGTGCCTGCCGATGACTTGACCGATCCGTCGCCGGCGACCACCTTCGGTCACTTGGACGCCACCGTCGTACTTTCGCGTCACATCGGCTCGCTGGGTATCTACCCGGCCGTCGATCCGCTCGACTCGACCTCGCGTCAGATCGACCCGAACGTGATTGGCGAAGAGCACTACACGGTGACCCGTCGCGTGCAATCGACGCTGCAGCGTTACAAGGAACTGCGCGACATCATCGCGATTCTGGGGATGGACGAACTGTCGCCGGACGACAAGCTCGCCGTGGCCCGCGCGCGTAAGATCCAGCGTTTCCTGTCGCAGCCGTTCCACGTGGCGGAAGTGTTCACGGGCTCGCCGGGCAAGTATGTCCCGCTCAAGGAAACGATCCGCGGCTTCAAGATGATCGTCGACGGTGAGTGCGACCACCTGCCGGAGCAAGCGTTCTACATGGTTGGCACGATCGACGAAGCGTTCGAAAAAGCCAAGAAGATGCAGTAAACGGTTGAGTGCCGGGCGACGGAGGGGCTCGCGAGAGACGCCTCCCTATCCCGGCAGGTGACTGTTGCGGGGCGGGGTAGCGAGGTGAGGACGGCAGCGTCCGGACCGGCGCGCCTGCCGCTTCATCACACTCAACGGGAGCGATTATGGCAACCATTCACGTAGACGTCGTCAGCGCGGAAGAAGAAATCTTCTCGGGTAAGGCGCGCTTTGTGGCGCTGCCGGGCGAAGCCGGCGAGCTGGGCATTCTGCCTGGCCACACACCGCTGATCACGCGTATCAAGCCGGGCGCGGTGCGCATCGAAGACGAAGCAGGCAACGAGGACTTCGTCTTCGTGGCCGGCGGCATTCTCGAAGTGCAACCGGGCACGGTGACCGTGCTCGCCGACACCGCTATCCGCGGCAAGGATCTGGACGAGGCGAAGGCTGCCGAAGCCAAGCGCCGCGCCGAAGAAGCGCTGTCGAACAAGGAATCGAACATCGAGTACGCGACTGCCCAGGCCGAACTGGCCGAAGCGATCGCTCAACTCGCTGCGATCCAGAAGCTGCGCAAGGTGAAGTAAATCCGAATCGCCGTTGCGGCGACCGCCAGGTCGACGCATCGCGCGACGCGCGTCGAAGCGCAGGACCGTATCCTTCCGATACTGTCGTGCGCGTCGGTCGAGCGAACAGAAAGCCCCATGCATGAACGTGCGTGGGGCTTTTGTTTTGTGGGTGCCCACGGCCACGCGCCACTCGTTGACGTCGCTCAACTCAGGGCCATCCCCACTCGTTCCGTTCTGGAAATTACGTTAACGTAAACGTCAACCCAACGTGACGCGCTATTGTTATGGAGACACGCCCCTCGTCGTCGATACGACGATTGCCGGGCCGCGCCGCGTGACAGCATTTCGCCACTTCAGCATTGCTTCAGGAGACAAAGCATGGAAAGCCGGGAAGGTGCGGGCGTTGTACCTCGTAATGGACTGTCGTATGTGAAGGGTGATACCACCGTACCGCTTTCGACGTTGACGGTATTCGGTTTGCTGGCCGAGACCGCGGCGAAGTTTCCGGAGCGGCAGGCGGTGGTCTTTCGCGAGCAGGGCGTGGACTGGACGTGGCGCGAGTTCATCGCGCATGTCGATACCTTCGCTGCCGGACTGGTCGCGTTGGGGCTCAAGAAGGGGGATCGGGTCGGGATCTGGTCGCCGAACCGTGTCGAATGGCTGGTCACGCAGTTCGCCACCGCCCGTGTCGGACTCGTGCTCGTGAACATCAACCCGGCTTACCGGCTCGCCGAGCTGGAGTACGCGATCAACAAGGTGGGCTGCAAGGCGCTCGTGGCCGCGGAGTCGTTCAAGACGTCGCGCTATCTCGACATGCTCAACGTGCTGGCACCGGAGCTGGCGGTGTGCAAGCCTGGCGAACTGAAGTCGGAGAAGCTGCCCACGCTGCGCACGGTGATTCGCATGGGGCAGGGCGTCACGCCCGGCATGATGAATTTCAGCGATGTGGTCACGCTCGGCGCGGATGCCGACCTGGACACGCTGCGTGCGATCTGCGACGGACTCGACTGCTTCGAGCCCATCAACATTCAGTTCACCAGCGGCACGACGGGCAACCCGAAGGGCGCCACGCTCACGCATCACAACATCGTCAACAACGGCCGGTTCATCGCCATGGCGATGCGCTTCTCCGAGCGCGACAGCCTGTGCATTCCGGTGCCGTTCTATCACTGCTTCGGCATGGTGCTTGCCGTGCTCGCCTGTGTATCGACGGGCGCCACGATGGTGTTCCCGGGGGAGGCGTTCGATCCGAAGGCGACGATGGCGGCGGTCTCCGAGGAAAGCTGTACCGCCCTGCATGGCGTGCCGACCATGTTCATCGCACAACTCGATCATCCGGATTTCGGCAACTACCATTTCGAGTCGCTGCGCACGGGCATCATGGCGGGTTCGCCGTGCCCGATCGAGACGATGAAGCGGGTCATCAGCCAGATGCACATGAACGAAGTGACCATCGCGTACGGCATGACCGAGACGAGTCCGGTGTCGTTTCAGACGACCACCACCGACCCGCTCGAGAAGCGCGTGACGACGGTCGGGCGCGTGCAGCCGCATCTCGAAGTGAAGCTCGTCGATGCCGCGGGCGAGATCGTGCCGGTCGGAGAGAAGGGCGAGCTCTGCACCAAGGGTTATTCGGTGATGCTGGGCTACTGGGACGACGAGCCGCGTACGCGTGAAGCGATTCGCGACGGCTGGATGCATACCGGCGATCTCGCCACGCTCGACGAGGAGGGCTATTGCAACATCGTCGGTCGGGTGAAGGACATGCTCATTCGCGGCGGCGAGAACATCTACCCGCGCGAGATCGAGGAATTTCTGTTCCGCCATCCGAAGGTGCAAGCCGTTCAGGTCTTCGGCGTGCCCGACGCCAAGTACGGCGAGGAGGTCTGCGCCTGGATCATTCTCAAACCGGGACAGAGCGCCACCGAGGACGACATCCGAGACTTCTGCAAGGATCAGATCGCTCACTACAAGATTCCGCGCTACATCCGCTTCGTCGACGAGATGCCGATGACCGTCACGGGCAAGGTGCAGAAGTTCATCATGCGCGAACAGATGGTCGAATCGCTGGGACTCTCGGAGGCGAAAACGGCCTGATGGGTCTCATCCGCGTGCCCCGTGCGCGACCCGGCACGGGCGGGCGCCTGCTTATTTTTTGAGCGAAGCCGAGGGTAATGCCGTATCATTCGGGATTACCCTAGGTCTCGCCCATGCCATCCCACACCTTCCGCACGGTCTTCATTCTCGGCATTCTGTCGGCCATCGGCTCGTTGTCGATCGACATGTATCTGCCCGCGCTCCCGAGCATCGCCCAGGAGCTGAATACCACCGACGCGGCGGCGCAGTTCTCGCTGGCGTCGTTCTTCATCGGTCTGGGGCTGGGACAGTTGCTGCACGGCCCGCTCGCCGACCGCTACGGGCGCAAGCGTCCGCTGTATGCCGGACTGGCGCTTTACACGCTTGCCTCGGCCGGTTGCGCGCTGGCGCCCAATATCGAGACACTGATCGTTTGCCGTTTCATTCAGGCGGTGGGTGGCTGTGCGTGTTTCGTTATCGCCCGCGCCATGGCCCGCGATCTGTTCGACACGAGCACGGTGGCCCGCGTGCTCTCGCGCATGACGCTGATCATGGGCGCCGCGCCGATTCTCGCGCCGCTCATCGGCGGGCAGGTGCTCATGTTCGTCGGCTGGCGGTGGATCTTCTGGGGGCTGACGGTGTTCGGCGCGGCATGCTTCGCGATGTCCGTCTACTGGCTCCCCGAGACCCGCCAGGCGCTCCGCCAGGCGCGCAACTGGCTCGCGACCGCATGGCACAACTACGGCGCGTTGCTGAGCGATCGCGAATTCATGGGCAATGCGCTCGCGGGCGGCGTGTCGCAGGCGGGCATGTTCGCCTACATCACGGGCTCGCCCTTCGTATTCATCAACCTGTACGGCGTCGATCCGGCACACTATGGCTGGCTGTTCGGCCTGAACGCGTGCGGGATCATCGGCGGGTCGCAGATCAACGCCTATCTGCTGCGTACGCGCCGGCCGGCTGACGTGTTGCGTCGTACCAACAATCTCGTTGCGGTGCTGGGCCTGCTGATGCTCGCGGTGGCGGCGCTTGGCGTGGGCGGGCTCGTCATGCTGATGGTGCCGCTTTTCGCCTACGTCACGAGTCTGGGATTCTCGCAGCCGAATGCCATCGCCGAGGCGCTGAATCGGCAGCATCACCGTGCCGGGGCGGCGTCGGCGCTGCTGGGCGCGCTGCAGTTCCTCGCGGCCGCCAGCGCTGGTGCGGCGGTGGGGCTGCTGCACGCGCGCTCGGCGGTGCCGATGGCGGCCGTCATGGCGGTGTGCGGCGTGCTGTCCTGGTGCTTCCACACCGTGCTGATTCGCCGGGCGGGCGCGCATGCGCCGCCCGCGTCCGGGACTGTGTGACGTGCGGATCCGCGAGGCGACCGCCATTCGCGGGTGATCCGGCAATCGCTTGCGGGAGATTCACGACGACGCGGCAATATTCCCATGTCAGTGATCGTCACCCGGGACGCGGACGTCGGAAAGAAGGACGCAGGTGGCCAATTGCAGTTTTCGCCACACCGCCGAGGCAATCGGGGAACTGATTCGAGAGCTTTCCTTCCAAACAGGGAATTCGGCGTACCGGTCGACACCTGTAACAGTTTGTAATTGCACTGTTCCAGCGTTTGTGTAATAGGCAAAGTACGCTCCAGACCTACCTTGCAGAGCCCCCCTGAAATTTTTTGCAAGGTTGACTAAAGTTCGGCACGATGCAGCCGAAATACAGTCAAGTAGTAAAGCGCAGCTTTGTGAAATTTTCATGAAGCGTCACGCTGTCGAAACCGACCGTTTTCCCCAAACGCGTCGCAGGGAGCGCTCGTCTCCTGAATGTAGGAAAAACTCCTACAAAAAACTTCCGCTTTTCTTGCTTCCCCCTGTAGTTTTTCTCCGATTTCTTTATCTTTCGCCCTTGTCCACAATGCGAGGGAATAAACAGTAGTACCGCCAGATTCATCCATTGCGCCGGGGGGCCGCATGCGAAACAGCGAAACACTGAACGAGATTCGTGAATTGAATCTCTCCTACCTTGTCCTGGCTCAGCGCCTGATCCGAGAGGACCGCGCGGCGGCGATGTTCCGCCTGGGCATCAGCGACCAACTGGCCGACGTGCTCGGCAGTCTCACACTGGCTCAGCTCGTCAAGTTCGCGGGGTCGAACCAGCTTCTGTGCCGATTTCGATTCGACGACCACGTGATTCTCTCGAGCCTCACGCATGGCGCGAAAGACGTGGGTATGCAGCAGTCTCATGCTTCGATTCTCTTGGCGGGCCAGCCCGTCGAGCAGATCGGGTAAGTTCGCGACGCACACTGTGCCACCCCGCGGGTGGCGCCTCGTGTGACTTGCCAGGAAAGCCTGACCATGCGTACCAAAAGCGTCGTTCTCGAAGCCCGCGAGATCCAGCTGGCCATCGAATTGATCGAACTCGGCGCCCGCCTCCAACTCCTGGAAGCGGAAACGAGCCTGAGCCGCGACCGGCTCATCAAACTGTACAAGGAACTCAAGGGCGCCTCGCCGCCCAAGGGCATGCTGCCGTTCTCGACCGACTGGTTCGTGACATGGCTGCCGAACATCCATTCGTCGCTGTTTCACAACATCTACCGCCACCTCGTTCAGTACGGCGGATGCCAGGGTATCGAGGCCATCGTGAAGGCCTACCGCCTGTACCTGGAGCATGTGGAGTTGCACGGATGGGAGCCGGTGCTCGGCTTCACCCGGGCGTGGACCCTGGTGCGCTTCTTCGACAGCAAGATGCTGCAAATGACGCCCTGCACGCGCTGCGGCGGCCATTTCGTCACGCATGCCCACGAGCCGCACGGCCAGTACGTCTGCGGACTGTGCGCACCGCCTTCGCGCGCGGGCAAGACCCGCAAGGCCAAGCACGCGCAAGCCGCCGACCTGGCGCCGGCCGTGGCCACGTCCGTGCCCGACACGGATATTTCCCCGTTGGCCGCCTGAAAAGGGCGGGTTTGTCACGAGGTCGCACCCCCTACAGTTTCCCTGCGTGTCTGCCGTTAAGCCCTCTGAACAGGAAGGAATTTTTCCGTAGACGTATTTTTGCGAGAGGTATCCGGCAGTGCTTGTCGTCATTGGTTACATCATCGTTCTGGCATCGGTCTTTGGCGGCTTCGTCATTGGCGGAGGCCACTTGGGCGCGCTGTTTCAGCCGACCGAGCTGCTGATCATCGGTGGCGCGGGCGTTGGCTCGTTCGTGGTGGGCAACAACAGCAAGGCGATCAAGGCGACGATGAAAGCGCTGCCGATGCTGTTCAAGGGCTCGAAATACACCAAGGAGCTGTACATGGAGCTGATGGCGCTCCTGTACGTGCTGCTCGCCAAGGCGCGCAAGGACGGCATGCTCGCCATCGAGGGGGACGTGGAAGACCCGGCATCGAGCCCGGTCTTCTCGCAGTATCCGCGCATTCTCGGCGAGCCGCGCATCATGGAGTTCCTGACCGATTACCTGCGTCTGATGGTCAGCGGCAACATGAACGCGTTCGAGATCGAGAACCTGATGGATCACGAAATCGAAACCTACCGTCACGAGGGCGAGGTGCCCGCGCACTGCCTGCAGAAGACCGGCGATGCGATGCCGGCGTTCGGCATCGTGGCCGCGGTGATGGGCGTGGTGCACACCATGGCGTCGGCCGACCAGCCCCCGGCGGTGCTGGGGGCGCTGATCGCGCAGGCGCTCGTGGGGACCTTCCTCGGCATTCTGCTGGCCTATGGTTTCATCTCGCCGCTGGCGCAGCTCATCGAGCACCGCATCAATGAATCCGTCAAGCTCTACGAGTGCATCAAGGTCACGCTGCTGGCGAGCCTGAACGGGTACGCGCCGGCACTCTCGGTCGAATTCGGCCGCAAGGTGCTGTATTCCACGGTACGTCCGTCGTTCGCCGAGCTCGAAGAGCACGTGCGGCAGGTCAAGGCACGTTGACGGGCGGCAGCAATGAGCGAGAAAGAAGAGCGGCCCATCATCGTCAAGCGCCGCAAGGCTGGCGGGCATGGGCATCACGGCGGCGCCTGGAAGATCGCATACGCCGACTTCATGACGGCCATGATGGCGTTCTTCCTGCTGATGTGGCTGCTCAGCTCCGTGACCAGCAAGGAACTCACGGGCATTGCCGAGTACTTCCGCACGCCGCTGGCCGTCGCCCTGATGGGCGGGCGCAACGCGGCGGACAACAGCGGCGTCATTCCCGGCGGCGGCACCGACACCACGCGCACCGACGGCCAGAAGTCGCGCGGCGACCAGGTCAAGTCGCGCCAGGCAATGTCGGCCGAGCTGGCCGAGCGCGCCGACGCGCAACGTTTGCGCGAACTCAAGGCCCGCATTGAAAAAGCCATCGAAAATAACCCCACGCTGCGGCAATTCCGCAAGCAGTTGCTGATCGACGTGACGACGGAAGGTTTGCGCATCCAGATCGTCGACGACCAGAACCGCCCGATGTTTGCCAATGCGAGCGCGCAGGTGCAGCCGTACATGCGCGACATCCTGCGCGAGATCGGCAAGTCGCTCAACGACGTGCCCAACCGCATCAGCCTGTCGGGTCACACCGATGCCACGGCCTACGCACAGGGTGACAAGAGCTACAGCAACTGGGAGTTGTCCGCCGACCGCGCCAACGCCTCGCGCCGCGAGCTGATCGCGGGCGGGCTCGACGGCGAGAAGGTGTTGCGCGTGGTGGGGCTGGCCTCCACCGTGCCACTCGATCGCGATAACGCCTACAACCCGATCAATCGCCGTATCAGCATCATCGTGCTCAATCGTCGTGCCGAGCAGTCGGTCAGGCATGAAGGCGACCAGCCGACGATCGACGCCGCAAACGCGCGCGGTGCCGGCATGGATGCGGTGAACGCCGTCATGAACGGAACGCTGCCCGCTGTGCCGAGCGTGCCCGTGCCGCCCGAGCCGCCGGCCGCGCCCGGCGCCACGCCGGCAGCGCGATAACCGACAAGAGGAGACGCATGCAGGCCCTTCGCAACACGATTCTCGCCGTCGACGACTCCGCGTCGATGCGCCAGATCCTGGCAGCCACGCTCGACGAAGCGGGCTACGCCGTGACGACCGCTCGCGACGGACAGGAAGCGCTGGCCCTCGCGTCGCAAGCGGCGTTCGATCTGGTGCTGACCGACCAGCACATGCCCGGCATGGACGGCCTGTCGCTCATTCGCGCGCTGCGCGGGCTCGACGCGTTTGCCGAAACCCCGATCCTGGTGCTCACCACCGAGGTCGACGGCGCATACAAGACGGCGGCCCGCGAAGCGGGCGCCAGCGGCTGGCTGATCAAGCCGGTCGACCCCGAAGCACTCGTCGACGTCGTCGGGTCACTCGTCGGCGCAGGCGCATGACGACGGCGCGGACGGCGGAGATGGAGATGGCGTCGATGGCACAACCAAGTTAGGACGAGGAAACCGGTGGATATCACCCAGTTCTACCAGACCTTTTTCGATGAAGCGGAAGAGTTGCTCGCAGAGATGGAGCACCTTCTGCTCGCACTCGACGTGAGCGCGCCGGATAACGAGCAGCTCAATGCGATTTTTCGCGCTGCCCATTCGATCAAGGGCGGCGCCGCGACGTTCGGCTTCACCGCGCTCACCGAGACCACTCACCTGCTGGAAAACCTGCTCGACCGCGCCCGTCGCGGCGAACTGGGCGAAATCGGCGATCCAGATCTCGCCCGCGGCATAGACCCCGGGCACCGTGGTGCGCTGCTCGGAATCCACCACCAGCACCGGGATCCCGTCACCGCCGGCTGCGGTACCGCAGCCCAGCGCCAGTGGCAGTTCCAACTGCGGAACGAACCCCCAACCGACGGCGAGTACCTCGGTCGGGAAGGTCCGCGCCCGGGCGGTGACGAGGTGCCCGGCCCGGTCCAGCGGTGCCACGGTGACGGTTTCCAGCCGATCGCCGCCGTCGGCCCGCACCACCACCCATCGGGGGTGATACCCGATCCGATGCCGGGCCAGAGTGACGGCGTAGCCGGCACCCTCGGCCAGCTTCGCCGGTACCACCAGCGGCGCGCCCGGTCGGCGCAGCCACCCGGCCGGCGAGGCCGCCTCGAAGACGCCCGGCACGGTGGCGCCGCTGCGCGCCAGCCCGGCCGCGACCGACAGCAAGAATGGGCCGGTGCCCGCGACCACCACCCGACGGCCGGCCAGCACGGCGTGACCCTTGAGCAGCGATTGCACTCCGCCGGCCGTCATCACCCCGGGCAGATCCCACCCGGGAAACGGCAGTTGCAGGTCGTAGGCGCCGGTCGCCAGCACGACGGCGCGGGCGTGCAGCGTCACCCCCCTGTGCCGTCCGGGCTGCCCGGTCGCGGCGCGCACCGCGAAGCGCGCCCCGCCGCGCGACACCGATACCTCCTCGCGCGCAGCAGGTATCGCGTCGGCGGTGACGAGGTCGCGGTCGAGATCGAGGCGAACGCGTTCCTGCACCACATGGTGCGCAACATCGTCGGCTCCTTGCTGCCGGTCGGCCGCGGCGAGCGCCCGGTCGAATGGCTGGCCGAGCTGCTGCACGGGCGCGACCGCAGCGTGGCCGGGCCGACCGCGCCGGCGAGCGGCCTGACCTTCCTCGCGCCGCGCTATCCGGCCGAGTGGAACCTGCCGGCCGAGGTCACGCTGTGACGCGCACGCGGATCAAGTTCTGCGGCATCACGCGTCCCGAGGATGCGCGGCTCGCGGTCGAACTCGGCGTCGACGCGCTCGGTCTCGTGTTCACGCCGCGCAGCCGGCGTCGCGTCGATCTTGCGACCGCCGCCGCGATCCGCCGCGCGCTGCCGCCGTTCGTCGCCGCGGTCGCGCTGTTCATGGACGACGAGCCGGGCTGGATCGCGCAGGTGATCGACGCGGTGCAGCCTGACCTGTTGCAGTTCCACGGCAGCGAGACGGCCGAGTTCGCCGGCGCGTTCGCGCGGCCGTATCTGAAGGCGGTGCCGATGGCCTCGGTCGGCGATGTCGCCGCCTATGCCGCGCAGCATCCGGCCGCGGCCGGCTTCCTGCTCGACAGCCACGCCGCCGGCACCGCCGGCGGCAGCGGCGCCGCGTTCGACTGGACGCGCGTGCCACGCGATTTCGGCCGGCCGCTGCTGCTCGCCGGCGGGCTCGACGCGCACAACGTGGCGCCGGCGATCGCGCTCGCCAGGCCCTACGCGGTCGACGTCTCCAGCGGCATCGAGGCCGCGCCGGGCGTCAAGGACGCGGCGAAGATGCGCGCGTTCGTCGACGCCGTCCGCGCCGCGGGCGGCTGACGCCGCCGCAACACCGCGCGTGGCCGTGTGCGCTATAGTTGCGCGATGAGTCTTCCGACGCGCCCCTTGCCCTCACCGCCGTTCGGCCGCTCGCTGCGCCGATGGCGCCGCGTGCCTGCTGCCGCGGTCAGATAGCGGCCGGCCTCGACGCACGCTTGCCGTGGTCGCCCCGTCCGCTGGACGCGACCGCTCGATCGAGGCCCTCGCGATGCGCGTCGGGGACGTACTTGAGGACGACATCGTAGCGCTTCCGCTCGACGGCCCGGATGAAGCCCTGGATCGCGTGGCGCGGCGTGTCCTGCGCGTAGAGGTCGATCGCCGTCGCTTCGAC
>OFTX01000824.1_pt1 | contig 13723 bp, 10 predicted proteins | sample 1775051 | NCBI WGS metagenome assembly OFTX01 (sample SAMN08195772, study PRJEB24354) | sludge metagenome | isolation source: sludge from phenol fed wastewater aerobic bioreactor A | place: India: Nagpur | collected 2016-09-15
CGCGCACGAAAGCTCGGGTGGTCGGCCGCCCGATCGAATTCGCTGGCCGATCCCCGCAGGCGGGGCCCCTCGTCCGGACGCTCATTCGATCACCTCCCCGCGTAGCAAAAACTTCGCCATCGCGCTCGAACTGACGAAGCCGAGTAGGGCGATGACCAGGGCGGCCTCGAAATAGACGTGGCTGGCGTAGCGGATGCCCAGCACCAGCGCCGACAGCGTGGCGATGCCGTACAGCAGGTCGAGCGCCAGCACGCGGTCCTGCGCCGTCGGGCCGCGCAGCACGCGCACCAGCAGCAGCAGGCTGGCCAGGCCGTAGCTGCCCAGCGTGATGGCGATGGCGACGGACAGAAAGGTGCTCATGACTCGAAGATCTCCCGCAGCGGCTGTTCGTAGCGCTCTTTGTAGCGCGCGATGAAGGCGGCCTCGTCCGGCGCGTCCCACACGTGCAGCAGCAGGGCGCTGCTGTCGCGCGCCAATTCGCACCACACGGTGCCGGGCACCACCGTGGTGATGACGGCCAGCGCCGCCAGCGCGCTGGGGTCGCGCAGGTCCAGCGGGATGCGCACGAAGCGCGCGTGCGTGGGCTGGCCCGGCCGGGTGAGCAGGGTGCGCAGCACCAGCCAGTTGGATTCGAGCACGTCCAGGCCGACCACACCGATCAGGCGCAGCACCGTCAAAGGATGGCGGATGCGCGGGCGCGCCGGGCGCAGCGGCGCCAGCAGCGCCGGCACCACCAGGCCCAGCAGCACGGCCAGCAGCACGTCGCCGGCCGCCAGCGAGGCGTTCAGCACCAGCCACATCGCCATCAGCGCGGCGCTCATCAGCGGGGCCGGAAACAGCCGCTTCATCATCGCCGCAGCCCCTTCTCGCCATTGGCGACCGGCGAGGGCACGGGCTGGGCCGCCATCACCGTGCCGATGTAATGCCGCGGATCGTGCAGGTCGCGCGCGGTGGCGTTGACGTAGCGCAGCACGTCGTCGGCGCGCCACACCAGCACGCCGATCAGCAGCAGCAGCGCGCCGATGGGCAGCGTCTCGATCAGGCGCAGGCGCGGCACCGGCCGCCCGGTGGGCGACCAGAAATAGCGCGAGCCGGCGCGCGACAGCGCGATGATGGACAGCAGGCCGCTGGCCAGCAGCAGGCCCAGCAGCATCCAGGCCGCCGGCGACACCGGCGCGTTCTGGCCGAAGCCGGCCGGGTTGAGCAGCGCCGACAGCATCACCACCTTGCCGACGAAGCCGGCCATCGGCGGCAGCCCCGCCAGCGTCAGCCCGCAGACGATGAAGGCCAGGCCCATGAAGGCCATCGCCGCCGGAATCGGCAGGCCGATCAGCGCCTGCTCGTCCTCGTCCAGGTTGACGTCGCGCGTGGGCACCAGGTTGACCGGAAAGGCAAACGCATCGTCGGTCTGCAGCTCGCTCAGGACGATGGGCTCCTCCTCCATGTCGCGCGCGCGGTCGATCAGCTCGGACAGCAGGAAGAAGGCGCTCACCGCCAGCGTCGAGCCCAGGATGTAGTACAGCGCGCCGCCCGTCACCGCCGGTTGCCCGAAGCCCAGCGCCGCCAGCAGCGTGCCCGACGACAGGATGGCGCAAAACGCCACCATGCGTCCCAGGTGCTGGGTGGCCAGAATGCCGACCGCGCCCAGCGCCAGCGTGACCAGGCCGATGTCCACCAGCGCCGGGCCGCCGAACAGGGTGGACACGCCGGCCTCGGGCCCGAACAGCACCGTCCACACCCGCAGCACCGCATAGGCGCCCAGCTTGGTCAGGATGGCGAACAGCGCCGCCACCGGCGTCGACGCGCTGGCGTAGGTGGAGGGCAGCCAGAAGTTCAGCGGCCAGGCGGCGGCCTTGACCAGAAAGCCCACCGCCAGCACCGCCGCGCCGGCGTGCAGCAGGCCGCGGTCGGTCTCGGCGATGGCCGGCACGATGATGGCCATGTCGGCCAGGTTGAGCGTGCCCGTCACGCCGTACAGGATGGCCACGCCGATCAGGAACAGCGTCGACGCCATCAGGTTCATCGCGATGTAGTGCAGCCCCGAGCGCACGCGCGCCCAGCCCGAGCCGTGCAGCAGCAGGCCGTAGGACGCGGTCAGCAGGATCTCGAAGAACACGAACAGGTTGAACAGGTCGGCCGTCAGGAACGCCCCCGCCAGCCCCATCAGCTGCAGCTGGAACAGCGGGTGAAAGTGCGCCCCCGCGCGGTCCCAGCGCGCCACCGAATACAGCACCGAGGCCAGGCCCAGCACGCTGGTCAGCAGCAGCATCATGGCCGACAGGCGGTCCACCACCAGCGTGATGCCATAGGGCACCGGCCAGTTGGAGGGCAGGTAGATGCCCACCGCGTGCGGGCCGTCGCCGTGCTGCACCCACAGCAGCAGCGCAATCGACACCGCCAGCCCCAGCGCGCACGACAGCACGCCCACCAGCGCCTTCAGCGGCCGGCGCGTGTCGCCCAGCAGCAGCATCAGCGCCGCCGTCGCCATGGGCAGCAGGATGGGCGCCACGATCAGGTGCGGCATCAGCTGGGCGATGAAGGGCGTGCTCACCGCCGCTCCTGCGCGTCGGCGTCGGGCTCCTCGCCGTCGACGTGGTCGGTGTCGGACAGGCCCCGCGAGGCCAGCAGTACCACCAGGAACAGCGCCGAGGTGGCAAAGCCGATGACGATGGCCGTCAGCACCAGCGCCTGCGGCAGCGGGTCGGTGTAGTTCTGCAGGTTGGCCGTCACGCCCGCGCGCACGATGGGCTCGCGGTCGATCACCAGGCTGCCCATGGCGAAGATGAACAAATTGACCGCGTACGACAGCAGCGCCAGCCCGATCAGCACCTGAAAGCTCCGCGGGCGCAGCACCAGCCACACGCCCGAGCCGCCCAGCACGCCGATGGCGATCGCCATGATGACTTCCATCAGTCCACCTCCCGCGGCCCGGTGCTGGCGGTGACGGTGCGCACCGGCGCCTTGCGGTGGCTTCGCACCGACTGGTGCGCCAGCGCGGTGAGGATCAGCAGGGTGGCGCCGACCACAGTGGCGAACACCCCGGCGTCGAAGAACAGCGCGCTGGCCAGGTGCACCTCGCCCACCAGCGGCAGCGTGAGGTGGGCCGTGTGCGTGGTCAGGAAGGGGTAGCCCCACCACAGCGAGCCCAGGCCGGTGGCCAGCGCCAGCAGCAGCCCGACGGCGATCCAGCGCGTGACCTTGAGCGGCATGTGCGCCTCGACCCAGTACGTGCCGGCCACGATGTACTGCGCCACGAAGGCGATCGACACCACCAGCCCGGCGACAAAGCCGCCGCCCGGCGCGTTGTGCCCGCGCAAAAACAGGTGGATGGCGACCAGCACCATCACCGACATCAGCAGCCGCACCAGCACCGCCGGCACCATCAGGTAGCCCAGCGCGGTGTCCTGCGCGGTGCGCGGGTTGATCAGGTCGCTCACCAGATCGGGCGGCACGGCGCGCTGCTGCGGCGGCAGCTCCACCACCTCGCGCGGCGGGCGAAAGCGGCGCAGCAGCGCATACACCGTGAGCGCCACGATGCCCAGCACCGTGATCTCGCCCAGCGTGTCGAAGCCGCGAAAGTCCACCAGCATGACGTTGACCACGTTGCTGCCGCCGCCCTCGGGCAGGGCGCGGTCGATGAAGAAGGGTGAGATGCTCTGCGGCGCCGGGCGCGTCATCATGGCATAGGCCAGCACCGCCATGCCGGTGCCCGCCACGATGGCCAGCAGACCGTCGCGCCCGCGCCGCGCGCGCACCTTCAGGCCCTCGCGCGGGTTTTGCTCGGGCAGGCGCCGGGGCAGCCAGCGCAGGCCCAGCAAAAAGAGGACGGTGGTGACGACTTCCACCGTCAGCTGGGTCAGTGCCAGGTCGGGCGCCGAGAACCACAAGAAGGTCAGGCTCACGCACAGGCCCACCACGCCCGCCATCACCAGCGCTGCCAGGCGGTGGAACTTGGCCTGCTGCGCCGCGCCCAGCGCGCACAGCCCGCCCATCAGCCACAGCAGGGCGAATTCGAGGTTGGCGGGCACGCGCTCGCGGTGGCCCCAGCTGACGCCGCCGGCCCACAGCGAGGTGGCCGCCGCCAGCACGGCCGCCAGCACCAGCAGCAGCATCTGCGGCTGCAGCCGGTAGCTGGTCAGGCGCGCCAGCAGCCAGCGGCAGCCGTGGTCCAGGCCCAGCAGGGTGTGCATGAACAGGCGCTCGCCGTCCAGCCAGCGGCCCAGCGGCGCCTGGCGCAGGTGCCCGCGCCGGCGCAGCGCCTGCATCACCGCGTACAGCGCCACGCCGCCCACCAGGGCCACCAGGCTCATGGCCAGCGGCTTGTTCCAGCCGTGCCACAGCGCCAGGCTGTACTCCGGCAGCTCGCCGCCCACCACCGGCTGTGCCGCCAGCGCCAGCGCGCTGCTCACCGACCACTGCGGCACCATACCCACCAGCAGGCACAGCAGCACCAGCACCTCGATGGGGATGCGCATCCAGCGCACCGGCTCGTGCGGCGTCAGCGGCAGGTCGTGCGCGGGCGGGCCCCAGAACACGCCGGCAAAGCGCAGCGAATACACCACCGCGAACACGCCGGCCAGCGTGGCCGCCGCGGGCAGGCCCCAGTCCAGCCATGCGATGCCGCGCAGCTGCACGGTTTCGGCAAAGAACATTTCCTTGGACAGGAAGCCGTTGACCAGCGGCACGCCCGCCATGGCGGCGCTGGCCACGAAGGTCAGCAGCGCCGTGAAGGGCATGGCCTTGCCCAGCCCCGACAGGCGCCGCAGGTCGCGCGTGCCGGTCTCGTGGTCGATGATGCCGGCGGCCATGAACAGCGAAGCCTTGAACGTGGCGTGGTTCATGACATGGAACACCGCCGCCACCGCGGCCAGCTTGCCGCCCATGCCCAGCAGCAGGGTGATCAGGCCCAGGTGGCTGATGGTGGAATACGCCAGCAGGCCCTTCAGGTCGTTCTGGAACATCGCCGCGCCGGCCCCCAGCACCAGGGTGATCAGCCCCGCGCCGCCGACCAGCCAGAACCACTCGGGCGTGCCCGCCAGCGCCGGCCACAGCCGGGCCAGCAAGAACACCCCGGCCTTGACCATGGTGGCCGAGTGCAGATAGGCCGACACCGGCGTGGGCGCGGCCATGGCGCGCGGCAGCCAGAACTGGAAGGGAAACTGCGCGCTCTTGGTCAGCGCCCCCAGCAGCACCAGCACCAGCATGGTGGTGTACAGCGGATGGGCCTGGATGCGCGCGCGCGCGGCCAGCACCGCGTCCAGCTCGTAGCTGCCGGCAATGTGGCCCAGCATCAGCACGCCGGCCAGCAGCGCCAGGCCACCGGCGCCGGTCACCGTCAGCGCCATGCGCGCGCCGCGGCGCGCGTCCTTGCGGTGATGCCAGTAGCCGATCAGCAGAAAGCTGAGCAGGCTGGTCAGCTCCCAGAAGAACACCAGCTGCACCAGGTTGCCCGCCAGCACCACGCCCAGCATGGCGCCCATGAAGGCCAGGAAGAACGCAAAAAAGCGCGGCACCGGGTCTTCGCGCGACATGTAGTAGCGCGCGTACACGGCCACCAGCAGGCCGATGCCCGTCACCAGCAGCGCGAACATCCAGGCCAGGCCGTCCATGCGCACCACCAGGTTGATGCCGGCCGAGGGGATCCAGCGGTACTCCTCGCGCAGCACCGTGCCGGCCTGCAGCGTGGGCGTGAGCCACAGCACCCAGCCCAGGCCCACGGCCGCCACGGCCGCCGCCCACGTGGCCGCGGCGGTGCGCGCGTGCGTGGGCAGCAGCGCGGCCACCAGGGCGCCGGCAAAGGGCAGCAGAAGCAGAAAAACCAGATCCATCGGGTGGTGGTGTCGGGGGCAGGGGAGGGCACCCGAATATAACAGCCAACAGGCGCTGGCAGTCAGCACTGGCCATGGATCGCGAGCTATGAAATCAGGAGTTTTCAGGCCCGCCGCCACTGCGGTCACAATGGCTCCATGCGAATTTTGCTGGCCGAAGACGACGCCATGATCGGCGAGGTGGTGCACGACGCGCTGCGCGCCGAGGGCCACGCCGCCGACTGGGTGCGCGACGGCGCGCAGGCCGACACCGCGCTGGCCGCCACCGACTACGACCTGCTGCTGCTGGACCTGGGCCTGCCGCGCCAAAGCGGCCTGCAGGTGCTGCGCGCCTTGCGCGGGCGTGGCCAGCGCCTGCCGGTGCTGATCGCCACCGCGCGCGACGCCGTGGCCGACCGTGTGGCCGGGCTGGACGCGGGCGCCGACGACTACATCGTCAAGCCCTACGACCTGGACGAGCTGCTGGCGCGCGTGCGTGCCCTGCTGCGCCGCGCCCACGGCCGCGCCGAGCCGGCCTACGAATGGGGCGCCGTGCGCATCGTGCCGGCCACGCGCGAAGTCACCCTGCACGGCCAGCCGGTGCAGCTGTCGGCGCGCGAATGGGCGGTGCTGGAGCCCCTGCTGGCGCGGCCCGGACGCGTGCTGTCGCGCCAGCAGCTGGAGGACAAGCTCTACGCCTGGGGCGAGGAGATCAGCAGCAACGCGGTGGAGGTCTATATCCACGGCGTGCGCCGCAAGCTGGGCGCCGGCCTGATCGAGAACGTGCGCGGGCTGGGCTATCTGGTGCCGACGGCGGCGGGCGGAAAGGGTGGGGCGCGCACGTGAATACCCCTAATTTGATAGCTGTTCGCGCTTGTTTGATGGGCGCTGGCGGCCTTTTTCTTTCTCCTTCCCCCGCTGGGGGAAGGTTGGGATGGGGGCGCGACCCAGGCAGCCCGACCCGCTTGGATGGGCACGCCGCCAGCCCCCACCCCAACTCTCCCCCAGTGGGGGAGGGGGCCCGAGGCACGCGCTGAAAGATGGCGACCATCACCCCACGCCCTGCCGACCCACCCGCCCGCTCGCTGCGCGTGCGCCTGACGGTGCTGCTGCTGGGGGCGGTGCTGGTGACGGCGCTGGTGCAGGGCGTCATCACCTGGCGCGCCGCGCGCGCCGAGGTCGAGGCGGTGTTCGACGCCCAGATGCAGCGCATCGCCCTGTCGCTCACCGGCGGGCTGGCCGCCACCGTGCTGGAGGGCAGCGTGCTGGACGGCCCGCCGGGCTCGCAGGAGCTCATCATCCAGGTCTGGCGCGCCGACGGCATCATGCTGTACCGCTCGCCCTCGGCGCGCCTCTTGCCGCCGCAGGCCGTGATCGGCTTTTCGGACGTGCTGGCCGCTGGCGAGCCCTACCGCGTGTACACGCTGGAGACCGCCACCCAGGTGATCCAGGTGGCGCAGGCCGTGAGTGCCCGCCGGCGCATGGCCGGCCAGCTGGCGTTGCGCGCGGTGCTGCCGGTGGCGCTGCTGGCGCCGCTCTTGATGCTGATCGTGTGGTGGGTGGTGGGCCGCGCACTGGTGCCGGTGCGGCAGCTGCGCCGCCAGTTGGCCGCGCGCCGCGCCGACGAGCTGGCGCCCATGCCGCTGGCTGGCCTGCCGGCCGAGGTGGCGCCGCTGGTGGGCGAGATGAACGGCCTGCTGGCGCGCCTTGACGCGGCGTGGCGGCAGCTGTCGGACTTCACCGCCGACGCCGCGCACGAGCTGCGCTCGCCCCTGGCCGCGCTGCGCCTGCAGGTGCAAAGCCTGCAGCGCGCCGACAGTCCCGAGGCGCGCCAAGTCGCCACCGAGCGCCTGCTGGCCGGCGTGGACCGCGCCACGCGCCTGGTCGAGCAACTGCTGGCGCTGGCGCGCCACGACGGCCGCGGCGCGGCGGCGGCCGCCACACCCGTCGACCTGGTGGCGCTGGCGCGCCGCGCCGTGCACGACGGCGCGCCCGATGCGCAGGCGCGCGCCATCGCGCTGCGCGGCCCTGAAGATGCAGCCCCGGTCGAAGTCCAGGGCCAGGCCGACGCGCTGGCCGTGCTGCTGCGCAACCTGATCGACAACGCCCTCAGGCACACGCCCACCGGCGGCGTGGTGCAAGTGAGCGCGCGCCGTGACGAAAACGGCGCAGCCGAGCTGGTGGTGGAAGACAGCGGCCCCGGCATTCCCCCGTCCGAGCGCCAGCGCGTGCTCGACCGCTTCTACCGCGTGCCCGGCGCCGCCGGCCACGGCAGCGGCCTGGGCCTGGCCATCGTGCAGGCCGTGGCGCGGCGGCATGGGGCGCGGGTGGAGGTGGGCGAGTCGGCGGGGCTGGGTGGGGCGCGGGTGGGGGTGGTTTGGCCCGTCGCCTGAAATCGGAGCACAAAGATGCCGAAGATCGACGGACCAAGAATACCTTTCCAGGGTGGACCGATCGATTGCAGACGAAGCGACGGATCACTTTCGGATCGTTCGCCCCTGCGACTGGGACAGGGATCCGAACGCTTTGCAGGTCAAGCCGCCGCTTTCGAGCCGCCTGATCCTCGAGCCGTCGGTGTACCGCGCTTCGTTTGTAAAGCCGGCTTCGCGGCGAGTGTTCAAGAATGCCACTGCACAGAATCCGGGTCCCAGGTCGCTGTTGTCGAATGGTTGGTGATTGCAGTCTTGGTGGGAGGCCACAGCAACTTGTCCAGCAGCGCGACGGTCTCCCCCAGGCTGCCTGCGGTGATGCGGTTTTTGTTCAGGAATGCCTGCCATTGACGCAACTTGGCAGCGTCTTCGCTGAACTGCTTCGTCAGGGCCAGCGGGCGCTCGGCAGGCAGTAAAGTTTGACGACGGGCAAACGTGGCGGCGATGGCAGTGGCCAGCGTTGCGGCTTGCAAATGCGTGCGCCGAGCAATCACCGCGAGATCGAAGAAGTCCTTCATGCGGCTGTTCGCTTGCCCCAGCATCACCATGGCCTGGTACTTCTCGGCGATCACGGTGTAGACCGGGTATACCCGCAACGTCGGGGCCGGGAAGTCGCTCAGCAGGGTGGGCAAGGTCGCGGTTTGTGGCCCTGGCGTCACGGCATCACCAAAGCCCACGTCGATTTGCAGCGCGCAGCGTGCGGAGCCGATGCGTGCCAGCAGCGTGACGCGGGTGCCGCCGTAGTCGTTGTCCTCACGAATGGCATCCGCCTTCACGGATGCAGGGTCGAACACGATCCCGTCGCCCAAGTCCATGGCGGCGACTTCGCGAAAAGTGGCGACCAGGTTTGCCTTATCGTCGGGGCCGAAGCCCAACAGGTCGGCATCCCGGGTTGGGCGGTGCGGGGTGTCGTACCACAGTGCAAAGAGCAGGGCGCCCTTGAGTAGAAAGCGGTCGGCATGCGGGGATATGCTCACGCGAGTCAGCAGGCGCTCCATCGCAAAGCGATTGAGCAGCAGGCTGTAGTCGTCGCCGCGCTGCCTGGCAAGCGTCAGCAGTCGGGCCAGGATGGATGCCGACAGATTGCCGCTCATTGCGTCACTGCCTCCAGGTAGGGCTGCATGACACGTTCGACGCGGTTGATCCTGGCGTAGCGGCTCAGCTCGGCCATGGTGACCTTGCGGCTGCGCCAGGCATCTCTCAGTGCCTCCAGCGCCACGTCCAGACCAATTTTGTTGCGGAACTTGAAGCAGTCGGTCACCGTCTTGGCGGCGCTGTAGACGCGAATCGGTGCACCGTGTTCGGTCACGGTCTGGATGCCTTCGGAATAGGCCTCGCCCCGCAGGCGTGCAATGCGCAGCGTCGGATGGTGCAGCGCCGGAGTCTGGGTGGCCTCGGGCAGCGCAATCCAGACCGCGTGCGGCAATTGCGAGCCGATTTCATGGAACTGCAGTGCGGTCAGCAGGCACACAACGGCCTTTGGCACGCGTTGGCACACCTCGATCAGGGTCTGGTGTTCGGTGATCTCGGCGTCGGGTAGTTGATACAGGCCGCGAGCGATCCTGTGCAGCCTGCCAGCCTGGTGAAGCCGGATCAGAAGTTGTGGCGACCAGCCCTGCGCACGCACATCTGCAGCCCGCAGAACGCCTTGGCGCCGCGCCAGTTCGAGGATGTGGCCGCTCTGGTTCATGGTCTTGAAGTTTAATATTTACATTACATTTGTTCAAGTCATGTGATTTGCAATCGTTGACGGCGCTGTGCCCTTGCGTGGCCGCCAAGCTTGTGCACGGCTGGCCGCGTGCGCGCCAAGATCCTCAAGAGAACCCTGCCCCTTTCCCTGTCCGAGATTGAAGAGGCCTGCCCCGGCATCAGCCGTGACATGGTGCGTGTGGTCTTGCGTACCATAAAGGCCGACGGTCGGATCGCGCCGACCGGAAAGGGTTGCGGCGCCTGCTGGGAGCAGGTGCAGGACAAGGTGTAGAACTCAACCAAGTGAGCAAACACGACGATGACACTGCCCAATGGGCTCTATGACCTGTCGCTGACCGAGGGACTGGCATGATCGCTCGAGGGACTCGATCCGTCGCGCGCCGATGTGCCAGGGGAAATATTCATCTGCCCCCAGTTTTCCCCAGCGTAGCAATCAACCAAGCGAGCAAAGACAACGATGACACTGCCCGATGGTCTCTATGACCTGTTGCTGACCGAGGGGCTGGCACGATCGCTCGCGGGGCTCGATCCGTCGCACGCCGATGTGTCGGCCTTGAAGGGTGGGGCCGCTGATTTCTTGAGCGAAGTCGTCACGCGGCAGTTGGCAAACATTCTTGAAGATGTGTCGGGCGACGATGCCGACAAGGTTAGGCGACAACTTGAACTCGTCAATGGCTTGCTGGTCATGTTGCGGCAGCGACTCATGGGTCAGGGCGAAGCGCAGGCCAGTGGCTCGGGTGACGTCGTTGATCTCGTGGCATCGCCGCTGCGCGTCTTGCGGGCCGTTCGGCGCGATCAGCAATTTTCCCCGTCGCCCGAAATGGGTCTCTCTGCCCCGTGGCTGTTCACAGCCGGCAAAGGCTCGCCTTCGTTGCTGCAGGAAATCCGCCGTGAACTGGCTTCGAGCGATCAGGTGGACATCCTGGTCAGTTTTATCACCGTGTCCGGCGTGCGCAAGCTGCAGGATGTGCTGCAGCAGATCACGGCCAAAGGCGCATATCAGCAAGGGCGGGATCAACAGACGACGCGGCTTCGGATCCTGACCACCACCTACACCGGCGCGACGGAGGCGCGTGCGCTGGATGAGCTTGCGCGTCTGCCGGGCTGTGAGGTGCGTGTGTCGCTAGATGGCCGGCGTACCCGGCTGCATGCCAAGGCCTGGCTGTTTCAGCGCAAAACAGGCTTCGGCTCGGCCTATGTGGGCAGCGCCAACTTGTCGGGCGCGGCGCTGACGGGCGGTCTGGAATGGACGGTTAAGCTGACCCAGCGCGCACAAGAGACCGTGTTTGCTCGCGCGGTGGCTCATTTCGAGACCTTGTGGGCCGACAGCGAATTTCAACGCTACGACCCCGATGACGCCGGGCATCGGCAGGCCTTGGCGGCAGCGCTTGGGCGCGAGACATTTGGTGGCGAGCCCGCTGCCACGATCAGTTTTTTTGACCTCCAACCCAAGACCTACCAGCAGGAGATGCTGGAGCAACTGAACACCGAGCGCGCCCACGGACGGTCTCGTAACCTGTTGGTTGCGGCCACCGGCACCGGCAAGACGGTAGTGGCCGCATTTGACTACCGCAATACCTGCCGCAAGGAGGGCGGACGCCCGCGCCTTTTGTTTGTGGCCCATCGCGATGAAATCCTGCGTCAAGCACTTCGCACCTATCGCGAGGTGCTGCGCGATCCCGAGTTTGGCGAGCTGCTCACCGGGGCGCATCAACCCACGCGCTGGGACCACCTGTTTGCCACCATCGACAGCGTGAGCAGCCGCGACCTGGTGGCCACGGTGGGCGCCGAGCATTGGCACACCGTGGTGATCGATGAGTGTCACCGCTTGGCAGCCGATCGATTTGACGCCTTTGCCAAAGCCGTTCGTCCGAGCGTGATGCTTGGGCTGACGGCGACGCCGGAGCGCAGCGACGGCCAACCGATTGCGCCCTACTTCGATGCCCGCCCGGACGGCAGCCCGGCGGTGGAGTTGCGGTTGTGGCATGCGCTGGACTTGCAGCTGTTGGCGCCGTTCGAGTATTACGCCTGCGACGACGCCACCGATTTTTCGGCCGTGCCCTGGGACCGGCCGGGAGAACGCGAGGCGGTGGACAACCTGGTCACCGGCAACGACGTGCGCGCCCGGCTGGTGGTGAGTGAATGGCGTCGCCTGGCGTCTGATGCAAGGCGTTCGCGCGCGCTGGTATTTTGTGTTTCGGTGGCGCATGCGGAGTTCATGACTGATTGGCTCAACCGCGCGGGCTTGCCAGCGGCCTGCGTTGTCGGGACAACCGCAGGTGAAGAACGGCGCCGCGCGCCGCAACGCCTGCACAGTGGCGAGTTGTGCGCGCTGGTCACGGTCGATCTCTACAACGAAGGGGTTGACCTGCCGATGGTTGACACACTGTTGTTGCTGCGGCCGACCCAAAGCCCCGTGTTATTTCAGCAGCAGATCGGCCGGGGTCTGCGTTTGGCACCCGGCAAGGAGAGCTGCCTGGTGCTCGATTTTGTGGGTCAACACCGCGCCGAGTTTCGCTTCGACCGCCTGTTGTCGAGCCTGACCGGTTTGACCCGTCGTGAATTGATGGAGGGCGTCGAAGCGGGTTTCGGCAGCTTGCCGCCGGGCTGCCACATTCATCTTCAACGCCAGACGCGAGAGCAGGTGCTGCAGGGCCTGCGCTCGCTGACATCCCAGAACTGGCGGCGGCTCAAGACCGAGCTGCAGTCCTATGCGGCACTGCGCGGCCGTTCGGATGTGCAACTGGCTGATTTTCTGCACGACCAAGCGTTGGATTTGGAGGACGTTTATCGCTCCGCAACGGGTCAAGGGCGCAGCGGCTGGACCGCTTTGAAGCGCGACGCCGGCTTGATCGTCTCGGAACCCGGTCCCGAAGAGGACTACTTCAGCCGTCGATTCGGCGATCTGCTGCATGTGAACGATCCGCGTCGATTGGATTTGATGGTGGCTGTGGGTGAACAGCGGGGCCGCTTACCAGCGCTGCGCACCGAGGATGCACTGGCGGCGCAAATGCTGGCCTACCAGATCGATGGGCGGCATGACCAGGCGGCAGGGCACGAAGCGTTTGTCGAGCGCGTGGCGCGCCATCCTGTTGTTGCGGCTGAGTTGGTGGAGTTGTCTGCGCTCTTGCAGGCCCGCAGCACCTTGGGCGCCCACCTTGTGCCAGGGCTCGAGGACACGCCGTTGTGTCTTCACGCAGCCTATGGGGCACGTGAAATCCTCACCGCCGTAGGCTGGCTGACTGCATCGCGCCGCGTACCTTTTCAGGCGGGAACCTTACCCTTGCATATCCGCAAGACCGAACTGCTGTTTGTTACGCTAGACAAGAGTGAGGGTTACCACGATCGCATTGCGTATCACGACTACGCGATCAGCGCGGAGCGGTTTCACTGGCAGTCCCAGAACAGCGCCGCACCAGATACGCCGGTTGGCCGGCGCTATCTCGAAAGCCCTGCCAACGGGTGGAAGTTCCAACTTTTTGTGAGGCCGCGCAAGGGTGACGCCTACCGCGCCTGCGGCCCCGTGGCACTGGAGTCGGCCGAGGGCGACCGACCCATGAGCATCGTTTGGAAGCTGCTAACACCGTTGCCTGCGCACCTGTTCAGGGAGTTCAGTGTGCTGCGTGGTGTGTAGTTTTCAATGGCACATCAGCAGGAAAATTCGGTTTTAAGTTTCACCTAACTCTCGCGGCTCACAGTCCACCCATCGTCCCAGCCCGGGACATGGCTTGAAAGGACTGACCATGAGCTCCCTGAAATTCAAAACGTCTCGCCTGG
>OFTX01000826.1_pt1 | contig 13683 bp, 14 predicted proteins | sample 1775051 | NCBI WGS metagenome assembly OFTX01 (sample SAMN08195772, study PRJEB24354) | sludge metagenome | isolation source: sludge from phenol fed wastewater aerobic bioreactor A | place: India: Nagpur | collected 2016-09-15
GAAGTCGATGCTGATCTCGTGCTATTCGCTGACCGCGATCGCGCAGCGCGCCGTCACCCACGTGCCGCCGTAGGTGCGGAAGTCGAAGACCAGGGTGTACTCGCTGTAGGGCTTCTTGCCGGTCGGCCGGTACGCGACCACGTCCCCGCCGGCCGCCCAGGTACTGGCCCCGGAACCCGTCGTACTAGACGGTTCGCGCGCGATAGCCGACGCGCGGCGACCGGCCCGTCGGCGCGATCGACTAGCGTCTTCGAAGTGAGCGCGCGAGATTCCGCCGGGCAAGCCGAATGAGGCCGGCATGAGGCGGATATGACGACGTTCGCGCGCCCGCGCATGCTTGTCGCGGTGGCCGATTCGGTCGGGGGCTCGCGTCAGCTCTCCGCTATCGCGCTCCTTGCCGGTTCGCTGGCACTCGCCGCGGCGGACCAGACCATCGCGGGCGCCGTCGCGCCGGACCTGAAGGTCGACCTGCACGTCGACAACACCGCGATCGGCCTGCTCGTGACGGCCGCATACCTGCTGGCGGCGGCGGGCACGATCCCGTTCGGGATCCTCGCCGATCGGGCGAAACGCGTTCACCTGCTGGCGATCTGCGCGCTGGCCTGGTCCGCGTCGATCACGGTCGCCGGTTTCGCGGACTCCTACGGGATGCTGCTCGTCGCGCAGATGACGCTCGGGGCCGGAGTCGGCGGCGCGGCCCCACTGGTCGCCTCGCTCGCCGGTGACGTGTTCCCGCCGGGTGCCCGGGGGCGGGCGCTGGGGCTGATCCTGGCGGGCGAGTTCGCCGGTGCCGCATCGGGTTTGCTGATCGCGGGGGAGATCGCGGCGATCGCGCCGTGGCGGGTCTCGTTCTGGGCGCTGGCCGGGGTCGGCCCGGTCCTGACGACGCTGCTGCTGCGATACCTGCCCGAGCCGGCGCGCGGCACACAGGCGGCGCACGGGGCCCGTGGGGCACCTGGCGCAGTGCCGGTTGCGGTGCCGGAGCTCGATTCGGGAACGGTTGCGGTGCCAGGCGCGGACGGTGTGGCGGTGGGCGCGGCGGCGATGTCCGGCGCGGGAGCCGAGCCGAACACAGACCCGGTTCCGTCCGCGGCAGGGGAGTCGCCGACCGATCCGCCGGCTCCGCTTCTTACGCCGTCGGTCGCTGGAAACCCCGTGGGGCGCAGCAGGTCCGACTCCGGCGCGGCCCGGAACTACGCCATTGCCCCGCAAGCGGGAGGGACCCCCACCGGCGGCCCGACCCAACGAACCGGCGTCGCCGCGGCCGTCCAGGCCCTCGGCATCGAGCCGCGACCGCGTCTGGTGCTCGACCGCGATCCGGCCGACCGCCCGCTGGCCTGGGCGATTCGGTACGTGCTCGCCGTTCCCACGAACGTCGTCATCATCGTCTCCTCGGCGCTGTGCTACTTCTACGTCGCCGGGGTGCAGACGTTCGCGATCGTCTACCTGCGCGGTCGGTTCGATCTGAGCCAGGAGCTGGCCACGGCGCTGCTGGTGGTGATCGGGCTCGGCGTGATCAGCGGCATGCTGGTCACGGGGCACCTGTCCGACCGGATGATCACGCGCGGGCACCCGGCGGCGCGCGTCGCGGTGGGCGGGATCTGTTTCCTGGCAGCCGTTGTCGCGTTTGCGCCGGCCTTCAGCGTGGCGGCGCTGGCGCTCGCGATGCCGCTGATGTTCCTGGGCGCGGCGGGCCTCGGCGGCTTGAATCCGCCGCTCGATGCGGCCCGGCTGGACGTGGTGCACTTCCGGCTCTGGGGGCGCGCGGAGAGCGTGCGCGCGATGTGCCAGAACCTGATCCGTGCGAGCGCGCCGCTGATCTTCGGCTTCCTCTCGACCGTGCTGGGCTCCGGCGAGGATTCCACCGCCGTGCAGGGGGGAGGGGCGGTCGGGCTCGACCGTGCGTTCCTGATCCTGCTGGGCCTGTTCGTGATCGGCGGAGTCGTGCTGCTCACGACGCGCCGCGCCTATCTGCGAGATGTGGCGACCGCGGTCGCGTCCGAGGCGGCGACGGCGCGGGGCAGTTCACCCTGAGCGCTTTCGTCACCGTCCGGACGCTCGCCTCATGTGTCTCATGGCGCTGGAGTGACTCAGCCGGGATCGATCGAGCACGCGGCGAGCAACGCGTCATAAATGCCGGGCGCAGCGGCAATGGTCAACGGCACGCCGAAGTTGTCGACGACGGCGCCACGCGCACCGGCCTCCGCGGCAATCAGCAGGCCCGCGGCCCGATCCCACGGGTTGATGCCTCGCTCGTAGTACCCGTCGAACTCGCCAGCCGCGACGAAGCACAGGTCCAGGGCGGACGACCCGATCCGCCGCACATTCGCGATGGACGGTAGCAGCGCCGCGAGGACGCGCCCCTGCCGTCCCCGGTCGTCCGCGCGATATGCGAAGCCGGTCCCGATCACAGCGAGGCCGAGATCCGTGATCCCGCTGCACGTGAGTGGCGTGCCGTCGCGCCGGGCACCGCCGCCCTGGAACGCTTCGAACAGGGCACCGGAAGCGGCGTCGTACACGGCACCTGCCACCACGGTGCCGTCGACCTCGGCGGCGACCGACACGGAGTAGGCGGCGATCCCGTGCACGTAGTTGACGGTTCCGTCCAGCGGATCGACGATCCAGCGCACTCCCGTGCTGCCGTCCCGTGAGGCACCTTCCTCCCCGAGAATGCCGTCGTTTGGGCAACTTTCGAGGATCCGGCGCACGATCAGCGCTTCGGAGGCGCGATCGACCTCGGTCACCGCATCGGTAGGAGTCGACTTGGACGACACCGCGAAGTGACCGTTGCGCCGCTGCGCCACCAGCGCGCCGGCCTCGCACGCGACGGCGACCGCCAGGTCCCGCAGCTCCGCGGGGTCGACGTTGTCCGGAGTCGCGGCTCGGCCGGTCGGGGCGGTCGAGCCCGCCAGGTCGCTCGGGCCGGTCATGATTCCAGCGGCCCGAGCAGCGCGGAGGCCCACATGCCGTGCACGGAATCCTCGCTCGTCGGATGGAAGACGGCCGCGAGCGCGTCGCGGTACAGCCTGGACAGCTCGTTCTTCGTGAAGTACGAGGCGCCGCCCGCCGCCTTCATCGCCGAGGTCGCGATCTCCTGAACGGTCTCGCTGACGCGGTACTTGATCGCGGACAGCTGCGGCATCCACATCGGGCCGCGGTCGACGAGCCCGCCGATATCGGCCGTGGCCCGGTCGAGCTGCGGATAGAGGCCGTCGAGCGCGATCGCGGCGTGCGCGATGCGCCGGCGCGCGTCCGGGTCCTGCGCGTAGGCGCGCCCCGAGTTCTTCGCCGACGTACGCCTTTTCGCCGCCTCGACAGCCAGATCGAGCATGCGCTGGGCGAGCCCGACGTACACCGACGACGTGAGCAGGATGAAGGAGGAGAAGATGCCGAACACAAACGGGTGCATCGTCGGCCCCGGCTCGATCCGGCAGGCGATCCGGTCCGCGGGGGCGTGCGCACCGTCGAGGATCGTGGTGCAGGACTGCGAGGCGCGCATCCCGAGGGTGTCCCAGTCGTCCTTCACTGTCACCCCACCGCCGTCGCGGGTGATGAAGCCGAAGACGTCCATCGGCCGATCCGGGTCGCTGCGGTCCGCGCCGAACGTGCCGAGCCGCGTCCACACCGGCGACCCGGACGTGAAGATCTTCGTGCCGGTGAACGAGAATCCGCCCGTGCCATCCGGTTTCGCATCCGATTGAGAGCCGAAAAGCACCAGATCGTTGCCCGGCTCGGAGATGCCGAAGGCGTAGATCTCGCCGGCCATGACATCGTCGACAATGAAGTCCACGCTGTGGTCGCCGCGGGCTGCGAGCTGCCGCGCGACGCCCACCCACACGTGGTGCATGTTCACCGCGAGCGCTGTCGCCGGCGAGGCCGCGGCGAGCCGCATCTGTTCATGCGACAGTTCCTGCAGGGTGAGCCCGGCCCCGCCGGACTCCGCCGGCACCAGTGCCGTCAGATAGCCGGCCGCCTTCAGGTCGGCGAGATCCTCGTGCGGGAAGGTGTTCTCGGCATCGTGCGCCGCCGCCCGCGCGCGGATCGTCGCCAGCAGTTCATCGGTGAGCAGGATACGCGCCGTCATCCTCGCCCCTTCCTCCGTCAAGACCTCACACACCCAGGCCGCGCCTCGTTCACACATCCGCATCCCGATCGCAGGCGCATACTCGCGACACAGGCGCAGCTGCGGGGACCGCGGCCGCACCCGGCCCGATCGGCGTTCCGCCTGGCCTGATCGGCGTTCACGGCACGCGGTACGTCCACTCGTCACTCAGGAACTTCGTGTCCGCGAGCTGCCTGGCCGCGTCGAGTTCCGCTTCGGTGTAACGACTCTCGCGCACCCGATGCCCGCCCCGGAATGACGTCATCAGCGAGTCGATGATCGCCGCTCGGCTCATCCCGGTCTGCGAGCGCATCGGGTCGACCCGCTTCACCGCGCTCCGAATCCCCTTGTCGGAGATCTTCTCCCTGCCGATCCTGATCACCTGCATCATCTTCTCGGCGTCGATGTCGTACGCCATCGTCGCGTGATGCAGCACCGCGCCGGCCACGAACCGTTTCTGCGCAGCCCCACCGATCTTCCCCTTGTCCGAGGCGATGTCGTTGATCGGCACATATCTCGCGTTCACCCCGACCGTGGCCAGCGCCTCGACCACCCACGCGTCCAAGAACGCATACGACTGGATGAAGCTCAGTCCCTCGACCAGCGACGGCGGCACGACCATCGAATACGTGATGCAATTGCCCGGCTCCATGAACATGGCACCGCCGCCGGAGACGCGACGCACCACCGAGATGTCGTACTTCTCAGCGGCTTCCGAGTCGATCTCGTTGCGCACCGACTGGAACGAACCGATCACCACCACGGACGAATCCCAGTCCCAGATGCGCAGCAGCGGCGGCCGCCGCCCGGCCGCGACCTCCTTCGAGAGCACCTCGTCGAGCGCCACGTGCAGCACCGGGGGCAGCGTCATCGGCGGTATCAGATCGAAGGTGTGATCGTCCCAGCTCGTCGCGGCGCCCACCGCACGGCGCACCGCGATCCCCACGGCCTGCGCGTCGAACCCCACCATCTCCACACCGGGCGGAAGAGCGGAGATGACGCTGTCCGTGAGCTGGGCCCCCGTCGCACCCGCCGGCATTCCGGTCAGTGCTCTGTCTATGTCGCCCAGCGCGGAGTCCGGCTCCAGGAAGAAGTCGCCCGCCACGTGCACATTCGCGAGGCGCTCGTCGACGATGTCGAGTTCGACGGACACCAGCTTGCCGCCGGGGACCTTGTACTCACCTCGCACCCTGCCACCGTATCGCTCGGGCGCCGGACGGCCCGTCGAAGGGGGAGCACCGGCTGCCCACGATGTGCACCGGCTGGTCCCGGTGAGCGCAGGTTTGAGCACCCGCCGTCCCCGGCGAGCACCCGCAGCATCAACTGTTCATCGGCGACAACCACTGCGCCCCAACGAGAACCGGCGCGGCGCCCCGCTCGAAGAAGGGGCCCCGCGCCGGAAATTCGTCATACACAGAACTTCGTCATACTCGACAAACGCGTCATATGCGAAACAGCATCACCGCCGCCGCACCCCTACGCCGGCACGACCTTCACGGTCAGCTTCGCCACCACGTCCGGATGCAACACCACGGACACGGCGTGCTTGCCGGTCGCCCGGATGTGGCCCTCGGTGGCGATCGCCCGCTTGTCCAGGACCGGCCCGCCGGCGGCCTTCACCGCGGCCGCGATCTCAACCGCCGTCACCGAGCCGAACAGCTTCTTGCCGTCCGCGGTGGTGCGGGCCGCGATCTCGAGCTCCAACGACTCCAGCGCCGCGCGGACCTCGCGCGCATGCTCCGTGCCGCGGATCTCCCGCGCGGACCGGGCGCGGCGGATCGTCGCGATCTGCTTCTCCGCGCCGCGGGTGGCGACGATCGCCTTGCCCTGCGGCACCAGGTAGTTCCGGCCGAAACCGTCTCGTACCTCGACGATCTCGCCCGGTGCGCCGAGACCCGGCACGTCCTGGGTCAGGATCAACTTCATAGCGTCATGTCCTCCTTCTCGGGCGGCCGGCTCAGCGGGCCGTCGAGGTGTAGGGCAGCAGCGCCACCTCGCGGGCGTTCTTCACGGCGGTGGCGATATCGCGCTGGTGCTGCGTGCAGTTGCCGGTCACGCGGCGCGCGCGGATCTTGCCGCGGTCCGAGATGAACCGGCGCAGCAGGGTGGTGTCTTTGTAGTCAATGACCTCAGCGTTCTCTTTGCAGAACGCGCAGGCCTTCTTCTTGATCTTGCGAGGTGGTGGTTTGGGCATCGGTGTCTCCAGAATCTATTGATCGACGCGCGCGGCGCCGTGAACTATCGGGTATGACGCTGTTCGCGGCGGCTTCGCCGCCGGCAAGCGCCGATCAGAACGGGGGCTCGTCGGCGTAGCCTTCGCCGGCGGGCGGCGCGCTACTCCACGGGTCGTCCATGGGAGCGGCGCCGCCACCACCGGATCGACCCGAGCCGAATCCGCCAGCGCCGCCATCCTGCCGCGCCGCCTTGTTGACCTTCGCCGTGGCGTAGCGCAGCGAGGGGCCGATCTCGTCGACCTCCAGCTCGACCACGGTGCGCTTCTCACCCTCGCGGGTTTCGAAGGACCGCTGCTTGAGCCGGCCGGTCACGATCACGCGGCTGCCGCGGGTGAGCGATTCGGCCACGTTCTCCGCCGCCTGGCGCCAGATCGAGCAGCGCAGGAACAGCGCCTCGCCGTCCTTCCATTCGCCGGAGGCCCGATCGAAGGTGCGGGGGGTGGAGGCGACGGTGAAGTTCGCGACCGCGACGCCGGAGGAGGTGAAGCGGAGTTCGGGATCGGCCGTGAGGTTACCGATGACGGTGATGAGCGTTTCGCCGGCCATGCCGATCCCTACTTCGCGCTCTTGGCGTTGGGCCGAGTGATCTTGGTACGCAGCACCGACTCGTTCAGGTTGAGCTGACGGTCGAGTTCGGCGACGACCTCCGCGGGGCACTGCACGTTGATCACGGCGTAGATGCCCTCGGAATTCTTCTGGATCTCGAATGCGAGGCGACGCTTGCCCCACACGTCGACGTTCTCGACGCTGCCGCCGCCCTGGCGGACCACGTTCAGGAACTGATCGATCGACGGGACGACGGTGCGCTCGTCGAGGGTGGGGTCGAGGATGAGCAGGAGCTCGTAGTGACGTGGAGCGGTAGATACGCTCACGCGCACCTCCTATGGACTCACTCGGCCGCGGGCGTTCCGCGACAGGAGGATGTCGCGCGGCTGCCGAACACGTCGGAATGCGTCCGGGCTGTGATGCGCGACCGTCCGAGTCTACCAGCGGTTTCGTGCCGCCCCGACCGGATATGACGGGGATGACGTTGCCCGTGCCCCGGCATCCGCCTGTCCGGGCTCACCCGTGCCCGCAGATGCCGGCGGGAGCACCAGCACGGCCCTACGGGCTCGGGGCGGGCGCGGGCTCGGTCGGTTCGGCCTCGGCATCCGGCCCTGTCTCAGCCTCTGCCTCGGCCCCGTCCCCGGCACGCCGGCGCCGCCACAGCGCGGGCAGCGAGGGAACGGTGAACCGGTCGGGCGCGCCTTCCAGCACGCCGCCGGACGGATCGTCGTCGCCGGCGATGCGCACCAGATCCCAGGCAGGGTGCAGGATCTCGCGAATCACGCGCACGGCCAGCGCGATCAACAGCGCATCCCGCACCACGGCCGCGATCGCGAACGGCTCGATCGGCAGGTTCTTCCCGGCGTCGGTGTCGAACGAGAGCATCAGCAGGAACCACACCGCGACCTCGGCGAACTGCCACGCGAGCACGCGCCGCCAGCGCGGCAGTGCGAGCACCACCAGCGGCAGCAGCCACAACGAGTACTGCGGCGAGAACACCTTGTTCGCGAGCAGGAACGCCAGAATCACCAGGAACGCCAGTTGCGCGAACCGGGGCCGGCGCGCCGCGGACAGGGCCAGCCACCCGATCGCGCCGCACGCGATCAGGAACAGCACCAGCGAGAGGGAGTTGAGCAGCGGGGTGGCACTTCCCGCCAGGTTCGACCACCAGCGGTCGGTCGGCGCGATCACCGTGGTCAGGAAGTACCAGGAGTCCCATTCCGGGCCGCGCGCCTCGTTCATGCTGAAGAACTCCGACCAGGCGCGCGGATACAGCGCGAGGATCGGCAGGTTGACCAGGAGCCACGCGACCACGGTCGATGCCAGCGTGAGGGAGAACTGCCGCAGCCGTCCGCTGCGCAGGCACAGCACCAGCAGCGGGCCGAGCAGCAGCACCGGGTACAGCTTGGCCGCGGTGCCCAGGCCGAGCAGCCCGCCGGCGAGCACCGACCGTTTGCGGGCCCAGCCGGCCATGCCGCCGGCGGTGAACCCGATCGCGAGCAGATCCCAGTTGGTGAACGCGTGCACCATGAGTAGCGGCGCGAGGCACATGATGGCCACGTCCCAGATGCGGCGGCGGGCGATCCGGGCCGTGGACGCGATCGCCCAGAGGTAGAGCAGGCCTAGCAGGATCGCGGTGATCGTGAAGTAGGCGCCGACTTCCAGGGGGACGGGCAGGATGCCCGTCGACGTGGTGAAGTCCTTGTACAGCGAGGTCAGCGCGGACGCGCCCCACATGAAATAGCCGGTCAGCACGGGGTATTCGAGGTGACGGATCTCGCTCGCGGCGTTCGCCGGTGCCGGCACGAGCGCGCCGTCGACGACCTGCGAATAGCCGGAGCTTTCATCGCCGACGAGGTCCGCCGGCCCGACCCCGATGGTCGTCGTGCCGACCGTGGCGACCCAGCCCTCGCCCTGCTGGTGCACCTCGCTCCGCGGAAATACCCGTCCGCCGGCCTCACCCGAGCCGCGGTCCACCCAGGAGAACGCGTAAGGGTTCCGCGACGGGTCGTCGAGCCCGCGGCTCGCGTAGAGCGGGACGATGTCGTTGTAACAGCCGGTGATCCACGGCCGCTGCCCACCCTGGTCGAGCTCGCCGTTCGCGCCGGTTTGGATGCACGGCGACTTCGCGAGCCACCCCACGATGAGCGCGATGATCCCCATCACCAGCGCCACGCGCAGCGGCGTGAACACCCGGTTTCGCCCCACTGACGCATGCACGCCGAGCGGGCCGCCGATCACAGCCGACGCGCGCCGCACCGTGGGGTCGGTCCAGGTGGGGAAAACGCGCTCGCTGGGCGAGAGGGATGCGCTGGGCGGCAACACTTCTCGCCGTGCCGCTCGCGGCGAATCCCCCGGTTCCGGGGAGAGCGGGGACTCTCGCGGATCGCGCCCGGCATCGGTCCCGTCGTGCTCGTCACCGTCGGGTATGACGGGGATGACGTTGTTCGTGTCCTCGGCATCCGCCTGCCCTGGCTCGTTCGCAGCGCCCACGTCCGGTGCGGCCGCGTAAGGATCACGAGGGTCACCGTGGCTACCGTCGGCGCGGCGGTGCCGGCCGCGGCTGGGGTCGTCCGGGTTCATCGAGCCGCGCGACTGGTCCGGTGCGGTCGCTCACTCTTGCCGTCCCCCATGCCGCCGCCGAAACCGGCACCCATGACGAACGTCGCCACCAGATGGTTCCACGAGCAGGTGCGGCACACTTCGACCTGGTGCACCGTGAACTCCTGGAAGCGAGTCGCGAGATCGTCCAACTCCTCCGGCGAGCGAGCGGAGTTCGCGATGGGTCCGAGCTCGTCACCGAACACCCAATACACGTGGGTGAGTGGCTCCTTGCGGCAGACGGGGCACGGCGTGGTTGTCGCGATGCCGTGGAACTTGGCCGCCCGCACCAGGTACGGGGAGGCGTCGCACACATCGGCGACTCCGACGCGACCGGCCGAGACATCGGCGAGCAACGCGCGGCGCTGCAGCGCGTAGTCGACCAATCCCCGTCCGGTCCGCATTCTTCGAAGCCTACGCGGGCATGGACTCCGTGGGCACAGACACACCTGCGCGGACCAGGTCGTGGGCCCCGGTAAGCAGTACTTGTTCCCGCGAGGAGCAGGTGCGCATCGGGACGAACACGTGCTCAGCGCGGCATCGACGACAGCGCGCGGCCGGGTATGACGGGCATCGCACCGAACAGCGTCACACACGATGCCTGTCTCGATATATCGTGTCGATATAGCAGTGCAGTGCATCGGCCCGGCATCCGCGCGGGAATCCCGGGAACACAGCCGAGCAGCGGCCCGGGAATGCGGCCGAGCCACACACGTGCTGCCACCGTAGGCCGTCTGTCCGGAAGGGGGAACCGATGTCGCACCGCGCCGCGCACCCCGCCCGGGATGCCGACGTCGCCGGCGGCGGGAACGAAGCGCCGTCGGGCACCCTCGATCTGGCCCTGCTGGGCCTGCTCGCGGACGCGCCGATGCACGGCTACGAGCTGCGCTCCCGGCTCATCGAACTGCTCGGAACGGTGCGCTCGTACTCCTACGGCTCGCTGTACCCGGCCCTCAAGCGGCTGGAGTCGGCGGCGCTCATCGCCGTCGAACAGCCGCTCGTGGACCCGGACGCGGTGCCGCTCACCCCGAAGCGGCGGCGCCTGACGTACCACATCACCGCGGTCGGCAAGGACCATCTCGAACGGCTGCTCGCCGAGGCCGGCCCGCAGGCGGCGACCGATGAGGGCTTCGGCGTGCACCTCGCGTTCTTCCCGCAGACCACCGTCGAGACACGGCTGCGCATCCTGCAGGCCCGCCGACGCCGGGTCGAGGAGCGCTGCGAGGGGCTGCGCACGTCGATGGCCCGTGCCGCGCAACGCATGGACGAGTACACCCTGCAGCTGCAGCAGCTCGCGATGGAGGCATCCGACCGCGAGGTGAAGTGGCTGTCGGATCTGATCACCCGGGAGGAGCAGCGTCACGCCCACCCCGACACCAGCTAGGAGAGCGCGCATTGCGCCGAAGGCGCGAGAATCGTCATCCCCGTCATAGTCGAAACTAACATCCGACCCACAGCTGAAACACATTGCTACTACACAGAACTCGACCAGTGACCGGCCATGCAGCGCGGCCGGTCCCGTGCAAGAAAGAGGCACTGCCATGAGCTCCACCGATTCCCGCACCGACTCCCAGTCGGCCCCCCGATATGCGAAGCACCCGATCCGCGTCGCGATCGTCGGCGTCGGCAACTGCGCGTCGTCCCTGGTGCAGGGGGTGGAGTACTACAAGAACGCCGCCCCGGATAGCCGCGTCCCCGGCCTGATGCATGTCCAGTTCGGCGACTACCACGTCTCCGACCTGCAGTTCGTCGCCGCGTTCGACGTGGACGCCAAGAAGGTCGGCTTCGACCTGGCCGAGGCGATCGGCGCGAGCGAGAACAACACGATCAAGATCGCCGACGTGCCGCCGACCGGGGTCACGGTGCAACGTGGGCACACCCTCGACGGATACGGCCGCTACTACCAGGAGACCGTCACCGAATCGCCCGCCGACGCGGTCGACGTGGTCGCCGCGCTGAAGGCGGCGAAGGTCGACGTGCTCGTCTCCTACCTGCCGGTCGGATCGGATGCCGCGGACAAGTTCTACGCGCAGTGCGCGATCGATGCCGGGTGCGCCATGGTGAACGCGTTGCCGGTGTTCATTGCCTCGGACCCGGAGTGGGGCGAGAAGTTCCGCGCCGCAGGGCTTCCCATCATCGGCGACGACATCAAGTCCCAGGTCGGGGCGACGATCACACACCGGGTGCTGGCGAAGCTGTTCGAGGACCGGGGGGTGATCCTGGACCGCACCATGCAGCTGAACGTCGGCGGCAACATGGACTTCAAGAACATGCTGGAGCGGGACCGATTGGAGTCGAAGAAGATCTCCAAGACGCAGTCGGTGACCTCGCAGGTGCCGCATGAGATGGGCGCCGGCGCAGTGCATATCGGGCCGTCGGACTACGTGCAGTGGCTGGACGACCGCAAGTGGGCATACGTGCGCCTGGAGGGGCGGGCCTTCGGCGAGGTGCCGCTGAACCTGGAGTACAAGCTCGAGGTATGGGATTCTCCGAACTCGGCCGGGATCATCATCGACGCGGTGCGGGCCGCGAAGATCGCACTGGATCGCGGGTTGGCCGGGCCGATCGAGTCGGCGGCGGCGTACTTCATGAAGTCGCCCCCGGTGCAGTACGCGGACGATGTGGCGCGCCGCATGGTGGAGGACTTCATCGCCGGGAAGTGATGGCGGGGCGCGCATGAGGCGCGCTGGCGCGCGAAAAGGGGGCGCCACTATCCGATGCTCCGGGCGGTCAGGCTTGATCCCTCGCATCGAATAGTGGCGCCCCTTTCCGCGCCGGTAGGTTCTGGCGCGCCCGCCGTCGCGTTGCCGGCTCTTCAGGGGGCTGAGATGCAATGTCGGGCTTGATTTCTCGCATCGAAACACGGGGCCTCTCGCCAGCTTTTTTGTGTTCGAGGGCCGCCCGTCGTCGCGTTGCCGGCTCTTCGGTGGGGCTGGCGGGTATGACGGGATGACGCTGCCCGCCTCGCTGCCGCTCGGCCGAGCGGCTACCGGACCACGAGTACGGGGCAGGGGGCGTGCTGAACCATGGCCCGGCTCGTCGAGCCGAGCAGCATGCCCTGGAGCTCGCTCCGGCCGCGCGTTCCCACCACCAGCAGCTGCGCGCCTTGCGCCCGGGCGAGCAGGGCCGCCGTCGGCCGGTCGCGGTGGGTGACCGCCTCTGCCGGCACCCCGGGGAACCGCGCTGAGACCTCGGCGACCTTCGCATCGAGCTCCGATGCGATGGACTGCCGCCAGGTCTCCTCCTGCTCGGCGGTGACGTGCCGCGTCGGCGGCTGCCAGGCGTGCACCGCGACCACGGAGCAGCCGCGACGCCGCGCCGCGGCGAACGCCTCGTCGAGCGCGGCTTCGCCGGACGGCGACGAATCGACGCCTACCACCACGGGCGCCGCAGGGTCGATGTCCTCGGTGCCGCGAACGATCGCGACCGGGCAGTGGGCGCTGGCCACGACGCCCGTGGAGACGGAACCGAGCAACATGCCCTTGAACCCGCCCAGGCCGCGCGAGCCGAGGACGACGAGGTCGTAGCCGCGCGACATCTCGACGATGGTCGGCACCGGAGGGCTAAGCCGCGACGCGGTGCGGATCTCGGTCGCCGGGGCCAGTTCCGCGGCCTGTTTCGCGGCCGCGGCGAGAATCTCCCGCGAGTCCTCCTCGAGCCCTTCCATCAGGAAGCCGACCGCGTCCATCGCGCCGAGCCCCGTCGACGGCCAGTAGTAGCAGTGCACGATCGTCAGCGGCACGCCGCGTCCACCGGCCTCGGCGACGGCCCAGGCAAGGGCCCGATCTGAGGACTCCGACCCGTCGACCGCCACCAGCACGCCACCGGCAGCGCCCTCTGCTGCACTGCCCTCCGGCTCTGCCGGCTGTCCTGCCGGCTCCGGGTCCTGCCCCTCGGACCGCTCGACCTTGACGTCCGACATCACGCGCACCTCACCCTCCGGGATCTGCTCCCGCATCGTCTCGATACCACCGTTCCCGATCACCGCCCCGGCGGCCAGGGTCCAAGGGCCCGGTAAGTCGGGACGTCGGTCCGTGGGCACCAGCGCCGGAGTTGAGGATCGTTGTAGGGGCCACCAGCGCTGCCAACCAGGAGGAACACATGACCACCTCGGTCTCACCCGGGCCCTCCGGGCGCGAGGCGGACACCGCGCCTGCGCGCGCGGCACCGCAGCCGGAGGCTGCTCTACCCAAGGGCTTC